>ERZ1645187.2829-NODE-2829-length-15017-cov-6.149245_pt1 | contig 15017 bp, 12 predicted proteins | sample MGYA00575352_ERZ1645187 | MGnify/ENA primary metagenome ERZ1645187 (study PRJEB40837, sample SAMN11349314) | freshwater sediment metagenome | isolation source: river sediment | host: Sediment | place: India: Wazaribad , New Delhi | collected 2017-02-21 ...
GTTCCAGTCGCTCTGGCCGTGGCGGACGAGGACGAGCAGACGATCCATGACGGGCTTCCCTTCGAGCTGGCGCGGTCCGACCCGCCGGCGGGGCAGGCCGCGGTGGCGCAGGTGGTGCTCAACCGCGTGAAAAGCGGGCTCTACCCGGACAGCGTCTGCGGCGTGGTCTACCAGAACCGGCACCGGCATCTCGCCTGCCAGTTCACCTTTGCCTGCGAGGGCAAATCGTTGAAAGTGACGGAGCCGGGCCCGTGGAAGCAGGCGAGGGAGATCGCCCGCGCGGTAACCTTCGGCCAGACCTATCTGCCCGCCGTGGGCAACGCGACCCATTATCACGCCAATTATGTGAAGCCTTACTGGGCGCGCGTGTTCAAGAAGACCGACATGATCGGTCGGCACATCTTCTACAAGATGCGGCCGGGGCAGACCTGACGCTTTAACCCGGCACTCCGGCTGTTAAGTTATTCCCCTTTGTGAAAACTTGTATTTTCATCCAATAAATTTGCGTATCGAAGTAAAAAAGCAAATCTATGATGGCAAATGAACATCGTTAAATTTACCTTGACAGGATCATATAGTTGCAATTTTGCTTAAATTGAGGCTCCCTTCCGGCAATACGACGCGGAAATGCATCCGCGCGGGGTTGCGTATCGGAACAGGAGCGAACAATGCGTATTCAATCGATTTTTGCGGCCGGTAGCCTTCTGGCGCTTGCCATGGCGGCGCCGGCGCAGGCAGCCTGCTATTCTGCCAGCTGCTATCAGCGGGTGGTCACCCCGGCCCAGTACGGCACGGTGGCGGAAACCGTGATGGTGCGCCCGGCGGCGGTGAGCCGTCATGTCACGCCTGCTGAATACGGTACGGTGGCCGAAGCGGTTGTCGTCCGCCCGGCGCGCACCGTGGCACACAGGGTGCCGGCGGTGGTGCAGACGGTCGCCGAGACGGTTCAGGTTGCCCCCGCCTCCCGCCGCTGGGAAGTCCGCCGCGATGCCTATGGCCGCGACATCGGCTGTTGGGTCAACGTTCCCGCGCAATATGCGACGCGCCACCGCAATGTCGTGGTGCAGAGCGCCAGCGTGGTCCACGAGACCATTCCGGCGGTCACCGCCGTCCGTCACCGCACGGTGATGACGCGCCCGGCCGAGGTGCACGAGCAGGTGATCCCGGCGCAGTACGGCACGCGCTACCACACGGTGCAGACCGCCCCGGCCACGGCGTCGTGGCAGCCGGTGCGCTGGTAAGCCAGACATTCTCCCGCCCCTGAAACAGGGCGATGACAGGAAAAGGCGCCGGGTCTCCGGCGCCTTTTTGGCGTTCAGAGAATGCGGATATCGAGCCCGATGTCGAGCACCGGCGCCGAATGGGTCAGGGCGCCCGAGGAGATGTAGTCGACGCCCGTCTCGGCGATCGCGGCCACCGTTTCCAGCGTCACCCCGCCCGAAGCTTCCGTGATGATCCGGCCTTTCGCGCGTTTCACCCCCTCGGCCAGCATCGCCGGGGTCATGTTGTCGAGAAGGACGATATCGGCACCTTCCTTCAGCACCTCGTCGAGTTGCGTCAGGCTGTCGACCTCGATCTCGATCTTCACGGTCGATCCGGCACGCGTCTTCGCCCGTTGCAGCGCGGGGATGATGCCGCCGGCAACACCGACATGGTTGTCCTTGATCAGGATGGCATCGAACAGGCCGAAGCGGTGGTTGACCCCGCCTCCGCACAGCACGGCGTATTTCTCGAACGCGCGCAGCCCCGGCGTGGTCTTGCGCGTATCGAGAATGCGCGCACCGGTGTGCCTGACGCGGGCGACATAGGCTGCCGTCAGCGTGGCGATGCCGCTCATCCGGCCCATGAAGTTGAGGGCTGTCCGCTCGGCGGAAAGAACGGCACGGGCGTTGCCGCGCGCCTTCAGCAGCACATCACCCGGCTTGATCGCCGTTCCGTCCGGCGTCAGCACCTCGACCACGATACTCGGGTCCATCTGGCGGAAAGCCTCGACGGCGAGCTGCATACCGGAAACGACGCCGGCCCGGCGCGTCGCCATCACCACATCCGCAATGGCGCCCGAAGGCAGGCAGGCCTGTGAGGTGATATCGCCGGAAAGGCCGAGATCTTCCTCCAGCGAGCGGGCAACAGCGCCGCGCACCAGATGATCGGGCAGGGGGGCAAGATCGGGCCGCTGGGTCATGAGCAACCTGTCAGGAAGAAGAGGGCGCGCCGGTCATCGCGCGCAAGGTCTCGCGCGTCCAGAGCGAATGATGCGGCCGGTGCTCGGCCTGGGGAAAATCAGTGCGGGCGTGGCCGCCGCGGCTCTCCTTGCGCAGCAGCGCGCTGGCAGCGATCATCTCGGCGGCGACCAGCGCATTGCGTGTCGCCAGCGATTGCGGCCGGGCCATCATCGCGCGGATGGTGGCGACGGCCTCCTTCAGGCCCTCGGCATCGCGCAGCACGCCAACATCCCGCTGCATCACCGGGCGCAGCGGCTCGATGGCGGAGACATCGGTATCCGACGCGTCGTGAGCCACCGAATCGGCGGAAAAGACCACGTCCTGCAACGACAACGGCGCAAGGTTTGCCGCCGCCCGCGCGGCGAAGACCACTGCCTCCAGCAGCGAGTTGGAGGCAAGCCGGTTGGCGCCATGCACGCCGGTGGAGGAAACCTCGCCGATGGCAAACAGCCCGGGGATGGAACTCTGGCCATAGGCATCGGTCATCACCCCGCCCATGTGATAATGCTGCGCCGGCGCCACCGGCAGCACATCCTTCACCGGATCGAGCCCGGCCGCGACACAGGCCGCAAAAACGGTGGGAAACTTCCCCGCCAGCTCAGCGCCCACCGCCGCGCGCGTATCGAGGAACGCGCCGCGCCCGGCCTTGATCTCGCCGAACACCCCGCGCGCCACAATATCGCGCGGCGCAAGCTCGGCGTCCGGGTGATGCTTCAGCATGAACCGTTCGCCGGCGCCGTTGACGAGGATAGCGCCTTCTCCGCGCAGCGCTTCGGTCAGCAGCGGGGTCGGGTCGCGCCCCACGTCCAGCCCGGTGGGGTGAAACTGCACGAATTCCGGATCGCGGATGCTGGCGCCGGCCAGCGCCGCCATGCCGAGGCCCTGTCCGCAGGCTTCCTTGGGGTTGGTGGTGACGGAATAGAGATGGCCGATACCGCCCGTGGCCAGCACCACATGCCCGGCGAGCGCCTGCATCGGCTTGCCGTGATGCAGCATGCGCACGCCGGCGATGCGCCCGTTTCGGATGATGAGATCGACCGCCTCCGCCCCCTCCATCACCCGGATCGACGGGGTGCGCCGCACGGCAGCGACGAGCGCTTCCATGATCTTGGCACCCGCCTGATCGCCCTTGACGCGCACGACGCGCGAATGGCTGTGTGCCGCCTCGCGCGAGGTCATCAGATGGCCTTCAAGGTCACGGTCAAACGGCACGCCATAGGCCAGCAGATCGTGGATGCGGGCGCTGGCCTCCATCGCCATGCCGCGCGCCACCGCTTCATCGACCAGCCCGGCGCCGGCGCGCAGCGTGTCCTCCACATGGGCGCGCACGCTGTCGCCCGGCTGGATGGCAGCCGCCACACCGCCCTGCGCCCAGGAGGAGGAAGCCCCCTCGCCCAGCGGGCGGGGGGAAAGCACCGTGCAGGGCGAGGGCGCCAGCTTGAGCGCGAGGAAAAGGCCGGCAAGCCCGCCGCCGATGATCAGGGTGGAGGCCATGTCAGCGTTCTCCACCCGGTGCCTCAGCAGTCACCGGGCGCATCAATTGTTGAGGTTGATCATCCGCTCGACCGAGCGGCGGGCGCGCGCGGCCAGGTCCGGCTCGATCACCACCTCGTGCTGCATGTAAACGAGGCTGTCGAGGATCTTCGGCAGCGTGATCCGCTTCATGTGCGGGCAGAGGTTGCACGGGCGGACGAACTCCACGTCGCGCGCGGTCGAGGCGACATTGTCGGCCATCGAGCATTCGGTGACCAGCAGCACACGGCCGCCGCGCTGGGCCTTGGCGTAGTCGATCATCCCTGCGGTCGAGCCGGTGAAATCGGCCTCGGCAATCACATCCGGCGGGCATTCGGGATGCGCGATGATCTTCAGCGTCGGGTCATTCTCGCGATAGCGCCGGAGTTCCTCGCCGGTGAACCGCTCATGCACCTCGCAGGCGCCGTGCCATGCGGTGATCTTCACCTTGGTCTTGGAGGCGACATACTTGGCCAGATACTGATCGGGCACGAACAGCACGTGATCGACGCCGAGGCTCTCCACCACATGCACCGCGTTGGACGAGGTGCAGCAGATGTCGACCTCCGCCTTCACATCGGCCGAGGTATTGACATAGGCCACCACCGGCACGCCCGGATAGCGCTGGCGCAACAGGCGCACATCGGCCCCGGTGATCGAGGACGCGAGCGAGCAGCCGGCCTTCAGGTCCGGGATCAGCACGGTCTTTTCCGGGTTGAGCAGTTTGGACGTCTCGGCCATGAAATGAACGCCGCCCTGAATGATGACGCTGGCGGACGTCTTGGTGGCCAGCCGTGCAAGCTGGAGCGAATCGCCCACAACATCGGCCACGCAGTTGTAGATTTCCGGCGTCTGGTAGTTGTGCGCCAGCAGGACCGCGTCGCGCTCCTTCTTCAGCCGGTTGATGGCCGAAACATAGGGCGCATGGAACGGCCACTCGACCGGCGGGATGATATGCGACACCCGCTCGTAGAGATGCGCCGTTTCCCGCGCGATCTCGGGCGTATAGGTCAGGTCCGGCATCGGCAGCGGCTTGAACCGGCGGGCCGTTTCCGCCGTCACGGTGCTGGCCGGGGCGGCAGGCTTGGAGGTGAACGCGACGCCTTCCATCAGTGTCTCCATATCCTCATCTTGAGCATATTTAGGGTAAAACAAAACCGGCAAGCGCCGATCATTTATGCTCAAGTTGAGTATTATTATAGATTGGTTTGCCGGCTTTGGCTAGAGGAAAAATGCAGCCAAAATGCTTATCTCTCGAATTAATGGCAGGTCTGCACTTCCGCGGATTCCCAAGGCGCGCCAATGGTGCTTAATAGCGGCCGAGAGGGATTGAACCATGGCAACCGATAGTCAGCCCGCAAGGCGCGGCGTTTCACCCGTTCTGGTCATTGCGGCGGGCTGCATCATTTCGATGATCACCTTTGGCCCGCGCGGATCGATGGGGTTTTTCCAGCTGCCGGTGATTACGGAATTCGGCTGGGGGCGCGACACCTTCGGCTTTGCCATCGCGGTGCAGAATCTGCTGTGGGGCCTTGGCCAGCCGTTTGCCGGGCGAATCGCTGACCGGTTCGGCTCCGTCAAGGTGCTGATCGGCGGCCTGTTGCTTTATTCCGCCGGCCTGGTGGCGATGACAGTCACCTCCACGCCGCTGCTGTTCAATCTCTCCTCGGGGGTGCTGTTCGGCCTCGCGCTGTCGGGCTGTTCGTTCAACCTCGTGCTGGCGGCCTTCGCCAAGATCCTGCCGGGCGAGTGGCGCGGCATCGCCTACGGGCTCGGCACGGCCTCGGGCTCGTTCGGCCAGTTCCTGTTCTCGCCGCTGTCGGTCGGGCTGATTGATACAATGGGCTGGCGCGGTGCGCTGATGGTGTTTGCGGGCATGCTGCTGCTCGCCATTCCGCTGGCGCTGGCGTTGAAGACCGATACGGACGGCGCCGCCGGACAGACGCAGGCCACGCCCCATGTCTCGCTGAAGGAGACGCTGGCGCATGCCTTTTCCCATCGCAGCTACATCCTGCTGGTCCTCGGCTTCTTCACCTGCGGCTTCCATCTGGCGTTCATTACCGTGCATCTGCCGGCCTATATGAAGGACGCGGGGCTGCATCCCTCGATTGGCGGCTGGGTGGTCGCCTGCATCGGCCTGTTCAACATCATCGGCTCGCTGGCGGCCGGCTGGCTGTGCAGCCGCATGTCGCGGCCCTACCTGCTGGCCATCATTTATGCCCTGCGCTCGGTGGCGATCATCATCTTCATCGCCCTGCCGGTCACGCCGTGGTCGGCGGTGTTCTTCGGCGCGTTCATGGGGCTCCTGTGGCTTTCCACCGTGCCGCCCACCTCCTCACTGGTGGCGCTGATGTTCGGCGTGAAGGACATGGCGATGCTCTATGGTTTCGTCTTTTTCTCCCACCAGCTTGGCGGCTTCCTCGGCGTCTGGCTCGGCGGTATCCTCTACGAATCGCAGGGCAATTACGACCTGATCTGGTATGCCTCGATCGCGCTCGGCTTTGCCTCGGCGGCGGTCAACATGCCGATCGAGGAGAAAGCCGCGCCGCAGCGCAACGTGGCGGCCGCCTGACGACCGGCTCCGACCATCGGCGGGCGTGACACGGCGCGCGCAGCGGCTAGGCTGCGCGTCGATAAAGGAACGGGAGGATACGGCAATGGCGGGGGATTTTCGCGCGCTGGTCGTGACGAAGGATGACGCGGGCTATCGCTGCGAGGACCGGCGCATCACCGAGGCGGACCTGATGGATGGCGATGTGACGGTGCGCGTCACCCATTCCACCGTCAATTTCAAGGACGGGCTGGCGGTCACCGGCAAATCGCCGGTGGTGCGCAGGTTTCCGCTGGTGCCGGGCATCGATTTCTGCGGCATTGTCGAGACCTCGGCGGATGCGCGCTACCAGCCCGGCGATGCGGTGATCCTCACCGGCTGGGGCGTGGGCGAAACGCATTCGGGCGGCTATGCCGAAAAGGCCCGCGTGAAGGGCGATTGGCTGGTGCCGCTGCCGGCGGGGCTGACGGCGGCTCAGGCCATGGCCATCGGCACTGCGGGGTTCACTGCTGTCCAGTCCATCCTCGCGCTGGAGCGGCACGGCATGACACCGGCGCACGGCCCGGCCATCGTCACCGGTGCGGCCGGCGGAGTCGGCTCGGTGGCGGTGGCGGTTCTGGCCCGGCTCGGCTGGCATGTCATCGCCTCCACCGGCCGGCTGGCCGAGGCGGACTACCTGAAGTCGCTCGGCGCCGCCGAGGTGATCAGCCGCGACGAGTTGACCGGCCCGGTGCGCCCGCTGGCGAAGGAACGCTGGGCCGCCGGCGTCGATTCGGTAGGGTCCACCACGCTGGCCAATGTGCTGTCGATGGCCTCGTCGAACGGCGCAATCGCCGCCTGCGGGCTGGCGCAGGGCATGGATCTGCCGACCTCCGTCGCGCCGTTCATCCTGCGCGGCGTGGCACTGCTGGGGGTCAATTCCGTGCCCGCGCCGCGCCCCTTGCGCCTTCAGGTGTGGGACCGTGTGGCGCGCGATATGGATATGGCCAGGCTCGACGCGATGATCAACCCGATCGGGTTTGATGCGATCATCCCGACCGCTCAGGCGATTCTGGAAGGCAAGGTCCGCGGCCGGACAGTGGTGACCATCGGCGGCTGAGGGCTCAACGCTGGCCTTCGATCAGCTTGCGCGATTTTGTCAGCTCGTTGCCGACAAAATCGAGGAACGCGCGGGTGCGGACGGAGCGGCGCAGGTCCGAATGCGTCAGCACCCACAGGGCAGAGGCGGCATCCTTCACCGGCTCGCCCGTGCGCGTCAGGCCCTTGATCTGGTCGCCGACGAAGCAGGGCAGGAACCCAAGGCCGATACCGGATTGGATGGCCTGCGCCGCAGTGGAGACGGTGTTGAGCGTGATCGCCGAGCCATGCGCCGGAATACGGCCGCCAAACCAGCGCCCGGCATGCGAGGAGGCGATCGGATCGCCATAGGTCACCCATGGCAAGGATTGGTCAAAAATTGCAACCCCTGGCTGCAAGGGGATGGTCGAGGCCGCATAGGGCGCCCATGCCATGGTGGCGATGCGGCGGCCGACCAGCGTTTCCGTCGGTTCGATCGAAGCGCGGATCGCCACATCGGCGTCACGTCGGGAGAGGTTCAGCGCGCGTGAATCGACGATGACATCCAGCGTGATGCCGGGATACGCCTCGCGGAACTTCGCGAACACCGGCACCAGCAGATAGGAGAAGATGGATTCGGTTGTGGTCACCCTGAGTTCGCCGGTCGGCCGGGCATCCATTCCGGCCACCCGTCGTTCGAAATCCGTCACCGCTTCAGCCATTTGGCTGGCGATCAACAGCATCTCCTCGCCGGCGGCGGTCAGCACGTAACCGTTGCGCGAGCGTTCGAAAATGCGCGTGCCCAGCTGTTCCTCAAGCGCGTTGAGCTTGCGGAAAACAGTCGAATGATTGAGACGCAACGCGTCGGCCGCCGGGCCCAGGGCGCGATGCTCGGCAATCACCTTGACCAGCCGGAAATCATCCCATTCCATCGTTTGCATGTTTGCGAATATGGCACAACCTGAGGCTGTCCGCGAGCCGGGACCATTTCTGGCGTAAATAGACTATGTGTTCATTTCAAGAGCGGTCTGGGAGCGGCTGCCCGCTGCAAACGATCGTTGATCGCCTCGCCGAGTCCGGTTGCCGGAATTTTCACAATTGCAATCGAGGGAACGCCGGAATCGTCGAGAAATCTCAGAAAATCATAGAGATTCGAGGCAGCTTCGACAAGGTTACCGGATTCTGACAGGTTGCGCACAATTCGCGCGGTCTCCAGCCCCGCCGGCCGGGCATTCGCAAATGTCAGGACGGCTTCACCGGGCTGAACGCGGTCGATATCAAGCCGCACCGCCGCCCGTGGCGCATAGTGCGAGGCGAGCCGCCCCGGCGAGACCGGGGCATCGGCATCGTCCGCCCCCGCCATGTCCCTGACCGGTTGGCCGATCACCGCGCTGGCCATCGCGCGGGTGATGACGCCGGGTCTGAGCAGATAGGCCGCGCCATCAACGCAGGCGATGATCGTCGATTCCAGCCCGGCCTCGGCGTTGCCGCCATCGAGCACCGCATCGATCCGCCCGTCGAGATCGGCCAGGACATGCGCGGCGGAGGTGGGGGAGACATGGCCGGAACGATTGGCGCTCGGCGCTGCGATCGGCCGCCCGAACGCCCGCATCAGCGCCTGCGCTGCCGGATGGGACGGTACACGCAGGCCGATGCTGGCCAGACCCGCGCGGGCAAGATCGGCCACGGAGCAGGAGGGCGCGATGGGGACGACGAGCGTCAGCGGGCCGGGCCAGAAGGCCTCGGCCAGCTTGCGCGCGGTGTCGTCGAACACGCCTTCGCGTTCCGCGCTGGCGAGATCGGGCACATGGGCGATCAGCGGATTGAAAGAAGGCCGCCCCTTGGCGGCATAGATGCGCGCCGCCGCCGTGCTGGAGGTGGCATCCGCGCCGAGGCCATAGACCGTTTCCGTCGGCAGCGCGACAAGCCCGCCCGCGCTGAGCAGGGCGGCAGCCCGGGCAATTCCGTCGGCAGTCGAGGGCAGGACAAGCGTCATCCGCGCGCTGTATCCGATCGTGCCGAGGCCAGCAACAGCGCAACTCCGGCGAAAGTCGTGCGCGCTGCGTGCGTTTTGCCAGTTGGCAGAGGCCGTGATGCCCCTTTAGATGGCGGCAAAGGGAGAAACGCCATGACCTATCGCGCGCCGGTTGACGATATTCTGTTCGCCATGATCCACGCCGGCCGGATGGCCGAGGGCATCGAGGCCGGGATATATGCTGATCTGGCCGATGGCGTGGCCGAGGCAATCGTCGAGGAGGCCGGCAAGTTCGCGGGGGATCGGCTGGCCCCGCTCAACTGGACCGGCGACCGGCACGGCACGCCGTTCAGGGATGGCCGCATCACCATGCCGCCGGGCTGGAAGGACGCCTACACCGACTGGGCCGCCGCCGGCTGGGGCAGCATCGTGGCGGATCCGGAGTTCGGCGGGCAGGGCCTGCCGGTGCTGCTCAATTCCGCCTGCACGGAAATCTGGAACGCGGCCAATATGGGCTTCAGCCTCAATCCGCTGCTGACCATCGGCGCGATCGAGGCGCTCTCCGCCCATGGTTCGGACGCGCTGAAGGCAACGTATTTGCCGAAAATGATCTCCGGCGTGTGGACCGGCACCATGAACCTCACCGAGCCGCATGCCGGTTCGGATCTCTCCGTGCTGCGCACCAAGGCCGAGCGGGCAGGGGACGGCACCTACCGCATCACCGGCAGCAAGATCTTCATCACCTATGGCGAGCACGACCTGACGGAGAACATCATCCATCTGGTGCTCGCCCGCCTGCCCGACGCGCCGGAAGGCACGCGCGGCATCTCGCTGTTCCTCGTGCCGAAGGTGATCGTCGAGGCCGATGGCAGCCTTGGCGCGCGCAATGATGTGCGCTGCCACTCCATCGAGCACAAGATGGGCATCCATTCCTCGCCCACCTGCACCATGGTCTACGGCGATCAGGGCGGTGCCGTCGGCTATCTGATCGGCGAGGAAAACCGCGGCCTCAACTGCATGTTCACGATGATGAACAATGCGCGCCTCGGCGTTGGCCTGCAAGGCGTGGCGATTGCCGACCGAGCGTATCAGCGGGCGCTCGCCTTCGCCGGGGAGCGCCGGCAGGGCCGAGCAGTCGGCGCCCCCGCCGGCACCGCAAGCCCGATCATCGAACACCCCGATGTCAAGCGCATGCTGCTCGACATGCGGGCCAAGACGGCCGCCGCCCGCGCCATCTGCTTTGCCACCGCCGGTGCGCTGGACCGGGCCGAACGGCTGACCGACAAGGCCGCTGCCCGTGCCGCGCATGAGGAAGCCGGGCTGCTGACCCCGGTCGCCAAGGCTTTTGCGACGGATGTCGGCATCGAGGTTGCCTCCACCGGCGTGCAGATTCACGGCGGCATGGGCTTTGTGGAAGAGACCGGGGCTGCCCAGCACCTGCGCGATGCGCGCATTGCCGCCATCTATGAGGGCACCAACGGCATTCAGGCAATCGATCTCGTCACCCGCAAACTGCCGCTGAACGACGGCGCCACTGTGGCTGCCGCGATCAGAAGCTACCGCGAGGCGGCGGACAAGGCCGCGCTGATCAACGACCCCGGCTTTGCCCGCATCGGGCGTATCCTGCGTGACGCGGTCGATGCGCTCGACCGCTGCACCGTCTACATGCAGACCCGGCTGAAATCCGCGCCCAACGAGGCGCTGGCCGGCGCGACGCCTTATCTGCGCCTCTTCGGTGTCGCGGCGGGCGGGGCATATCTCGCCGAGCAGGCGCTGGCCGCGCGTGTGGCGCTGGCCGCGGGGCAGGACGATCCGGCCCATGCCCGCCGGGTGCTCGATGCGCGGTTTTTTGCCGAGAACCATGCCTCCACCGCCTCCGGCCTTGAAGTCGCGATCCTCGAAGGGGCGGACGAGATCGTGAAGGAGTTTGTCGGCTGAGGCGCGCCCGCGCATGTGTGGCCGCTATGCGCTGACCCTGCCGCCCGAAGCGGTGCGGCGATATTTCGGCTATCAGGATCGGCCCAACTTTCCGCCGCGCTACAACATCGCGCCGACGCAACCGATTGCCCTGATGCGGCTTGAGAACGGGGCGCGGCGGTTCGCGCTGGCGCGGTGGGGGTTCCTCCCCGGTTTTGTGAAAGACCCGAAGGACTTTCCGCTGATCATCAACGCCCGGGCCGAGGGGATCGCCGAAAAGCCCTCGTTCCGCGCGGCCATCCGTCGGCGACGCTGCATCGTTCTGGCCGATGGATTCTACGAATGGCGGCGGGTGGGCAAGGCCAAGCAGCCGTTTCTCATCCGCCGGCCGCAGCGCACGCCACTGGCCTTCGCCGGCCTGTGGGAAACATGGAACGCGGCCGATGGCAGCGAGGTCGATACCGCCTGCATCATCACCTGCGGGCCGAACGCGACTATGGCAGCCATCCACGATCGCATGCCGGTGATCCTTGACCCCGGGGTGTTCGGTCTCTGGCTCGATCCGCATGCCGAGGGGCGTGATATCCTGCCACTGATGCGCCCGACCGACGACGCCGCGCTCGAACTCGTTCCCGTCTCCACCGCCGTCAACGCGGTGAAGAACGAGGGGCCTGAAGTGCAGCAGCCGTTGGGCTCCTAGGTCATCCGTACGGCGTTTGCCGGCGCGCCGGCGGGCATTTCAGATGATCAGGAAATCATTGGCGGTGATGGCAAGGCCGGTGCCGACAACCGCAAACTGCACCGCCGCGCGCCCGCCGGCGATATTGCCATCGGGATCATAGGAAAGAGCGCCGGTAGCGGCATTGTAGATGATGCGGTCATCCGCATCATGCGCCCCGGTCCCGATATGAAACTGTGCTGCGCCGATGCTGCTGCGTTCGCTGCCCTTCAATGCTGTAAAGACGGCATTGTCGAGCGAGATCGTGTCATCGACGGGAGAAAAATCGACGATCCGGTCGCGGTTGGCGATGCTGTCAGCCCGCGAATCGAAAATGAAGGTGTCTTTGCCCGTTCCGCCGCTCAGAATATCGTTGCCGAGATTTCCGGCCAGAAAATCATCGCCGCCTCGACCGGTCAGCCGGTTGGCGCCGGCATTGCCGAAAATTGTATTGGCAATATCGTTGCCTGTCAGGTTGATCGCCGAGGTTTGCAGGATTGAAATCGCTTCCAGGAATTCAACATAGTCGTCAGCAGCAAGCGCAAAGCTTGTTCGCGCCCGCACGCGATCCGCGCTGCCCCAGGCGCTACGTTCCTCAATGATATCTGAGGCGTTGTCTACAATCAGAACATCATTGCCCACGCCGCCGATCAGCGTATCGGCGCCAAGACCGCCATCGATCGTGTCGTTGCCGAGGCTCCCATTTAGCGAGTTCGCGCCGCTGTTGCCGAGCATGGAGTTGTCCAGATCATTGCCGATGCCCCAGACATTGTCTGTCCCGCTCAGGAGCAGGCCCTCGATACTGTTGGTCAGCCGATAGCCGATATTCGAGACGACCCAATCGGAGCCCTCATTGGCGGCTTCCAGAACGATGTCCTGTGACTGGCTGATGTAGTAGGTGTCATTCCCTGCACCGCCTGCCATGGTGTCCGGGCCAAGGCCGCCATCGAGCGTGTCGTTGCCGAGGCCTCCGTTGAGCGAATTGGCACCGCTATTGCCGATCATGGAATTGTTCAGATCGTTGCCAATGCCCCAGACATTGCCCGTGCCGCCCAGACGCAGGCCTTCGACATTGTTTGTCAGGTTGTACCCTATGTTGGAAACAACCCAATCATTGCCGGCATTGCTGGCCTCCTGCACGACATCCTGCGCCTCGCTGATGTAATACGTATCGTTGCCGGTGCCGCCGGCCATGGTGTCTGCGCCAATACCGCCATTGAGCGTATCATTGCCGAGGTCACCAAAGAGACTGTCATTGCCACCGAAGCCGAGTAAATAATCGTGAGATAAATATCCTGTCACTGTATCATTCTGTGAGAAGAGCCAATCAACAAAATTTGTGGCACTGGGAGTATAACCAGGTCCAAAATTATATGTATTGTGTGAATTAGAAAGTGAGATTGAAAAATTTTTTGAAAAACTTTCATAAACATACGGCTCAATTCCAACCCAATAAACATATCTTGATTCAATTTTATTAATAAAAGCATCAATCAATTCATTGTCATCGTCATAATTGGTGAATTCGAATAATCCGAAATATGTTGTTTCAGTAAATGAATCGGGATAATCCCCATAAGTAAGATGTATTTCGTTTGAATATACAGTTCTATCGACTGGTATGTTTTCGTACGGAAGCCAAAGCGGCAATGATCTCATGTCAAAGCCGATGGGATTTTCAGTGTTGTTGAGTGCGCGATTTGCGGTGCAAGAGAAAACAGCCATCTACGCCTCCGAAAAATAAAAAAGGACCACGAAACCGCGATCCTTTCATCATTCAATCGGGTGAGGCCGATGGGGCCTTCTGATTACATCACCACAACCTTCGACCCTTCCTTGACGCGGGTGTAAAGGTCGATCACGTCGATATTATACATGCGGATGCAGCCGAGTGACTGGTTGCGACCGATCGATTCCGGCTCGTTGGTGCCGTGAATGCGATACATCGTGTCCTTGCCGTTGTCGTAGAGATAGATCGCACGGGCGCCCAGCGGGTTCTGCGCGCCGCCGGGCACTGTGCCCGGCAGGCTGGGGTTCAGCGAGCGGGCGTCATTGCCCGGCGTCCAGCTCGGCCATTCGGCCTTGCGGCCGATCTTGGCGGTGCCGGACCAGACGTAGGCCTCCTGCCCGACGGCGATGGGATAGCGCAGCGCCATGCCATTGTCCTCGATGAGGTAGAGGAACTTTGCCTGCGAATCGACGACGATGGTGCCGGGCACCTTCTCGCTGGTGGGGTTGGCCAGGCGATAGCGCGCGCGAATCGGATCAAGATCCGACGGCATGGCCGGCGCGAGCTTCATCAGTTCGAGATCGCGCCCCTGCAGTTTCGGATCGGCGATGGTTTCATACTTGCAGCCGGCCAGTGCCAGCGCCACGCCCACCATAGCGGCAATCTTCAACCCGTTCATGTCGGAACCTGTCATCGCGTCCATGCGGTTCACACAACGTGAACCATCAATTTTCACCGATGGTTAGCGTCCAATCACTGCACAGGGAAGTGCAGAAAAGCAACAGCCTCGCGAATGATTGAACGGCATGACCTCCCGGGGCCTCCGGAGGCTGCCTCGCCGCTCAATTTGTCACGTTGCCTAAGCGTGCCCGGCATGGCACTGGAAGGTGATATGAGGGACCGCCCATGCCGACTTTGCTGATCGAGGATCCGCTGTTCCGCCGCCATGTGATGCCGGATGGCCACCCGGAGCGTCCGGCCCGTGTGCAGGCGATCGAGCAGGTGCTGGCGCAGCCGAAATTCGCCGGTCTCGTGCGGGAAAAGGCGGCGCTGGCCGCGCCCGAGGCCGCTGCCCTTGCCCATCCCGCAGCCTATGTCCGCAAGCTCTGCACAACCGTGCCGACCGGCGATTTCCATTTCTTCGATGCCGACACGCCGATGTCGCCGGAAAGTCTTGATGTCGCGTTCCACGCGGTCGGCTCGGCCATGCGCGCGGTGGACGGGGTGATGACCGGGGCCTTCGACAATGCATTTGTCGCTGCCCGCCCGCCGGGGCACCACGCGGAAACCGATACCGCGATGGGCTTCTGCTTCTTCAACAACATTGCGATTGCCGC
>ERZ1645187.2831-NODE-2831-length-15015-cov-4.341243_pt1 | contig 15015 bp, 11 predicted proteins | sample MGYA00575352_ERZ1645187 | MGnify/ENA primary metagenome ERZ1645187 (study PRJEB40837, sample SAMN11349314) | freshwater sediment metagenome | isolation source: river sediment | host: Sediment | place: India: Wazaribad , New Delhi | collected 2017-02-21 ...
GTGCTGTGGATGACGGTCATGGTCGGCCTCGGCGCCGGCCTGCTGGCCTGGCCGGCGTGGCGGCCGATCGCGACCGAACACTGGCCGGCGATCGCCGTCGTCGGCATCGCCGGCGCGCTGGCGCAGTACGCCGTGACGATCGCGTTCAAGCTCGGCGAAGCCTCGGCGATCGCGCCTTTCGAATACACCGCGCTGGCCTGGGGCGTGCTGCTCGACTGGCTGCTCTGGCAGACCCTGCCGGACCGCTACGTCTTCGTCGGCGCCGGCATCATCGTCGCCAGCGGCATCTACCTGATCCGGCACGAGCGCGTGCACGCCGAGGCGGAACATCCCTGATCGGCGACGGCTCGCCCCGTCGTCGCCGGGCGGGCCCGCGCCGCCCCCTAAGATCGGCGGCTCCGATTCGATGGAGTTCGCCATGCTGGTCCGTTCCCTGCTCGCCACCGCCCTCGCCCTGGCCCTCGGCCCCGTGTTCGCGCAGTCGAACGCGGCCGGCATCGACCCGAAGAATTTCGATGCGAACACGTCCGCCTGCAGCGATTTCTACCAGCACGCCAACGGCACGTGGCTGAAGAACAACCCGGTGCCGGCGGCGTATTCGAGCTGGGGCACGTTCAACGAACTGGACGACCGCAACAACGCCAAGCTGCGCGAGATCGCGCGCGAAGCGATGGAGGTGCGCACCGTCGCGGCCGGCTCGCCGCAGGTGCTGGTCGGATCCTTCTACGCCGCCGCGCTCGACGAGGCGACGATCGACCGACTCGACGTCCAGCCCATCGCCGCCGACCTCCAGGCGATCGAGCGCCTGCGCCAGCGCGAGGACGTCGCCGCACTGGTGCGCGACTGGCACGCGCGCGGCACGCCGGTGCTGTTCGGTCTCGGCGTGCGCCAGGACCTGAAGGACAACACCCGCATCATCGCCTACGCGACCCAGGGCGGCCTCGGCCTGCCGAACCGCGACTACTACACGCGCACCGACGCCGACTCGGTCAAGCTGCGCGAGCAGTACCGCGCCCATGTCGCGCGCATGCTCGAACTCTCCGGCGTCAAGGCGAGGAAAGCGCGCAAGCAGGCCGATGCCGTGCTCGCCATCGAGACGCGCCTGGCCGAAGCGGCCCTGCCGCGCGAGGAACTGCGCGACCCGAACAAGAGCTACAACATCGTCACCCTGGACGCGGCCAATGCGGCGACGCCGGCCTTCGACTGGCGCGCCCTGTTCGCGGCCATCGGCGTGGCCGAGGCGAAGGACTTCTCGCTCTCGCACCCGAAGTTCTTCGCGGCCATGCAGAACGAACTGGCGCGCACCTCGATCAAGGACCTGCAGGCCTACCTGCGCTGGCACCTCGTCAACGGCGCCGCCGCCCACCTGTCCAAGCGCTTCGTCGACGCCGACTTCGCGTTCGGCGGCACCCTCCTGCGCGGCCAGAAGGCGTTGAAGCCGCGCGACGAGCGCACCATCGACCAGATGAACGCCCTGCTCGGCGACCCGCTCGGCCAGCTGTTCGTGGCCAAGCATTTCCCGCCGGAAGCCAAGGCGCGCATGATGGAAATGATCGGCCATCTGAAGACCGCGCTGCGCACGCGCCTGGAGCAGCTGCCGTGGATGGGCGAGGCGACGCGCGCCCAGGCCATCGAGAAATGGTCCACCTTCACGCCCAAGATCGGCTACACCGAAAAGTGGAAGGACTACAGCGGCGTGGCGCTGGCGCGCGACGCCCATTTCGCGAACGTGCGCATCCTGCAGGCGCATCTCGCCAAGCTCAATTTCGCCAAGATCGGCGCGCCGATCGACAGGCGCGAATGGGGCATGCCGCCGCAGCAGGTCAACGCCTACTACAACGCGGTGTGGAACGAGATCGTGTTCCCGGCCGGCATCCTGCAGCCGCCGTTCTTCGACATGAACGCCGACGACGCGCTGAACTACGGCGCCATCGGCGGCGTGATCGGCCACGAACTGCTGCACGGCTTCGACGACTCGGGCTCGCGCTTCGACGCCCAGGGCCGCCTGAACATGTGGTGGACGCCCGAGGACCGCAAGGAATTCGACGCCCGCGCCGACAAGCTGGTCGCGCAGGCCGGCGAATTCGAGGCCCTGCCCGGTCTCAAGCTCAATGGACGCGTCTCGCTCGGCGAGAACATCGGCGACCTCGGCGGATTGACGATGGCCCATGGTGCGCTCGAGCTCGCGCTCAAGAACAAGCCGCGGACGAAGATCGACGGCCTCACCCCGGAACAGCGCTTCTTCCACGGCTGGGCCCAGATCTGGCGCCGCAACTACACGGACGAAGCGCTGAAGATCCAGGTCAACGTCGGCCCGCATTCGCCCGGCAAGTTCCGCGTCAACGGTCCCTACGCCAACCTCGACGCCTTCGCCGAAGCCTTCGGCTGCAAGCAAGGCGACGCCATGGTGCGCCCGGACGCGACCAAGGTGCAGATCTGGTGAAGATCGCCTTCACATCCTCCGCCTCGCGGCGGAGGGTGGAAGTCGCCTAAGATCCGGTTCTCATTCGACCAGGAGTTCCGCCATGACCGATCCCCGCGCCATTCCGCAGTCCGTCGGCCTTGAACTGTCGATCAACAAGACCCTGCGTTCGGCCTTCATCCTGCTCGCCATCGTGCTCGCCTGCGCGGCCGGCGGGACCTTCCTCGGCCTCGGCATCGAGCTGCCGCGCTTCAAGATGATGTGGCTGGTGTTCATGGCGGTGTTCATCGGCGGGCCGTTCCTGATCCGCTCGATCCGCAACCTGCAGACGGCGATCCTCGTGACCTGCGTCTGGGCCGGCCTGGTCGGCCTGATGATGAGCCCGATGATCGGCCGCTTCCTGAGCTTCGCGGGCGGACCGGCCATCCTGTTCAACGCGCTCGCGACCACCGCGGTCGCCTTCGTCGCGCTGTCGGGCTACGCCATCGTCTCGCGCCGCGACTTCAGCTTCATGGGCGGTTTCCTGTTCGTCGGCTTCATCGTCGCGCTGGTGGCCATCGTCGCGAACATCTTCCTGCAGATCCCGGTGCTGTCGCTGGCGATCTCGGGCGCGGTGGTGCTGCTCTGCGCCGGCTCGATGCTCTACAACGTCAGCCGCCTGGTGCACGACGGCGCCGCCGACGCGCTGATGATCGTGGTCGAACTGTTCGCCGACATCGCGGTGATGTTCTCGCACCTGCTGAACCTGTTCGGGTTCATGGGCAGCGACGACTGAATGGAGATCGCGGGGCGGAGCCCGCTCCCACAAAAGCCGCAATCCACTGGATGGTGAGTGCTTCTGTGGGAGCGGGCTCCGCCCCGCGACAAACACTCAATGCGCGCGCAGGGTGAAGCGCTCGCGGTAGTCCGCCGGCGTGAGATGGGTTTCGCGCTTGAACAGCTTGCGGAAGCTGGCGGTGTCGGAATAGCCGCAGCGCTCGACGATCTCGTCGAAGCTGAGCCGGCTGGTTTCCAGCAGGGCCTTGGCGCGTTCGACGCGCAGGCGCTGCAGGTGCGCGAGCGGTCCCTCGCCGAACTGGGTCTGGCAATGCCGCAGCAGGGTGCGCTCGCTGGTGCCGACATGGGCGGCGATCTCGGCCACGGTCAGGGACCGATGCATCTCGTGCGACAGGAACTTCTCGATCTTCTCGGTCAGCGTCGAGCGCGGTTTTTCGATCAGGGCCGCCGACACGTAGGGCGCCTGGCTCTGCCGCTCCGGATCCACGAGCAGCAGCTTCGCGGGCTGCTGGGCGAGCGCCGCGTCGGTGACGCGGGCGATCTGGCGCAGCACGAAGTCGAGCACCGCCGACGCGCCGCCGGCGGTCGCGACCTCGCCGGATTCCACCACCAGCTCGTCGGCCTGCAGGTCGACCAGCGGAAAGGCCTGGCGGAAGGCCGCGGCCAGCCACCAGCTCGTGGTCGCGGGGCGCCCGTCGAGCAGGCCGCTCATGGCCAGCAGGAAGGTGCCGGTGCAACTCGCGGCGACGCGCACGCCGCGCAGGTGCATGGCGCGGATCAGTTCGATTTCGGCGGTCAGCGCCGCCGTGGTCTGCAGCAGTTCGCCGGCGCTGCCGTGCATCACGCCCGGGATCAGCAACACGTCCGGGTCGCGGTCGGTCGCGACGATGCCGGACAGGGTCATGCCGCTCGAGGTCATCACCGAACCCGCACCGCGGGCGTGGACCAGTTCGGTGCGGAAAGCCGGGGCCGCCGCGCCGAAGCGCAGCTGCGCGAGCTTGTCGGCCACGCGCAGGGCGTCGCTCGGTGCGGCGATGCTCGACATCATCACCCCGTCGAAGACGAGGATGCCGAGCCGGAGCGCGGTCGGGCGCTCAGCCATCGACGCGCACCGCACCGTGGTCGCGGGCCAGGGTCCGGATCAGCTTGGCCGGCAGGTGCAGGCCGCCGCTGGCCGGCGAGTCGCAGGCCAGCAACGGGATGCGTTCCGGATGGCCGGGCGGCAGCGGTGTCACCGACGGCGCGACCAGTTCGACCTGGCCGACCGCATCGGTCGTGACCAGCCACAGGCCGGGCGCGACCGGGGCATCGTCGCGGCAGCGCGCATCCTGGCGCATCAGCGCGCCGGCGGCGGCCGGATGCAGCAGCCAGCTGCCCTGGGACTGGCTGTAGACCGCGGTGTACTGGGTCTCGGCAATGAAGGTCGGCTCATCCGCCGGCACCGTCGCGGCGACCTGCAGCGCCGCAGCCAAGGCCGCCAGACCGAATGCACGAACGACGGAAGAAACTCGCATGACACGCTCCGAAAGGCGGACGGGATGTCCGCATGCCGACAGCTTGCCGCCCCGGACCAGACCGGAAGAGTGGCGGAAACGACTTTATGCGAGTCATTTCCGCCTTTGCGATCCGTCGGAAGTCACCCTTGCTGGTAGTCGCCGGTCACGAACACGCCATCGAAACTGAAGCGGATCTCGCGTTGCGGACTCGGCGCCGACCCCGGCGGCGGGTTCAGGACGACCTGCGGGTCGTACTGGCGGATGTTGGCCTTGAACAGCTCGGGATCGGTTTCCAGCAGCGTATGTCCGGGTCGCGTGGTCTGAACGTATTCGAGTTCGGCGCCCTGCTCGATCAACTGGTCGAGCATCGGCAGCAGGGAGGCGGCGAGCGGCGCCAGCAGCGGATCGTTCGCGGCCGTGTTCGCGAGCAGGGTGCGGAAGCTCGCCGAGGACACCGCCGGCGTCGTGATCTCGAACGCGCTGCCGCCGGAATGATGCGGTCCGGGCGGCAACGACGAACTGCCGACCAGGGTCGCATGGATGTCGCCGGACAGGATCACGACGCCATCCGTCAGCTGTGCCAGCGTCGTCCAGCGTCCTTGCGGGAAACCGTCCCACTGGTCGACGTTGAGCAGGAAGCGCTGGTTGAACGGCGCCGGCACGCCCAGGGCCGGATTCGTCAGATCCAGCACCAGCGGGCGCATCGAGACCGAACTCGCCACCACTTTCCATTTCGCCGTCGAGGCCGCCATCTGCGCCGACAACCAGCCCAGCTGCGCGTCGCCGAAGGCATTCTGGGTCTGCAGGCCGCGCGTGCGCTGGACCCAGTCGGCGTAGATCTGGAAGGTCTTCTCGACGACGAAGTAGCGCGAACCGACCGACCCGAACAGCGAGGTCTTGCCGAGCGTGTACCAGGCGATGCCGGTGTCGAGCGTCGCGATCAGCGCGTCCGGGATCAGCGGCACGCGCTGCGCCGGCGGCACCGCGGCGTTGTACTGCTGCAGCAGCGAGTTCAGGATCGTGGTCGCGACCGGGCCGCGCGCCGCATTCTGGGCGCGCAAGGCCGCCTGGCCGAGATCGATGCCTTCGTTGACGTAGGCCTGGGTCAGAGTCGCCTGCAGCACCTGCTTGTAGACCGCGTACTGCGGCTGGTCGATATCGAGGTAGGGCGAGAACTGCGCGCGCACCGCTTCGTACGGGATGTGCTGCGGGGCGAAGTACTGCGTCAGCGCGGCGCGATCCATCACCACGCCGCCCGGGAAGGCGTCCTCGGGGATCAGGTGGTCCGGGCGGTAGGAGCGGTAGTCGGTCAGGAACAGTTCGAGGTCGCGGCCGAAACGCAGCTTGCGATACAGGGTGGTACGCGGATAGAGGTTGGCGCGGTCCACGCCGAGCGCGCCCTGGGCGCCGCCGAGGTCGGTGTCGACCGGCATGAACTCGAAGTAGGCCTGCTCAGCATTGCGGCGGCGTTCCTCGTCGAGTTCCTCGAACAGGCCGTCGCGATAGGTGCCCATCGCCTTCCACGAGTCGTCGGAGAACTCGTGGTCGTCCCAGATCGCCACCACCGGGAAGCGCTGATAGAGCTGCTTCATCAGGCTGTCGTTGCGGTACGTGCGATGCAGCTGGCGGTAGTTGTCGAGGCTCTTCGCGGCCTGGTAGGTCGAACCGGCCGAGCCCAGCGTGATCGCGCCGTTGCGGTCGTCGAAGCTGATGCCGCGGGCCGCCGCGCCGCCCTGGAAGCTCGGGTCGCCGGTGGTTTCGTAGATCGAGTCGCCGAGATGCAGCACGAAGTCGAGGTCTTCGTTCAACAACGGCATCAGGGTCGTGAAATAGCGGCCGATGTAGTCGTTGCAGCTGATCGAGGCGAACTTCACCGGGGTCGCGTCGGTGGCGGCGCGCGCCGTCCTGGTGCGACCGGTGGCGGAGGCGAGGAAGTCGCCGTTGCGCGACAGCAGGAAGCGGTAGAAGTAGCGCGTGCCCGCGGTCAGGCCGGTGACGCGCACCTTGAGGCAACCATCGGCGGCGGCGCGCGCGGCGAAATCATGATTGACGAGCAGCTGCGAGAAGTTCTCGGTCGTCGACACCTGCAGGCGCAGGGTCGCATCGGCCTGCTGGCCGCTCTCGAAGAAGCGGGTCCACAGGACCACCGCGTCCGGCCGCGGATCGCCCGAGGCCACGCCCTGCGGGAACAGGGCCTCGCTCGGCACCACGGCGCCGTTGCCTTGCGTCGGGCCCGGATCGGGGCTGTTGGAATCGCTGTCGCAGCCGCTGAGGCCGAGTGCGCTGGCGCTGGCCGCGACGGTCAGGATGCGCAGGATCTCGCGGCGGGTGGTCTTCGTCGTCATCGGGTTCTCCCCAGGTCCGTTGGTGGTGGCGGACGAACCGCCGGGCTTGCGTCGGGATTCTGCACGCCCCATGTTGCAGATCCCGACGCGGCTTATAGACGCATTCCCGGATTTTGTCCCGCTGCAGCGCCCATGTGCCTGATCGCCTTCGCCCTGAACCTGCATTCGCGCTACCGCCTGGTGCTCGCCGCCAACCGCGACGAGTTCCACGCGCGACCCAGTGCGGCCGCGGATTTCCACGCGGATGCGCCCGACCTGTTCGGCGGTCGCGACCTGCAGGCCGGCGGCAGCTGGCTGCTGGCGGCACGCAACGGCCAGGTCGCGGCCGTGACCAACGTACGCACCGGCCAACCGGAATCCGGACTGCGCTCGCGCGGCGAGCTGGTGCGCCGCGCCGCCGCGGCCGATCCGCTGCACGACGAATTGCAGTTCCTGCAGGCCACGGCCGCGCATTACGGCCGCTTCAACCTGCTCGCCTACGACGGCGCGCGGCTCTGGTTTGCCGGCAATCATCCCGAGGCACGCGTGTTCGCAGTCGACGACGGCGTGCACACGCTGTCGAACGCGGCCCTGGACACGCCGTGGCCGAAGACGCGGCGCCTGCAGGCGGCGATGCACGACTGGATCGGCCAGGGCGAGGGCGACATCGCGGTGCTGCTCGACGCCCTCGCCGATCCGCGCACCGCGCCCGACGACCAGCTGCCCCGGACCGGCGTGCCGCTGGACTGGGAACGTCGTTTGTCCGCCGCCTTCATCGTCGGCGCCGACTACGGCACCCGCGCCAGTACCGTCGTGCTGGTCGGAGACGACCATGTGCGTTTCGTCGAACGCCGCTTCGGTCCGCACGGCATGCGGCTCGGCGACACCGACCGCATCATCGAACGTCGATGAATCGCCGCGTGCGCAGCTTTCCGCCGATCGTCGCCGCGAACGCGCGCGTGCTCATCCTCGGCTCGATGCCGGGCCTCGCCTCGTTGCAGGCGAACCGCTACTACGCGCATCCGCGCAACCAGTTCTGGCCGATCCTCGGCGAACTGCTCGGCTTCGATCCGCAGGGCGACTATGCGCTGCGCGTGCAGTCGCTGCAGCGCGCCGGCGTCGCGGTCTGGGACGTGCTCGCCGAGTGCGACCGCGACGGCAGCCTCGACAGCGCCATCGACCGCCACAGCGAGTTCCCGAACGACATCCCCGGCCTGCTCGCCGCACACCCGTCGATCCGGCGCGTCCTGCTCAACGGCCGGAAGGCCGCGACCAGCCTCCGCAGGCATCACCGCGAACTCGCCATCGACCACGTGATCCTGCCCTCGACCAGCCCGGCCCATGCCGGGATGGGCCACGCCGAGAAATCGGCCCGCTGGCACCGCGTCTTGCGCGCGGCACTGGCCCGGTCAGGCGATCAGCCGCACTTGGAGTAGCCGCAGTTCAGGCAGGTGGCGCAGCCGTCCATGATGATGGTGGCCTTGGTGTTGCACTTGTTGCACAGGGTCGCGCCGGGCGGGAACTGTTCGGCGACCTCGGTCGGCACGACCGGCGCTTCCGCGGCTACGTCAGTGTTTTTTTTTGAGCGCGACTCGTACTGCGCACGCTTCTCGGCGATCAGCTTGCGCGCTTCCGCGCTCATTTCCGGATCGTGGATCAGGCCGATCGACTTCAGGTGCTCCTCGACCACGGTGCCGATCTCGGCGACGATCGAAGGCATGTAGACGCCGCCGGCCTTGAAGTAGCCGCCGCGAGGGTCGAACACCGCCTTCATCTCCTCGACCAGGAAGGTGACGTCGCCGCCCTTGCGGAAGACCGCGCTCATGATGCGCGTCAGCGCCACGATCCACTGGAAGTGGTCCATGTTCTTCGAGTTGATGAACACCTCGAACGGACGGCGCAGCTCATGCTCCGTGCCCTGGTTCAGCACGATGTCGTTGATCGTCACGTACAGCGCGTGCTCGAACAGCGGCGACTTGATCTTGTAGGTCGAGCCGACCAGCACGTCCGGGCGCTCGACCTGCTCGGTCATCTGGATGACTTCGGCGGTCTTCGGCAGGGCAATGGCTTCGGCCGGCGCGCTCATCGCGACCTCGGGGACGGCCCTGGCCTTGTCTTCCGGTCGCACCACGTTGTAGCCCTTGATCTTCTTGCCGATCTTGATCGCCATTGCTGTTCCCGTCCTGGTCTGGCGCATCGCTGCGCGCGTTGTCGTCGAATGGCGCCGTGGCGCCGGCGCCGCGCGACCCGCGTCGCGCGACACCCTTGGAAAGAGGCTCCTGCGCATGGTCATGCGCAGGAGGATGTCCGGGCCGGCACCGCGGATGCGCAGCGACCGGTGGACGCGCCTCAAACACACGCTGACCCGGCGTGTGCGAGACCTCGGTCCGTCAATCGCGGAACGCCTAGACTGCAGCGCCCGCTGGACCGCCAAAACGCAGGGCGAACGAGTCGCCCATGCGATTACTTCTTCTTCGCGGCCTTCTTGGCAGCCTTCTTCGGAGCGGCCTTCTTCGCTGCCGGCTTCGCAGCCTTCTTCGGAGCGGCCTTCTTCACGACTTTCTTCGCTGCCGGCTTGGCGGCTTTCTTGACGGCCTTCTTCGGAGCGGCTTTCTTGGCAGCCTTCTTCGGAGCAGCCTTCTTGGCGGCCTTCTTCGGCGCGGCCTTCTTCGCTGCCGGCTTCGCCGCCTTCTTCGCGGCCTTCTTCGGAGCGGCGGCCTTCTTGGCCTTGGCCACGGCCTTCTTCACCGCCTTCTTCGCGGCGCCGGCCTTCTTGGCGACCGCCTTCTCGGCCTTCACGACCGCCTTCTTGGCCTTGGCGACGACCTTCTTGGCGCCCGCCATCGCGTCGCTGGCCTTCTCGACCACCGCGGCCTTGGCGTCGGCCATTGCATCGGCCACGTTCGACATCATCGAATCATTACTCATGGGATGAACCCTCCAGCTGCTTCAGTTGTGTAGTTGTGGTCAGTGGTCGGCATCCGGTCCCGCCACCGCAACCGCCGGTTGCCCGGACGGCCGAAGGCCGACCGCGTTTCCACGATCGGCCGAACGCGCCATCCATGGCCCGCTGCATCGTCGGCGTTGCCGCCGACACACACCTTGATCTAACGCAACGCCTGCAAGGATTCGGACGCGCGCGGATCAGAATTTCCCGTAATACCCTTCCTTCAGCGCGTCGAAGAGATTGGCCGCGGTGTGGATTTCGCCGTCGTACTCGATCTCTTCGTTGCCCTTTGCCTCGACCACGGTGCCGTCTTCCAGCTCGAATCGATACGTCGTGTTCTCGAGGTCCTGCTCCTTCACGAGCACGCCCTGGAACGCGGCGGGATTGAAGCGGAAAGTCGTGCATCCCTTCAAGCCCTTTTCGTACGCGTAGCGGTAGATGTCCTTGAAGTCCTCGTAGGCGTAGTCGGTCGGCACGTTCGCGGTCTTGCTGATCGACGAATCGACCCACAGCTGCGAGGCCGCCTGGATGTCGACGTGCGCCTTCGGGGTGATGTCGTCGGCGGCCACGAAGTAGTCGGGCAGCTTCGCATCCGCCTCGCTGGCGTACGGCATCGCCTTCGGGTTCACCAGGGTGCGGTAGGCCAGCAGCTCGTAGGAATAGACCTCGACCTTTTCCTTCGACTTCTTGCCTTCGCGGATGACGTTGCGGCTGTAGTGGTGCGCGAACGACGGTTCGATGCCGTTGCTGGCGTTGTTGGCGAGCGACAGCGAGATCGTGCCGGTCGGCGCGATCGAGCTGTGGTGGGTGAAGCGCGCGCCGGTCTCGGCCAGTTTCGCCACCAGTTCCGGCGCCACCGAGGCGACACGCTGCATGTAGCGCGAATACCTGGCGTGCAACACCTTGCCCTTGAGCACATCGCCGACCTTGATGCCGTCGCGGATCATCTCCGGACGCTTGCGCAACATCTCGCCGGTGACCACGAAGTCCTGCTCCATGATCGGCGCCGGCCCCTTTTCCTCGGCCAGCGTCAGTGCCACTTCCCAGCCGGCCAGGGCCATTTCGCGCGACACGTCCTCGGTGAACTTGCAGGACTCCGGCGCGCCGTAGGCCATGCGCAGCATGGTCAGGGTCGAGCCGAGGCCGAGGAAGCCCATGCCATGGCGGCGCTTGCTCAGGATCTCGTGGCGCTGCTGCTCCAGCGGCAGGCCGTTGATCTCGACGACGTTGTCGAGCATGCGCGTGAACACGCGCACGACCTCGCGGTATTCCTCCCAGTCGAAGCGCGCCTTGCTGGTGAACGGATCGCGCACGAACTTCGTGAGGTTGACCGAACCGAGCAGGCAGGAACCGTAGGGCGGCAGCGGCTGCTCGCCGCAGGGGTTGGTGGCGCGGATGTTCTCGCACCACCAGTTGTTGTTCATCTCGTTGACGCGGTCGATCAGGATGAAGCCCGGCTCGGCGTAGTCGTACGTCGAGACCATGATCATGTCCCACAGGTGCCGGGCGCGGATGTGGCCATAGATCTTGCAGGCGACCATGCCGTCGTCGCGGACGACGTAGTTCTGCTGGGTCGGCCAGTCGCGCCAGACCACCTGCCGGGCGTCGCCGAGGTCGATCTCGCCCTGTTCCTTGACGTGGATCGGGAACACCAGCGGCCAGTCGGCATCGGCGGCGACCGCGTCCATGAACTCGTCGGTGATCAGCAGGCTGAGGTTGAACTGGCGCAGGCGCCCGTCCTCGCGCTTGGCGCGGATGAAGTCCTTCACGTCGGGGTGCGACACGTCGAAGGTGCCCATCTGGGCGCCGCGGCGGCCCCCGGCGGACGAGACGGTGAAGCACATCTTGTCGTAGATATCCATGAACGACATCGGGCCCGACGTGTATGCGCCGGCGCCGGCCACGAAGGCGCCGCGCGGGCGCAGCGTCGAGAACTCGTAGCCGATGCCGCAGCCGGCCTTCAGCGTCAGACCGGCCTCGTGCACCTTCTCGAGGATGCCGTCCATCGAATCGGTGATCGTGCCCGAGACCGTGCAGTTGATCGTGCTGGTCGCCGGCTTGTGCTCGAGCGCGCCGGCGTTCGAGGTGATGCGTCCGGCCGGGATCGCGCCGCGACGCAACGCCCACAGGAAGCGCTCGTACCAGTACTTCTGCTTCTCGGCGGTCTGCTCGGTTTCCGACAAGGCCCGGGCGACACGCTTGTAGGTGTCGTCGATGGTCTCGTCGATGGCTTCGCCGCGCTTGCTTTTCAGGCGGTACTTCTTGTCCCAGATATCGAACGAAGCCGGCTGCAGCGGGATTTCCACCGTTTCGCGGGCCACAGCTTCAAGGCGCACTGAACTCATTCCGTTGTTTCCTCCCACAAGGTGTCGTCAACCCCGCCGGCCACGACACGGAAACCGCCCGCGACGGTGCAGATGAACTGCCCATCGTTTCTCATCAAAGACGGATTCCGCGGCTTGCGGCGAGGCCCCGGCACCCTGCGGTGCCGGTGGGTTCAACCTCATGGCAAACCCAATTGGTTGGGTTCATGGAGGCTCCTCACCACTAGATGTTGTGACTCAGCGGAACGGAACCTTACGCTTCGTGTCAGAGGGTGTCAACACGCGGAAACGCACGTGCCATCGTGCAAGTATCTGCTGCGCCGCAAAAATTTGGACACCACCACGGGAACCCGCACCCAGCTTGAGGGTCCGAAGACCGACCCCACCTCGTCCGTTCGTGCTGTTCCGGAGTGCATTCGATGTCGATCCGCCGCCTCAAGTCTGTTCTGCCGCTGCTGCTGGCGCCCCTGCTCGCAGCCGCACAGCTGCCCGCCGCGGTGGATGGCCAGCCGTTGCCTTCGCTGGCGCCGATGATCGAGCGCGTGCAGCCGGCGGTGGTCAACATCAATTCGCAGACACACGTGAAGGTGCGCGACCCGTTCTTCGACGATCCGTTCTTCCGCCGCTTCTTCAACAGCCCGGCGGTGCCGCGCGAACGCGTCCAGCAGTCGCTCGGTTCGGGCGTCATCGTCGACGCGGTGAAGGGCTACGTGCTGACCAACAACCACGTCATCGACGGCGCCGACGACATTCAGGTGACCCTGGCCGACGGGCGCACGCTGAAAGGCCGATTCATCGGCAGCGACCCGGATTCCGACGTCGCCCTGGTGCAGATCCCCGCCGAACGCCTGTCGGCGCTGCCGCTCGCGGATTCGGACGCGCTGCGCGTCGGCGACTTCGTCGTCGCGATCGGCAATCCCTTCGGCATCGGCCAGTCGGTGACCTCCGGCATCGTCTCGGCGCTCGGCCGCTCCGGACTGCGCGGCGTCGGTGTCCAGGACTTCATCCAGACCGATGCCTCGATCAATCCCGGCAACTCCGGCGGCGCGCTCGTGAACCTGCGCGGCGAGCTGGTCGGCATCAACACCGCGATCTATTCGCCCTCGGGCGGCAACGTCGGCATCGGCTTCGCGATCCCGGCCAAGCTCGCCCGAGACGTGATGCGACAACTGCTCGCCTACGGCGAGGTGAAGCGCGGCTCGCTCGGCGTCGACACCCAGGACGTCACCGCCGACATCGCCCCGATGCTTGGCCTGAAGAGCGCGAAGGGCGCGGTGGTGACGCGGGTGCTCGCCAGCTCCCCGGCCGCCGCGGCCGGACTGCGCGAGGGCGACGTCATCACCGCGCTGAACGGCAAGCCGGTCAATGCCTCCGGAGAACTCGCCAACCTCGAAGGCCTGCTCCCGGTCGGCACCCCGGTGAAGATCTCGGTGCTGCGCGACGGCGCGCCGTTGAGCCTGACCGCCACGCTGAAGCCGACCGAGCTGCGCCAGACCACGGGCGACAAGCTCGACGCCGGCCTGGCCGGCGCCACGCTCGGCGATCTGCCCGACAAGTTCCGGCGCCAGGGCCTGTCCGGGGTGATCGTCAACGCCGTGGCCCAGGGTTCGCGCGCCGCCGCCACCGGCCTGCGCGCCAACGACCTGATCGTGGCCGTCAACCAGGTCGAGGTCCGCGACCTGACCGAGCTGGAGACCCGCGTCGCCAAGCGCCGCAGCACGCAGCTGTTGCTGACCGTGGTGCGCGGGCGAAGCGCGTACTACATGCTGGTCGAATAGGCCGCGGTCGTTCACGACCGGGTGCGGCGCGCGTGTTAAGGTGCGCGCCGCGTTTTCCCGTGCCTTCGCCCATGCGTTCGTCGTTGTTCCCGCGCCTTCTGAGCCTGCCTTTCCTGCTGTGTCTCTGCGCGGGTGGCGCCTTCGCCCAGAACCTGATCGAGGGACGCGCCGACAGCATCAGCCTGCGCGCCTTCGGGGAGGAATCGGCCAGGCTGTTCCAGGCCAGCGAGCAACGCCGCGTACGCCTGTCGGCGCTGTCGACGGTCAGCGCGATCGAGGCGGTCGCGCGCGGCGACGCCGAAATCGCCCTGGCGGCACGCGGACCGCACGCCTTGAAGGCGGACGAAGCCAGCCTCGATTTCTACGCCGTCGCCTGGGAGGCCCTGGCCCTAGTCACGCATCCGGGCAACCCGACGCCATCGCTCAGCCTGCGCCAGATCCGCGACATCTACCTCGGCAAGATCACGCGCTGGGACCAGGTCGGCGGACCGCCTCGGCCGATCAACCTGTATGCGGTGGCCGGCCCGCTCGACGGCGCCGAATACGGCCTGCGCCGCGCCCTGTTCGGTGCCGGCCACCGCCCGGTCGCGGCGACACGCTGGTATCTCAACACCGAACAACTCGAAGCGGCGATCGCCATCGACCCCAGCGGGCTCGGCGTCAGCGCCCTGTCCAACGTGTTCCAGAACAAGAAGCTGCGCATGATCAAGGTCGAGGGCGTGACGCCGCTGCTGAAGACCATCCGCAGCGGCGAGTACCTGCTGACCACGCCGCTGTACTTCGTGCACCGCGGCGACCTGATCCCGAGCGAAGTGGCGATGCGCTACGTGCGCTTCCTCGAATCGCCGACGACGGCGAGCTGGCTGAAGCGGCGCAAGCTGTTGCCGATCCGCGAAGCACGACTGCTGAACGAGACCTTTGCCATCCGCGAGCGGCGCTTGCTGGAA
>ERZ1645187.2832-NODE-2832-length-15013-cov-6.271961_pt1 | contig 15013 bp, 14 predicted proteins | sample MGYA00575352_ERZ1645187 | MGnify/ENA primary metagenome ERZ1645187 (study PRJEB40837, sample SAMN11349314) | freshwater sediment metagenome | isolation source: river sediment | host: Sediment | place: India: Wazaribad , New Delhi | collected 2017-02-21 ...
GCATGAGCAACAAAGAATCGCCGACTGCCTCTCCTCCACCGACGACCAGATCGCCTTGCAGACCAAGAAACTCGACGCGCTCAAGGCCCATAAAAAAGGACTGATGCAGCAGCTTTTTCCGTCCCTTGTCGAGGTGCGGGAATGACGCAGCTCATTCTCTACACCAGCGAAGACGGGCAAAGCCGGGTGCAACTGCGGGCCGACCGGGGCACGGTGTGGCTCAGCCAGCGGCAAATGGCCGAACTGTTTGATGCCTCGCCGGACAATATCGGCCTGCATCTGAAAAACATCTACGCCGACGGCGAGCTGCAACGCGCGGCAACTGCCGAGGAATCCTCGGTAGTTCAAACCGAGGGCGGGCGCGAGGTGCGTCGCACAATCACGCTCTACAACCTTGACGCCATTCTCGCCGTGGGATACCGCGTGCGCTCGTCGCGGGGCGTGCAGTTCCGTCGCTGGGCCGGCTCGGTGCTGACGGAGTATCTGCGCAAGGGGTTCGTCATGGACGACGAGCGACTCAAGAACCCCGACGGCCGCCCGGACTATTTCGACGAGATGCTGGCGCGCATCCGCGATATTCGCGCCTCGGAGAAGCGCTTCTATCAAAAGGTGCGCGATCTCTTCGCACTGGCTGCCGATTACGACAAGACCGATCAGGCCGCGCAGCGGTTTTTCGCCGTCGTGCAAAACATGCTGCTGTACGCCGTCACGCAGCGAACCGCCGCCGAAATCATCTCAGGCCGCGCCGACCCGAGCGACGCCCATTTCGGCCTGATGGCCTGGAAGGGTGACCGGGTGCGCAAGCACGATATTCTGGTGGCGAAAAACTACCTGACCGAGGAGGAAATCGACACGCTGAACCGTCTGGTGGTTATCTTTCTTGAAACCGCCGAATTGCGGGCCAAGCGGCAAACGGTCACCACAATGGGCTTCTGGCGAGAGAACGTCGTGCAGATCTTAGCCACAAACGGCTTCCCTGTGTTGGCGGGAGCGGGAGCGGTCAGCCATGCCCGCATGGAGCGGCAAATCACCCCGCTCTTTCTGGACTACGAGCAACGCCGAAAATCCCGGGAAGCCCAGGCTGCGGACGCACAGGACGAGGCGGAGTTGAAGGCGCTGGAAAACAGGATCAAGGGCCGCAAGGAGGCAGGAGCATGACCGAACAGGACAAAAGACAACTCGGAACTATCCTCTGGGCTATCGCCGATCAACTGCGCGGCGCGATGAACGCGGACGACTTCCGCGACTATATGCTCTCCTTCCTCTTCCTGCGCTACCTGTCGGACAATTACGAGGCGGCGGTGCAAAGGGAACTGGGGCAGGATTATCCGACGCTGCAACCGGGTGATCGCCGCTCCCCTCTGGCCGTGTGGTGCGGCCAAAACCCGGACGATACCATCGAGTTCGAAAAACAGATGCGCCGCAAGACACACTATGTAATCAAACCGGAATACCTCTGGAGCAACATCGCCGAGATGGCGCGCACCCAGAACGGTGAGCTGCTTCGCACGCTGGAAAAGGGATTCAAATACATCGAGAACGAATCCTTCGCCAGCACCTTCGCCGGACTGTTCTCGGAGATCAATCTGAATTCTGAGAAGCTGGGCAACAGCTACGAAACGCGCAACGCCAAGCTCTGCAACGTCATCAGGGCGCTTGCCGAGGGGCTGGCGCAGTTCTCCACCGACAGCGACACTCTGGGCGACGCCTATGAGTACCTGATCGGCCAGTTCGCCGCCGGTTCGGGAAAGAAGGCGGGAGAGTTCTATACGCCGCAGCAGATATCCGGCATCCTCTCCGGCATCGTCACGCTGGACAGCCAGGAACCGGCCGCCGGTCGACGGAAAAGCCTTGAGAGCGTCTTCGATTTCGCCTGCGGTTCCGGCTCCCTGTTGCTCAACGTGCGCCACCGCATGGGGACGAACGGCATCGGCAAGATTTACGGGCAGGAGAAAAACATCACCACGTACAACCTGGCGCGCATGAACATGCTGCTTCACGGGGTGAAAGATTCGGAGTTCCATATCTACCACGGCGACACCCTCACGAACGACTGGGACTGGCTGCGCGAGATGAACCCGGCCAGGATGCCGAAGTTCGATGCCGTGGTGGCCAATCCGCCGTTCAGTTACCGATGGGAGCCGACCGAAGCGATTGGTGAAGACATGCGTTTCAAGAACTACGGTCTTGCGCCCAAATCCGCCGCGGACTTCGCCTTTCTGCTGCACGGCTTCCATTATCTGAAACCGGAAGGCGTCATGGCGATCATCCTGCCGCACGGCGTTCTTTTCCGGGGCGGCGCGGAAGAACGCATCCGCACGAAGCTGCTCAAGGACGGCAATATCGACACGGTTATCGGTCTGCCCGCCAACCTCTTCTTCTCGACGGGCATTCCGGTCTGCATTCTCGTGCTGAAGAAGTGCAAGAAACCGGATGACGTGCTCTTCATCAACGCCGCCGAGCACTTCGAGAAGGGCAAGCGCCAGAATGTCCTGACGCCGGATCATATCGACAAGATCATCGACACGTACCAGCACCGGAAGGAAGAGGATCGCTACGCCCGCCGTGTTTCGATGGAAGAGATCGAGGAAAACGGCTACAACCTGAACATCACGCGCTACATCAGCACGCAGCAGACGGAGGAGCCGATAGATTTGCAGGCGGTCAACGCCGATCTTGTCGCGCTGACACGGAATATCGAGGAAGCGCGGGAGAAACACAACGCGTTTCTCAAGGAGCTGGGCTTGCCGCTCTTGTAGCTGTTGGAGCTTTCATATAGCCGCCTACCGCCCCGCCGCCAGGGCCCAGAGGTAGAGCGACGCGACGGAGCCGTGGGGACTGTAGCGCCTTCGGTATCGCAGGAACTCGTCGCGCGTGAGGGTTTCCAGGCCGTAGAGGCGCGTCATGCCCCTGCGGATCGCGAGGTCGCCCCAGCTCACGACATCCCTGCGCCCGAGCGCGAAGATCAGGACCATCTCGGCCGTCCAGAGCCCGATGCCGTCGAGCGCCGTCAGGCGCGTCGCAACGTCGTCGTCGGACATCGTCCGGAGCGCGTCCAGGTCGAGTTCGCCCGAAAGAACGGCGTTCGCTATTCCCGCGATCGTGAGGGCCTTTTTCATGGTCATTCCGCACTTCTGGATTTCGTCCGCGGACAAGGCCGCGATTCGTTCGGGCGTCACGTCGCCCGCGAGGGCATCGAGCCGCTCCCGTACGGTCCGCGCGGCCTTCGCGGAAATCTGCTGGTCGACGACGCACTCGACGAGCGCCGTGAACGGATCGGGCGCAACCTTCCGCTCTATGGGCCCGATGCGGTCGATCACGGCGCCGAGTTGTGCGTCGCGGCGCTTCAGGTACGCGGTTTCGGCCTCACCGTAGCGGAAGAACGGCGCTCCGGCGTTGCGGATCGTCGCTTCCGATACGGCTTCACCTCCCGCACAGCTCTCGTCCGGCCGTTCCCGAAGCGTCATAGCCCCATCGCGGCGCGGAGCTTCGCGTGGACGTCCGTGTTGTCGTTCGAGCCGCGAAACAGCTCCTGCCCCGCGCCGACGGCCGATACCGGCATGGGCGCGCCCGTGTGGACGAAGGTCGTCCAGCCGATCCCCGCCTTGCGGCCGAGGATCTTCGTCGCGGCCACGGTGAGCGGCTCGTACTCGCTGTACGTCCGGTACATCTCCTTGCCTGCCTTGCGGCCCCGCATGCCCGTCACGCTCTGCGCGAAGGCCGCCTTGAGTTCCCGGACGTCCGTCTCGTCGAGCGTTATGCCGCCGGCGGTCCCGCGGCCTTCCGCGACTCCGGCCGGGAAGCGGAAACCGAAGAACGCCGCGAGGTCGTCCGCAACGTCCCCGAATCGGGCCGTTCGCGCGTCGTGCGTCCGAACGTACGTTTCCACGGTCGAGCTGAAACGCACGTAGGAGTTTTTCTGTCGGCGCAGCACGGAGAAGAGCGTTTCCGCGGCCGTCGCCGCATCGACGGACATCCCGCCCGTCTCGTGGTCGCCGAGGACGACGACGAGCGTCTCGCGCGGATGCTTCCGGTAAAAGTCATACGCGACGCGCACGGCGTCGTCGAACGCGATCGTCTCCCGGACAGCCGTCGCCGCGTCGTTCGCGTGGCAGGCGAGGTCGATCTTTCCCCCTTCGACCATCAGGAAGAAGCCCTTCGGATTGTCGAGAAGTTCGATTCCCTTGGCCGTGAATCCGGCAAGCGATATGCCGTCATTCGTGCGGTCGATGTCGAAGGGCGACGGGCGCAGGACGGCGAAGACGCGGCCGGACGCGGCGTGCAGCCGGTCGAATTCCTCCCGCGTCGCAGTCACGCGATACCCGGCGTCGCGGATCGGGCCGAACGCGTCGGGGCGGTCCTTTTTCGGTCCCGTCGGCCGCCTGAGTCCGCCTCCGGCGAAGTAATCGACGCCGCTTCCGGGGATCTGGAGCGCGATGTCGTAGTAGGCGCTCCGCGAGACGGAATGCGCGTAGAAGGCCGCGGGCGTCGCGTCGTCGAGCGTGACGGAGGACACGATGCCGACCTTCATCCCGGCGGACCTCGCGAGCTGCGTGATGGTCGGAAGCGTTAGCCCCTCAGGATCGACGGCGAGGCGGCCCGTCGTCGTCTTGCGCCCGCACGCAAGCGCGGTCGCCGCGGCGGCGGAGTCCGTGACGCGCCCGTCGGCGTCGTGCGTCGCGCAGACGCCCTGAACGGGGAGCGCGTTCATCGCGAGCCGCCGTTCCTTTATTCCCGACGCGGCCCGTTCCCCCGCGGCGAAGCGTTCCGCGGCGATCCGCTGGCCTTCGGCCATTCCGTCGCCGATCATGAGGAATACGTATTTCGCCCGGGCTTCCGCGAACGCCGGAGCGTCCGAAAGCGCCGGGAGGACAAGGGCCAGGACGAGCAGGAAGAATATGCGTCGGCGCCGCCGCTCGGGCGCAAATGCAACGTGCAAGAACACGGACATCACCTCTCCAATCCGCCGAATGATAGCAGATCGGCGCGGCGATGTCGCGGACGGACAAAAGCGCGGGGCCGTCAGCGGACCGGAAGCGCCGGCGACGATTCTTCCTGCGGCTGCGGGGCGCGCGAGTACGCGAACGCGCCGACGGCGGCCGTCAGCGGCGCGACGAGGACGAGTCCGAAGCTGCCGACGACCGTGTGCAGGAACTCGGCGGCCGTGTAGTTCATGTTCAGTACGTTGACCAGCGGGATCCCCTGCCCCATGAAGACCATGAGCATCGTCACGTAGCTTCCGGAGTAGGCGAGAAGCAGCGTCGTCGTCATCGTGCCGATCACGGATCTCCCGATCCGGATTCCGGAGCGGAAGAGCGCGAACGCGCCGATCCCGGGCGTGTGGGCCGCGATCTCGCGGAGCGCGGAGGACAGGTCCATCGCGAGGTCCATGACCGCGCCCGACGACGCGAGAAAGATTCCGGACAGAAAGATCCGCGTGAGGTCGAGAAATCCGAAGCCCGAATAGAGCAGCGTCTCCGAAAAGGGCCGCACCGCGCCGTGGAGCCGGAAGGGGGGCGCGATGGCGAGCGCGAGCGCGCCCGTGAGAACGAGGCCGAACGTCGCGCCGACGAAGGCGACGAGTCCCTTGAGGCCCAGTCCCGCGACCAGGAAGATGATGACCGCCGTCAGGACGGTCACGACGCAGAGGCTCACGAGCAGCGGGTCCCATCCCTTCAAAAACAGCGGAATCACGAGCTTCCAGACCGCGAGCGCCGTGAACAGGAAGCTCAAAAGCGCCTGAAAGCCCGCGAATCCGCCGAAGAGCAGCAGCAGGAGCGCGAACGCGCCGAGCAGCGCGAGTTCCAGCGTCACGCGATAGTGGTCCGAGGCGTGGGCGTACGCAACCCTTCCGCCCGACACGGTCAGATCGACGAGCGCGACGTCGCCCGGGCGAAAGACCTTGTCGAGTTCGAGCTTGCCCATGAAGCGGTTCTCGGCCCGGACGACCGTTCCCGCGAACGCCCCTTCCGAAATCCGGACTTCGAGCACCTGGACGCCGTCGCGGACGAAACCGTACTGCCGGACGAGCGAATCGTCGGCGGACACGACCTCGCCGCGCACGTGCTCCATGCCTTCGGGAAGCCGGTCCTCGAACCCGGTGGGCAGGAGCCGGAGCGCGACGACCAGCGCCGCGACGAAGACGGAAAACGCGACATCCCTGCGGCGAAAGCCTGAAAAGAACGATGCTGCGTAGTGTCGGAACATATGCTGTCACCCTCCGGTGAAATTCGCGTCCGTACCTCGAACGCAGCGACGCCTCCCGAAACGTCGGGAAGCGTCGCAAAAAAGCGCGATGCGAATGATTCCTACAGCCCCATGGCCGCCTTCATCTTCGCGTGGACGTCCGTGTTGTCGTAGTATCCGTTGAACGTCTCCTGCCCGACGCCGATCGCGGACACCGGCACGGGGACGCCCGTATGCGCGTAGGTCGTCCAGCCGATCCCGGCCTTTCGGTTGAGGATGTGGGTCAGGCTGATCGTGAGCGGCTCGTACTCGCCGTAGAGCAGATACGTCTCCTCGTCGCTCGAACGCTCCTTCGCGCCCTTCATGGTCTGGGCGAACGCGGACCGGAGTTCCTTCATCTCGCGCGGTTTGACGGCGAGTTCGAGTTCCTGCGCGGCCGCCGAATCGCCGCCCTTGGCCTTCGACTCAAGCTCGACGATACGCTCGTCGGAAAGGAAGCGGAAGCCGAAGAATTCCGTGACTTTTGCGGCGATGTCGTCGAACGTCGCCGTCTCCGCCGCATGCGTCTTCTTGTACTCGGCGAGATACGAGTCGAACGCGATGTAGGAGCCTTTCTGGGACTTCAGTTTGGAGAAGAAGGTGTCGTACTGCGTGCCCGCGAAGCCGATCGACATGCCGCCGGTCTCGTGGTCCGCGAGGACGACGACAAGGGTTTCGTCCGGGTGTTTTTTGCAGAAGTCGAGCGCGACGCGAACCGCGTCGTCGAACGCAACCGTGTCCCGTATCGAGGCGACCGCGTCGTTCGCGTGGCACGCCCAGTCGATCTTGCCGCCCTCGACCATCATGAAGAAGCCGTTCGGATTATCCAGAAGCTCGATCCCCTTCGCCGTGAACTCGGCGAGCGTGATCTCCCCGTCCTTGCGGTCGATCTCGTAGGAAAGCGCCTTGTCCCGGTCAAGCACGGGATTGACGGCCATGACCTTCCCCGATGCCGCGTTCAGCTTCAGGAAGTCGTCGCGCGTGCGTGTGATCGAGTATCCGGCCTTCGCGATGGCCTCGAAGGCGTCCGGCTGGTCGCCCTTGTCGCCTTTGGGCTTCTTGAGGCCGCCGCCCGCGAAGAAATCGAAGCCGCTCTCCGCGAGCTGGAGCGCGATTCCGTAGTAGACGCTCCGTCCGGCCGCGTGCGCGTAGAACGCCGCGGGCGTCGCGTGGTCGATCGACACGGACGAGACGATGCCGATCTTCCGGCCCGACGCCTTCGCGAGCTGCGTGATGATCGGGAGCTTTCGCTCGCCCTTCGGGTCCATCGCGATGACGCCGGACTTCGTCTTCTCGCCGCACGCGAACGCCGTCGCCGCGGCCGCGGAGTCCGTGATCAGGGAGTTCGTCGAATAGGTCGTGCACATCCCCTGCGCGGGAAGCTCGTTCATCGCGAGCCGGATGATTCCGGGCTTCGTCGCGTCCTTTTCGGCCGCGAGGAATATTTCGGCGGCGTTGCGCTGCGGGAGCGCCATGCCGTCCCCGATCATGAGAAAGACATACTTCGCCTTCGTCGCCGCAAACGATGCGGACGAAAGCGCCAACAGGGCCAGAACCGCAAGGGAAACCGCGATTCCGCGCCGGCGCGCCGACGCACGAACAGACATTTCGGACATGAGATCACCTCGCCGTGAGATTCCGGAGCGGACTCCGGGGAGTTCCGCTGAAGACTCTACACGGCGAAGGTTTCGGAAGCGTTTCGGGAGTGTGTTCGGTTCGTAAAAGAAGCGGACCGGTAGGTCGGCGACAATCCGGGCGGCCGATCCTCCGGGGACGTTGCAGACGAAAGACAACGGTCGGAGGGCCGGGCGGGCGTCCGCCGTTTCGGGCTGATGCGGGGGAAGCGCGCTCCTCAGCGCCGCCCCTTCGCGAAGTCCTTGAGGTCCTGCAACACGCCGGGGTCGATCGTCCGGCCGATATACGGCGCCCAGGCCGTGTTGTTCTGAAGCAGCGGCTCGGACGCGATCTCCGGCGAACGGGCGCACGCGTCGGCGAACATCCGGGTTCCGGGCAGCGGCGAGAACTCCGCGAGCTTCGGGACGGCCCCCTGCGAGCGAACGAACGCGATCGCGTCCGCGACCGACTCGGGCGTCTGGCCGGGGAGCCCGACGAGAAGGTACGTTTCCAGCCGTTCGGGTTCGTACCCCGCTTCGAGGAGGTTCGCGACGGCGCGGGCGTACTGGTCGCGCGAGACCTTGTCCGACCCTGAATGTCCGATCCCCGGATCGACGCTTTCGAGGCTCAACCGCAGCGTCACGAAGCGCGCCCGCCGGAGCGCGCGGGCGCAGGCCGCGTCGATCTCGCGGACGTGAAGACCGTTCGGCGTGTGGAAGCGCGCCCCGTCGAAGCGTTCGAGGCGAGAAGCGAGAGGGAGGAAGCGCGTCTCGCGCCCCACGAGGAGCGCGTCGTCGTAGAACGCGATGTCGTTCACGCCGGAAAGCGACAGCTCGAACGAAATCTCCCGCTCCACCTCGTCGTGCGGACGGAGGACGAACGACGGCCAGAGGCGCGACGAGGCGCAGTAGCCGCACCGCAGCGGACACCCCCACGACGTCGCCGTGACCGCGTAGCCGAGGCCGTCGTAGAGATCGAACGCGGGGCGCGAGGCCGCGACGGGGCGAAACGCCGTCTGGACGAAGTCCGCGCCGAGCGAGGCCGCGTGCTCCGGGCACAGACGCGCGTACACGCCCCCGAGAAGCACCGGAACGCCGGGAAGGACCTCCCGAAGGATCGCGAGGCACCACGCGACGCCCGGGTGCCAGTAGGTCATCCCGGACGTCAGCAGCACCGCGTCGGGCTGCGAGAGCGAGGCGAGACGCGACCGGAAGGCGGCCTCGCTCATGCCGTACTTCCAATAGCGCCTCGGAATGTTCCGGTACGGCGCGGGCTTTGGAACGCTTTCGCGCGCGATCCGGAAGCGTCCGTAGGGCAGCGGCTTTTCGCGCCCCTCGTGGACGCAGTCGATCAGGGCGACGGAATTTCCGCGCGTGCGAAGCTCTTCGAGCAGGTAGAGCAGCCCGAGCGGCTTGGCCCACACGTCGCCGAACGCGAAGTCGAAGACCGGCGGGTTGACGCCGAGGACGAACGCGCCGTCGAGCCCCGCGAGGAAGGCGTCAGCGCGAGAGGTCGTAATAGTCGTCTCCCCAGACGTTCGCGATGAACTCGTCGCGCCCGGACTTCGCCCGGTCCTCGTGGTATTCGTCGGGGCTCTTTTTGTAGAAGTCCTGGTGATACTCCTCGGCGTCGTAGAACGTGTCGGCGGGCAGAATCGGCGTCACGATGGGGCCGGGGAAGCGCCCGGACGCGTCCATCGCCGCTTTCGACGCCTCGGCCGCCGCGCGCTGTTCGTCGGTGACGTAGAAGATCGCGGTCCGGTACGAGGGGCCCCGGTCCTGGAACTGGCCGCCGTCGTCCGTCGGGTCCACCTGCCGCCAGAAGGCCCGGAGCAGCGTTTCATAGGAGACCGCGTCGGGGTCGTAACGCACGCGGATCGCCTCGTAATGCCCGGAGGTCTGGCTCTTCACGTCTTTGTATGTCGGGTTCGCGATGTGTCCGCCCATGTAGCCCGATCGCACCTCGAGAATGCCGTCGAGCGCGTCGAACGGCGACACCATGCACCAGAAGCATCCGCCCGCGAAATACGCCGTCGCGGACTGCGCGTTTCCTCTCTGTTCGTTCATGAAGACACCCCGTTTCGTCATGTGAGCGTTCATAATCTGACACAGCTTTCCCGGAAACACAACTCCAGGGGAGGCTGCGGCGACGAGTTCCGAACAACGGTTTGTTCGCGACGCGACTTGACATCAATTGATGACATCTATTGATAGAGATGCTATACTTGTCACGATTTCAGAAACGGGGTGCTTCTCGTGGACGACACGCTTCGTTCCGTCAACGCGTTTCTCGACATGGCGCGATCGTATATCTCCCAAGGACACGCCTCTATCGTTCCACGCCGCAAGAACCGGGAATTCGCGACGGAATACGGACTCACCGGAGAGCATCTTTGCGCGATCGTCCGGAAGCTGCACGCCGTGCACCGAAGAAACGGCCCCATGGAGGAAAGCGATTTCGCGAAACCGCCGGGAACGCTCTTTGACTTTCTGAAAAACGAAGAGCTGGATGGACGGATACGTCCTCTGTACATCAAGCTGAAGATTCCCGACGGCGAACCCAGACTGCTGGTTCTGTCCATTCATGTTCAGGACGGCGCCGAGGATTAGTGAACTTCCGAAAGGAGGGGGGATGCATGAGCGTCCTTTTTTGTCCGAACTGTGAACGAAACACCGCGTTCACAACCGTCATGCGGAAGCACGATATCACCGTTCGCGGGGAGACGTTTTGCGTTTCGGGCGAGGCGGATTTATGCAAGTCGTGCGGAGAAATTCTCTGGAATGAAAAATACGACGGGCTTCTGGCGCGGGCGTACGAAATGTACAAGAAAAAGCACGGATTGCTCTCCTCAGGTGAAATTCGGGAAATCCGGACGTCGTACAATCTCTCCCAGGACGTTTTCGCGGCTATTCTGGGAATCGGCTCCGCCTCTCTCCAGCGCTATGAAACCGGAGCGGTGCAGACCATTCCCTACGATCGCCTGATCCGTGAGGCCTACGACGCAAAGCGGCTTCTCGACCTTCTGGAGACAAACCGATCGCGTCTGAGCGAAGAAGCGTACCGTGCGGCGAAAGAGAGCATCCGGGAAAAAACGGCGCCCTGCACGAGTTCTCTCAGGCGACACCTCATTGCGGAGCTGCAGGATAGTCCGTCGGAATTCAACGGGCTCCGCTCCTTCTCGCCGGATTCGTTCCAGGCGGTGATCGCGCGCCTTCTTTCGCGGTTGAAGGACGCATACGCCCCGATAACGAAGCTCCACAAGCTGCTCTTCTATATCGATTTTCTCTCGTTCAAAACCCGGGGAGCATCCGTGACGGGGCTCCGCTACGTCCATTGGCCCCATGGCCCGGTTCCGGGGGGAACGCTCTCGTACGACCTCTATGACTATGTATCCGAGGCGGGCGTCGTCCGCATTGAGGAAGAGGAGTGCGAGGACGGAAATATCAAGCGGACGATCGAACTTTCGGACGGAGCCGTTGCCGACATTCCCGATCCCGAAGAACGCAGAATCATCGACCGTGTCGCCGACACGCTCGGAAAACTCGGCGCACGAGAACTCTCCGCGCTGTCCCACGACGAAGACGCCTACATGCGGACCCGGGACAAGGAACGGATTTCGTATACGTACGCCGCGACGCTGAAAGCGATTCGGTAATACAAAAATCGAAACCAGAAATACCTTTCCGATCGATTATTTCTCATAACAGCGCGGGGGAAAGGAACATTCTTTCTCCCTGCGCTGTGTCTTTTTGCCCCCCTATCCGGCGTTGACCGCGGCGTTCAGCAGCTTCCGGCGCTCGCGCCAGTCGGGAAGGAAGCCGTCCATCAGGGCCTTGAAGCGCGCGCCGTGGCCGCGTTCGAGCAAATGCGTCAGCTCGTGGACGACGATGTACTCCAGACACGGCTCCGGTTTCCGCGCCAGCTCCAGGCTGAACCAGACGCGCCGCGCGGCGATGTTGCAGCTTCCCCACCGCGTCTTCATCCTCCGGATGCGCCACTCGTCGACGCTCACGTTCATGACGGCCCGCCATCGGTCGATCAGCGGCGGAATGAGTTCGGAGAGCCGGTCGCGATACCAGTCGAGCAGCGCGGCCTCCCGCTGCTCGCGCGTGCTCCCGGGCCGCACGGTGATCGTGATTGCCGGTTCGCAGCACGCATCGACGCGCGCGGCGCGGTTTCGCTCGCGCACCAGCAAGCGGCAGGGTTTCCCGAGAAACGCGTGGACCTCGCCGTCGACGAAGTTGACCGCCGCAGGCGGAGGGACGGCCGCGAACTTCTCCCGCTGCCGTTCGATCCACGCAAGGCGCTCCGTCGCCACGCGGCGCACGGTTTCGTCGCTCACCTTCAGCGGGACGGACATCCGGACGCGCCCGTCGGGGGGATAGACGCCGAGGCGCAGCGTCTTCATCTTCTTGCGCGTCACCTCGACGGGGATGTCGCCGAGCATGATGATGTGTGAAGCGGCCTTCATCACAATACGAAAAGTCCCCCTCCCGCGCCCGACGGGACGCGGAAGGGGGACGCGAAATCCGCTTCTACTCCTTCGGCGTCGGCGCAGGGCTTCCGAACAATTCCATGACGATGTTTTCCCCGAGCGTTTGCGACGCGGCGTACAGGCCGTTCTCGCCGTCGTTCGACGAGACGTTGAACGCAGCGAGCGCAACCGCCGTCTCGACGTCCACGAGCCGGGCGCTGATCGCGATCACGGACCCAAGGCCGTTCACGGAACCGAGCAGCATGTAGCGCGCGCCGACGAGCTTCCCGAGCTTCACGGCCGTCCGTTCGTCGACGAGCCCCGAGAGCGCGAGCCTGTGTTCCGCAGCGACCGCGGCGAGCTGCGTCCGTTCGAGCACCGTGCACCCCGGAACGCCGACGAGACGTCCGCGGACCATCTCGGCCACGCCCGCCCCGAGGTGGAAGGGCGCGCCGTTGGCCCGAAAATCGACCACGGCGAGCCGCACCGTCGTTTTCGCCGGCGTTGCGTCCCCCGCAATCGCGGACGACAGGATCGCCAACAGGATGAGTATACCCGACAGCGGCGCGGTTTTTCTCATGGGCGACGCTCCCCGGCGCCTTTCCTCACGAAGAGCCCCTTCGACCGGCGTCAGAGCCGGTACGACAGGGCTGAGCCCCGGAGCGGACGCAGCACGGCGCGGAAAAAGAACCGGGCCGCCATCGCGGCGACCTCGGCGGTCAGCTTTTCGACCGCTTCGGTGAGTCCCGTCACCTTGCCGTCCACGAAGATCTTCCCCGTGTCGAACGCCATGGTCTTCAGGAGTTCGAGCGCCTCCTGCGCCTTCTTCGCGTTCTTCAGCGCCCGGGCCTTGTAGAACGACAGGATCGACGACAGGCGCGTCCGGCCCGCGAGAACGCCGTTCGGCTCCCGCACGAGAACGCGGTCGAGTTTGATGTCCTCGCCAACGATCCCCTCGACCCGCCCGATGATCTCGTAATCTCCCTTGTCGCTCGCGTGGTACGAGAGATCCGTCGCCGCCAGCGTCCGCACCTTCTCCCGGTCGCCCCAGAGCGTCGTTTCGCCCTTGTAGTATTTCGACAGCGCAACGAGCGAAAACTCTCGACCCGCCTCGTAGTCTCCGGTCCGGAGCCGGCTCGATCCGATGATATAGTTCCCCTCGCCCTTCCGGTCCTCCGGCAGACGTTCGAGCACCGCGCCCATGACCTTGATCGCCCGGGCGTAGTCCCCTTCGCGGAACAGGGCGAGCGCCCGGTCCGCCTCTCGGTTCACCACGGCCGCCGCCCCGCCGCCGCCTTCGCCGCCGCCGCCTCCTCCGCTTGTCGCCATTGCGCAGCTTCCCGACAGCATCAGAACAGCCGCCATGACGAGAAGACCTCCGAAAACGCAACGCGCTTTCATGGACATCCACCTTCCTCTCCCGGTTCGGTTTACTTGTTCTCCATCCACTTCCGCAGCTGCTTCGCCTTGTTCGGGTCGTTCTTCTCCAGGGCGGAGAGCATTCGCCTCGCTTTCGCGTCCTCTCCGCGAAGCGAGTGGATCATTCCCAGAAGCATCTGCGCCTCCGCGTTCTCTCCGTCGATCTCCAGCGCGTCTTCCAAGACCTCGGCGGCCTCGTCGAGCGCCCCCACCTCGAAAAAGACCTGCCCCAGCGCGAGATAGGCCGGAACGTAGCGGTCGTCCGCCGCCACCGCGCGCGCGAAGAAGTCCGCGGCCTCTTCGGTCCGCTTCCGGTTCTTGTAGGACTGCCCCATCAGGAAGTACGGCTCCGGAAGGTTCGGCGCGAGTTTCATCGCCTTCTCCAGTTCCGGCGTCGCCTTGTAGTAGTCGCCCATCATGAAGTAGCACTTTCCGGCAAGAAGGGACGCTTCCGCAAGCGTCGGGTCGAACATCGCAGCCTGCCGGGCCGCGAGGAGCGCGTCCTGATAGCGGCCGCTCTCGAAGAGGATCCCGCCGAGGATGAAGCGGAGCAGCGCATGTCCGGGACTCATTCGCGTCATCTTCTCCCAGAACGGGATCGATGCGGACAGGTTTCCGAGGTTGTAGCGCCCGAGGGCCTCGTAGAGGTAGTAGCGGTAGTCTTCGGTCGCCTTTCCCTTCGCGGGCGTCTTCCCCGTCACGGTTGCGAGGATGTCCGCCGCGAGGTTTTTCGACGCGAGCGCGATGTCGTCCTCCCCGTCCCGGGAGATTCGCTCGAAGCTCGCGAGAACGACCGCCGTCCGGACATCGACGAGACGGGCCGTGGCGACGACGATGGAGCCGAAGCGGGTCACCGCTCCGACAAGAAAGTAGTTCGCGCCGACGAGCTTTCCGGTCCGGACGGCGGTCTTCTCGTCCACGAGGCCGGAGAGGGCCAGTCGGTGCTCCTTCGCGAGCGCCGCGAACTGACTCCGTTCGACGATGACGAGATCCCTGTGCCCCACAAGCTCGGAGGTAATGGCCTCGCTCACGGCCGAACCGAGCTGAATGCTCGTCCCCTGGGCGAGAAATGGGGTGACGGCGAGCGTGACCGCGGCGTCGGCGCGTCCGTTTTCCGGAACGCACGGAACCAGGAGAACGCACAGAAAAAGCGTCGCGACAAAGCGGGCGAAGCTCCCCGCGCACCCCCCGAATTTCGTCCTCATGCCCGCACACCTCCAGCATAAACGTCTACAATATTGTATTTTCAAAATTTTAACATGTCGCAAAGGACGCGTAAAG
>ERZ1645187.2834-NODE-2834-length-15009-cov-7.505082_pt1 | contig 15009 bp, 10 predicted proteins | sample MGYA00575352_ERZ1645187 | MGnify/ENA primary metagenome ERZ1645187 (study PRJEB40837, sample SAMN11349314) | freshwater sediment metagenome | isolation source: river sediment | host: Sediment | place: India: Wazaribad , New Delhi | collected 2017-02-21 ...
GCACGTACTCCGCATTTCGAGTGCGGCGCGATCGACCACTCTGCCACCTCTCCGTCCGAGGTTCATGGCCGGCGGCAGCGCCGCTGGGGGCCATGAGTTGGTCGAGTGGCGCAATAGCACCGCCGGCAGCGGACAACAAGCCCGTTTTTCGCCGCCGGGCGTTATTCCGCGATCAGCGATTGCCCGGTCATCTCCGCCGGCTGGGCAAGGCCCATCAGCGCCAGCAGCGTCGGCGCAAGATCGGCCAGCCGCCCGTCCTCGCGCAGCCGCCGTGCCCCGGCGGTGAGGCACACCGGCACCGGATTGGTGGTGTGCGCGGTGTGCGGGCCACCAGTCTCGGGGTCGCGCATCATCTCGCAATTGCCATGGTCGGCGGTGAACAGCAGCGCGCCACCTTGGCGCGCAATCGCATCGGCGATGCGGCCGAGACCGGCATCGACCGTCTCCACGGCCGTGATCGCGGCGGAGAGGCTGCCGGTGTGGCCCACCATGTCCGGGTTGGCGAAATTGAGCACGATCAGATCGTACTTGCCGCTGTCGATGGCGGCCACCGCCTTGTCGGTCAATTCGGGGGCGGACATCTCGGGCTGGAGATCATAGGTCGCCACCTTGGGCGAGGGCACCATGATCCGGTCCTCGCCGGGATAGACCGCCTCTTCCCCACCGTTGAGGAAGTAGGTGACATGCGGATACTTCTCCGTCTCGGCCATCCGCAGCTGCGCCTTGCCCGCCGCCGCCGCCACCGCGCCCAGCACGTTGGCAAGGTTCTGCGGCGCGAAGATGGTGGCGAGAAACCGGTCGAGATCGGTCGAATACTGCGTCATGCCGACGCGCGCGGCGAACGAAACGACGCGATCACGCGCAAAACCGGTGAATGCCGGATCGACGAGCGCGGCGAGAATCTCGCGCACCCGGTCGGCACGGAAATTGAAGCTGAGGAGCCCGTCGCCGTCCGTCATGCCCTGATAGTCGCCGATCGCGGCGGGCAGGATGAATTCATCGGTCGTGCCGGCGGCATAGGCGGCGGCAATCGCCTCCGCCGCGCTGGCAAACCGCCCGCCGGCGGCCGAGACCATCGCGTCATGCGCCTTGGAGACACGCTCCCAGCGGTTGTCGCGGTCCATCGCGTAGTAGCGGCCGATCACCGTGCCGATCCGCGCGCCCTTCGGCAGCGCCGCCTCCAGCGCCGCAACAAGCCCCGCGCCCGAGGTCGGCGCCGTATCGCGCCCGTCGGTCAGCACGTGAACCACGACGGGAATGCCCGCGCCGGCAACGATGCCGGCCAGCGCCACCGCATGATCCTGATGCGAATGCACCCCGCCGTTGGAGACAAGGCCGATGAGATGGCAGGTGCCGCCGCTCTTCAGCAACGCCGCGATCAGCCCGGTCACCGCCGGCGCGGCGGCCAGCGTACCGTCCTCGATCGCCCGGCCGATGCGCGGCAGATCCTGCATCACCACCCGGCCCGCGCCGATGTTGAGATGCCCGACTTCCGAATTGCCCATCTGCCCGTTCGGCAGGCCGACATCATAGCCCGAGGTCCGGAGCAGGGCATGCGCCCCGGCTGCCCACAGTCGGTCAAAATTCGGGGTCCGCGCCTGCTTCACCGCGTTGTCGGCACGCTCCTCGCGCTCGCCCCAGCCATCGAGAATTACCAGCATCGCAGGACGGAACGGCATCGGGCGGTCTCCTCGTGACGGAACGGTTTCCTGCTGCTAGCCGACGCCCGGCGCGCCGGCAAGTCCGGCCGTGTCGCACCGGCCCTGTCCCTTCGCCGGGCGCCGGGGCCTGTCCTCAGTCCCTCGGCATCACAGCCGTGGTCGGAATGACGGCAGACCCTAACCATGCCTTAACCAAAGCCGGCCATAACTGCTACTTCTGGTGGCGTTGATGCCACAATCGCAATCTGAGGGCGCAATGGACCTAGCCACCATTCTCGGCTTCGTCGCCGGCATCATCACCGTCTCTGCCCTGATCCTGATGGGCGGCAGCTTCGGCATGTTCTACGATGTGCACGCGCTGATTGTCATCGGCGGCGGCTGCACCGCCGGCACGCTCATCCGTTTTCCGCTCTCGGCGATGGCGCATGGCTTCCCGATCGGGCTGAAATACGTCTTCAAGATGCGCACGCAGAGCCCGCGCGTGCTGATCGAGGAGATCACCCGCGTCGCCGACATCTACCGCAAGGGCGGCGCCACCGCGCTCGATCAGGTCGCGGTGGAAGACCCCTTCCTCGCCCAGGCGCTGCGCTACCTCGCCGATGGCTACGATGCCGAATTCATCCGCCGCACGCTGGAGCAGGATCGCGACACGTTCTTCCAGCATCTCGACGAGGGGCAGAAGATCTACCGCTCGATCGGCGATGCCGCGCCGGCCTGGGGCATGGTGGGCACGCTGGTCGGCATGGTGCAGATGTTCTCCAACATGGAAGACCCGTCCAAGCTCGGTCCGTTCATGGCGGTGGCGCTGCTGGCCACGCTCTACGGCGCGCTGGTCGGCAACCTTGTCTGCCTGCCGATTGCCGACAAGCTGCACGTCAAGCTCGAGGAGGAGGATGTCTCGCGCAACCTGATCATCGACGGGGTCTTGCAGATGCGCGCCTCCAAATCGCCGGCGGTGATCCGCGAGATGCTGATCTCCTACCTGCCCGAGCACCACAAGCACGAACTCGCCGCGGCGGCCTGACCGGACGGACCTGACCCATGGCGCGCAAGAAAGGGGGGGGGCACGGCGGCGGACATGGCTGGTTTGTCACCTTTGCCGACGTGATGGGGCTTCTCATGAGCTTCTTCGTCATGCTGACGGCGTTCTCGACCCAGGACCAGAAGAAGATGCAGATCGTCGCCGGCTCGATGCGCGAGGCCTTCGGCCAGTTCAAGAACTCCAAGCTGTCCGGCATTGTCGAGATCGACGGCCTGCCGGTGCGGCCTTACCTCAAGCATGTCGAGCGGATGACGCCCGACCGGGCGACCGATACGCCCGGCCCCCGCCACGCCGACAAGCCGAGCGACGCGATGGCCCGTGCCTCCGACCGGGCATTGGCGATGGCTGCCGCCAGCCTGCGCCAGGCGATGCAGGATCTGCCCGATCTGGCGGAGAATTCCCGCAACATCCTGATCGAGGAAACCGCCGACGGCCTCGATATCCAGATCGTCGATCAGGACGGGCGGGCGATGTTCGGCGACGGCGAGAGCCAGCCGTTGCAGCGGGCGCGGACGATGATGATGCGGCTCGCCGAAAAGCTGAAGGACCTCGGCAACCCCATCCGCATCACCGGCCACAGCGCCGCCCCGCGCCGCGGCAGCCGCGAGACCGACGGCTGGCGTCTCTCGGCCAGCCGGGCGCTGGCGGTGCGCGATATCCTTGCCGCCGCCGGCATTGCCCCCGCCCGCTTCGAAAGCGTCAGCGGCAAGGCCGATACCGAGCCGATGTTTCCCGATGATCCCTCGCTGTCGGCCAACCGCCGGGTGTCGATCGTGCTGGTGAAGACAGCCCCGCCGCTGCCGCTGCGCTGAGCGGCGTCAGCGCGCCGACGGCGGCAGGTTGGCGGCAATCGCCTTGCCGAGGCCGTCCATGTCCGCCAGTTCCACTGTCCGGCGCGGAAACGGCACATCGATGCCCTGCGCCCTCAGCTGGCTGAAGATGGCGAACAGCAGTTCGGACCGCGTGGTCGCCACCGCATCGACATCGCAGAAGCAGCGCAGTTCGAAATCGAGGCTGAAGTCCCCCAGCTTGGTGAACAGCACCATCGGCGCCGGCTCGGACAGCACCTCCCGGTTGGCCAGCGCGGTGTCCAGCAGCAGCTGGCGCACCGCCTCTGGGTCGCTGCCATAGCCGACGCCGACCGGAATGATGATCCGCATGATGCGGTTGGCATGCATGAAGTTCTTCACCCGGCCGGAGATGAACTCGCTGTTGGGCACGATCAGGCTCGCCTTGTCGAAGGTCTCGATCTGCGTCGCCCGCACGTTGATCCGCTGCACCTTGCCCTGCTCGTCGCCCACCACGATCCAGTCGCCGACGCGGATCGGCCGCTCCCAGAGCAGGATCAGCCCCGAGACGAAGTTGTTGACGATCTCCTTGAGGCCGAAGCCGATGCCGAGCGACAGCGCGCCGGCGAAGATCGTCACTTTCTCCAGCCCCAGCCCGAGGAAGGTCATCGCGGCCAGCGCCGAGGCGATGTAGCCGATATAGCCGAAGATCGTGGTGATCGAGTTCTGAAGGCCGATGTCGAGCCCGGTGCTCGGCAGGTAGGTCTTGTCCAGCCACCGCTGCATCGACCGCGTGAAAAAGCTGCCGACGATGAACACCGCGAAGGCCGCCGCGACCGCCGACAGCGAGATCGTCATCCCGCCCAGCCGGAAGCCGAAGAACGCCGCGCGGATCGAGCCGAACATGTCGCCCGAATCGACCCCGAACGGCGCGATCAGCAGGAAGAACCCCGCGACATACAACACCAGCTTGAGCAGGCCCGCGGACAGGATGCCGACCTGCTGCACGGCGGACGGGCTGAGCCCGCTGGTCATCGCGATCCGGCGCGCCCGCCCGGAGGTCGCCGACAGGCCCGTGCCGAGGTATTCCTCGACGATCACCAGCAGGGTAAACAGCACCGCCAGCACCGCCAGCCCCCAGATCACCTGATCGGCAAGGAAACTGGCCAGCGCGACATAGCCGGTCAGCGCCGTGCCGATCAGCGTGGCCGAGAAGGCCAGCACCGACAGCTTGAACAGCGCCGCGGGCCCGCTGTGTCCGCTGTCCTCATCGATATCCTGCGCCACCCCGCCGGCGGAGGCCCGGAACCGGTTGAGCGCGAACAGCAGGCTGCCGCCGATCAGCACCGCGACGAGCCCGCGCGTCGCCACCGTGAACGGCAGCGCCGCAGCCATCGCCTGGTTTGTCGCCTCGATGCTCTTGCCGGCGAGGCTGACGAACAGCACTGTCAGGCCGGTGCGGTACATCAGATGGGCCGTATCGTCCGATACCGGCAGCAGCCGCCAGTGCGGCCGGCTGGGCGCCAGCACCGCCAGCAGGATCGCCCGGATGACGATCAGGATGACGATGGCCGCCAGAAGATGCCGCGCCAGCTCGCCGAACCGGTCGGCGCCGAGGTCCAGCAGATCGAGCACCGCCCCGGCGACCAGAGCAAAGGCGCCGGACAGCACCGCCGCCACGGCAATCTGGCGCAGCGCACCGAGCGCCTTGCGCGCCCGGCCGGGCGCCGGCTCATCCGGCAGGCGCCCCAGCAGCGCGCCGAACCGCCGCGCCGGCACGATGGCCAGCAGCGCCAGCACCACCAGAAGAACCGCCCCGGCCAGCCGGGTCCATTGCAGGTTGTTGGCCACCTGCCGGGCGCGGAACGACAGCGCCGCCGTGAGGTTGGAGAGTGCCATCGGCACCGCTTCGGCCACGCTCGACCACAGCGATGGCGACAGGATGCTGGACGAGCGCTGGAGCGTGGCCTGCCGGAACAGCCTGCGCCGCTGGTCGGCGATCAGCGTGCGGTTCTGCTCGATCCGCACCAGCAGCAGCCGGGCCACGCGAATGGCCTCGTCCACCTCCTTTTTCAGCGCCTCCTGCTCGGCCCGTGCCCGCGCCACCTCGGCGCTTTCGGGCGCGGCCTTGTCATCCGGCTTGGGGCCGATCTGGCCGAGGCGGGCGTCGATTCCCTCGACGCGCGGCAATTCCCGCGCAAGGATCGCCTGCGCGCTGGCGGCGATCGGCTCCAGCCGGGTGCGCAGCCGGGTCAGGGCCGCGTCATCCTGCGCCTGCTGTTCGAGCTGCGCCTCGATCAGCGTCAGCTCCCGGTTCATCGCCTCGACATCCAACCGCTGCGCCGCCGGCGCCTGCGCCAGCGCCGGGCCGGCCGGCAGGGCCGCAACCATCAGAAGGAGGGCAAAAAGGGCGAACAGGCGGGGAAAGCGCGGCAAGTGGATCATGATCCCCAAAGGTCAAAGCCGCGCAATGCGGCAGAATCACAGCATTGCGGCGAGGCTAGCACGGAACCCGCCCGGCGCCGTGCCTCAAGCAACTGCTAACCAACAGTTCAGACGTGACCGGCCCGCCGGCCGGCCGGCAGGCGGACTTAACAGTTCATGGAGCCATTTCTGACAAGACGAGCAAAAGGCCGGTTTCCGCCGGCGCCTCTCTCGACTGTCAACGGGTCCGATCATGAACGCCCATGTCGCCGCCGCCGATGTTGCCCACCTGTCCCCGGCTGCGGCCGATATCGCGGCCCCGTCCGGGGCGGCCGATCCCGTCGCGCAGGTCGCCATCCCGCCCGACATCCGGCTGTCGCAGCCCAAGGTCATCGGCACGATCCTGCTGACCGATGTCGCGGTCATCGCGTGCGGCGGGCTTGCCGCCCTCGTCGGGCTGGCGCCGGCCGCCCATGTCTCCCTGGCCGGTGCCGCCATCGTGCTGGCGATGACGCTGGCCATCGTGCTGATCCATCAGCGGCTGTGGGGCTACACCATCGCGGCCCTGTCGCGCCGTTCCCAGCAGCTTCCGCGCCTCGCCGCCGCCTTCGGGCTGGCCTTTGCCTCGCTGATCACCGTCACCGTGCTCCTCAGCGGCACGGCGAACGAGCAGCGCGGCTGGTGGCTGGCCTGGGCGGCGGGAACCTTCGCCGTGCTGGCCGCCGGGCGGGTTGTCCTCGCCCGGCAGATGATGCGCTGGACCGAGCAGGGGCGCCTCGCGCGCCGCGCGGTGATTGTCGGCGGCGGCAAGCCGGTCAACGATCTGATCACCGCGCTGTCCAAGGACGGTTCGCGCGCCATCCAGATTCTCGGCCTGTTCGATGATCGCGGCGGCGAGCGCTCGCCCGATCAGGTGGATACCTTCCACAAGCTCGGCAAGTTCGACGAACTCGTCGCCTTCTGCCGCGAGCACCGGGTGGATCTCCTGATCATCACCTTGCCGCACACGGCGGAAAGCCGCATCCTGATGCTGCTCAAGAAGCTCTGGGTGCTGCCGATCGACATCCGCATCTCCGCGCTCGGCTCGAAGCTCAAGCTGCGCCCGCGCGCCTACAGCTACATCGGCAAGGTGCCCTTCCTCGCCGTGTTCGACAAGCCGCTGACCGACTGGGGCATCGCCGTCAAGGCGGCGGAGGACCGGATTCTCGCGGCCCTGCTGCTGGTGCTGCTCGCCCCGGTGATGGCGGTGGTGGCGCTTGCGGTGAAACTCGATTCCAAAGGTCCGGTCTTCTTCCGCCAGACGCGCTACGGCTTCAACAACGAGAAGATCGGCGTCTTCAAGTTCCGCTCGATGTACACCGACCAGTGCGATGCACAGGCCGCCCGGCTGGTGACCAAGGGCGACCCCCGCGTCACCAGGGTCGGCGCCTTCATCCGCAAGACCTCGCTCGATGAGTTGCCCCAGCTGTTCAACGTGCTGCGCGGCGAACTCTCCATCGTCGGGCCGCGCCCGCATGCGATGCAGGCCAAGGCCGACGGGCACATCTATGACGAGGTGGTGGACGGCTATTTTGCCCGCCACAAGGTCAAGCCCGGCATCACCGGCTGGGCACAGATCAACGGCTGGCGCGGCGAGACCGACACAGTCGACAAGATCGAGCGCCGCGTCGAATGCGACCTGCATTACATCGATAACTGGTCGGTATTTTTCGATCTCTACATCCTGGCCATGACGCCGGTCTCGCTGTTCAACACCAGGAACGCCTATTGAGCCGATTGCCCGCGGCAATCCCGCCGGGACGGCGCCCTGCCGTCCCGTCAGGCAACGATCATCCTGAAAGACCGCCCGGAAAAGCGGTCAGCCGGACATGCGCCCGCGGATCAGGCCGACAACCGCCATCAGGATGACGCCGCCGACACCGCCGCCGGCGATCTGCCCGCCGATGCCCTGCGCCAGCACCGGCAGCAACGCACCCAGCAATTGCCCGCCAAGCCCGCCGCCGATGATCCCGGCGATGGCATTGCCGATGGTGCCGAGGCTGATGTTCTTGAGGATTGCGCCGGCAACATTGCCGCCGACAGCCCCCGATACAAGTTGAATGAGCAGGTGTTCCATGCGCAACCCCTCCCGGTGACATGAAGCCCCCGGAGCGGACGCTACGGCACGATCCGCGCCGCGCGCAAGCACTATCGCTGAAACCGGGGCGCTGGCCCTAGCGCCGCGCGCCGACCCGAACCGGCACCGGCTCGGCACATTCCACCGCGCCGGACGCCGGATGATCGTCATCCCGCGCCATCCGCATCACCGCCGAGGCGCAGACCACGCCGCCGCAGGTGACGGAAAACCCGACATAGAGCAGCAGAACCGCGGCAATCGCCATGTCGGACCGCGCGATCAGCGAGCCGATGCCGCTGACATCGAACACCAGCGTCGCGGTGGCAAACGCGCAGCCGAGCAGGATGCCGAGGGCCCAGTTGATGACGAACAGGCGCAGGATGGGGCGGCTCGGTGACATCGATGCGGATCCTCCGGTCAGTACAACCGGAGATGACTACAGGACGCAGGTTCTGCCAAGCGGAAATTTGCCGCAGGGCAGGCTCACGCCCCGGCGAGCAGGGCCTCCACCTCGGCCCGGGTGGGCACCCCCCTGCGCCCGCCGAAGCGGGTGCATTTGAGCGCGGCGGCAGCGGCGGCGAAGGCGACCGCGCGCGCAGGCGGCATCCCCTCGCCCAGCGCCAGCGTCAGCGCGCCATGGAAGGTGTCACCCGCCGCCAGCGTATCCACCGCCGCGACCGGAAAGGCCGGCTGATGGCTGAGCCGGCCGCCATCGATACACCACACCCCGCGCGGCCCGTCCGTCACCGCCAGCCAGTTGTCCGCATCGCGCGCCAGCGCCGTCAGCCCGTCGGCCACGCTGTCGATGCCGGTCATCTCGCGCACCGCCTGCGCCGAAAAGGCGACATGGCTCGCCCCCTTCACGACCTCCGGCAGGGCCGGCGCGCGGTCGCCATCCAGCACCGCCGGAACGCCCGCCCGCCGCGCAAGGCCGAAGAGGTGGATCGCCCCCTCCTCCCAGCGGGTATCGCCCATCACTGCGGCGATATCCGCCTCCAGCGCCTGTGGCAGCCATTCGGTGGTCTTGGGGATGGCGAGATCCTCGTAGTTGACCAGCATCCGCTCGCCCGCCGCATCCACCGCGATGGTCGAGAGCGGGGAGCGGCACCCGGAGAACAGCCGCGCGCGCGAGCAATCCACCCCCTCGGCCGCAAGATCGGCGAGGATATCGCGGCCGATGCTGTCCTCCCCCAGCCGGGTGATCAGCTCCGCCCGCCCGCCGAGCCGCGCGACAGCGACGGCGGCATTGGCGGCTAGCCCGCCGCCCGACACCTCGAACCCGTGCGCCTTGTGCTTCACCCCGCCGGACGGCAGATGATCGAGCTTGAAGACGAAATCCTGCGCGGCAAAGCCGATGAGCGCGATGCGCGCGGCCATCTCAGTTCCCCGCCTCGATCAGCCGCCGGCCGATCACCTGCGCCTGGATTTCCGCCGCCCCTTCGAAGATGTTGAGGATGCGCGCATCGCACAGCACGCGGCTCGCCTCGAATTCGAGCGCGAACCCGTTGCCGCCGTGGATCTGCAGGGCATTGTCCGCCGCCGCCCAGGCGACGCGCGCCGCCAGCAGCTTGGCCATGCCGGCCTCGAGATCGCACCGCCGCCCGCCGTCCTTCTCGCGCGCGGCGAAATAGGTGATCTGCCGGGCCATCGCGATCTCCGCCGCCATCATCGCGATCTTGTCGGCCACGCGCGGGAAATTCACCAGCGCCTTGCCGAACTGCCGCCGCTCCCCGGCATAGCGCAGCGCCAGATCGAGCGCCGACTGCGCGACGCCGCAGGCGCGCGCCGCTGTCTGGATGCGCGCCGATTCAAACGTCTGCATCAGTTGCTTGAAGCCCTGCCCCTCCTCGCCACCGAGCAGCGCGGCGACCGGCACTTCGAACCCGTCGAAGGCGATCTCGTATTCCTTCATGCCGCGATAGCCGAGCACCGCGATTTCCCCGCCGCTCATCCCCGGCGCGGGGAACGGATCGGCATCACTGCCGCGCGGCTTTTCCGCCAGCAGCATGGACAGGCCGCGATAGCCCGCCTCGTCGGGGTCGGTGCGCACCAGCAGCGTCATCAGATCCGCCCGCACGGGGTGCGTGATCCACGTCTTGTTGCCGGTGACGCGGTAGACCGCCCCCGCGCGCACCGCACGGGTGCGCAGCGCGGCAAGATCGGAGCCGGTATCCGGCTCGGTGAACACCGCCGTGGGCAGGATGGCGCCCGAGGCGATCTTCGGCAGATAATGCGCCTTCTGCGCCGCCGTGCCGCCCGCGCTGATCAGTTCGGCGGCGATTTCCGACCGGGTGCCGAGCGAGCCGACACCGATATAGGCGCGCGACAACTCCTCCGAGACGACGCACATCGCGATCTTGCCCAGCCCCATGCCGCCATAGGCTTCCGGCACGGTGAGGCCGAACACGCCGAGATCGGACAGCCCCTCGATGACCGACAGCGGGATATACTCGTTCCGCAGGTGCCAGCCATGGGCGTGGGGCAGAACCTCGGCGGCGGCAAACCGGCGCATCCCGTCGCGCACCGCTTCCATCGTCTCGTCAAGCCCGGTGGCGCCGGTCAGCCCGCGTGGATCGGCCCCTGCCATCAGCCCGGCCAGCCGCGCGCGCAGTCCGGCAGCGGTGCCGGCCGCGATCAGCCGGTCGGTCGCCTCGGTTTCATAGCGGCGGAGATCGCCCCGGGTGAACCCGAAATCGGACAGGCGGACAATCTCGCCCTGGCTCATCGCGATGCCGCCGAACACCTGCGCGGCATACTCGCCGGCGCCGATGGCCACCAGCAGCTGCTCGGTCTCGCCGAAGGTGCCGGCCTCCTCCAGCCGGCGGGCATAGGCCGCACTCTCGCGCACCGCGCGGGCATAGGTGGCCAGCCAGGCAAGCCCATGCACCATTCTCTGGCCCGCCTCGGCCCTGGCGCTGTCGATCCGCCCCTCGATGCTGACGGCGGCGCGCACCCGCGCCCGGACATCGAGGACAAGGGAATCGAGCGTATCGGCGACAGCTTCGGCCGTCTCGATCAGCATCAGCGGCGGCATCATCGGCGGCACTCCTGCGCGGCAAGCCCCGGTGATAGCGTGGCCCCCCGCGGACGGCAACGCCCGCGGGGAGGGGGCAGGAAACGCCCGCTCAGTGCTCGGCCGGCGCGTGATGCTGCTGGGCGTGCTGGGCGACGATGGCGTCGGCCGCCTTGCCGGTCAGCTCGGCCAGATGATCGAACCTAGCCGAATAGCTGCCGACGCCGGCGGTGGCCGAGCGCAGATCGACGATCAGCCCGCCCATGTCGCTTTCAGGGATCAGCGCGTTCAGCACATCCCACCCCTCCCAGCCGGGGCGCGCGTCATAGCCGAGGATCTGCCCGCGCCGGCCGGAGATGATCGCCGTCGCCCGCGCCATTGCCTCGCTCGGCACGATCACCTCCACCGCCAGGATGGGTTCGAGCAGCACCGGACCGGCCTGCTTCAGCGCATCCGCCATGCCGATGCGCGCCGCAGTGCGGAACGCCATGTCGGAGGAATCGACCGTGTGGTAGCTGCCGTCCGTCAGCGTGGCGGCGACATCGACCACCCGAAAGCCGAGCGGCCCGGCGGCAAGCCCATCCTCGCAGCCCGCCTCGACGGCGGAGAAATACTGCTTCGGCACCGTGCCGCCGTGCACCTTTTCATCGAAGGCAAAGCCCGCCCCGCGCGCCTGCGGCTTCACATCCAGCGCCACATCGCCGAACTGGCCATGCCCGCCCGATTGCTTCTTGTGCCGCCCGCGCACGCTGACCGCGTGGCGGATCGTCTCGCGATAGGCAACCGCCGGCTTCCTCGTCTCCACCGCCACGCCGAAGCGCGCGGTCAACCGCTCGAGCGCGACGCGCAGATGCATCTCGCCCTGCCCGGTGAGCCGCATCTCGCCCGATTCCTGATCCTGCACGAAAGCGAGCGAGGGATCCTCGTCGGTCAGCTTGGTCATCGCGGCGGCAAGGCGCACCTCGTCCTTGCGGTCCTTGATGGTCACCACCATCGCATGCACCGCCTGCGGCATCTCCGGCGCGCCCACCGCAGCGCGCGGCGCATGGGCCTTGGCATCGCCGAAGGTCTGGCCGGTGGCGACATGGTCGAGCCGGCCGAAGGCGAGCGTATCGCCCTCCTCCGCGGTCGATTGCCGCGCCGCCATGGTGCCGACGAGGCGGGAGAGCGAACCGATGCGGTCTTCCGTCCCGCTCGGGCCGACAACCTTGCCGTTCTCGGCGAAGGCACCGCGCAGCACGCGGGCGAGCGACAGCTTGCCGCCATGCGCGGTGTGCACCGTGCGCACCACATGGGCGAGCGGCGCCCCCTCGGCCGGCACGCCGAGCCGGGCGCGCGTACCCTCGATGCCCGGGCTTTCATGCCTCAGCGCTTTCAGAACGCGGGTGACGCCGTTGCCGCGCTCGGCCGCGCCGATCAGCACCGGCACCGCCAGCCCCTCGCGGAGTTCGCGGGTGAGGTCGTCAAAGATCTGGTCGCGCGGCGGCTCGATATCCGCGAGCAGTTCCTCCATCAGCGAATCGTCGTAGTCGGCGAGCTTTTCGAGCATCGAATAGCGCGCTTCCTTCTCCCGCGGCAGCTCGCCCGCCGGCACATCGATCACCATCGACGGCGCATGCTCGCGGTAGACGAAGGCGCGTTCAAGCGCCAGATCGATGAAGCCGGTGGCGATCCCGTTCTGCCAGATCGGCATCTGGCGCAGCAGCAGCGGCACGCGCGAGGCGGTCTGCAACTGGGCCAGCGTCTCGCGCACCCGGGTGGTGGCGATATCGATCTTGTTGAGGAACAACAGGCGCGGCACGCCGAGGTCTTCGAGTTCGTGCAGGATCATCTGCAGCGCCGGCAGCTTGGCGGGCGCGGCCTCGCACACCACCACGGCGGCATCGCACAGCGGCAGCACCGCGCGCATCTCGTGGCTGAATTCGACCGAGCCGGGACAATCGATGAAGGTGTAGCGGTCGCCCAGATAATCGGCGGAGGCGACATTGGCCTCGACACTCATCTGATGGGCGCGCGCCTCGGGGCTGGCATCGCCGACGCTGGAGCCGCCGCGCACCGAACCCTGACGCGAAATGGCCCCCGCACGGGCCAGAAGGGATTCAAGAAGCGTGGTCTTTCCGCTCTGATAGGGACCGACAAGCGCAATGAGCCGCGGCCCCTTCACCCTTCCTGACTGGTTGTTCTCCGGCATGATCCGCTCCTTCCTTGGGCTGCCGGAAACGACGGGCGATGCACCGGAACGGCGCGGCCCTGACGGCAGCCGGGGAAGGATCGTTTCACCAGTCTCGCGCCGACGCAAGGAGGCGGATCAAACGCGGCAAGGCTGCGACGATCCGCCCTCCGTGCCCTCAATCGACCACGCGCACCGCCCCCCTGGCGGCCGAGGTGGTGAGCGCGGCATAGGCTTTCAGCGCAGTCGTGATCTTGCGCTTGCGCGGGGCGGCGGGCGTCCAGGCGTCCTTGCCTTTCGCCTCCATCGCGGCGCGGCGACGGGCGATCTCGCCCTCGGCGACGATCAGGTCGATCCGCCGGTTGGGGATGTCGATCTCGATCCGGTCGCCTTCCTCGACGAGGCCGATCAGCCCGCCTTCCGCCGCTTCGGGCGAGCAATGGCCGATCGAAAGACCCGACGAGCCGCCGGAGAACCGCCCGTCGGTGACCAGCGCGCAGGCCTTGCCGAGGCCTTTCGATTTCAGATAGCTGGTCGGATACAGCATCTCCTGCATGCCGGGGCCGCCGCGCGGCCCCTCATAGCGCACCAGCACCACATCGCCGGCCTTCACCTTGCCGTTGAGGATGCCATCAACCGCCGCATCCTGGCTTTCGAAGATGCGGGCCGGACCCGAGAAGACGAGGATCGAATCGTCGACGCCGGCGGTCTTGACGATGCACCCCTCGAGCGCGAGGTTGCCGGTCAGCACCGCAAGGCCGCCGTCCTTCGAATAGGCGTGGCCGATCTCGCGGATCACGCCGCCCTTGCGGTCGGCGTCGAGATCGTCATAGCGCCGGTCCTGGCTGAACGCGGTCTGCGAGGGCACGCCCCCCGGCGCGGCCGAATAGAACGTGCGCACCGCGTCCGAATTGGTGCGCTTGATATCCCAGCGGTCCAGCGCCTCGCCGAGGCTGGCGGCATGCACGGTGGGCAGGCCGGTGTGGATCAGCCCGGCGCGGTCAAGTTCGCCGAGAATGCCGAAGATGCCGCCGGCCCGATGCACATCCTCCATATGCACATTGGCCACCGAGGGGGCCACCTTGCACAGCACCGGCACCTTGCGCGAGAGACGGTCGATATCGGCCATGGTGAAGTTCACCTCCGCCTCATGCGCGGCAGCCAGCAGGTGAAGCACGGTGTTGGTGGACCCGCCCATCGAGATGTCGAGCGTCATCGCATTCTCGAACGCCTCGAACCCGGCGATCGTGCGCGGCAGCACGCTCTCGTCGTTCTGCTCGTAATAGCGGCGGGCGAGATCGACGATCAGGTGTCCGGTCTCGACGAACAGGCGCTTGCGGTCGGCGTGCGTGGCCAGCACCGAGCCGTTGCCCGGCAGGCCGAGGCCCAGCGCCTCGACAAGGCAGTTCATCGAATTGGCGGTGAACATGCCCGAGCAGGAGCCGCAGGTCGGGCAGGCGGAGCGCTCGTAGGCCTCCACCGCCGCATCCGACACCTTGGAATCGGCCGCCGCGATCATCGCATCGATCAGGTCGACCTTCCTGGAAACGCCCTCGGCAACGAACTTGCCCGCCTCCATCGGCCCGCCCGAGACGAACACGGTGGGAATGTTGAGGCGCAGCGAGGCCATCAGCATGCCGGGCGTGATCTTGTCGCAGTTGGAAATGCAGACCAGCGCATCGGCGCAATGGGCGTTGACCATGTATTCGACGCTGTCGGCGATGATCTCGCGCGAGGGCAGCGAATAGAGCATGCCGTCATGGCCCATGGCGATGCCGTCATCCACCGCGATGGT
>ERZ1645187.2835-NODE-2835-length-15008-cov-6.550926_pt1 | contig 15008 bp, 21 predicted proteins | sample MGYA00575352_ERZ1645187 | MGnify/ENA primary metagenome ERZ1645187 (study PRJEB40837, sample SAMN11349314) | freshwater sediment metagenome | isolation source: river sediment | host: Sediment | place: India: Wazaribad , New Delhi | collected 2017-02-21 ...
GTGACTCCTCTGACAACCTCATCGGCCTGCTCGAGCGCCGCCTCGCCACCGCCGTGTACCGCGCCAAGTGGGTGCCCACGGTGTTCGCTGCCCGCCAGTTCGTCAGCCACGGCCACGTGAAGGTCAACGGCAAGCGCGTCACCATCGCTTCCATCCGCCTCAAGGCCGGTGATGTGGTTGAACTCACCGACAAGGCCAAGGAAATGGCCTCGGTGCAGGAAGCCCAGGCCTCGGCCGAGCGTGACACGCCCGACTATCTCGAAGTGGCCGGCGGCCAGTTCAAGATGACGCGCATCCCCTCGCTCAGCGAAGTGCCGTATCCGGTGCAGATGGAACCGAACCTCGTCGTGGAATACTATTCGCGCTAAGCGAACCGCGCGATTGCAGAATTTGGAAAGGGCGGGGGAAACCCCGCCCTTTTTGTGTGGGGCAGATGGGTGGCCCCTTTTGTGCGGGCCAACACGTGCCACCATGGATGGTCCACGTGAAGTGGACCATGACGATGATTGGGTGTCTGGATGCGGGGGCACCATCCGAGTTGGAAATGGCACTCAAAAGAAGCGTCATGGCCCGCTTCAGGCGGGCCATCCACCCGGTGCCATGGGTGGTACGCGTGAAGCTGAACATGACGGGCCCAAGGGGGGCTCCCAACCTCACCTCTGGTGTGTGGCGTAAACCGTGCTGCTGCCGTCGTTGCGGATCAGCAGCGTGTCGTAGGGCGGGCCGCTGCCTTCGGGGCCCATGCCGGGTGAACCCTGCGGCATGCCGGGCACGGTGAGTCCGGTCACATCGGCGGGTTTCTCGGTGAGCAGGCGGATCACATCGGCGGCGGGTACATGGCCTTCGATGGCATAGCCGCCGATGAGCGCGGTGTGGCAACTGGCGTTGTCATCGCTGATGCCCAGCGACAGGCGGCGGCTGGCGCGTTCGGCATCGTCAATGATGTCGGCGGTGAAACCGGCGGCGCGCATGTGCTCCACCCAGCCTTCGCAGCAGCCGCAGCCAGGATCACGATAGACGGTGAGATGCGGCACGGCGGCGGCGTGCGCGCGCCCGGCGGCAACGGCCAGGGCAGGCAGGGCAAGCAGGAAGAACCGGCGTTTCATGGGAACTCCTTTCAGGGGGCCAAACATAGTATTACGTCCGGGCACGCGTGAGCATCGGGCCATAGAACGTCACGAACAGGGCGAAGCCCGTCACCCACAGTGCGCCGGATATTTCCAGCAGCAGCGGGGCAAAATCCGGCAGCAGGGCGGCGATGATGCGGACGAGGGCGGCGGAGATGATCGCGAGATAGAGTGCCGTGGTTCCGGGTGACGCGGTCAGAGCGTTGCCGGTGTGGCCGCGGGTGGCGCGGGTCATCACGGCCAGTGTCATCAGGCCGATGGTGCCCGCCGTCCAGGCGTGGACGGCCGCCTGATGCGCACCAATCGCATCCCACATCGCCGCGTGCCCGGCCAGCAGGAAGCCCAGCGGAATGAAGGCGTAGGCCGCATGCAGCACCCAGACCAGCGCCTCGCTGCCGGTGTGTTGCGGGACCCAGCGGATGAGGCGCCATCCCTGCATCAGGCCTGCCAGCGCCAGGACGCCGCTGGCAGGGGCTGCAAATCCTGCGGGCAGGGCGGGCAGCGCGCTCCAGAGCAGAAGCGCCAGCGCCGATACGGCGAGTGTTGCACCATCATAGCGCGAGAACTGTTTGGGCATCGTGCCTTGCGGCTGGCGCATCAGCCAGTTTGTGGTGAAGCTCGGAATGATGCGGCCGCCCACCACGCTGATCAGCAGGATGGCGGCGGCAATGCCGAAGCGCGATGACAACACCGTCTGCCCGCGGAATGCGGCTTCCGCATGAAAACCTGTCTGTGCGGCGGCCAGCAGCGTGACGAGCACGACAATCCGCAAGTTGCGGTAGTTCTTGCCCGCGATGATCTCGCGGGTCGCCATGATGGCGAGGGCCAGCAGAAACGCCACGCTCGCCGCACCCGTGAGCCAGGCCGGCAGGAAGACTGAAAAGCCCACGGCGAGGCGGCCCAGCACCCAGAGCGAAAACAGCCCGATCAGCCGCCAGCCCACCACGGGCAGGCGTCCGGTCCAGTTGGGTACGGCGGTGAGCAGGAAGCCCGCGATCACGGCGGGCACATAGCCGAAGAGCAGTTCATGGATATGCCAGTCCATGGGCGCGAAGGCCGAGGGCAGGGTGATCACACCCAGGTACCACGGCACCCAGAGCACGATGGTCACAAGCGCCCACACGCCGGCCGATAGGAAGAAGGGCCGGAAGCCATAGCTCCATAGTGCCGGCCCTTGCCAGGCGCGCATCTGCTGCATCGTTGTTGCCATGGTCCTTCCTTCCGTGAACTGCCGGAAAAAAACGGCTTAGGAAAGCGGGCGCGCCAGGGCCTTGATGGTGGTCAAGGCGACTGCTGCATCAGGCCACGCGGAACCGCTCGTCGGTTTCCACCTGCAGGGCGGTGGCCAGCGCATTGGTCTGCGAGGCCATGGCAATCACTGCCATCAGTTCTCCGTGCTGGGCTTCCGTCAGGCCTTTCGCCTTGGCGGCGGCCGTGTGGGAGTGGACGCAGTAGCTGCAACCGTTTGTGGTGGAGACGGCGATGTAGATCATCTCCTTCACCAGCGGATCCAGCGCGCCCGGGGCCATCACCTGTTGCAGGCGTTCCCATGTGGCTTTCAGCAGGGCGGGATCATTGGCCAGCGCACGCCAGAAGTTGTTGACATAGTCTGTGTTGCGCTTGGCACGGATGTCATCGAAGACGGCGCGGGCTTCCGCCCCCGCCGCTTCGTCGCTTTTCAATGGAACGGTTGCCATCACACCGTCGCCAGGATGCGGGCCGGTCCGCCGGTGCCGCCGCGGTGCTTGGGCGCGCCGACAAACACGGTTGCACCCTTGGCCGGAAGCTGGTCGAGGTTGTTGACGTTCTCGATGCCGAAGCGGCCACCGGGCAACCACGAATAGTGCACCGCGAAATCCTTGGAGTTGCCGGGATCAAGCGACAGCGTATCAACAGCAATCGCAGCGGCACCCAGTTCGGCGAGGAAATCCGTGGCATCCTTGCCGAAACCGGGGAAGGCGAAGTTGCCGTCGGGCAGGTTGCGGTAGGACGGGTCGCCCACCTTCGCGGCCCAGCCGGAGTTCATGGCCACGCAGGCGCCCTTGGGGATTTCGCCATTGGCCGAAACCCATGCCTCAACATCCGCCTTGGAGACCATGGCGTTGGCGTCGTCCTTGGCCTTGCCCTTGATGTCGATGATGCAGAGCGGGCAGACGAGGTTCTGCGGTTCGAGATCGGCAACCGATGTGCCTGCCTCGCTGAAATGCAGCGGCGCGTCGATGTGCGTGCCGGAATGTTCAGGAATCGTCAGCTCATAGATCGTGTAGCCATCCTTCTTGAAGTCCACGAGCTTCTTCATGGCGATGCCCGGCTTGCCGTCAAAGGTCGGGAACTTTTCATCGAAGGTATGGGTGAGATCGACCACCTTGCCGGAGCTTTGCGCCAGCGTCACGCGCGCGCTGGCCACGCTGGCGGCAAGGGCGGCGGCGCCGGCCGCGGCCGACTTGGTAAAGAAGGAACGGCGCGATTGCACCGAGGCTTTCACGTTTTCGATGATGCAGGCATTGCACATGGCGTTTTCTCCCTCGTTCGCTGTGAACGGAGCGAGACTATGTCAGGCGTGACGGAACGTGAATATGTTACGTTGTAACGGCTGCCATGTTTTCAGCGGGCGTCGAGCTTGCCATCACGGTCGCGCAGCACCGTGACGGGCTGGCCCGCCAGTTCTGCCGTCACATAGTCGCCCGGTGCGGCGAAGGTGGAGACACGACCAAGGCAGAACCACTCCTTCGCAAAGATGTCCTTCAGTTCCCGCGCGCAGAAATCCTCCAACGTGTAGACCGATTTCGGCATGGCCTTGGCGCGCTCGAAGGGTACCGCGACGTTGGCCTTCAGTTCCGCGACAGGATCAAGCCGGGGATCATGGGCATTCATCGCGGAACTCCTTGTGTCAGGCGTAGGTGGCGAGCACTTTCTTTACCGCCGGGCGTTCGGCCATGCGGGCACGGTGGTCGAGGACGCGGGGCAGCTTGCTGGTGTCCGCGCCATCGCCTTCCAGCCAGGTGGAGATGACGTAGAGGTAGCAATCCGCCACCGAGAAGTATTCGCCCATCACCCAGGGGCCGATGAGATAGTCATTCTCGATCATGACAAAATAGTCCGTCATGTTTTGCGGCACCTTGATCTTCAGCGCCTCGATGACGGCGGGATCGTCAGACCAGCGGGCGCCGCGCAGCTTGTGGGCGTGGGCAGGGTGCACGGTGGAACAGAGGAAGCTGTTGAAGGCCTGCATCTGGGCCAGCGCCACGGGATCACGCGGGGCCAGGTTGGCGCGCGGGTGCGTCTGGGCGATAAAATAGAGGATCGCCGGGTTCTCCGTGATGATGCCCTTGTCGGTCACCAGTGCCGGCACGCGTCCCTTGGGATTGACCTTGAGGTAATCAGCTGTGCGCTGGTCGCCTTTGCCGAGGTCGAGGCGCGTCACCTGATAATTCGCGCCAGCCTCTTCCAGCGCAATGTGCGAAGCCAGCGAGCAGGTGCTGGCCGAGCCCACGAACAGGTTGAGCATCAGGCCACGCCCTTGTCGGCCATGAGCTGCTTCAACTCGCCGGACTGGAACATCTCGTACATGATGTCGGCACCGCCCACGAATTCACCCTTCACGTAGAGCTGCGGGATGGTCGGCCAGTTGGTGTAGTCCTTGATGCCCTGGCGCAGGTCGTCCGAGGCCAGCACGTTGATATCCTTGAAGGGCACGCCGAGGTGCTGGAGGATCTGCACGGAGCGGCCGGAGAAGCCGCACATGGGCATGTCAGCCGTGCCTTTCATGAAAAGCACAACGTCGTTGGATTTCACTTCATTGTCGATCTGGGTGTGGGTGTCGGTCATTTTGCTTCTCCAGGGAATCGATTGATGTTGAATAGTCTTTGGATTGAGGTGGCAGATCGTAGTGAGGATCCTGATGAGCTTTCGAGCCGTTCATCCGATTTTTCCAAGTCTCAAACGTGTAATAGAGGCTGAAAAATGTGTCTGCCACTCGGAGCACGACGTACGCAGCACTTGCCGATAGAACAACCATTGTTGCCACTATCTCTTTCTTCATGCCTTATTCCGGCACACTCGTCGTCAGTGCCAGGGCATGCAGCACGCCGCCCATGTTGCCCTTGAGCGCGGCATAGACCATCTGGTGCTGCTGCACGCGGGATTTGCCCTTGAAGGCGGATGAGATGACGGTAGCGGCGTAGTGGTTGCCGTCCCCGGCCAAGTCCTTGATCTCGACCTGCGCATCCGGCAGGCCGTCCTTGATGAATTTCTCGATGTCGTGGGCAGACATTGCCATCGGTTCGGGTTCCCTGTTCTGGCGGCGTAAATAGGCCCAGACGCCCGGCTTTTCCAGCCCCGCCGCCATGATATTGAACAGATTGCGGGGCAGGGATAGAAAAAAGACAACACTCCCAGGGGGCCTGCCCATGATCCTATCCCGCCGTCACCTCATCGCCGCTGCCGCAGGGCTGGTTTTTCCCGCCGCCGCCCGGGCGCAGGAACCCTATGCCGTCAACATGGACGAGTGGAAGAAGCTCGCCCACAAGTTCCAGCGCAAGCAGATGGAGTTCGAGACCAGCGAAGCCGAGGGAACGGTGGTTGTCGATCCGCGCAAGTGCTTCCTCTATCTCGTGCTTGGTGGCGGGCAGGCGCTGCGCTACGGCGTGGCGGTGGGCAAGGCGGCCCATGCCTGGGAGGGCGAGGTCACCATCGCCAAGATGAAGGAATGGCCGACCTGGATTCCCGCCCCCTATCACCTGAAGAAGAAGCCGGACCTTGCGAAGTGGATGCCGGATGGCATGCCCGGTGGCCCCGAAAATCCGCTGGGCGCGCGGGCCATGTATCTCTTCAAGGGCGAGGTGGACACCATCAACCGCATCCACGGTTCGGCAAAACTCGCTGACATCGGCACCAAGGCCACCGCCGGCTGCATCGGCATGCTCAACGGTGACGTGATTGATCTCTACAACCGCGTGCAGGTCGGCACGCGCGTGGTGATGCTGAAGAAGAGCGGGTTCTTCGGGTAACAAGGCCCTCACCCGGCGCTTCGCGCCATCCTCTCCCATGAATGGGAGAGGTGAAGGCGGGCATTTTTTCACCTCTCCCGCTTGCGGGAGAGGACGATTTGCGCGCTAGCGCAAATCAGGTGAGGGCCGAGCGACGGAATCTGCGCTCCCATCCGTCTTGGTCCCGAAGGGAGCCACCGATGGCGCTTTCCAACCCGACCGCGCGGGCCCGCGCCTTGCGGCAACAGCACAATCCTGCGGAGGCGGCACTGTGGGTTGTGCTCAGGAACAGGCAACTGGGTGGCCACAAGTTTGTGCGGCAATATCCGATCGGCCCCTACATCGCTGATTTCGCCTGCCGCTCCGCCCGGCTGGTGGTCGAAGTGGACGGCAGCCAGCATGTGGACAGCGCCCATGACCGGAAACGGGACGCCTTCATGGCCGGACTCGGTTACGCCGTGTTGCGGGTTCCCAGTGTCTCGGTGCTTACCCGGCGGAGCGATGTTTGTGACACCATTCTCACGGCATTGGACGGGCGGTTGAGGCAACCGGTGTCCACCCTTGATCTGACCTACATCCCGGCCCTCACCTGATGCGCCCTTGGGGCGCATCGTCCTCTCCCGCAAGCGGGAGAGGTTAAAACCGTCCTTCACCTCTCCCGCCTGCGGGAGAGGACGCCGAGCGGAGCGCGGCAGTGAGGGTCGTTACCCTGCCATGTATTCCGGGAACCAGCCTTCGTGGGCCTTGCGCAGGGCGGCCATAGCGAGCGCTGTTCCGCCCACCTTGAACGTGGCATCCGCCGTCACCGTTCCGATGCGGATCACGTCGATGCCCTTCACATGGGCCTGGGTGATGATCTTGGCGGCTTCCTTGGCGGGGCAGGTGAGGACGTAACGGGCCTGGTCTTCGGCATAGAGCCGCACGTGGTCCATGGCGTCCAGCGTCGCGCCGAAGTCCGATGCCAGCGCCATTTCAATGACGGCAGTGGCAAGACCGCCGTCCGAGATGTCATGAACCGCTGTCACGGCGCCATCATTGATCAGCGCACGGACGAAATCGCCGTGCCTGCGTTCCTTCGCCAGGTCCACAGGCGGCGGTGCGCCGTCCTCGCGGCCATGCACTTCGCGCAGGTAGATGGATTGCCCCATGTGGCTGCCGTGGCCGCCGAGCAGGAGGATGGCGTCTCCATCAGTCTTGAACTTCACCGTGGCCATTTTCGTCCAGTCGCGCATCAGACCGACGCCGCCGATCGCTGGCGTGGGCAAAATCGCCTGTCCGTTGGTCTCGTTGTAGAGCGAGACGTTGCCGGAGACGATGGGGAAGTCCAGCGCCCGGCAGGCCTCGCCGATGCCCTTCAGGGCAAAGACGAACTGCCCCATGATCTCGGGGCGTTCGGGGTTGCCGAAGTTGAGGTTGTCGGTGACGGCGATGGGCTCTGCACCCACAGCCGAAATATTGCGCCAGCATTCGGCCACGGCCTGCTTGCCGCCCTCGAAGGGATCAGCCTCCACATAGCGCGGCGTCACATCGGCGGAAACGGCAATCGCCTTCTTCTCCGCGATGCGCACCACGCCCGCGTCACCGCCCGGAATTTGCGCGGTGTTGGAACCGATCAGGGAATCATATTGTTCCCACACCCAGCGGCGCGAGCACATGTCGGGCGAGCCGGTGATCTTCAGCATCACGGCGCCCAAATCCGCAGGCGCGGGCACATCAGCAGCGGCAATCACCGCAGGCTTCTTCGGTTCCACCCAGGGGCGGTCGTATTCCGGGGCTTCATCACCCATCTGCTTGATCGGCAGGTCGGCCTTCACCTCGCCGCCGTGCTTGATGACGAAGCGCAGCGTGTCGGTGGTCTTGCCGATGATGGCGAAGTCGAGATCCCACTTGTGGAAGATGGCTTCCGCCTGTTTTTCCATTTCGGGGCGCAGGATCATCAGCATGCGCTCCTGCGATTCCGAGAGCATCATCTCGTAGGCGGTCATGCCTTCTTCGCGGCAGGGCACGTTGTCGAGGTTGAGTTCGATGCCGAGATCACCCTTGGCGCCCATTTCCACCGACGACGAGGTGAGGCCAGCAGCACCCATGTCCTGGATGGCGATCACGGCACCAGAGGCCATGAGTTCAAGGCAGGCTTCGAGCAGACATTTTTCGGTGAAGGGGTCGCCCACCTGCACGGTGGGGCGCTTTTCCTCGGCCTTGTCGTCAAACTCGGCGGACGCCATGGTGGCACCATGGATGCCGTCGCGGCCTGTCTTGGCACCGAGATAGACAACCGGCAGTCCCACGCCCTTGGCCTTGGAGTAGAAAATCTTGTCGGTGTCGGCGATGCCGACAGCCATGGCGTTGACGAGGATGTTGCCGTTGTAGCGGGCATGGAAGTTCACTTCGCCCGCCACGGTCGGCACGCCGAAGGAGTTGCCGTAGCCGCCGACACCCGCCACCACACCGCCCACCAGATGTTTCGTCTTGGGGTGGGAGGGTTCACCAAAGCGCAGCGCGTTCAGCGCCGCGATGGGGCGCGCGCCCATGGTGAAGACGTCACGCAGGATGCCGCCCACGCCCGTGGCCGAGCCCTGGTAGGGTTCGATGAAGGAGGGGTGGTTGTGGCTCTCCATCTTGAAGATGATCGCCTGACCGTCATCGACATCGATCACGCCCGCGTTTTCGCCCGGCCCCTGGATGACGCGTGGTCCCTTTGTCGGCAGCTGGCGCAGCCATTTCTTGGAGGATTTGTAGGAGCAGTGCTCGTTCCACATGGCCGAGCAGATGCCGAGTTCGGTGAAACTGGGCTCACGGCCCAGGAGCTTCACGAAGCGCTCATATTCATCAGGCTTCAGGCCATGGGCCTTGACGACGTCGGGGGTGATTTTCGGTTCGGTGGCAGCGCTTTTCATGCTGCGCCGCATAGCCTGTGGTCAGGGGAATCACAAATGCGGAATCGTGAGATGTGAACAGCGGGGAAGGGCCCCCTCCGCCCGTTGGGCACCTCCCCCAGCAAGCTGAGGCAGGGCATTTGGCTTGGGCTTCCCCACATGGTTTGGGGAGGGATTTGATTGGCGCTCCCCCAGCTTGCTGGGGGAGCTGTCCGAAGGACTGAGGGGGTTACTTCGACTTGGCGATGAGGGCGGCGAAGGCGGCCATGAAGCCGGTGAAGAACTCCTTCGAGGCCTCCACGATGTTGCCCTTGTCGTCCACGGCCTTGTCGGCGAAGGCCACATAGGCTTCCGGCTGGCCGAGGGTCGGCATGTTGAGGAAGGCTAGCGACTGGCGCAGGTGGTGGTTGGCGCCGAAGCCGGCGATGTTGCCGATCGAGGTGGAGATCACAGCGGCGGGCTTGCCGCCCCACTTGCTCTGGCCCCAGGGGCGGGAACCCCAGTCCAGCGCGTTCTTGAGGGCGGCGGGAACGGAGCGGTTGTGTTCCGGCGTTGCAAAGAGCACGGCATCGGCGGCGGCGATCTTGTCGCGGAAGGTCTTGACAGCGGCATTGCCTGCTTCCGTGTCCTGGTTGAACAGCGGCAGGTCGCCGATTTCGACGGTTTCGAATTTCAGGTTGGCGGGCGCCAGCTTGATCGCGGCGTTGACCAGCTTGCGGGTGAAGCTGTCCTTGCGCAGGCTGCCAATGATGATTGCAACGTTATAGGCCATGTTCGACTCCATGTTATGTAATGGTAGTCGTTACATATTGATGGCCCGGCGGAATTTCAAGTGACAGGATGGCGCGGGGGTACGATTTCTGCGTGTCCGCGTTCTGCCGCAGGGATCGGGGCCGGTTCAAGGGCCTTCTTCCAAGCCTGTTTCCAGGCCAGCGGCGGGTCGGAATGGTGGCCCGTGGCGGGGCTTTCGGCGGGCTCCAGGCAGGCCCAAAGTGTCAGCATTTTCATTGTTTTGCTCCGGCGTGTTGACGCGGACTGCGAAGATACTGAAGGTGCGGGCCCCGGCGCTGATCCATCTGGGACGGCGACGTCAAACGGACGCTTGCGCCAGGGCCCTGACCCGGCGCGGAGGCAAGCCCCCGCGATGGGTGTGGTGCATCCCGGCTCAGCGGTAATAGCTGGGGGTGTTGTCGAGCGTGGCGAAGCGGATGGAGCGCATCGTGTCCTGCACGGCCATGTCGCCGAGCATGTTCTCCATGCGGCCCATCAGCCGCTGGGTGGACATCTCCAGTTCGTGGTCCGTTTCCGGCTCGTGGCGATTACGCTTGAAAAGGTTCTGCAACATGGTCCTCTCTCCCAAAACTTGCTGCGCCGTCCCACACCGCTGTTCGGCGTGTGGTTGCATTGGGCCGTATTTCGTTGCGTTAATCTACTGTTAACGCCAGTCACGGTTCAGAACCTGTTAACCGTGGGCCACAAGTTTTGGGAAAGATTGGATCGAAACGTTTCGTTAACCGCGGTGGTGGTCGCCCTTCATGTGGGTGACGCGTTCGATGCGGGCGAGAAGTGCTGCCTGGACGGCGGCGGCTTCCAATTCGGCGGCGCTGTCCTGCTTGCGGCCCATCAGTCTGGCGAAAATCTTGGTCACGATACTGCTCCTCGGGTTGTGGAGCCACCATGCCACTCGACTCGGCGGAATTGCCTAAAATTCGCAATGAATCGTGCGTTAAGAAATGCCAGAGTTTCTGAAGTGTTGAGACGGCAGTGGGAGCCGTCGCGTCAGGCTGCCAGCAGGCCCTCGAAGAGGGGGCGGCAGTCCTGCTTGCCGTGGATCGGTTCGATCATGTTTTCGGGGTGCGGCATCATGCCGATGACGTTGCCGGCCTCGTTCATGATTCCGGCGATGTCGTTCATGGCGCCGTTGGGGTTGGTGCCTTCGGCATAGCGGAAGACCACGCGGTTCTCGCCTTCGAGGCGGGCCAGCGTGTCGGCGTCGCAGATGTAGTTGCCTTCGCCATGGGCGATGGGGCAGGAGACGACCTCACCCTTGGCCATGCGGTTGGTGAACCAGGTGCTGTTGTTTTCGATCCTCAGCTTCACCTCGCGGCAGGCAAAGTGCAGGCTGGCGTTGCGCACCAGGGCACCCGGCAGCAGGCCTGCCTCGGTGATGATCTGGAAGCCGTTGCACACGCCCAGAACCTTCAATCCCTTCAAGGCCTTGGCCTTCACGTCTGACATGATGGGCGAGCGGGCGGCGATGGCCCCGCAGCGCAGGTAGTCACCGTAGGAAAAACCGCCCGGCACCACCACCAGATCGACCTTGGGCAGTTCCGTTTCGCCATGCCAGACGGCAACCGGCTTCACGCCTGTGGTCTGTTCCAGCGCCAGCATCATGTCGCGCTCGCGGTTGATTCCGGGGAAAACGATGACGGCGGATTTCATGGGGCAGGGGTCCGGGAGAGGTTGCGAAAGATGCTGGTGGCCTTAGCGCAATGCCGCTAGATTCACAAACAGGCTTGTTCACAACGTTCGTGTCGATTCTCCGGGGGCAGCACAGGAGATCATGCATGGCCGGACCGTCCTTCCTGTCGCGCCTCTGGGCCTTGCGGCGGTTGAGCTTCACGAGACCGCAGACGTTCGCGCTGGGGCTGTTGCTCATCGGGGCCGCCATGGCGGCCGCCTTCCCCATGATGCTGGTGGTGCGGCAGTGGCGGGTCGAGACCTTCATGCTGGTGGATGCGAGGGTGACGGCGCTGGAAGAGCGCTGCAATCTCCTGGGCAAGACGGTCACCGGCAAGTTCGAAGTGGTGAAGACCACGGCCTGTGCCGAAACGGAGGTGTTCCTGTCCTCCAATGCCGCCGACGACTGGCAGGTGCAGCGCGAAGGCTTCGTGACGCTGGACTATGTGGCGAGCGGCCTTCCGCAAAGCGTGACGCTGGCGGCCGGGCGCTTCGATGCGGAGAATCTGGTGGTCGGCAACACCGTGCCGCTGCACGTCAATCCCAACAAGCTGGAGGAGGTGGAAACCGGAACCACCTGGCACAATTTCCTGATGACGCTGCTGTTCGCAGGCCTGTCCGCGGGCATGGCTGTCGTGGGCTGGTTCCTGTTCCGCTGGCTCACGCCGGAACTGGCGCCGACACCGGCGGCGGATGACGGCGACGATGACGACGACATTTTCGAGTCGCGCCGCGGGGAGGTATGAGCGGCGCTCAGCCCAGTTCGATGGCGTAGTTCTCGATCACCGTGTTGGCGATCAGTTTCTCGCACATGGCCTTCACCTGGACTTCGGCCTTGGCGCGGTCGGATTCGGCAAGTTCGATCTCGAAATACTTGCCCTGCCGCACCTGGCCCACGCCCGCAAAGCCGAGATGGCCCAGCGCTCCTTCAATGGCCTTGCCCTGCGGGTCCAGCACGCCGTTCTTCAGGGTGACTTTGATCTTGGCTTTCATAGCTTCCTCATCGGTCGGGGAGGGCCCCCTCAGTCCTTCGGACAGCTCCCCCAACAAGTTGGGGGAGCGTAACCTGCCCTCACCCGGCTTTGCCGGGGGAGGTGCCCGAAGGGCGGAGGGGGTCGCCCGGTCTCAATCGTTCTTCACAAGTTTCAAACTGCGTTCGACAATCTCGCCCTGCTGGATGATGCCGAGGCGCTTGGCCACTTCCTGGTAGGCTTCCACCAGCCCGCCCATGTCGCGGCGGAAGCGGTCCTTGTCCAGCTTGTCGTTGGTCTTCATGTCCCAGAGGCGGCAGTTGTCGGGGCTGATCTCGTCGGCCAGCACCACGCGCATCATGTCGTTCTCGTAGAAGCGGCCGAATTCCAGCTTGAAGTCCACCAGGCGGATGCCAATGCCGAGGAACAGGCCGGAGAGGAAATCGTTGATGCGCACCGACATGTGGACGATGTCATCCATTTCCTGCGGTGTGGCCCAGCCGAAGGCGGTGACATGTTCTTCCGTCACCATGGGGTCGCCCAGCTTGTCGTTCTTGTAGTAGAGCTCGATGATGGAGCGGGGCAGCGGCTTGCCCTCGTCGATGCCGAGGCGCTTGGAGATCGAACCGGCGGCGACATTGCGCACCACCACCTCCAGCGGGATGATCTCGACTTCGCGCACCAGCTGTTCGCGCATGTTGAGCGAGCGGATGAAGTGCGTCGGCAGACCCATCTCGTTGATCTTGGTGAAGAGGTATTCCGAGATGCGCTGGTTGAGCACGCCCTTGCCCTCGATCACCGCCTTTTTCTCGGCGTTGAAGGCCGTGGCGTCGTCCTTGAAATGCACGACCACGGTGCCCGGCTCCGGACCCTCGTACAGGATCTTCGCCTTGCCCTCATAGATTCGGGTGCGCTTGTTGTTCATTCTGTAAATCCTCAAAGACGCCTCTCGACAGCCCCGTTTAACATGACGGGGGCTCCATGACACACAGGAATAGGTGGGGTTGGAAAACTGGCGCCCCTATAGGACAACTTGCTGCGGCGCACAATGGGCGCAATGAAAAAGCAAATCCACGGGATTTGCGAGCGGAAAATTGCGCCCCTGAATTGAATGGCGCTCAGTGCTTTTCGCCAACTGTTTCAGTTGGCGGCACGGAGCGCGTTGAATCCGTTGATTTGCGCCTGCCGCATAGCTATCTGGAAGGGGAAATCCCGGGAGATTCATGATGAACACGTTCGACGACCGCAAGAAGGGCTTTGAGAGCAAGTTTGCCCACGACGAGGAGCTGCGTTTCAAGGCGACAGCCCGCCGCAACAAGCTTCTGGGCCTTTGGGCCGCCGAAAAGCTGGGGCACACGGGTGCCGCCGCCGAGGCCTACGCCAAGGAAGTCGTCGCCGCCGATTTCGAGGAAGCGGGCGATGACGACGTCGTGCGCAAGGTTCTGGCGGATTTCGCCTCCAAGAATGTCGGCCAGTCGGAGCATCAGGTCCGCCGCACCATGGATGAATTGATGGCGGAAGCCGTCGAACAAGTCTCCAAGCAGGGCTGATCCGGTGTCGGGCGCCGCATTCGCACTCCGCAATCGGCTCGCCACTGGCGAGCCGCTTGTTTTTCCATGGGTCGGAACACCCGGCGCCCAGCTTGCAGGCCAGATCGCCCGGCTGGATTTTGACGCCGTGGCGCTCGACCTCCAGCATTCCACGATCGACATGGGCGAGGCGGCGCAGATGGTTGCCGCCATCAATGCCGTGGGCAAGCCCGCCATCCTGCGGGTGCGCTGGAACGATCCGGGCATCGTCAATTCGGCGCTGGACATGGGGGCGGCCTGCGTCATCGCGCCGATGACCAATTCGGTGGAGCAGGTGAAGGCGCTGGTGAAGGCCGCGAAATATCCGCCGCTGGGGCAGCGCTCCTGGGGCGGCTACACCATGCTGCAGTCAGCAGGCGTTGCCGCTGGCGACTATCTCAAGCAGGCCAACCACGAAACCCTCGTCATGGCCATGATCGAGACGCAGGAAGCGCTGGACCATGTGGACGCCATCGCCGCCGTGCCGGGCCTTGATGGATTGTTCGTCGGCCCGTCCGACCTGTCGATCGCGCTCAGCAACGGCGCCAAGATCGACCGCCTGGGTCAGGGCACCCTCAACGCCATGAAAAAAGTCTCCGCCGCAGCGAAAGCCCACGGCCGCGTCGCCGCCGCCTTCGCCGGAACGGCAGATGGCGTGAAGGCCTACACCGAGATCGGCTTCACCTTCATGGCCGGACCGACGGACACGGAACTGCTGCGCGGTGGAACGGATGCGTTCTGGGGGAAGATGAAGGGGTAGGGGACTCTCTACTCCCACTCCTGCGTCCGTCATCCTCCGCAAAGGCGGAGGATCCAACGGAGTCAGCCCCGCGCCCAAAGGCGGGTGGCCCGCGTGAAGCGGGCCATGACGAGGCTGTGAGGATCAGTGTCCGGCCACTCCCCGCTCCCCAATTTCCGTCACGGCCCGCTTCACGCGGGCCGCCCACCTGCCGTGACGGGTGTTGGTGTGGTGCAACTCCTTCTCCCCTCCTTCGCAAGGAGGGGCGGGGGTGGATGG
>ERZ1645187.2836-NODE-2836-length-15003-cov-8.740835_pt1 | contig 15003 bp, 5 predicted proteins | sample MGYA00575352_ERZ1645187 | MGnify/ENA primary metagenome ERZ1645187 (study PRJEB40837, sample SAMN11349314) | freshwater sediment metagenome | isolation source: river sediment | host: Sediment | place: India: Wazaribad , New Delhi | collected 2017-02-21 ...
TGCTCATCGGACCGGATCTCGACGGGAGCTTGCGCCCGTCCGGGATTACCGAACTGGCGAATGTGCATTGGACCGGGCCGCGGGACTATTGCCAACTTCCTGGCTATCTACATCGCCTTGGGCTTCGGCGCGGCGGTGTGGATGTGCGCGCCGCGCGATCAGTTCATTGGCTGGACGCATGACCAGCGTCAGCGCCAGCTGCATCGGGTCGTCAATCATGCGCGGTTCCTGATCTTGCCCTGGGTTCGCGCCAAAAGCCTGGCCTCCATGTTGTTGGCACAGGCGGCCCGCCGCCTGCCCACGGATTGGCTGGCCGTCTATGGCTACCGCCCGCTGCTGCTGGAAACCTTTGTCGAGACACCCTGCTTTCGCGGCACCTGCTACCAGGCGGCCATCTGGACCTACTTGGGGCAAACCAAAGGCCGGGGTGAACTCGGAGCGGCTGGACAATAGAGCCTGCCGATCAAAGACATCTGGAATTACCCCCTGCACCCACGCTTTCGTGAAATCCTTACCCGCTGATTCTCATGGGGAAGGGTAGAACGAATATTTACAACATAGTTGCGGTAACGCACAGACAGGCGGTGGCAGGCCTGATCGAGGCCGCCTAGGTGCCTGGTTGTGAGCTCGTGGCAGCGCGGGCGGCCGGGGTGGGGTGGCCAGGCTCCTCTCGCCACCGCCGCCCCTGATTCAGGATCTCCCGCATCTCATCCACGGCCAGGCGGGGCCTGCCGCGCCCCAGCAGGCGCTCCAGGCGGCCGACAAGGGCATGGCCGAGACGCCAGCGCCGGGAGGCCAGCAGGGCGTCCAAGCCCTGCTCGATCTGGACGAGCCAGGCGTCGAGTTGACGCTGGTCTCGGGGCGTGTCGCCACTGGGCACCCAGGCGTGGTAGCGCTGGAAGGTCTCCCGCAAGGCGTCAGCGGCGCGCCTGGCTTCCCCCCCGCCGCTGGCGAGGGCCAGGGGCAGGGTCAGGGTGCCGCCGACCCGCCAGCGCTGGGAGTGCAGGAGGGCCCGAAAATCCCGGTCCAGTCGCGTCAGCCAGTTACGGAGCCGGACGATCTCCCGGTTCGCGGCCGGGGGGGGCGACCGGGGGGGACGCGTCTCGACCGACTCCCAGCGCTGGATGGCGGCGAGGGTGGCGGCCATGTCGTCGATCACCAGGCGGGGCTTGCCCCGGAGCATCAGGACTTCGATGACGCGGACGAGGCCATGCCCCAGTCGCCAGCGGGCGGATGCCCTTAAGCGCCGCAAATCCTGCTCCAGCCGACCACCCGCGGCTCGATGCCGCCTTAGGCGCTGCTCGTGGGCCTGGGCGTTGGCTCGGGACTCCTTGAGGCGGTGCTGGAGCGTCAGGGCGTTGGCTCGAAACGCGGCCATTTTCACCCGGATCGCAAGGGTGTCGGCCCGAGACTGGCTGAGCTGCTTGTCGAGATTGAGCATCTTGGTTTGCAGGAGCTTGCCGTCGGCGACAAGGGTCTGGTTGCGGGCTTGCGATTTTTTGAGATCCTGGGTCAAGGCGGCATTCCGGGCCCGCGACTCCGCCACCTGCTGGATCAAGGCCAATCTGATCTGTTCCGAGTGGGCAAGGCGGTCAAGGGCTTCAAAATCCTTGGCGAGGGCCCCGGGGTCAGGCGCGGTTCGCGTGGCCATGTCGGGTGCCTGGCGATCGGCGTCGCTCGCATCCGGGCGCCGGGTCTGGTGTTCCAGGGTCTGTTGGAGATCAAGCTGTTGTTCGTAGGCCAGCAGGTTCGCCAGCCCGCCGGCGGAGATCCGGAGTTCGTTCGCTTTGGCCAAGAGGCTCTCAATATCAGTGGGTAAGGCGTCCGCTAGGGTCCTCTGATGGACATTGATATAGCTATTCTCCAGGTCGATACCGCCGGTCTGGTGGTGAAAGGCGGGATCGATGAAGCCGAGAATTTCCTTGTCGCTGGGGAGACGCAGTCCGGATACGCCGGAACTCTGTAATTGCTCGAGCAGTTTTTGCGTCTCCGCCAAGGGGTTACGCATAACCTCCTCATACTTGACCAGGATGACGGGCAACCCCGCCGCGCCGCGGAGCGCGTCTAGGGCGTAGCGCTCCCAGAGCGCCAGTCCGAATTCAAGGGGAAAGCCATTACGTGTCTGGAGCGATTGCGCAATCTGAATGGGCTGGCGATGAACATAGATACAGATGGGCGCTTCGAGCAATTCCCGCCATAAGGAAAAGAGGAGGCACATCCGTGGCTCCTTGAGGACCCAGGGGCGATGGGCATCGAGATCGAGCAGGATCTCCCGGGCCTTGTGGCGAAAATGACCGAGGGCCGTTGCCGGGATGGCGTCCAGGCTGAAATGGCCGACCCGAAACCAGTCAGCCTGGGCGGCGGCCAGAAGGTCGATATCGAGATCCAACACATCCCGCCGTTCCCAGAAGCCCTTCGGGTTTTCAGGGTTGGCCCCCAGCGATATGCCCTCGGGTCCGAAATATCCGCCCATCAGGTTGATAAGGCGGGTGACCGCGGAGGTCCCGGAGCGGTGCATACCAAGCACGATTAATTGCATGGCCTGATCTCGTTAATGAAAGGATCAAGTTTGGATGAGATTCGCGCGGCGGCCGCGGATGCGGTTAATCCAGCGTTGGCGGTGCCGGTTCGGTTGCCGGGGAGGCCTTCAGGTCCCCCTTCCTCAGGGTCAGGACCGTTTCGGGGGTCAAACCGCGCCAGACGACTTCGTGGATGTTGCAGGCGCGCAGGACCTCAGGGGAGAAGGCCCGCGTGGCGTCGAAGTGGGTATCGAAGTCCAGAATGGCGCCAAGATGCCTATCAATATTGTCCCGACCGAAACGGCGGACATGGTCGAACTGGCCGAAGCGCCGTTCCCTTTCCGCGTCCCCGATGTCCTCGAAACTTTCATCCCAGCAACCGGACAAAAACGGGATGATGCAGAGATGGATGCCATTGGGGGCGAGGGCGCGATGCAGGTGTCGAAGGGTGTAGGCGATGTCGCAGGGGGTGTGCTCCAGAACGTGACTGTGCAGGATGAGGTCGTAGCGATCGCTGGGTAAGTCCTCGAGTTGACAAAGATCCAAACGTCGGATGTTGGCCGCGAAGGGGTAGCGTTTTGGATCGATGTCCGCCGTTTCGTAATTCGGCGATCCCACCCGTCGTATCAGGGCATCATAGATGCCCTTTTCGGGCGCAAGATGCAGGATACGCGTGTGGGGGGTTAATTCGAGCCGGTTGAGGAATAGCCAGAGCAGGCGGGTCCGATCCCGGGAACCACAATGGGTACAGATCCATTCCGGTCTTTCGCCATCCGGGGTAAAGCGGGTGTGGCCGCAGAGGTTACACCGTAACTCCGGGGAGTCGGCGGCGGGCTCCAGGTTGGCTGTTGCGTCCCAGGTGCCATCGGCCTGGGGGGGAGGAGGGGGCGGAAGAGCACGAGGGCCCGGTTCTCGCGGTGTTGACAGGCTTGCCACCGCCCGCCAGGCCAGTTCGGCGGACAAGCGGGGGGAAAAGGAGGCGACGGCGCTCCGGCCAGCTTTCGCCAGGCGTTCGCGCAGGGACGGGTCCTGGAGTAGCCGCAAGGTCTGGGCGACGAGGGTCTCCACATCGCCGGGTGGGGCGACGAGGCAATTTTCCTCGGGGTGGGCGAATGACGGGATGCCAGCACTGGCTGTGATGACGCAGGCCACCTCGCAGGCCATGGCCTCGGCGATAATCTGGCCATTACCCGGGGATGCCGAGGCCTCCAGAAAGATATCCACCCCGGCGTGAAAGTCGGGAAGATGGGCGTGGAGGAGGGGTCCGTGGTGTTGATCGATCAGTTTGCGGGCGGACGGCGGGAGCACGCTGGCGACACAGCCAAAGGTCTCAATGTTCAGGTCCGGCATGTCCTCGCGTAGCTCGCCGAGGACGGCCAGCAGGGTGAGGGTGTCGGCGGGCCTGACGGCTGGGTCAAGCCGGGCGGCGACCACCGGACGGGGGGGGGTGGCGAGGCTTTTGGACCTGTTCCTGCGCTCCTTTGGATAAAACCGATCCCGATCGAGCAGGGGGGGAAGGAGTACCAGGTTGCCGTGGGTGTGGCTCAGGCGCTCGCGAATCCCGTCATCATGGGTGAAGGCAAGGGTGCTCCAAGGGTAAACGCGCATGACGTAGGGTTGCAGACCTCGCGCCATGACATCGGGTAAATCAGGCTCGTAATCGTGTATATAGTGTCCGACTTGCAGCGTGGGCCTGCGTAGGGCGGCGCGCACGATCGGATAAAGAGTCAACCAGAGGGTGCCTATGGCCAGATCCGCCGGGGGGAATGCGTCGGGAAAATCATGATCGGGGGCAAGGAAGAGCGGTGTCACTAGCAGCCCGAGTTGATCGGCGGCGGCATGGGCTCGGTCGAGGACGACGACCTTGATATCCCGCCCTTGCAGAATCCAGGTGTTAACCATTAGGACTAGCGCTTGGAGGCTACTTTGGGGACGCAGGTCTGGCAGCACCAGGACCAGGGTCGGCCGGCTGGGTAAGGCAACCGCCTGGCGCCGGGAAAGCCCTCTTTCGTAGGCTGACAGTTCATCCTCCAATCCGGGGGTGTCCAGGATTTTTAGCAGGTTGAAAGGCACCGAGCCTGCCTTAGATGGGGCTTGTGGCAAGCCAAATTCTTGATGGTAGCAGGATCGTATGATCCCGAGGGGGTCCGCCTTGAGGAATTCAGGGTAGATTCGCTCGTAGATCATGGACCAGCGCTGATCGAAAATGCGACGGTTGGTCAGATAGCGTTGTGATCGCTGTCCACCGAAGGTGACCTGGCCCTGGTGATAAATCATGAGGTTATCGCAACAGGCGAGACGCCACCCGGCGGCGAGGGCGCGCAGGCAATAATCGGATTCCTCGCAATAGCCCCGTCCGAAGATGGGGTCAAACCCGCCCAGCCGGAGCCACACCCGGTGCCGGATGTAAAAGCACCAACCCTCCGGGGTAATCACGGTGGGATAGATGGGCTTGACGGTTTCCTGCAGCCAGCGATCCGCCGTCAGGAAGGTTTGTCCGGGTGGCAGATGGAGGTGGAGGTGGGGGCTGGTATTGGCCAAGGGCGAGAGGATGCCAATGGAGGGGTCGGTCTCAGCGGCCCGCTGAATCCGTTCGAGCCAACCGGTTACCACCAGGGTGTCGGAATTCAACAGGATTATGTCGTGGCCGCGTATGCCGGCCCAGGACATGCCACGGTTGGCCGCGCCGACAAAGCCCAGGTTCAGGTCATTGCGTAAATAGGTGACCCGGGAGTGGGTGTCGGCAAGGGCGGACAACTCCGCGGCGGTATGAGCGTCGGAGTGATCGTCGATCAATAACAGCCGATGCTTGTCGGCCAGGGTGGGCAGTATGCTCTCGATGCAACGTCGAGCCGCCTGAAGCTGGTTGTAGATGGGCACGATGACGACGATGCCGTTGTCCCGGCGGGCGTGGTCGTCAGGCCCCGTCCGCCGCCCTTCATCCTCGCGGAAGCGCCGCAGCCATTCCTCCGCCGTGCGCGCGCGGCCGAACTCTCGGGCGGTCGCGACCGCCGCGGTGGATATGGCTTCGCGCAGGGCGGGCTCATCGATCAGGTGGCCGACGGCATCGGCGATGGCTTGGGTGTCGTGGGCTACGACCAGGGCGTTGACGCGGTCGCGGGCGTATTCGTCGATGCCCCCGCTGGCTGTCAATACGCAAGCGCATCCCAGGGCCATCGCTTCGAGGGGGACAAGTCCAAAGCCCTGAAATTCAGATGTTTCCACCAGAAAATCAGCCTCGCGGTAGAGGGCGCGGAGCTGGTCTGGCCCGACCTTGCCGAGCCGATCGCAGGGAAAGGGGAGTTCGGTCTCGCACAGGCGATCGGAGCCGAAGAGGCGGATACGGATCCGGGGATGGCGGCGATGAATTAGGCCGAGGGCGTCGATGAGCAGGGCGTAGCCACGTCTGGGCGTCTCGGGTCGCGCCATGGCGATGAGGACGGGACTTTGAACCTCAAAGCTTGTGCGTGGAGTCGGTGGGAAGATCGCCAGATCGATGCCAACGGGAATGCGTGGCATGGCCGCGGCGGTCGTGGGATCTTCCGGGGCGAGTTGATCCGCGATCCATCGCGAGGTGACAATCTGGGTCAGGGGCAGGGCATAGGTCTCCGCCGCGCCCTGGCGGTAATGGCCCTCCTGGCCGTCATCGTTATAGAAGCGTACCTCGTAATCCTGGATGAAATAATAGCCACGAGCCCGGGGTATGCGCCAAACCAATTCGTACGCCGGTTTGGCGGTGGTCCAGAAGGTGGCGATGACGCGCGTGCCGACGGGGAGTTCGGCGGCCATGGTATCCAGGTCCGTGAAGGGCTTGGGCGCGAACAGGAGACGCAGGCCGGGGTCGGGTTGGTCATGCCGGTGCTGTACATAGACCCTCACGTCCAGGTTGTTGAGGATCAATCGGTTTATCCAGTCCACCAAAACGAGGACCCCGCCGTAAAGATCCAGGCTGGATAGGAGGACGCAGACGGTTTCCTCCGCGGTGATGATGGGGCGCAGATCGAAAAAGCGCGCCAGGCGCGGGGCGACGCGGTCGGCAAAGGCCCCGAGCTGTTGGGTGAGGGCCGCACGGCGCGGTGCCTCGACGAGGTCCACCATGTCGTCTATGGAGCGGGGGGCGGTGTCCATGGCCAATCCGCCCCGCGGGGGGCGCCCGGCTCCGCGCGGGCTGGCGCCCGGCCGGGGGTGAAGGGCGGTGGGCAAGCGGTAGGCATAGGCGTCGAGACGGATGCCGAGCGGCAATCCAGCTTCTTCCAGGGTCCGCATACATTTAACCAGGCTGTGGTGGGTCTGGTCCAGGCGTAACTGGGGGACGGGGAGATGATCTAGTGCCGCCTGGGAGAGCAGGAATACATCGAGATCCAGCAGGGGTGCCGGGAGGGTCTCCGGGCCGAAGGCTAGGCGGAGCTTGGCGTTCGTGGTCGTGGGGGTGGCGCCGGGGGCCAGGGGGATGGCGCACCCCGTCAAATAGGGCGTGACGGGACTGACCGCACCATATCCTTGGTTTTCAATCGCATGACACAGGGAGTCGAGGACGCCGGGGCTAGGAATGGCACCTTGGCGCAGGATGCAGAAGTGTGCCGGGCCTTGGGCCCGTAGGGCCTGGACAATGGCATGGACGTTGGGGTAAAAACCCCGCAGATCAGGATTGCGGTGTAGGGTGAAGGTGAAAACCTCAAGCCGTTCGCAGGGTATGCCGGTGGGGCTGGGTTCATCGCGGTCCCAGTCGAGGATCAGGTGGACCTCGCGTGGGCAACGTCTGTTTGAATCAAGCAAGGATTCTAGCGTGAGACAAAGGTCGGTTCCGGGAGAAGTCGAGTACAGGATAATTTTGATTGGAACGGTATCCGTATTTCTCATGAAAAAACTGATCCTGACGTAATTTGATAGCGATGGCTCCGACGGAAAACCGATCAGGCCCCGTGGATATCAATGGGTGATCGAGAGAGCGGTTTTTTTCCGTTACCAACAGGATCCAGTTTCCGTTAAACCCATCCGGGTAGATCCTAGGGCGCCGGGCTTGCTGCTTGGCAGCGGCCGGATATCGGAGTCCCGAAACCGCCACCGCTGTAGCCATCTTCATATTATATAGGGTCAAGCCAGTGTGGGGCTAGTAAGTTAAGCCGTCCAGATCGACCCGTGACCCTTTGCCGCCCTTTGAGCCCGAGCTCGGGAAGGTGGCCTTGGCCGAGTGAACGGGTCCCCCCTTCCCGCCAGCGTCAGGCGCATGTTCGTCCTCGCGGAGTCGCCCGGGGCGGCCCCGGGGTTCCGATACCTCGCGCCAGCCGGGCCGGGAGGGCAGGCCCGGGGCGCGACGCCATCGGTGGCCTGCCCGCCGCTCGTCTGATGGGAAAAACCAGTGTCTCCTAAAGACAGGGAAGGACCCCTTGGTGTAAAATTAGGGTTGGCCCCTTCCCTACCCAGATAAGTTTCGGATGATTTTTGGGCGTTTTAAAATCAATCCCCGCATGGTCGAGCTGGTTGTTTACATGACCCTCGCGGACCTGCGGGCCGAGGCATCCAAGACCTACATCAATTATCTCTGGTGGGTGGTGGATCCCATCCTGTCAATGATGGTTTTCTATGTGGTTTTCGGGCTGCTTTTCAAACGCACGGAGCCGGATTATGTGTCCTTCCTTTTGGTTGGTCTGGTGGCCTGGACTTGGTACAGCCGCAGTCTGTCGCATGCCAGTAACTCTATTTTGAGCGGCAAGAGCCTTATGAATCAAGTGGATATGCCAAAGTTGGTGTTTCCAATCGTTACCTTGCTTACCGATTTCACCAAATTCTGGGTAGTCCTGATGGTGTTGCTGTTCTTTACCTGGGTTGCCGATCATGGCTTGGGTATTGCCTATGCCGCCTTGCCGCTGGTGATACTGACTCAGTTCCTCCTCTGCGCGGCACTCGCGCTTCTGCTTGCCGCCGCGGTGCCCTGGCTACCAGATCTCAAGCCGCTTGTGGATCATTTGTTGCATCTGCAAATGTTTTTGTCGGGCGTATTTTTTGCTGCGGCCAGTATTCCCGAGCCTTACCGTTTTTGGTTTTATCTGAACCCCATGGCGGGCTTGATCGAGGATTATCGCGCTATCCTACTTGATGGCCTGTGGCCTCACTGGGTGCGACTCGGCACCATTGCTGGGCTGTCCCTACTGGTGTTGATCCTGGGTGTGTGGCTGCTCCGGCGGCTGGATCGCGTATATCCGCGGTTGGTGCGCTAACCATGGCAACGCTGGGGAAAACCCTGCTGTCGCTGGAAGGCGTGGGCGTGGCCTTTCGCCCCGGCAAATTGAGCCTGCGTAAACGCGAGCTTTTTTGGGTACTCAAGGATGTGACCTTTGATCTCCTTCACGGCGAAACCCTGGGGGTCATAGGCCGTAATGCCGCCGGCAAAAGCACCCTGCTGCGGCTCATGGCGGGCATCCTGACCCAGGATTGCGGTACCCTCGTCAATTATGGCCATACGGCGGCCCTCTTATCGCTGCAAACCGGCTTTGTGCCGTACTTGACGGGGCGCCAGAACGCCATCCTGAGCGGCATCCTGTTGGGACTGAGGCGGCGGGATGTCCAGGCTCGCATGGACTCCATCATCGACTTTTCCGAACTCGGCGCCTTTATCGACGAGCCACTAAGCAATTATTCGTCGGGGATGCGCGCCCGGCTGGGCTTCGCGGTGGCCTATCAGGCGGAGCCGGATATTCTGCTGATCGATGAGACGTTGGGGGTTGGCGACGAGGCCTTTCGCGCTAAATCCACGGAGGCCATGCACGCGCGGATCCGCTCCGATAAAACTATCGTGCTGGTATCCCATAGCGCGGAGACAATTCGTACACTCTGCGATCGTGTGGTGTGGCTGGACGAGGGCATGACGCGGGCGGTTGGCCCGGTGGCGGAGGTGATGGCTGCTTACCATGCGGAGTTGGCGCATCGCCAATCCGAGCGGGTGGCCCGAATTCGGGGGGGGATAGTGCGATGAGCTCCGAATCCGACCAGCCGTGGTCCGATGAGCCCCGGCACTCCAGCCCCGGATTTTCCGAATTGGCGCGGGAGGCGCCGCTAGAGGAAGCGGGGGCCCCGCGGGCGGGAACCGGCAAACTGGCCGAGGACGTTTTGGCGGAGCGGCTGCGGGGATTCGAGGCAGTCATAATGACGCTGGCGGAAGAAATACACTCCCTACGCGGCGAGCTTGAGACACGCCTGGAGACGCTGAGGCCTGCGCCGGGAAGTAAAAAAACCTTGTCACGCCCGACAACTGCCCAGGGTCCCACTCATCGGCAGGCGGGGCGGCAGGGAGTTTCCCAAGGGCAGGACAGGCTGGAGCTGGCCGAGCGCGAGGCGCGTCAGCGGGAGCGGGATCTTCATCGCTTATTGGGCTGGATCGAAGCGGCGGAACGCGACCTTTCCGCTACCTTGGGTTCCTGGCGCTGGCGCTTGGGCGATCGGCTGGTGCGCCTGGTCGAGATGTTGCTGCTGCGACGGCGTGAACCTTTGGCAATGGATCATTTGCAAAGTACCTTTGCGGAGATTCGTAAGTGGCGAAAAGGGAGTTCGCTTGCCGTGGTTCGATCAGCCACGGTGCCCATGCCTTCTCGGGCGAGGATGCCGAGGGAGTTTGACCACGCCGAAGGAAATCACATGCCGCTCGCCTGGCCCTTGCCAACGACTCTTCCGGAGGAGGCTCGGCAGGCTGGTTTGTCGGTAGTGGTGCTAAATCTCAATGGCGAGGCCCTCCTTGGGCAGTTGTTCGATTCATTCAGACAACATCCGCTGGCTGTTCCATACGAAATCCTGGTGGTTGATCACGCCTCGACCGACGGCAGTCGGGAGGTATTGGCGCGCTGGGCCCAATATTTACCGATACGCACTCTGGCCCTCGAGGAAAACCGCAGCTACGCGGAGTCAAATAATCGAGGGGCTCACGAGGCGCAATATGCCACGCTGCTCCTGCTAAACAACGACATCATTCTGACAGGAGCGGATCTGGTCGAGACCGCTCTGCGCGCGTTACAGGACCCCGCGGTCGGGGTGGTTGGGGCTATCTTGCGCTATCCAAGCTGGCATGAGACCGCGCCGAATGCCATCCAGCATGCGGGAATTGGCTTTAGGGAAGATATTCGGCATCTCTTCTACCGACCCTATAACCTGAACCAGTCGCTGAGCACCGCCGAGGCCTGCCAGGTACCCGCGGTAACGGGAGCGGTTTTTTTCTGTCGGCGCACGGACTTTTTGGCCGTGGGCGGCCTCCACGAGGGTTATGAGTACGGTTATGAGGATGTTGACCTGTGCCTGAGCTATCGGCAACGGTTGGGCAAGGTTTGCGTACTGCTCAACCAGGTCAGCGCCATCCATGATGAGAGCACCACCCAGCGTAAACATAAGGTGGCGGTGGTGCGAGAGCGACGCCAACGCAATATCGAGAGGCTGCGTCAACGCTTTGGATATGCACTAAAGCGGCGAATACGGGCTGACCAGCTAATGCCAAACCCGAGTTGGTGCGACACGCCAGTTACGGTCGGATTTGTAGTGACCGAAGCCCATGCCGACACCACTCTCGGGGATTATTTCACGGCCATGGAGCTGGCGGAGGCACTGAGAGCGGAATGCGGCTGGGGGACATGCATGCTGCCTATGCGCGATCCGCGCCAGGATGCCTACGATCTGAACGGTGTCGACATTCTGATCGTTATGATCGATGGCTATGACTTGAGTGCCACAAGTAACGTCAAACCCGGATTGATCCGCGTTGCATGGATGAGAAACTGGTTCGAACGCTGGGCCGAGCGGCCCTGGTTTGGTAACTACGATCTTTTCTTGTGTTCCTCTCAAAAGGCCGCCGATTACATACGCAATGATAAAGGCAAGGAGGCCTGGGTGTTGCGTATTGCGTGTAACCCACGGCGGTTTTGCCCTATCGAAGGTGATGGCGCGAATTCCGATCCGAATCTGCCAAGGATGGCGGAGGAACAAAAAACTGTGGATTTTTGTTTCACGGGCAGTCATTGGAAAGCCGCGCGCGAGATCGAGGCATTGGATCCGCGTGGCCTGCCATGGTCCTTTGCACTCTATGGCGCGGGATGGGATAAGCATGCGCAATTCCAATCCTATTGGCGGGGATTCTTGCCCTATGGGGAGTTACCCAGGGCCTATCGGCAGGCCCGTCTGCTGATCGACGATGCCAACCATGTCACCAAGCCCTGGGCTTCGGTCAATAGTCGGGTGTTTGATGCCCTGGCGAGCGGGGTTTTGACCATCACGAATAATGTCGAAGGCGCTGCCGAGGTGTTTGGTGACCGGTTGCCAACCTATCAGTCCCCCGGCGACCTCGAAGGGGTGTTGCGCTATTGGCTCGAAAATCCCAACGAGCGCGTCGAGCGTGCCGTTGAATTACGCGAGAGGGTGCTGGAAGGACATACTTATGCCCACCGCGCGCTTGAGCTGCGGACGCGGCTATTGGCCTGGAGTCGCGAGCGGTTCCGTTTCGCCATCAAGGTTCCGGCACCGGATCCAGCGAAGGTCTGGGAATGGGGCGATTATCACTTTGCCCTTGGGCTGCGCCGTGCCCTAACGCGGTCCGGACATAGTGTGCGCATTGACCTGTTGCCGGACTGGTACGGCGAGCACACCTTTGCCGACGAGGTAGCCCTGGTTTTGCGCGGCTTGAGCGAATACCGGCCGCAGCCTGACCAGATTAACTTGATGTGGAACATCAGCCATCCCGACAAGGTTTCGGACGAGGAATACGCAGGTTACGATCATGTATTCGTGGCCTCGGCACTTTGGGCTGAAAAATTAAGTTCCAGATTGCGGGTGCCGGTGACGACCTTGCCTCAATGTACCGATCCTGAAGTCTTTTATCCCGATCCCGATAGGGCGGTTCCAGCACACGAAGTGCTGTTCGTGGGCAACTCGCGTAAGCAATTTCGGCCAATAGTGCGGCATGCGCTCATGGCCGGTCTGCCGGTCGCGGTCTATGGTACGAGGTGGGAGGGGCTGATTCCTCCATCATGCATACACGGCGACCATGTGCCAAATGATCGATTACGTCAGTATTATAGCCGCTGCGGCGTCCTGTTAAACGATCATTGGTTAGGCATGCGTGAGGCGGGATTTGTCTCGAACCGCATTTTCGATGCCGCTGCGTGCGGGGCCTTGGTGGTTACGGATGCAGTCCCAGGGATCATGGCGATATTTGGTGATACCGTGCAAATTTATGATGATACCCCCGAGGGTTTGAAAGAAGGTGTTGAGAAACTATTAACCAAATCCGAGGCTCTTTCGGCAAGAAGCGAGTATGTTAGGACGGAGGTTCTGGCTAAACATACTTTCGCCCATCGCGTGGAGGTTATTCTGGATGTTGTCGTAGCGTTGGACAGGGCTAGGATTTTTCCCGAGATATCGTCCTAATAGATTCCTTGCTCCGCATCGATTATATACTCATGGGTTCTTAAACTCTGGTGCCGCTATAACACTCGTAAGGGAAATTCATTATGATTGGTCATTTGCAGGTATTTCTTGGCGGGGTATTGATTAAGGTAATTTCGGTTGGATTCCTAATCATCCAAGTTACCCATCCGGTAATGGCCTCGCAATTCACTGTGCCTACTAGTAAGTATCCAACTATCCAGATAGCCCTGGATGCTACGAAAAGTGGTGATACTGTTATTGTTAAACCAGGTACCTATACTGAAACCGGTCTCTCTTTCAAGGGTAAAACCGTGAGGTTAAAAAGTTCAAATGGGCCAAAGGTTACTATCCTGGATGGAAAAAATAGAGCAACATTAGTCAATTTTATAAATGGTGAGGATCGGGGTGCGATTATCGAAGGATTTACCATCATTAATGGTTACGGCACGACGGGAGGTGGGTTGTTTGTGCGAGACTCATCTCCAACGATTCGCGGTAATTTATTTAAATCAAATCGATCAAATAAGGGAGGGGGTGCTATACAAGTATATTCCAGTGGCGCATTAAAGCTTTCCAACCCATTAATTTTAGAAAATATATTTTCGGAAAATGTTTCTGAAATTGACGGTGGAGCAATACACATCCAATCTTCTGCGGCGGAAATCGTTCGCAATAAGTTCTACGGTAACCATGCCGATGGTAACCCTACATTTTCGCAGGGGGCGGGGGGGGCAATCCTCGCTACTCAAGGCACCAATGTCTATATATATGAGAATGTCTTTGAGGCAAATGTTTCATTATTCGCCGGGGGAGCTATATCCGCATTTGCTACAGACATTACCCTAATCGGGAATATTATCAAGGGTAATGATGGTGGGCTCTACGCGGGTGGAATACATTTGGAAACCCAGAAACGTTATGGAGACAGAACTTATTTAGTCAGAAACAATAGAATAGAGAAAAATATCGCGACGGATAAGGGCGGGGGTATTCACACCTTCATGGAGAACACCGGATCTACCATCCAGATTTTTCATAATAGGATTTTGGATAATACTGTGATCGATCCTGCTTGCAAATCATCATATAAATTCTGTGGATTGGGCGGTGGAATTGGTCACTTTGGGGGACATGGAGTCATGACAATTAAGAGCAACCTTATTAAAGGTAACAGGGCCGACCTTTATGGTGGTGGAGTATTTACAGATATTTCATTGGATATCCAGGATAATGAAGTAATTAATAACAAAGCAACCCAAGCATTTCCTGGAATGGCTGTCATTAATGTAAAAGAGGTAAGTATTCTGAATAACAAATTCTCATTCAACAGCTTGGAAGCCGGTTTTAATAGTAATACATTAAACGTCGGTGGTCTTAAAGTCAGTGGATGGAAAACCGGGAATGCCCTTATTGAAGGTAATCTTTTTAAAGCGAATCAAGGTCTGAGCGGTGCGTTGTTGGTCGAAAATAAATCGCTTCAGAATCTAGCGAAAGTGGTTGGTAATACTTTTTTTGAAAATCAATCTCTCTCATCCGTTGGAGGCTCTATTTGGGTGGAAAGTCAAGGAGACATTGTCAATAACATTTTCATGGGAGACCAATACGGTATCAGGATTAAAAGAATCAAGGAGCAGCCAATTATGGTAAGGGTGGATAACAATAATTTTTTTGAGAATCGCTTGGGATTTCTCATCGATCCTCCGGCGATCTATAATAAAATTAGTGATCTGAATTTTTCGCCTTATGCTGATAAAAATCTAAGTTATAATCCTCTATTCCGTGACGGTATTTTTGGAGACTTTCATTTGTCAAAATTGTCGCTCTTGTTAAATAAAGCTAGCTGTGGGGAGTTCGTTTCAGGGAATGATTTAGATGGTGAGTCGAGACCACTGAAAGTTGGTTGTGACATTGGAGCGGATGAATACTCCCTTCAAAGTTTTGTTTCAATCGGCTTCTTTAATCCAAATGCCGCTAATTTCCACCTTCGTAACAGCAACAGTGCTGGCACTGCGGACGTTAAATTCCAGTTTGGTGTTCCTAATTCCGGTTGGATTCCCCTCGCAGGTGATTGGGATGGCGATGG
>ERZ1645187.2837-NODE-2837-length-15000-cov-25.115959_pt1 | contig 15000 bp, 17 predicted proteins | sample MGYA00575352_ERZ1645187 | MGnify/ENA primary metagenome ERZ1645187 (study PRJEB40837, sample SAMN11349314) | freshwater sediment metagenome | isolation source: river sediment | host: Sediment | place: India: Wazaribad , New Delhi | collected 2017-02-21 ...
CCCGCTCCATCGATTTTCGCTCAGGTCATTGATCTGAAAGTACAAAAAGCCAACCTCGACGGTTGGCTTTTCGGCTTCTGGCACACGCTGTCGCTGTCCGGCCTCGGCAACTCAACCTGCTATCCCCGATTCTGGCCCGATCAGCGCCGAATCGAGTTTTGCGCCAGATTCATAAGTTCAGACAAATGTTTTGTGATGTTATGTTTAATTGGATTAAATGTTTCAGGGCTGGAATAGTTCGCACCGTTCAGTTTGAAATGCGTAAGCGATGCCATTCGAGCCCGTCATCCTCTTTTTCCTGCTCGGCGTGATCGCCGGGCTGGCGCGGTCGGATCTGAAAATTCCGGCTGTCCTCTACGAGTCCTTGAGCATCTTCCTGTTGCTGGCCATTGGTCTTAAAGGTGGTGTCGAACTGGCGCGGCAGTCGCTGTCCGAACTGGTCGTTCCGGCGCTGGTGGTGGTGGGCATCGCTGCGCTGCTGCCGTTGATCGCCTTTCCCGTCCTGCAGCGTCTGGGCAGGCTGCCGCGGGCGGATGCGGCATCGATTGCAGCGCATTACGGCTCGGTCAGTGTCGTCACCTTTGCGGTTGCTGCGGCCTATCTTGCCAACCTCGGCCAAGCCTACGAGGGTTATCTGGTGGTCTTCCTGGTGTTGCTGGAGTTTCCGGCCTTGATGATCGGCGTCTGGCTGGCAAAACGCGGGCAGGGTGAGGCTGGGGCTGGCATGGGCAAGGTGTTGCATGAAGTGTTTGCCGGCAAAAGCATCGTACTGCTGGTGGGGGGGCTGCTGATCGGATGGCTGGCCGGCGCGGAGGGCCTGAAGCCGCTGGACAGGGTGTTTTTCGATCTTTTCAAAGGGCTGTTGGCGATTTTCCTGCTCGAAATGGGACTGGTTGCCGCCAGCCGGCTGGGAGATTTGCGTCGGGCCGGCGCTTTCCTGCTCGGATTTGCTGTCGCGATGCCACTTCTGGGCGGGGTGTTGGGGGCGCTGACTGCGACACTGCTCGGCCTGTCGGTCGGCGGCGCAATGCTTCTGGCTACCCTCTACGCCAGCGCGTCCTACATCGCGGCGCCGGCGGCAATGCGCATCGCTGTTCCGGAGGCCAACCCCGCACTGTCCATCGGGGCCGCGCTCGGCATCACCTTCCCGTTCAACCTGGTCCTGGGAATTCCCATCTACCACTGGCTGGCCGGTCGTATTGGAGGCATTCTCTGATGGCTGCAAGTTATACCCGCCGTACCCTGCTGACCGTGATCTGCGAGGCTTCCATCGAAGCACGTGTGGTGGCCGATGCCCGCCGCTTGGGGGCGCATGGCTACACCGCCGGCGAGGCACGCGGCGGCGGCCAGCATGGCGAACGCGACGGCCACTGGCCGATGAGCGGCAACGTCCGCATCGACATTCTCTGCGAGGCGGCCGTCGCCGATGCGATTGCTGTGCATCTGCAAGCCACCTATTTTGCGACCCATGCCATGGTTTGCTACCTGAGCGACGTTTCCGTGCTGCGTTCAGACAAGTTCTGAGCGTTGTCTACGGTCAACCCGGATTCTTGCCTCGTTTCAGGACGGCGAGCAGCGTCGCATAGAGTTCGTCGGGTTCAACCGGCTTGGCGATGAAGTCGTCCATGCCGGCCTCGAGGCAGCGCCGGCGGTCCTCGGCAAAGGCATTCGCGGTCATCGCCAGGATCGCTACCCGCTCGCCGCCGGGCAGGGCGCGAATGCGGCGGGTGGCTTCGAGTCCGTCCATCCGGGGCATCTGCATGTCCATCAGGATCAGGTCGTAGCGGTTCTGACGGCAACGTTCGACGGCAACGCTGCCATCCTCGGCTTCATCGACGACAGCGGCGATTTCCTCGAGCAGCATGCGGGCAATTTCCCGATTGACGGCCTCGTCTTCAACGATCAGGACGTGGCAGCCCGGGAAGTCGTGAGCGAGTATCGCTTCGGCCGCAGACTGCCGTGACGATGCCGTCATGGCGTTTACTGCTCCCTTCTTGAGACGAACCGTGAACCAGAAGGTGCTGCCTTTGCCCAGCGCGCTTTCCGCACCTGCATCCCCGCCCATCTGCTGTGCCAGTTTGCGGGTGATAGCCAGACCCAGTCCGGTACCGCCGTGGCGGCGGGTGGTCGAGTTGTCGACCTGTTCGAATGGCGAAAAAAGCCTTTGCAGATGCTCTGGAGCGACGCCGGGTCCGGTATCGATGACCTCGAAGCGCAGCAGCGCATTGTCAGGATGATCTTCCAGCACCTTGCAACGCAGCGTGACGCTGCCCTGTTCGGTGAATTTGACGGCATTCGTGGCGTAGTTGAGCAGTGCCTGAGTGATGCGGGTGGAATCGCCGCGCAAGCCGACCGGGATTGCAGTCAGTTCGTTGCACAGCGCCAGGCCTCGGCCGTGTGCCCGCTCGGAAAGCATGGACACGACATTGGCGGCGATCTGTTCGATCTGCAGCGGGTTGTCTTCGAGGACGAACTTGCCCGCTTCGATCTTCGAGAGATCGAGGATGGCATTGATGATTTCCAGCAAATGCTGGCCGGCCGCCTCGATCTTGTCGAGACGGTCCGTCTGCGAAGGATTCAGTCCCGAGCGCCGCAGCAGGTAGGACATCCCGGTAATGGCATTGAGCGGGGTCCGGATTTCGTGGCTCATGTTGGCCACGAAACTGCTTTTCGCAAGATTGGCCGCTTCGGCAGTTTCCTTGGCGGTTAGCAGTTCGGCGGTCCGCTTGGATACCAGTTCCTCCAGGTGCTCGCGATACTCGATCAGTGCCAGTTCGCCTTGCCGGCGGGATGTGATGTCCTCTCCGGAGGAGAGAATGCCGACAAATCGGCCGCTTTCATCCCGGATCAGGGCATTGTTCCATGCCATTAGCAGCGAATTCCCCTGGGCGTCGAGAATACGATTTTCGAAATGATCCAGCGCTTCCAGTTGCCCTGCGGCCAGTGCGTCGAAATGGTGGCGCACGGCCTCGCGTTCACTTTCCGGAAGGAAATGCTCGAACCAGTTCATGCCGATCAGGCGCTCGACCGACATCCCGATCATTTCGGCACCCCGGCGGTTGATCATCGAGATGCGGCCTTCTGCATCGATGGCAACCAGCATCACACCCGCAACATCGAGGTAACGTTGGGCGTTGTCGCGTTCCTGCTTCAGGGCAGCAGTACGAGCGCGTACGCGTTCTTCCAGCTCGTTGGTCGAGCACTGTATGGCGTCGGCCATCTGGTTGAAGGCGCCCGCCAGATCACGGGTTTCGGCGGTGTCCAGCGCATCGGCTTCGGCACGTACGTCGAGATTGCCCTGTCCAAGGCGACGGGCATCGGCGGCCAGGCGCCGGAGCGGGCGGCTCATGCCGCGGGCGGCAAGCCAGATCAACACAAGGCCCAGCGCGCCGATCGCCAGCGCGATGAATCCGAGATTCAGGAAGCGTCCCTGCAGGCCGCCCAGTGCATCGGCCGTACGCTGGTACTGCAGCAGCGTCAGTGCCTGAGTGCCGCTCAGCGGCAGGTGTCGGGAGCTGATCAGATAGGGGTTGCCGCGGTCATCGGCGAGGGTCAACGTCCCTTCGAATCCGGGCGAAACCTGCTGGCGGTACTGTGCCAGCGGCAGGGGGCCGCCGTTGTTGGCGAGCAGCCGGCCGCTACTGTCGACGAGCGCACTGTGGCTGTCGCCGCTGCTGATGTTTAAGCGCGGCTGGGCGATGAATTGGGTCGGGGCCATCAGGGCGATCACGATACCGATCGGATGACCGTTGAACTGCCCTGGTATCGCTGGATCGAGGGCGCGGATCTGCCGGGCGATAAGCACGAAACTGCCCTCTGGAAGATCGAGCCGGTCCACCAGCTCGCTGGTCCCGGGCTGGCCGGCGGCCAGCGCCAGCGGGCGATCGGGAAACGGCTTGCTCAGCCACTGCGGATCGGAGGCAGCACGAACGATGGCACTGCCCGGGGTAAGGATGAACAGTGCGTGGTAGCGGTCCGGGTAGGCCCGCTGCAAGCGTTCGTTGATGCGTAAGAGGTTTTCCTGCAGTTCGGGTGACTTGCTGGTGAGCAGGCGGGCGAGGGTGATGTTCTCCGACAGATTGAGCAGGTCGCCGCGTCGCTCCTGGAGGTTGCGGTTGAACCAGGCCGCCATGTGGTCGGCTTCGAGTTCAAGGACGCGCGTAGCCTCACCCAGTCGATGGTTGCCGGCACCAACAAAACCCAGCGATGGCAGGCCATTGAACCAGAAAAAAAAGACCAGCCCGATGGCGCACACGAACAGCGTTCCGAAGTAGCTGACGATGCGGGTGGATAAACGTTGCATGGTCTGGGCCGCTTCAGTCGTGGTAGTCGAAGCGGCCGGTTTCGTGCCGGCCAGGTTCTGTTTGCACGCGCAGCAGGAAATCGTTGTTCAAGGCCGCCGCCACCTTGCGCCATTCGCCGTCTGCCGGCAGCTTGTTCAGGCGCTTGAGGAATTCGAACTCGGCAAGCAGCGGCATCGGTGCCTTCGGGTTGTTGATGATGCTGGGTGCCGATGGGACATTGAGCAGCTCGCGCCGGGTGATGGCGACGATTTTTTCCACAGGCAGCGGCGAGGGACGGCCGGAAAAGCCCTCGGCATCGGCCTGTGCCCAGCGCGCAGCGCGCTCGATGTTCTTCTGCGAGAGGCGCAACCATTCGATGGCGCGTACATAGGCTGCAACCAGCACGTCGACCGCTTGCGGCGAACGTTGTGCGAAGCCCTTGCCGATCACGAAGTAGTCGCTGCTCAGGCCACGAAAAACGATCCGGTTGGCCGGACTCGCTGCCAAGGCGATCGTCGGGGCAGGCTCCCAGGCGGCAAAGGCATCGATGTCTCCCCGTTGGAGCGCATCGGGCATCTCGTCGACGCGCATCGGTATCAGGCGGATGTCGCTCTCCCTGAGGCCGGCCGCGGAGAGGCCTTGCAGCAGTGTCTGGTGTGCGCTGGAGGCTTCGACATAGCCGATGTGCTTGCCGCTCAAGCCGCGCAGCTGCGTCTGGTCGCGGGCGACAATGGCGGTCGGGCTTTGCTTGGCCAGTCCGACAATCGATACATTGCCCCCGGCGGCGGCGATCAGGGTGGGCATATCGCCCAGCAAGCCGGCTTCCAGGCGTTGATCGGCAAATAGCGTCAACATGTCCGCCCCGCGCTGGAAGGGGTGGGTCTGCAGCGGCTGTCCCTGCGCTTCGAGCCGGGATCTGAGAATCCTGTCGTGACGCAGCACGGCGGTGAGCACGCCGGCCGGGTAGCCGAGCGGCTGAATACCGACATCGACGGCGGGTGAGGCCGGCGTCAGGCCGTAACGTTCGTAGTAGGCGGGCGCGTCGGCATGGGCTGCAGGCAGCAGCGCGCAGGCCAGCGCCAACGCGAGGCGTCTGCCTGCCCGAAAGCGGCGGGTACTCAACATGCCCGGTTTGCCCTGATTCATGAACGCCAACCTGTTCGCCATCATGCCGATGCCATCTGATCAGTCTGGCACAGGCGGCCTGAAATTACATCCCTGTAATGATGTGTGACCAGCGGAAACTTTTCGCGGGGCGGGGCTGTCACTTGGTTACCCACCGTCGACAAAGGAGCCTAGCCATGCCCAACCGCCCCGTCATCAAAGTCATTCAGAACCGCGATTTCCTGACCTCGACGCCCGAAAAGAGCGTCCGGGCGATTGCTGCGCACATGAAGCAGTATCACGCCGGTGCCGTGCTGGTCGTCGATCCTGACGACGGCAAGCTCATTGGCATATGCACGGAGCGCGATCTGGCCTTCAAGGTGCTCGCTGAAGGCCTGGATGCCAATACGACGCCTGTACGTTCTGTGATGACGGCCCATCCGGAAAGCATTCCGCCGGAAAAGCCATTCGGTCACGCCCTGCATCGCATGTTCGAAGGTGGCTTCCGCCATATGCCGGTGATTGATCCACTCGGTCGGCCGATCGGTATCATCTCGGCACGCGATGCGCTGGGTGTCGAAATGTTGCATTTCCGTGAAGAGGTCGAGCAGCGCGAACATCTGGCCGAAGTACTGTAGTTGGTTTTGCCTGGGGGCTGCCGGCGGGCAGCTTCGACGTTCGATCTGGTCATCGGTCATTTTGTCAGTTTTTCCGGGTTGACCGCAGCGGACGCCATCAGCCCGTTCGGCAGGCCCGAAGGATCAATCTGGAGCGTTGTCATGTTGCCCATTGCCTATCTCAATCTCGCCAACGTGCCGGCATTCCGCTCGGTGCAGGTGCGCGATGCGTTGATGGCACGGCAGGATCGTGTACCGCCAGCCGATCAGCTCGACCTGCCCGAGATTCAGGAAAGTTTCCGCGTCAGCTTCAGCGATGAAACCCGTGTCGGCGACGCGATGCCTTTGCGCAATGCAGTGACTGCCCGGCCCGACGATCCAACCGCACTTTACCGCCAGGTCGACGCCCTGTGAGCGTGCCGGGGGATGTCGCGCTGCTGGCCTGGCTGGCAGTGGCCCGGCAGCCATATGTGGATGCGTCGATGTCCGGGCTGACCTGGTTCGGCTCCTTGTGGTTGCTGTTGCCTTTGACGCTGCTGATCGCGCTGCGCTGGCGCCACGTCAGGTGGCGGGCGGTGGCGCTTAGCCGAGCAGCTGTCGCTGATCGAGGAATTTTTCGAGAATTTCCAGGCGCGCCAGCGGATCGTCGAGTTCGAGCAGTTTCTGCTTGGCGAGATTCTGGATTGGCAGCACTTCGGTGATCCGGTATCCGACCCAAAGGGCGTTGTCGTAATCATGCGGCTCGGGAATCCGTGCCGGACCAAGGTCAGCAACGACGCGCCGGAGCAGGGGCAGCAGGCGGCGGCGTTCCGGCGGCATTGCAACGGCGGCGGTCTCCGGCAGCAACTCGACCTTGGCGCGCAGCAGCTTGTCGTCGCTGGCGTGGCTTTCGATGATGCGGAAGCGTCGTCCGCCGCGGGTGGTGACCAGCAGGATGCCCAGCTGTTCCATTTCCCAATCGACGATGGTTGCCAGCGTGCCGAGTGCGTGCGGCGTTGCCGCTTCGCCGACTTCACTGCCTTTGTCGATCAGGCAAATGCCGAACGGCGTGCCTTCCTTCATGCAGGCAGCGGCCATGTCGAGATAGCGCTGCTCAAAAATTTTCAGCGACTGTACGCCGCCGGGAAAGAGCACCGTGTTGAGCGGGAAGATCGGGACGTCCAGCGTCTCGACGCGGGTGCCGCCCGGGGCGCGGGTGAAGTCGAACCAGCCCATGTCAGCGGGCCTCGCCCCAGCGCTGCATCAAGGTGTGCGGCACGCCGACCTGATCGAGGACGCGGGCGACGACAAAGTCGACGATGTCAGCCACCGTTTGCGGATGATTGTAAAAGCCCGGGCTGGGCGGCACGATGCTGGCGCCGGCGCGGGCCAGACGCAACATGTTCTCCAGATGGATGATTGAAAACGGCGTCTCGCGCGGTACCAGCACCAGCTTGCGGCCTTCCTTGAGCACCACGTCGGCGGCGCGTTCGATCAGATTGTCGGCAAGGCCCTGGGCGATGGCTGCCAGGGTACCCATCGAGCAGGGACAGATGATCATCGCATCCGGCGGGTTCGAACCGGAGGCGACCGGTGCGAACCATTCCTCGCGTCCGTAAATTTGCAGGTTTTCCGGGTTCACCGCAGCCGGCAAGCGGGCGAGCAGGGCGGCATGAGCATCGGCCGGCCGGGAGGGCAGTTCGAGATCCATTTCCTGTCGTGCGACGACTTGCGCCGCCTGCGAATACAGCAGCTGGACGCGACAGCCGGCAGCGAGCAGGCAGTCGAGCAGGCGCAGTCCGTAGGGCATGCCGGAGGCACCGGTGAGGGCGAGGCAGATTGTTTTAGGCATCGGGAGCTTCCGCGGCGGGCGAGTCGGCCATCAGTTTAGCCGCGATCAGGCCGTTGATGGTGCCGAAGATCAGCGCCGCACCGGCAAACACCGGTGTCAGCAGGTAGACGCCATCGTGCGGGATCAGCCACAGCCGCGCCAGCAGAAGCTGGCCACCGATGTGGGCGAAGGCGGCGAGAATTGACAATGTCACCGGACCAAACCAGCGCGCCGGCAGGTGACGGGCGACGCCCAGCGTGAGCAGGCTGAGGGTGGTGCCGGTGAGCGACAGGAAAAATCCCGGCGCGAGGAAGTAACCGAGGAGCAGGCTGCCGGCGAGTACGCGCAAGGCGCTGACCCAGACAGCGGTGCCCCAGCCATGGCGGACGAGAACGACCAGTGTCACGATATTCGCCAGCCCCGGCTTGACGCCGGGCAAGGGGGAGGGAATGGCAGCATCGACCAACGACAGTCCGACGGCCGCCGTGGCCAGCCAGGCGACGCGTCGGTCTTCGTCCGTGACCGTGAGGTGGATCATGCCGGCCGCTGGCATCGGTTCGCCATGTCGCCACCGGTATCGACCGGCGTGTGTTCAGTAACTGATCGAGTCATAGACCTTGGTCCGTCCGGCGACCTGGACGCTGACCCGATTGGGGGCGCAGATGGCGATTTCGCCGGGGCGCATCAGCCAGCCCTGGCGGACGCAATACTGGCGTGGGCCGGGGTCGGAGACGACGCGGACGCGGCCCGGCTCGACTGCAATCAGCGTACTCCCGAGCGGACCCGGCACCTGCAGTTCGCGACGTGTGCGCAGGTCGATTTCGGCAAACACCCGGCCATCCTGGCGCACGATGGCTTTGTCGGCGATGCCGCCTTGCCAGAACAGCGGGATGCTGACAGCAACCACTGCCACGCCGGCAAGCAGGACCAGCCAGTCGCCCGGCCGGACCAGACGCAGCCATCCGCGAATCGACAGGCGACCGGCCGGGGTCTCCAGCTTCAACCCAGGCCAGCCAGCGTCCGGTGACGGACCAGTACCCGGGCGCGGTCGGCAAATTCGCGGCCCAGCCATTCCGCAAGATAGACCGAGCGGTGCTGACCGCCAGTACAGCCGATGGCGACGGTCAGGTAGTTGCGGTTGTCCTTGATGTAGCAGGGCAGCCAGGTGGCAACGAACTGGCGGATGTCGTCGCGCATCCGGCATACGTCGGTTTCGGCTTCCAGAAAATCGATCACCGGCCGGTCGCGGCCGGTCAATGGCCGCAACGCCGCGTCGTAGTGGGGGTTGGGCAGGCAGCGGACGTCAAACACGAGATCGGCATCGAGCGGAATCCCATGTTTGAAGCCAAAGGACTCGAACATCAGTGTCAGGCCCTGGCCCGGGTCGGATTCAATGAACTGGCGCACCCATTCGCGTAGCGCGTTGGCCTTGAGATTGCTGGTGTCGATGCGGTGCCCGAGGATGGACAGCGGTTCGAGCAACTCGCGCTCGGCGCGGATTGCCTCGACCAGCGTCACGCCTTTGCCGGCCAGCGGATGGCGCCGGCGGGACTCCGAGTAGCGCTTGATCAGTGCCTCGTCGCTGGCAGCCAGAAAGAGCAGCGTAACCCGACTGGCAGCTTCGTCTTCGCCGGCTGCCAGTTTGGTCATTTTGCCTGGCAACTGCTCGATGCCGTGTCCGGAGCGGGCATCGACGGCCACCGCGACCTTGCGCACGCCCTCCTCCCGCAACATGCCGACCAGTACGTTGAGCATCACCACCGGCAGGTTGTCCACGCAGTAATAGCCGGAGTCCTCAAGCAGGTTGAGGGCAACCGACTTGCCGGACCCGGAGAGGCCGCTGATGAGCACGATTTCCATGTGACGCAGCATAATTCAAGGCGGCGCCGGCAATCAACCTTGGGCATAATAAAGCGTCCTCAGGAGACTCCCCATGCAACTGCTCGACATTCCCTTCCTGCATGAACTGACCGTGTTGCGGCGCGATATCCACGCCCATCCCGAACTCGCCTTCAATGAAACGCGGACCGCCGATCTGGTTGCCGCCGAGCTGACCCGCTACGGTCTGGAGGTACATCGTGGCATCGCCAAAACCGGCGTCGTCGGCGTGCTGCGCGCCGGCACCTCGCCGCGCATGATCGGCCTGCGCGCCGACATGGACGCACTGCCTTTGTGCGAGTTGAACGAATTCCCGCATCACTCCAAATACCAAGGGAAGATGCACGCCTGCGGCCACGACGGTCATACTGCGCTGCTGCTCGGTGCCGCCCGCTATCTGGCAGGCCATCCGGATTTTGACGGCACCGCGGTCTTCATTTTCCAGCCGGCGGAGGAATCCGAGGGCGGTGCGGCAGTGATGATCGAGGACGGGCTGTTTGAGCTATTTCCGGTCGAGGCGGTGTTCGGGCTGCACAACTGGCCGGGCATCCCGCTCGGCCAGATGGCGGTGATGCCCGGCCCGGTGATGGCGGGCACCTGCGCCTTCGAGATCAGCATCCGCGGTCATGGCTGTCATGCGGCAATGCCCCATCAGGGCATCGATGCCATCGTTGCCGGCGCCCAGCTGGTGCAGGCGCTGCAGACGGTGGTCAGTCGCACGCTGCACCCGTGCGAATCGGCAGTGGTCAGCGTCACCCAGTTTCATGCCGGTGAGGCGTGGAACATCATTCCCGAAGAGGTGGTGTTGCGCGGCACGATCCGCAGCTTCAAGCCCGAGGTACAGGAAAGCATCGAGCGCGCCATCGAGCGCTTGTGCAGCGGCATCGCCTCGGCCAATGGCGCGCAGATCGGTGTCCGCTTCGATCATCGCTACCCGCCGACGGTGAACTCGGAAAACGAGGCAAATTTCTGTCGCCAGGTCGCGGCGTCGGTGCTCGGGGCCGAAAACGTGCAGACCAATACGCTGCCGTCGATGGGCGCCGAGGATTTTGCCTACATGCTGCGCGAAAAGCCCGGTTGCTACGTCTGGCTCGGCAACGGGCCGGGCACCGGCGGCTGTACGCTGCACAACCCGCACTATGATTTCAACGACGACGCGCTGGTGGCCGGTGTCAGCTACTGGGTCGAACTGGTTCGGCAGGCCTTGCCCAAGGGCTGATTGCGCCTGCCTGTCGGGAGCCGCTAGAGGCGGAAGCGACCGACTTCCTGATTCAGCGTCTCGGAAACCCGTTGTAGTCGTGTGGCATGGTCGACAAGGCCACGCACGTGACTGACGGTGCCGTTTATCAGCTGGCGGACGGTGCCGATCTGATCCAGGATGGCCGCCTCGCTGGCGTTCTCCTCGGCGATGGCCGAGGAAATTCCGCCGACGACGCGGGCGACATCGCGTGACTGCCGGCTCATCTCGTCAAAGGCATTGCGCGCCTGCAACGAGAGTTCGACGCTGTCGTTGACCTGTTGCAGCCCGGCCTCCATGGCTTCGACCGCGCGCTGCGTGCCATTCTGGATGCTGTCGACCATGGTGGCGATTTCGGCGGTGGATTGGGCGGTTCGTTCGGCCAGCTTGCGGACTTCGTCGGCAACCACGGCAAAGCCGCGCCCCTGCTCGCCAGCGCGTGCAGCCTCGATGGCGGCGTTGAGGGCGAGCAGATTGGTCTGGCTGGCAATGTCGGAAATGACACCGAGAATGGCGTTGATCTGTGCCGACAGGGCACCCAGTTCACGGATGTGGTCGCCTGTGTTGCGTACCGATGTCGCCATCGATTCGGTTTCCCGGGCAGTTCGGTTGGCCAGGTTGACGCCCTGATCCGAGAGCGCCTCGGCTCCGGCGGCGATGCTGCCGGCGGAGCTGACAGCAAGAGACACGCTCTGCAGGCTGGTGGCGAGATTTTGCGCATTGGCGACCATCGCTTCGGCAGCGTGGGCCTGCTGTTCACTGTCGCTTGCTACGAGGCGGGTTACCCGGGCCATTTCGCTGGCGGCCCGATCGACGTCTCCGGCATGCTGCGAGAGATTGCCGACCAGTTGCCGAAGTTGGCCTTGCATGTCTGCAAGGCTGGCGAGCAGGCTGGTCCGGTCGTCCGGTGAGCGCTCGATGCCTCGGCTGAGGTCACCGCCGGCGACGGCTTGTGCGACACTGCGGGCGTAGGCCGGCTCACCGCCGAGTTCGCGGCGGACGTAGGCCAACGTACTGACGACACTGGCGATGCCAATCAGCAGTGCCAGGGCCGCCAGCGCGAGGATGATCTGCTGGGCCGACTCAGCCTTGGCGGCGGCTTGCTGGCGTTGCTGTTCGGCGTCTTTCTGGAGGCGTTCGAGGTCGTCGAGCAGCGCTTGCTTGAGCGCCCGCCAGGCAGGCGTCTCCTGACTGTTGATCAGCTTGCGGACGTCATCGGCCGTAGCGGCCTTGAGCGCGGCCATGACGGCGCTCTGGGCGTCCGCCTGCGATTTTAGCAGCGGCTCAAGTCGGGCCAGCGCTTCGGTGTAACCTGCTGCCTTGTCAGCCGCACGGCGTGCCTGTTCGTGGGCGGCGCTGAAGTCCTTGCGTGCCTTTTCGAGATTCTGGAAGGCTTTGGGATTGTCGGGGTCGAGCACGATATTGCGCAGTGCCTGGCCCATTTGCAGGCCTTGGGCGTACATTTCCCGGTAGGACGCGTTCAGGGTGCCAATGCCGTCAAGGTAGTCCTCGAAGCGGCTGGCGGTGTTGCGCAGTCCCCCGTAGGCAAAGGCAATGGCGGCAAGCAGGGCGGCCATGATCAGGGCCATGCCCAGCAACAGGCGGTTACGGAAAGACATGACGGTGCTCCCTGAGTATCACCGGATCATTGTACGCCTGCGGAATATAGGCTGGAAGTAATATGCCTCAGGGGGCGAGCAGCCAGCCGTCCTCGCGACGGATCGCGCCGACGAGCAACAGTTCGCGCTCAGCGCGGCCGGCGAGTTCGTCCGGGGCGAGGCCGAGGTAGCGGCGATTGACGTCATCGGCGAAGGCGAGGCTGGCCATGAACTCGGTGAGTCCGCTGGCGGGCAGGCGGCGGCGTTCGAGGATGGAGAAAGCAAGGATGACCTTGATCGCGTGCCAGGCGAGTTGCTCGATGTTGCGGCTGAACTGGTCGAGGCGCCGGAAAGCGCGTTCGAAGGCGGCATCGGCGCCATTGAAGGGGCGGCCATGGCCAGGGATGACGATGTCGATGGGCAGCCGGGCGAGGGTTTCCAGCGTGGTCCGGGTGTGGGCGAGGCCGTCGGCTTCGCCGAGCAGTTCAGGGAAAATGACGCCGAAGCCGTTTTCCCACAGCGCATCGCCGGAGATCAGGAGGCGGCGCTCCCGGTTGTAGTAAGCCAGCGCCTCCATGTCGTGGCCGGGCACGGCGATGGCCTGCCAGTTGAGGCCACCCATTTCGATTTCGCTGCCACCCTCGATCAGCGCATCGTGCTGGAAGCGGGCGGCCTGCTGGCCGAGCGGCGAGAGGAGCAGTGCGTTCTCGTCCCACTCGGCGATGGTGGCGTGCAGTCCGGCGGGGACGATGATCTGGCAGTCGAAGGCTGCCTTGAGCGCGGCGTTGCCGCCGATGTGGTCGGAGTGGGAATGGGTGTTGATGACGCGATCAAGCCGGCGCCCTGCCAGCGCGCAGCGGACAAGTTCGACAGTCTGCGCGGCATGGGTGACGTAGCCGCTGTCGACCACCGTCGCGCCGTCGCCGTCAAGGAAGACTATGTTGTTGGCTGACAGCCAGCCCCGCTCGAGGACGAGCATGCTGGCAGGCAGAAGCGGGTTCATTCCGGAGTATCGGGATCGGTCGATTTTTGCCGGTTTTCCGGGTTCACCGCAGCAACCACTTCGGCGACGACGACGGGGGAATCCATCGGCGGCCGGCCGCAGCCCAGGCAGTAGCCGGAGTCGGGGTCGGCCATGCAGATGCCGACGCACTGGTACAGGCCTTCGTTATCGTTCATCACGGGCGCTCGAAAAGGGCGGTTTGGCTGCCTGCCGGCGTTCGCTGACGGCGCGCAGGATCTCCTGACGGTCCGTGTCGTCGAGGCGCGACCAAAGCGTGATTTCTTCAATGGTGCGATAGCAGCCGATGCACAGGCCGCTGGCGCCGTCCATCTTGCAGACGTTGATGCAGGGAGAGGGGGTCATCAGAGGATGATGTAACGTTTTTGTTGGTCGCGGGATTTTTCGACGGCGGCAGCCGCTTCTTCCCGGGTGATGCGGACGAGGGTGGCGATGTGCTGACGCCGGTCGCGGCTGGAAAGTTCCGGAAATTTCAGCGTCTGGACCTGATCGTCCGGGGTGTCCTCGCGCTGGACAATACCGAGGCGGTCGACGCGCACCGTCACCGGGGTCAGGCTCAGCGCGCTTTCCGGGTGGCGCAGGAAGTCGGCCAGCGTTTCGACAAGGTTTTCCGGCATCAGCGAATCGGCGTTCTGCGACAGGCGGAATTCCAGTTCGGCGAGGTGGCGGGTGTGTTCGGCGGTATGTTCGGCATCGTCATGCTGGCGGCTGACCAGCAGTTGCGCCTGCTCGACCGACAGATCGGCGCGCAAGTTGAGGCGGGCGCGGCGCAGCGCATCGACATGGCTGTTGAAGGCGGTGAGCAGGCTTTCCAGCGCCCGTGCCCGCAGGCGGTCACGGGTCCGGTCGAGGTCGCAGGTCGGTTCGATCAGCGTCTGATCGGAGAAATAGAGGACTTCCTGCGGTACGTCGTTGCGGATGATGTCGCCCTGCTGCGCCATGCCGAACTGCCGTTTCTGCCAGCGCCGGGCGGCGAGCATGGCACAGAAGCAGTCGGCCTCCCAGCACTCCGGGCGTTCCAGATAATCGCGGATCGCCTGGCTGCGGCCGAGCATGGGGTCGATATCGGCGGCGGTGGCAAACAGCGCGTGGATCAGCGGATCCTGGCTGAAGGCCTGGCGGTTGATTTCCAGTGGGCCGGGCAGTGCGGCCACCAGCCCGGCACAGTAGCCCAGCGCATGTTCGACAGCGCCGGCCAGATGCTTTTCAAGATGCGGTGCGGCACGCACCAGCGGGTCCGTCATGCCGATGACGCGATCCAGCGCCGCCGCGACCTCCGGGTCGGGGGGCGGGGCGGGTTTGATCAGTTCGGCAATGGCGGAAAAGAGGCTCACGCAGTGGCGGTGCAGAGGGCCCGGCCGGCCTTGGCGCCATTCGGGCGGTTGATGGCACTGGAAATCCAGTCGCCGATGGCCGCCAGTTTAGCCAGATCGATGCCGGTTTCAATGCCCA
>ERZ1645187.2838-NODE-2838-length-14999-cov-13.132428_pt1 | contig 14999 bp, 15 predicted proteins | sample MGYA00575352_ERZ1645187 | MGnify/ENA primary metagenome ERZ1645187 (study PRJEB40837, sample SAMN11349314) | freshwater sediment metagenome | isolation source: river sediment | host: Sediment | place: India: Wazaribad , New Delhi | collected 2017-02-21 ...
CGCACCCAGGTGCAGTACATGCGCCACGCCTTCCAGGCCGAGATCCTGCGCGACCCGCGTCTCGACATGCCGATCAAGTGGCTGGCGCTGGCCCTGGCCTTCGCGCCCTGGCTGCCGGCGCCGGTCGCCGGTGCCGGCGAGGCCGCGCTGGCCCTGCTGCTGATCGTCCGCTTCGCAGGCTGGAAGCCGCTGCTGGCCTTCTCCCGCCTCGATGTCGGCATCATGTACCTCGGCTACCTGATGATCGTCGCGCAGCTGCTGGTCGCCGCGGCCGGCCGCTTCGTCGAGCTGCCTTGGATCGGCAGCGTCTCCGCGCACCTGTTCACCGTCGGCGTGCTCGGCACCATCATGCCGGCCATGATCGTGCGCATCGCCAAGGGCCACACCGGCCGCGAAGTGGTGTTCGAGTCCGCCGACAAGCTCGTGCTGTGGCTCATGATCGCCGGCCTGGCCGCGCGCGTCGTCGCGCCGCAGCTGCATCCGGGCGGCTACGCCATGTGGCTGCATCTCGCCGCCGGCGGCTGGCTGGCCGCCTTCGCCATCCTGTTCTGGCGCTACGCGCCTTTCCTCGTCGCGCCCCGAGTGGACGGCAAGGAGCACTGACGAGCCCGAACGGGGCGGCGCCATATCGGCGGATATTCTGTACACTCGATCCGCATGCCGGGACACTTCCTGCGTCGCACTCGCCATGCCTCGCTGTCGCCGCTACGGTGGCGCAAGCGCATCGTGCTTTGGATCGGCGCGCTGGCGGTCGGCCTGGCGGCCGTGCTGTTCGCCATCGGCAGCGAGCACGCGCACACCGGCCTGCGCTATCTGGTGGCGCTGTCGCCCTGGCTGCCGCTGCTGGTGACGCCGCTGGGCTTCGTCGCCATCGCTTATCTCACCCGCCGCTTTTTCCCCGGCACGCAGGGCTCCGGCATTCCCCAGGCCATCGCCGCGCTGCAATGCGACGGCGAGACGCGCGGCCGGCTGCTGTCCTTGCGCATCGCGGCCGGCAAGGTGCTGCTCACCGTGCTCGGCCTGCTGTGCGGCGCCTCGGTCGGACGCGAAGGCCCGACCGTGCAGGTCGGCGCGTCCATCCTGCATTCCATGGGCGCGCTCGGCAGGTTCTCGCGCATCGAAACGGATCGCGCGCTGATCATCGCCGGCGCCGCCGCCGGGGTTGCCGCCGCCTTCAACACGCCGCTGGCCGGCATCGTCTTCGCGATCGAGGAATTGAGCCGCTCGCTCGAACAGCGCATCAGCGCCATGGTGCTGACGGCGGTGATCGTCGCCGGACTCACCTCGCTCGTCATCCTCGGCGACTACACCTACTTCGGCCACAGCGACGCCGCGTTCTCGCTGGCCACCGGCTGGGCGGCGCTGCTGCTCTGCGGCGTCGTCGGCGGCCTGGCCGGCGGCCTGTTCAGCCGGGCCTTGCTGCTGCTTTCGCGCGGCCTGCCGGGGCGGCTGGGCCGGCTGATGCGGGCGCATCCGCTCGCCACGGCCGGCATCTGCGGCCTGCTGCTGGCCTTGTTGGGCGTCGTCTCGGGCGGCGCCATCTATGGCACCGGCTACCACGAGGCGAAGGCGATCCTGGAAGGCGAGGGCGGGCCATCCTTCGCCTTCGGCATCCTCAAGCTGCTCGCCACGCTCCTGTCCTACGCAAGCGGCATTCCCGGCGGCATCTTCGCGCCCTCGCTGGCGGTCGGGGCCGGCATCGGCGCCGACCTCGGCCCGCTGTTTCCCCAGGTGTCCGCCGGCGCGATCGTGCTGATGAGCATGGTGGCCTACTTCGCCGGCGTCGTGCAGGCGCCCATCACCGCCTTCGTGATCGTGATGGAGATGACCGGCAACCACGGCATGATCATCCCGCTGATGGTGGCCGCCATGCTCGGCCACGCCGTGGCCCGGCTGGTCTGCCCGAAGCCGCTCTACCGCTCGCTCGCCGCGGGCTTCCTGCCGAAGCGGCCGGCGCGGGAATAGGCCGGCGCTACAGCACCAGCCGGTACATCACCAGGTAGAAGCGCACGCCCTGCCAGAGCGTCGAGACGCCCAGCGCGATGACGAACAGCGCCGCGCCCCTGAGCAGCCAGCCGCGCAGGCGCGGGCCGAGCTTGCCGAACAGCACCGAGGCGGACATCATCGACGGCAGGGTGCCGGCGCCGAAGGCCAGCATCAGCAGCATGCCTTCCGGCACCGAGGGCGCGGTGGTGGCCTTCACCGCCATGGCCATGGTCATCGAGCAGGGCATCAGGCCGTTGATGGCGCCGCCGATGGCCGCGCCGAGCACCGGGCCCTTTTGCGTCGCCGCGACGAACTGCCTGCGCAGCCAGGCCAGCGGCGCGAAGCCGACCGTGTTGCGGATCGGCGAGACGCCGAGCAGGTCGACGCCGAGCAGGATCACGACGAGGCCGGCGACGATCTGCAAGACACCCTGCGCCAGGCCGACGCCGCCGCTGGCGACGATCACCGCGCCGAGCGCGGCGGCGATGAAGCCGATCAGCGTGTAGATGGCGAGCCGGGCCGCGTGATAGGCAAGATAGGCCGGCGTGCCGCCATGGCTGACTTTGGCGAAAAAGGCCGACACCAGTCCGCCGCACATGCCCAGGCAGTGGCCGCTGCCCAGCAGCCCGGTCATGAAGGCGAGCGCGTAGGAGAACTCGGCGAGGGGGTGCGTCGCGTGATCCAAGCTACTGGCGCTGTAGCCGCAACGAGTTGCCGACCACCGATACCGAACTCATGGCCATCGCCGCGGCGGCGATCATCGGGTTCAGGCGGCCGGCGGCGGCGAAGGGAATCGCCACGACGTTGTAGCCGAGCGCCCAGAACAGGTTCTGGCGGATGATGCGCATGGTTCGGCGCGAGAGGTCGATGCCGCTGGCGACGCGGGTGATGTCGCCGCCGACCAGGGTGATGTCGGCCGATTCGACGGCGATGTCGGCGCCGCCGCCGATGGCGAAGCCGACGTCGGCCGCCGCCAGCGCCGGGGCGTCGTTGACGCCGTCGCCGACCATGCCCACTTTCGCGCCCTCGGCCTGCAACTTGCGCACCAGTTCCAGCTTGTCGGCCGGCGTGGCCCGCGCCCAAACGTCATTGGCTTCGTCGATGCCGATTTCGCGGGCGACATGACGCGCCACGGCCTCGACGTCGCCGGTGGCCATGATCGTCTTCAGGCCAAGCCTGTGCAGCAGGGCGATGGCTTCCCGCGCGCCGTCGCGCGGCCGGTCGGCGATGGCGAACAGCGCGACGCAGCGGCCGGCGAAGGCGACGAATACGGGCGTCTTGCCTTGCGCCGCCAGCCGTTCGGCCATGGCGGCCGGCGCGGCGATGTCGACACCGTTGCCGGTCATCATCCCGGCGTTGCCGATCAGGATTTCGCCATCGTCGCAAAGCGCGCGCACGCCGCTTCCCGGCAGCGCTTCGAAGTCGAAAGTCAGCGCCGGCGACACGCCGCGCGCGCCGCAATAGGCGGCGATGGCGCGCGCCAGGAAGTGTTCGGAATGGCTTTCCGCGCCCGCGACGAGCGCGAGGACATCGGCCTCGTCCATGTCGGCGACGGCGATGAAATCGGTGACCGCCGGCTTGCCTTCGGTGACGGTGCCGGTCTTGTCGAACACCAGCGTCGTGAGTCGCGCGGCGGTTTCGAGCGCTTCGCCGTTGCGGATGTAGATGCCGCGCCGCGCCGCCTGGCCGGTGCCGACCATGATGGCGGTGGGCGTGGCGAGCCCCAGCGCGCAGGGGCAGGCGATCAGCAGCACGGCGACGGCGTGCGCCAGCGCCCGCGACGCGGGGTGGCCGGCCAGCAGCCAGCCGCCGAGCGTCAGCGCCGCGATGCCGCCCACCGCCGGCACGAAGCGCGCGGAGATGCGGTCGGCCAGCTTCTGCACCGGCAGCCGGGCGCCCTGCGCGTGGTCGACGAGCTTGACGATGCCGGCGAGCACGGTGTCGCCGCCGATGGCGGTGACGCGCATGACGAAGGCGCCGTTGCCGTTGAGGCAGCCGCCGACCACCGCGTCGCCGATGCCTTTCGCCACCGGCAGCGATTCGCCGGTGAGCATGGCCTCGTCGACCGACGAGGCGCCCTCGACCAGCAGGCCGTCGGTCGGCACCTTGTCGCCGGGGCGCACGCGCAGCAGGTCGCCGACGGCCACGTCGTCGATGCCCACCGTTTCCTCGACGCCGTCCTTCAGGCGCACTGCCGTTTCCGGTTGCAGTTCGATCAGCTTGCGGATCGCTTCCGAAGCCTTGCCCTTGGCGATTTCCTCCATGTAGCGGCCGCCGAGGACGAAGCTGACGATGCCGGCCGCCGACTCGAAATAGACGTGGTGATGCATGCGGGTCAGGCCGGGCAGGCTGTAGAGATACGCCGCGCCGGCGCCGAGCGCGATCAGCGTGTCCATGTTGGCCTCGCGCTGTTGCGCCAGCGCCCAGGCCTTGCGGAAGATGTCGCCGCCGCTGCCGAAGACCACGGCGGTGGACAAGGCAAACTCCATCAGCCGCAACGCCGGCGAGCGGTGCATGAGCATGCCGGAAGCCATCACCGGCGCGGTGAGCAGCGCCGCCTGCCAGAGCTTTTTCTTCGCCAGCGCCAGGCGTTCCTTCTCGCGCTCGACCAGCAGCCGCCGCTGGGCCAGCGTGTCCATGGGCCGTGCCTGGTAGCCGAGCCGGTTCACCGAGGCGAACAGGTCGTCGCGCGACAGCCGCCCCTTGACGGTCACCGTCTGCGCGGCGTAATTGACGGCCGCTGAATCGACGCGCGGGTCCTTTTGCAGCGACATCTCGATCAGCAGCGCGCACGAGGCGCAGGTCATGCCTTCGATTGCCGCGTTGCATTCCCGCGCCGGCCCGTCGGGCACGGCTTCCGGGGCCGCGGCCGGGCGTGCCGGGGGCGGCGGCGCGGCGGCGATGTTGCCGAGCACGGCGTCGACGGTGGCGAGCAGCCGCTCCTCGGCGAGGCGGTCGGGGTCGTAATGGATCGCGACGGAACCGATCTCCGGCACGGCGCGCACGCCCGTGACGGCCGGGTGCTTGCGCAGCAGGATTTCGAGGATGTAGCAGCGCTCCGGCTGTTTCGCCAGGGACGGCGAGACCAGCCGCAGCCGGCGCGAGAGGCGGTGGACGATCCGGCCGTGCTTCACTTGGCGGATTTGCGGTAGCGCATCAGCAGGAAGAGCAGATAGAACACCGCCAGCCAGGCGTCGGCGTAAGCCACCGGATTCTTCATCCAGCGCTTGGTGACCAGGTCCCAATGCACCTTGATCAGGTAGAACGCCAGCACGTCGTTGAGGAAGTTGATGGTGGCCTGCTCGGTCAGCGCGCCTTTCAGCATGGGGTGCAGCTTGGCCTGCAAGGAACCGGCCGGCGCGCCGGGATGGCGCAACTGGTCCAGCAGCCGATGCACGGTGTCGCTGACCCGGCCGGCGCCGCGTTCGAAAGCCTTGCGCGCCGTGGCGAAGGGGTCGCGGGCCGGCGCCCATGTTCCACCCGAGGCCGGCGCGGCGTGCGGGGTGTGCGGGATGTGTTGGGCGGATTCGGCGGGCAGGCTGTCGAGCAAACCGCGCAAGCGGCCGGCGACGTCACCGATGCCGCATTGCCCGGCGTCGAACCAGATCGACAGGCGCAGGCCCCCGTCCTCGAAGCCGACGCGATAGACGCCGGCCGTTTGCCGCAGTCCGGTGTCGAGATGCGCCCGCGCCGCCGCGCCGGCGAGCTGCGGCGGCAGATCCAGGCGCAGATGCCCGGCTTCCTTGTGGCGAACCGCGATCAGGCGCGACAGGCTGGCCGCATCCATGCCGCGACCTCAGGGCGCCGGCGCGGCGGGTGGGGCGGCCGGGGCGGCTCCGTCCGCCTGGGCCTGCCTGGCCTCCGCTTCCCGCGCCTCGGCGACCAGATCCTCGAGGTTCTCCTTCTGGTGCAGCACGAAGTCCTTGCCCAGGCCCGTCGCCCTGGAAACCGCGAGCACGATTTCCTTTTCGTACTTGTGCAGCAGATAGCCGGCCGCCAGCCCGCCCGCCAGCAACAGCAGCGGGTTGCGCAACAGCCCGGCGCCCAGCAGGCCGCGTCCGGCGGCGAAGCCGGTGGCCGCCATCATCGCGCCCTGGGTCAGCGGGTGGCCCATCATCGAGCCCATGCCGCTCGCGCCGCCGCCCATCATGTGCGGCATCTGCCTCATCATTTCCTCGGTCATCATGATCTACTCCCTTTGCTGGTTAGCTTGAAACATTCTCCGCCCTTGCCGGCGGCGCATCCTTGATATCGTTCAACATCTGGTAGATCCCCAGGCAGCCCTCGCAGCAGAATTCCAGCGTCCGCTCCGGCAGCGCCAGGCGGAAGGGCTTCACGCCGACCGGGAGCGCGCAAAGATCGCAGGGCCGGTCTTCGCCGATCACTTGAGCAACTCCAGCGCGTGGCGCTCGAAGGTCGCCTCGTCGGCTTCGCCGATCAGCTTGCCGCGAACCACGCCCTTGCCATCGACGAAATAAGTGGTCGGCAGCCCGACCACGCCGTATTGTTTGGCGATGCTCGACCGTTCATCCAGCAGCGCGGGATAGGTGACGCCGATCTTGCGGATGAAGGCTTCGACCGTCTTGCGGTCCTGTCCGGCGTTGACGGCGAGCACCTCGAGACCGGTCTGCTTCCGGCGCTGCCAGACGGCCTCGATGGCCTTCATCTCGCCCTCGCAAAACTTGCACCAGTCGGCCCAGAAGCGGATCACCACCGGCTTGCCGGCCCACGCGGCCGGGAAATGGGCGGGCATGCCATCGAGCCGCGTGGTCTGGAACGTCGGCGCGATATCGCCGACGTTCAGCTTGGGCCGCGGCTCGTCGGTGCAGGCGGAGAGAACCAGGGCGATGAGCAGGACGAGGATGCGCATGTCAGCCTTCGAGCAGGATCAGGTTGGAGCGTAGCACCATCCACGTGGCGACGACGACGACGAGCGCGAAACCCGTCGCGGCGACCGTCGCCAGCCGCGCCGAAACCCGTGGCACGACCTCGCGCAGGCTGGCGATGCCGCGAAACGGCTGGATGGCGCCTGCGCCGATGCCGGCGGCGGTGGCGACGAACAGCGGCACGTAGAGCAGGTAACCCTGGTGGCCGTATTCCGGCTTGAGGATGCAGAACGGGCAGTGATGGTGCGGATGCTCGTAGATGTAGAGCGAGACGAAGGCCAGGATGCCGGCGATGGCGACGGCGAAGGCGGCGATGCTGGCGAGGGCGACGAGATAGCCCGCGTTCCGCCGGAGCCCGTGCCACGCGGCGATGGCGATGGCGGCGCCCATGCCGACGTAGAAGATGGCCATCGCCGGCACCGGGGGCAGGGCGGCCAGGTCGCCGCTGAGTCCCTTGGTGTCCTCCGAGAACAGGCTGCCGCAGCAGGAGGTGATGACGTCGGCCTCGAGGTTGAGGAAGTATTCCAGTTGCAGTCCGAGCACGAGGGCGACGGCCGGCAGCAGCGCCAGCAGCGCGCCGTACTTGACGCGCACGAGCGGGTAGTCCGGGGCGCGGGTGTCGATGTGGTTGATCGCCAGCCAGGCGGCGGCGAGGAAGAACACCGTCATTTGCGCGATCAGCGCCGGGAAGCCGTAGGGATTGACGTTGAGCGTGCCGACCGCGCACATGGCGCCGACGAACATTTCCGACATCTTGTCGGCGTTGAAGACGAACAGCAGCAGCGCGGCGAGCTGCGTGGCCATGACGAATACCGTCAGCGTTGAAAAGAGGTAGGTGCGCCGCTCCAGGCGCAGCTGCCGCTCCGAGCCGCTGGCGATGTCCCAGTGGCGGATCACCTGCGCGGCGAAGGGCGCGGCGGCGAGCAGCATGGCCACCGAAACGAGCGAGGCCGACAGCAGCGCGATGATGGCCGGCTGGAAGATCACGCCCGCCCCTCCCGGCCTGCCTGCGCGGGGAGGAGGCCGCTTCCCCGCCGCGCCCGCGGGCGTGCGTGGCGCGGGTTCATTCCGAAACGATCTGTCCGTCGCGCATGTCGACCACGCGATGCACGGCGGCGGATTCGACGACCAGCGGATCGTGGCTGGTCAGGATCACGGTGCGGCCTTCCTCGCCGAAGCGCTCCAGCAGGGCCAGGAATTCCTTCGCCAGCGCCGTGTCGAGATTGGCGGTCGGCTCGTCGGCGATCAGCACCTCGGGGTCGTTGATCAGCGCGCGGGCGATGGCCACGCGCTGCTGCTCGCCGCCGGAGAGCCATTCCACCTTCGCGCCGCCGCGATGCGACAGGCGCAGCCGCTCCAGCAGGCTTCCGGCGCGCGCTTTCAGCTCCTTGTGCGGCCGGCCGGTCGGATAGGCCGGCAGCATGATGTTTTCCAGCGCGCTCATGCCCTTGATCAGGTTGAACTGCTGGAAGACGAAGCCGAAGGTCTTGCGCCGGATCTCGGTGAGAAAGCGCTCCGGCAGCCCCGAGATGTCGCGGCCGTGCAGGCTGACGCGGCCGCTGGTGGGCCGCGCCAGGCAGCCGATCAGCGTTAGCAGCGTGGTCTTGCCCGAGCCGCTGGGGCCGCGCAGCGCCGTGACCCGGTGCGGTTCGATGGTCAGCGAAATGCCGGACAGCGCCGCGTACTCGTTGTGCTGGCCCTCGTTGAACACCTTGCGGACATCGCGCAGCTCGATCATCTCAGGCTCTCATGACCGCGTCGGGGTCGGTCACGGCGGCGCGCCAGATGGGGACGAGGATCGCCGCCATGTAGGGAAACACCGTGAAGAAGAACAGCGTCGCCACTTGCAGGCCGTCGATGACCGGCGCCAGTTCGAAGCGCGGATAGATCACCGACCAGCCGCGCAGCACCGGCTCGAACAGCGGCGCGTGGAAGTAAAACACCTGCGCGTAGGCGGCGACGTAGCCGAGCAGGAAGGCCGTGAGCGAAACGAGGCCGCCTTCCCAGAGCTTCATCCTGATGACGTCGCCGGTCTCCCAGCCGACCGCCTTGAGAATGCCGATCTCGCGTTTCTCCTCGGCGGAAAGACCGGACGCCTTTTCCCAGGCGAGGATGGCGAAGGCGAGAATGGCGGCGGAGAGCAGCGCCAGCATCAAGCCCTCGCGCCAGTCGAACATCGAGGCATAAGTGCGCTGGATTTCGTCGCGCAGGATGGGCCGCGAGTCGGGCAGGGCGTTGGCCAGCTTGTTGGCGATGTTGCGCACTTCCAGCGGATTGGCCACCGCGAGCGCGATGTCGGTGTAGTGGCCGGCCGGGTACTTGAAGAAGGCGCGGAAATCCGCCTCGTTCATCAGCACCAGGTCGGCGCTGACCAGCTCGGACGTCCGCGGCAGCACCTTGGCGACGGTGAAGGCGAACAACTGGCCGTTGTAGGAACGGAAGGAGATGCCGTTGTTCTCGGCGATGCCGCGCTCGCGCTCCAGGGCCGGCCCGACGACGAGGGTGCCCGGCTCGATGCCGCCCTCTGGCGGCACCATGAACGTGTAGTTGGCCTTGACCACCGGGTCGTAGTAATAGCCCCAGAGCCGGCCCTGCTTGTTCTGCACGCCGCGGATGCGGCCGATGGTGTCGAGATAGCCGGGCGGAATCAGGTCATGCCGGCCCGCGACCAGGCGCTGGAGGATGATCTCCGGCGAGTCGCGTAGCACCGCTTTCGCCTCGTGGCGCAGCGCGTGGGTGAACAGCATCACCGAGGCGAGCACGAACACCAGCAGCGCGAACACCGCCACCAGGCCGAGGTTGCGGGCCTTGCGGCGGGCCAGCGAGGCCAGCGTGAAGTCAATCAGGTGCCGCTGCCGTTCGAGCCAGGTTTTCATGTCGGGGCGGCATCAGCGAGCCGCTGGGAAAGTGTTCCAGCGCGACGGGATGGTCCTGGAACGCGGCATGCAGGTCGGCCTGCGAGGGGTGGCGGGTGTAGCGCGCCTCGGTGAACAGCGCGATGTCCGTGAGCCCCAGCCGGGCCGCCAGTTCCCGCGTATCGGCCGTTTCGATCGCGCGTTGCGCGCGCAGCCGGCCGGCGTCGAGCAGGCTGCCGGCGAAGGCAAGCACGAGCACGCCGAGAACGGCGATGGCGATGCTGGAAGGACGAAGTTTCATGGCGGCAATGAAAATGCCGCCGCCCAGGCAGCGATCGGATCGTGGCGATGCGTTGCGAGGCTGCGGCGGGGTGGACCGGGGCGGAACTTTACACGCTTAAACGCGGCTGGCGGCGCGCATCAGGGCGCCGCGCAGGGCGATGGTCAGGCTCGAACCCAGGCCGACGCGCTGGGCCACGGCCGGCAGCAGGATCAGCGAGGCCAGCGCGAAACCGGCACCGAGCAGCAACGCCGGCAGCTCGGAGCTTGCCGAGTCCTGGGGGGCGAGAACTTGCGAGGCTTGCGGCGTGGCGCTCATGACGTACTCCCGGCAGATCGTATGAGCACATCTTACCGATTGCCGTGACGCCGAAAAGCGACAAATTGTCGCACCCCGGCCAAGCGGCGATCGGCGAAAATCCGAACTTCGCCGATCCGCATCACCCCGCATCACCCTTCGTCCCGTGTCGCCCGCCGAACCCTATACGCCGGCCAAGCCCCTGTCCCGTCGCGCGGCCTGTTTCGCGCTGGTGGTGGCGGCGCATGCCGGCCTGTTCTGGGCGCTGGTGGACCTGGCCCGGCGCCCGGCCGTGCGCCAGGCCGCCGAGGCGCTGCTGGTACGCCTGATCGAACCGGCGCCGTCCGCGCCCGAACCGAAGCCGGCCGTGCGGCCGCGCATGCCGGAACTGCGCGCGCCGCTTCCGCTCGTGCCGCCGCCGCCGGCCATCGCGGTGGCGACGGAAAACCCGGCGGCCATCACGGTGGCGGTCGCGCCTCCGGCGCCGCCCCCCGCGCCCGTTCCCGCCCCCGTGCCGGCCGCGCCGCCCACCCCCGTCGCCCTGGTCGCCGCGCGTTTCGACGCCGATTACCTGTCCAATCCGAAGCCGGTCTACCCGGTCGGCTCGCGCCGCCTCGGCGAGGAAGGGACGGTGGTGCTGCGCGTGAAAGTCAGTCCCGGCGGCGCGCCGGTCCATGTCGAGATCAAGCGCTCCTGCGGCTTCGCCCGCCTCGACGAGGCGGCCCGCGTCGCCGTCGCGCAATGGCGCTTCGTGCCGGCCCGGCGCGGCGACGAGGCGGTCGAATCCTGGGTCTCGGTGCCCATCGTCTTCTCCCTGCAAACCTCCTGACCCGCCGCGACATGGCGTCGCACGCGGCAACGTGTCGCACGGCGCGGCTTGCCCGCGCTCCTAGACTTCGCGCCGAGTCAGCATGGGAGAGGAATCATGAAAGCCAACCGTCCGGCCGGCGTTCTCGCGCTCGCCGCCAGCCTTGCGCCGATCTGCGTCGGCGCGCAGCAGGAGCAGGAAAAGGCGCTCGACGCCGTCAGCGTCACCGCCACGCGCGAAGCGCGCGCCACGGCCGAGGTGCCCCAGGCCATCGCCGTGATCGGCAAGGAGACGATGGACCAGAAGAAGATGTTCAACGTCAAGGAAGCGTTGCAGGAAGTTCCCGGCGTGCTCATCGACAGCAAGAACGGCGGCTTCGACGCGCGCCTGATCATCCGCGGCGCCGGCCTCAAGGCGGCCTACGGCATCCGCGAGATCATGGTGCTGCGCGACGGCGTGCCGCTGACCGATCCCGACAGCTTCACGCGGCTGGACTTCGTCGACACGCTCGACATCGAGCGCATCGAGGTGGCCAAGGGGCCGGGCAACCTCTTCGCCACCGGCAGCACCGGCGGCGCCATCCAGATCTTCTCCCGGTCCGTGTTCGACGACGGCGCCAACCATCTGCGCGTCGGCGCCGGCAACGAGGGCACGCAGAACTACCATCTGCGCTACGGCGGCAAGGTGAGCGAAAACCAGGCGCTGGCGCTGACCGTCACCCATCGCAAGATGGACAACGACTGGCGTTACTGGAACGAGTTCGACACCACCCAGGCCTCGCTCAAGCATGGCCTGATCCTCGGTTCCGGCGACGTGCTGGAGAGCGAAGTCTCGTATGCCGAGGCCAATATCCAACTGCCCGGCGCGATGGATGCCGCCCTGTTCTCCCGCTTCCGCGATTCCGGCAAGCAGGCCGGCACCTCGGAGGCCTGGAAACATTCCGGGCGCTATTCGAAGGTCTGGTTCCTCAACTCGAAGCTGGAAATGGAGCGCGGCGATTTCAGCTTCAAGCCGCGCGTCTATTACAACACCTGGCACCACTACCATCCGGTCACCGGCATCATCAACGAGTCGGAGTCGTGGGTCGACAACCTCGGCGCCGACCTGGAGGGGCAGTACCGCCACGGCGGCGGCACGCTGGTCGCCGGCGTCACCGCGCGCCGCGAACGGACGCCGGACTCGCGCAAGTACCAGTACCGCGACGTGACCCTGGCCGGCGGCCGGGTGGTCGCCACCCGCTCGGACAAGAAGGGCGTGCTGGCGGAGATCGACGACTCCACGACCCTGCTGACCGGCATCTACGCACAGGAATCGTGGCGGCCGGGCGAGCGCTGGATCATCGATGTCGGCATGCGTTACGACGTGGTCGAATTCGACAACGCCAACCAGCAATTCTCGAAGTACGACTTCGCCAGCGGCCGCTACGTCGCCGGCGCGGGCCGCACCGAGTTGAGCAAGACCTTCCGCCTGCCCGCGCCCAAGCTGGCGGCGAGCTACCGCTTGAACGACAGCCTGCACCTGTTCGCCATGGTCGCCCAGGCGGGCCAGATTCCCTCGGGTTCGGAGTTGTCGAACAATCGCTCGCTCGACGCGCCGGTGACGCGCAACCACGAAGTCGGCGTCAAGGGCCGCGGCGCCTCCTGGCAGTTCGACGCCAGCCTCTATGCCATGAGCGTGCGCGACGAGATCGTCCAGCAGAACAACGGCGGCGTCACCGACTACGTCAATGCCGGCCGCACCGACAAGAAGGGCGTGGAACTGGCCGGCGGCTGGCGCGTCGCCCGCGATTGGCAGGTGGGCGGCCATTACGCCTATTCGGATTACCAGTACGACGATTTCACCGAGCCGGTGCGCGTGGGCGCGCAGACGATCAACGCCGACCGCGCCGGCAAGGCGCTGCCCTTCGTCCCCAGGCATCAATACGGCGCGTTCGTGGCCTGGCAGCGCGGCTCGTGGCGCGCCCGCCTGTCGTCGAACTCCTGGGGGCGCTACTGGCTGGACAGCGCCAATACCGAGCGCTACGAGGGCTGGGAATGGGTGACCAATCTCGCGCTCAGTTACGGCTGGAACGGCCATTCGCTGAACCTCAACGTCGACAACCTGTTCGACAAGCATTACGCCTTCGAGGTCAAGAAGGACACCGCCGGCAAGGTCACCTACACCGCCGGCGCGCCGCGCAGCGTGATGCTGAGTTACCGCTACGAATTCCGCTAGGAGGCGTCATGCCACGACTGACTTTCGCGATGATGCTCGTCCTGCCGGCCGGCGCGGCGTTCGCCCAGCACGATCACGGCGCCCCGGCACCCGCTGGACAGGGGGCGGCCGCCGCGCAGGGGTCGCCCGCCGAACAACGGCCGGCGGCGCGCCAATGGGCCGGCCAGTCCGGCGAATGGACTCGGCAGCCCATATTGGTCGCGGCCATGACGCGCGGCGGCGACCGTTTCGCCGCGCTCCTGAAGCCGCGCGGCATCCAGGCGGCGACGGTCACGGTGTTCGCGCCGGACGGTCCCGAGGCGCGGCTGCGCGTGGATTATCCGGTCGGCCCCGAAGGCGCGCGCATCGAGTCGGCCGCGCCCCAGGCCGGCAACTATCACTGGGTGGTGGCGCGGCAGGAAATCGCGGGCGAGGCGCCGGAAGTGCGGGTGGCCTCGACGGCCTGGTACTTCAGCAATCCCGGCCCGGCCCCGACCGCGATGCTGCAACGCTCGCGCCACGAACTGGAGATCATCCCCGATCCCTTGCCGCGCGAGCACGGGGCTTACCACGAAAGCGAGAAGTGGCGCTTCCTGGTGCGCTGGCAGGGCAAGCCGCTGCCCGGCCAGACGCTGATGCTGGAAACGGAATTCGGCAGCCGCACGACCGCGCAGACCGACGAGCGGGGCTACGCCACGGTGCTGTTCCCGCGCGACTTCAAGGCGGCGTCCGGCGACCAGGCGGGCGGGCATGGCCGGCGCCGGGCGCGCTTCGTCGTCGCCACGGAACGCATGGATGCCGGCTGGCGCTACCTTACCGCCTTCAACCACAGCTACTCGCCCGACCCGGACCGCGAGCGCAGCCTGGCCTGGGGCGCCGCCTTCGGTTTGGCGGGCATGATCGGCGCGCTGCCCCTGCTGCGGCGGCGTGCCGCCAGGACTGACTTTGGAGGCGATCATGCTTGAGCGGCTCTTCCCCACGCTGGCGCGCGCCCGCTTCGTCGTGCAACTGGCGATGCTGTTCTTCACCCTCTACGGCGGCGCCGTCGTCGGCCACTACACCGCGGAGAAGATCACCGGCGCGCTGCCGGCGCTCTCCTGCGCCTACGACATGCAGAACCCGGCCTACTGCGTGCTGATTCCGACCCAGCACCAGCTGCACCACCGCGTCGGCGAGGCCATCGTGCGCGCGCAGCAGCTGACCTTCCAGATGGTGCTGCCGCTGGCGATGACCATCCTCACCTTCTTCGCCTTCTTCTTCGTGCTCGGCAAGACCTTCTGCGGCTGGGTCTGCCCGCTGGGCACGCTGCAAGAGCTGATCGGCAGGCTCGGCCGGCGCTTCGGCATCGGCCTGCGCCGCGTCGACAAGGAGGATCTCGGCGAAGTGAAGCGCGTGCGGCCCGTCAAATGGCTGCTGCTGCTCGCGCTGGTCTTCACGCTGCCGCTGCTCACCGGCCTCGGCGTCACGCCGCATTCGCTCGGCAATCCCTACTGCGACGTCTGCCCCTCGCGCATCGCCACCACGCTGCTCACCGGCAACACGGAACAACTGGCGCTGCGCGTCGGCGACGGCTGGAGCTTCGCGCTGGGCGCCATCGCCAACGTCCTGATCGGCTTCACGCTCGTCGGCGCGCTGGCGGTGCGCCAGCCGTTCTGCCGCATCTGCCCGCTGCTCGCCTTCAACGCGCTGTTCCA
>ERZ1645187.2839-NODE-2839-length-14997-cov-13.894793_pt1 | contig 14997 bp, 13 predicted proteins | sample MGYA00575352_ERZ1645187 | MGnify/ENA primary metagenome ERZ1645187 (study PRJEB40837, sample SAMN11349314) | freshwater sediment metagenome | isolation source: river sediment | host: Sediment | place: India: Wazaribad , New Delhi | collected 2017-02-21 ...
TTATCAATCACCGCTTTCATCATGATTTTGGAAGGGTGACGTTTGGTCGTGGTTAAAATATCTTCTTCGCGTTCGAAAATCATCTTGATCGGCTTTTGGATTTTGGCAACCGCTGTGGCGAGTTGGCATCCGATGGTTGATGGGAATTCCTCTTTTCCGCCAAAGGCACCGCCGACGGCAGGTTGGATAACACGGACTTGGTCTTCGCCGTAACCCAAGGAATTCATGACGGCGTTTTTAATGTAGAACGGACATTGCATGGACCCAATCAACGTGATTTTCTTAGGTCCTTCGGGGTAAGCAAGCATGCCTTGAGGTTCAATATAGGCTTGTTCCTGATAGCCGGTTTCGTAGGTTTCTTCAACGATCTTTGCAGCGTTTTTCAAAGCACTGGCAAAATCGCCTTTAACATAGGTCTTGTGAATGGCGCTATTAACAAACTCAAAAACCGGGGTTTCCAGTTCATAATCGACTTTGATTTTAGAAAGAAGTTCATCAATCAAAGCTTTGTCGGGTCCGACCACCAATAAGATGGGTTCTCCAATATAATTGACACGGTCTTTGGCAAAGACGGGCCAATCGGTAAAAATCATTTTGACGTAGTTTTCTTTAAGGATGTCATGATGGTCCACGACATAATAGCCTTCGGGTAATTCCGGAAGGGTGATGTTTTTAATTTTGGCTTTCGCCACGGTCGAGCGAAGCGTTTTGGCGTAAAGCATGCCATCCATTTGGATGTCACTGACGTATAAAGCTTTACCCGAGCATTTATCTTCGTGGTCAACCTTGGGCGTCGAATTTTGGAAATCGATCACAGGATACCTCCTATTTGATGACAATGGCTTTCGTCGGGCATTTGGTTGCGCAAAGGCCACATTGGAAACATTTTTCGGGATTGAACGTAATCACGTCTTTCATGTCGATGGCGAAGTACGGACACACGCGGACGCAAAGCATGCACCGGGTGCATTTGTCAACAATCAACGTGGGTAAACTGGATTCATATTTGACAGTGTTCTTCAATCCGGTTTTGATGACTTCTTCAATCGAAGAAAAGCCGTATTTTTCTAAGGCTTTCGGTAAATCTTCGATGATCTTCGCATAGAGTTGTTTGCCTTTGAGAAGAGCCGCAGACAACATTTGCACGGCACTGGCTCCGGCCAAAAGGAATTCGATGACATCATCGGCTGTGGCAATACCGCCTACGCCGATGACGGTCAATGACGGTTCGGCTTGTTTGATTTGATAGACCGTGGCCAAAGCCAGGTTCTTGATCACCGGACCGCTGGTCCAAACGAAACCTTTATCATTTCCGTATTGGATGGAACGGGACATAATGTCGATTTTCATCGTGGGTCCCAATGAGTTGACGGCGACGACGCCATTCGCGCCACTGTCCTTAATGGCTTTCGCAAATCCCGAAGGATTGGGAATGTGCGGTGAAATCTTCATATAGATGGGCTTTTTGGTTAATGAACGGATGGTGCGGACGGTTTCTGAGATAACCGATAAATCGGTCCCCACATAGTGAGTGGAAACTTCGAATGCATCGGCAAAACGGTCTAGTAACGGAATCAAAACAATCATATCTTCTTTGGAATAACCAACGCTGACGATGAGGGGACGTCCGTCGTTTTTAGCAACAAATTCCGGTAAGAACTCATGAATCCATTTTTCCTTGGGGTATTCACTCCAAAGTTCGCTGTTCATGATGAATTCGCGATCGCCATAAATGCAGGGCTTGGGAATATGCGCGTCTTTGGTGGAGATGGTCTTGGTGACGATGGCGCCGCAACCGGCTTCTTTAAGGAAAAGAAGCTTTTCGGCATCGCCCACAAGGGGGCCCGCAGCCGGCATTAAGGGATTGTTGAGATGGAGTCCGTCAAACGATGTTTTCAAATTCATTTTTAATCCTCTTTTCTGATATCTTCCCAAAGCCTTTGAGCGATTTGGGGTGCTTTCTTAAGATGGTTCGATAACGAGCGATTGACCAGTTTGTAATTCTTGACCACCGGTTTCCCGGCCACGAATACATCCATCGGTTTGAGTGCATGCGCCAAGCCAAAAAAGAAATGGCCGAAGGCGTTAGCGGCATTCACCGGGGTAGGAGGTTCATACGCAATGACCATCAAATCGGCTTCATACCCCGGAGACAATTTCCCCAGGCGGATGCCTAGAATCTGTCCTGCGTAATCGTAGGTGTCATGAATCATATCCAACAATTTGGATAAATCAAACTGCGTTGGGCTATGGGTTTTCAAGTGGGCGGTATAAAGCGTGGACAAATAATCCCCGGCCATCCCGCTGGAAAGACCGTCGTTGCCCAAAAGAACTTTGATGCCATGATCTTTGAACGTTTGGATATTGGGTAAGCCTACGGCGTTATTCATATTCGAAGAAACGTTGGTGGCAATCAAACATTTTCTTTTGGCGATGACTTGCATTTCGGATTCATCCACCGAGATTGCATGAACCAAAAGACTGTTGGGATTTAAGAGTCCGTGACGGTCCAACCGCTGCACGATCCGCTCATGGTATTGGGCAAGGCTGTCAATCTCATCCATTTCACTTTCGGCGACATGGATATGAATGGGGTTTTTACCCAACGCACGTTTCACTTTTTCTAGCGTCATTTCGGACAAACTCATCGACGCATGAAGACCAAAGAGTCCCGCCGTGAAAGGCGTATGGTTTTTCTCGATAAAATGTTGGTTTTCGGCAATGGCTTCATCCACCGGGAAACGGTCGCTGACTTCAAAGGCAAAAATGCCTCTTAAACCCGCTTCATCACAAACTGATTTTTTCAAGGCTTCAAGAGAACCGGTGATTTGTTTTCCGGAAGCATGGTGATCGATAATGGTTGTGACCCCGTTTTTAGCGAATTCGCTCGCAGCGACCAACCCGCTGTAATACGTGATTTCGTTATCGATATGGCGGTCTAATTTCCACCACAATTGGTCAAGAATTTGTTGGAAGTTTTTTGGATTGAAGGGAACGGATAGTCCACGGGCAAACGTGGAATAAATGTGCGCGTGACCACACACCAGCGTTGGCATGACCCATTGACCTTTGACATCGATTTTCTCTTCACCATGGTCCACAAAATCCGCCATTTTACCGACGTTTAGAATCTGACGATCGAAGACGATAAAACCGTCATCGATGTATTGGTTGAAATCATAGATACGGGCATGAATGATGACTTTTTTCATTGAATGTCCCCTCCTTGAATCCATTGTCCTTGATGCGGGATAAGTTTTCCGTCACGTAGGATGAATGATCCCCGGGCCATCGTAGAAATTACTTTTCCGGCTAAATGGCATCCTTCGTAAACGGTATGATCGGCACGGCCATGGTGATCGACAACCACCGCATTAGCATCGGGCTTAAAGAGGAATAAATCAGCGTCATATCCCTCAAGCAATTTGCCTTTTTTCGGGACTGACATAATCGTGGCAACATGGGTGGACATCTTATCGATCGCGCGGTCACCGATGAATCGGCGCATCAAGCCGAAGGAGTACTCGACTCCGCCGATGCCTAAAGGCATTTGTTTCAAAAACGGTTTGTTTTTATCCGCCCTATTAAAGGCGCAATGGTCGGTACCGATGGTATCAATGTGGGAACAATGGGCAAACAATAATTTTTGTTCTTCCGCTGTCCTTAAAGGCGGGGCAAACGTAAACAGATTCCCATCTTCACGATTCCAGACGTCGCTCGTGAACGCAAAGTATTGCGGGCAACTTTCGACGAAGAAGTTTTTGTTGAGGATATCCGGGAACTGTTGGACCAGCGCTTCCAAGGTGGCGCCGCTGCTTAAGTGGACCATGTAGAAATGGCCTCCGTAGGTGCGGACATAACCCGCCAACTTCAAGACTTCGGAGGTTTCGCTTTCCGAAGGACGGCTATCCAAAAGATTTTTATAGGTGAAGGCGTTGTTGAGCGTAATCTGCAAGTCATTTTCGATATGCGCCGTAATCAAGAAATGATACTTTTGCGAGAGTTTCAAAAGCTCGATGATGTCTTTGTCGTAGGTCCTTCTTCCGGAATCGGAATAGGTGGTAAAAAGCTTCAAGGTATTCATACCCAGACGCTTCATTGTTTTCACGAATTCTTCCAGGTTTCCGTTCGGGTTTTTGATACAGGCATGGAGATGATAATCAATCGGACATTTCTTGGCTAAAGCCATGCGCTTGTTATAGGCTTCTTCCAACTCTTTGGCGTTGCTCGCGGGATCAAGGAAATCGATGATGGTCGTGACTCCGCCATAAGCGGCCGCAATGCCTCCATGGTAAAAGTCGTCGACGGATTTAATCCATCCCAAATCCAACTCGAAATGAACGTGCGGATCGATGAGACCCGGAAGGACCTCAAGACCTTTGGCGTTGACGGTTTCTTGGGCAGGAAAAAGCTCTTCGCTGATTAAAGCGATTTTTCCTTGTTGGACATAGAGGTTTTTGTGAACCCACGTTCCATCAAGATAGAGTCTTCCGTTGACGATGGCATAATCGTACATAACCGCTCCTATTTTGAGCTCCACAGAACTTCATAGTTCTTGAGCTCATAATGGCTGATGACTTTGACCAACAGTTCTTTTCGAACCACCACGATCAGGTCACACCGCAAAGTAAGCATTTTTCTGAAAATCGAATCGAATCCTTGGCCGGAAAGTTCCCATTCGCCGATTTCATCGAGGTAAATCGGGTGGATGTTTTGGCTCATCATGGTTTCATAAGCCTGTTCCATGATGTGCAGCGTATCGAGATTGGCGCGGAAGGGGCCAATCCGGCTTTCGTTTTTAAAAGGTTGTGAACTCTCTTCTCGGATAAGCCACGGCAGGGTTTCTTTCGTTGATAAACGGACGGCGTGATAACCCTGAATTTGGCCTTCGTGATAAAACTTTTGTGAAATGAATCCATCGCCTTGGGGAACAGCGGAAAAGTGCTTAGCAAGCCACGTTGTCTTTCCCGAATCAATCGCTCCCGAGACGAGGGTAATCATGTTGGACCCTAAATCCTAGAAGACGATGGGCAAAACCATGAACGCAATCGCCGCGGCGAGCGTCGAGAAAGAAATAACCCAATTCGGTTTGAAGGTTAAATGGACTTTTTTGGAACCAAAACGATACGCCAGGAAGAGTCCGCTGAGAAGCGCGATTTCCAAAAGCGCGTTCACGAAAATGAAGGACAACATCGTGGCAACGCTGGTCAATTGCGTAGAGAAGAAACCGGTGATGCTGTAATTGATGGCGACGTTGGCGATGAATAAGGCTCTCCATAAGACACTGCTGGCGGCAATGGCACCGACTTGCACCGCCCAATGTTTTTTCTCAAAAAGAGCCACCGCGGCAGTCACGAGCAAGGATTGTAAAATCATCGAAATCATCGGGTTATAGGTATAGATGGCAGGTTTCCCCGGCATGAATAAGTTGATGGCTTTGATGGCGGCCGCCAAGAACGCGACGGCAATCATCGAACCACGGGAATTCGTGTTGCGATACGCCCAGAACATCAGCGTGGCGCCGATCGGGAACATGATGCATCCGGCAATCAGCGACGGTAAAAAGTGAAGGGCATAGCCGAAGCTGGCTTCTAGGATTCCCCAGATAGCGCCGAACAAGACAACGTTGAGTAGGATGTTTTTGTTGAATTTCATAATCGTTTCTCCTTATTTTTTGGCCTTCAAGCCTTGAATGATTTTTTCGGGTGTCACCGGAAGTGAAGTAATACGGACACCGGTGGCGTTATAGATAGCGTTAGCGATAACCGCAGGCGGAGTATCGATACCGATTTCACCGACGGATTTAGCACCGAAGGGTCCGGCTTCATCGTAACTTTGTGCGAATTCAGTCGTCAGTTTCTTGATATCCAAGGTGGTTGGAATCTTGTAATACAAGAAGCTGTTGGAAAGCAATTTGCCTTTGGGCGAACTCTTGACGTCTTCGAAGCATGCCATGCCGACGCCTTGGGTAATTCCGCCTTCGACTTGGCCTTTGGCCAAACCGGGGTTGATTGGCGTTCCGCAGTCGACGACGCTGACGTATTCCAAAATCTCGAATTCGCCGGTTTCGGTATCCACTTCGACTTCGGCAAATCCCGCCATGAACGGAGGCGGCGACTTATGGCCGACATAGGATCCGGTCGCGGTTAGCTGTTTTTGATGCTCGTTGTAATAGAGATGGTTGGCTAAATCCGACAGCGAGAGCGTGGCCTTTTTGGTTTTGAAGGTTTTGCCATCAAACGTGATTTCCGAAACAGGGACTTGCAAGGAAAGCGAGGCTTCTGTGAGCAAGAGCTCTTTCATCTTCGTTGCGGCATTCAAAACGGCATTGCCCGAAACAAACGTCGTGCTGGAAGCATAAGCTCCCGTATCAAACGGCGTTAAATCAGTGTCGGAAGAATAGACCACCATCTTATCAACCGTCGTCATGAGTTCTTCGGCGGCGATTTGAGCAAGAATGGTATCGCTGCCTTGGCCGATATCGGTGGCCCCGACGGTCAGGTTATAGAAACCATCATCGTTGAGTTTGATCGTCGCAGATCCCATATCAATGAGTGGGATACCACTGCCTTGCATCGCAATGGACATACCGACACCACGGACTTTATGAGGTCCAACGACCACTCTCGGGAATTTCTTTTTCCAGCCGATGAGTTCGCTGCCACGGTCCAAGCAATAATCCAATTTGCAGGAATCCATGTTCATGGCCGTACCTTCGGTACCTTCACCCATGATGGCAAAAATCGGACTGGTTTCACCTTCGCGGATCATGTTTTTCTTACGGAATTCCGCAGGATCCATTTTCAATTTGGCACAGAGCATATCGACCGCCGATTCCAGGGCATAGTTTCCTTGAATCGCGCCATAACCGCGGTAAGCGCCCGCAGGGGTATGGTTGGTGTAAACGACTTCACCGCCGAAAGCCACAGCGTCCACTTTGTTATAAAGCGGCAACACTTTGCTACCGGCGACCATGAATACCGTCAACGCATGTTCGCCATAGGCGCCGGTATCCGAAAGGACTTGGCAATCGATGGCTTTCAAGGTTCCGTCTTTCATCGCGCCCAGACGCATATCGATGCGCATCGGGTGACGGGTATAAGACGATTCAAACACTTCTTTACGGTCAAACGCGATGCGGCTCGGTTTTCCGGTCCGTAAGGTCACGAGCGCCACAAACATTTCGCCGTGAAGCGCTTGTTTGCCGCCGAAGCCACCGCCGACTCGGGGTTTGATGACCCGGATTTTGCTTAACGGGACGGCTAAGGTTTGCGACAAAATGCGACGCACATGGAACGGCGTTTGCGTGGACGTATAAATGACCAAACGGTTTTGGAAGTCCAACCGTGCATTGGCACAATGGGGTTCCAACATCGCATGGGCTTGAGCTTGGCTATAGAACGATTGCGTCACGGTGACATCACATTGAGCAAGGACTTTATCCACGTCCCCGACATGCATCGCATACGAAGCCGCGACGTTTTGTTTCGGCAAGAAGCCGATGGGGAACATTTCTTTGATGCCTTCTTCAGGGTGTAAAACCGAGGCGTTATTCTTGGCTTTTTCAAAATCCAAAACAGGTTCCAGAACTTCGTATTCGACTTTGATCAAGGACAATGCTTTTTCGGCAATCTCTTCGGAAACGGCGGCCACGCAGGCGACTTCATCGCCGACATACCGGACGTACTCATCAAGAATGAATTTATCGTGGGGTGAAGGTTCGGGATAACCTTGTCCGGCACGGGTAAACGAAGTTCTGGGAACGTCGTGATGCGTCAAAACGAGTTCCACTCCGGGGAGCGCACGGGCTTCAGTGACATCGATGCTTTTAATTTTGGCAAATGCATGCGGGCTTCTTAAAATCTTGACGATCAACGAATTGGCGTCCGCCAAATCATCGGTGAACGCCGGGCGGCCCATCATGATGCCCTTACCGCCGAGGGAAGGTGTCTTGTGATTGACCGTTTTCATTGTTCGTTCCTCACATAGCGCACGATGGCTTTGAATTGCGCTTGATATCCGGAGCATCGGCATAAGTTGCCGACGAGATAGCGTTTGATTTCTTCGTCCGACGGGTTTTTAAGTTCTCTTTTCAAGGCATAGACGGCGAGGGCTAATCCGGTGTTGCAGAAGCCGCATTGATCGGCACCTTCGTCACTGAATAAATCACTGAGGATTTTGACATCTTCAGAAATGCCTTCGACCGTCGTGATATGGCGTCCTTCGACCCGAACGGTCAATAAGGAACACGATAAGACAGGGTGTCCGTCCAAAAGCACGGTACAAGCACCGCAGGAAGATTCGTTGCATCCGTTTTTGACCGACGTCACATGATGGTCACGAAGGGTCTTCAGTAAAAAGTCGTTCGGCGAAACTTCGGCGATAAACGGCCGGTTATTTAAAAAGAATTTAACTTGCATGCGCCAGCACCTCCTCTAATCCGCGGCGAACATAGGTCAATGCCAACGTTTTGCGGTAATCTTCACTCGCAAACGTCGTGGACGCGAATGAAAGTTCGGCAACTGCCATTTCGGCAGCTTTTTCAATGTCTTTGGGTCCAATCTTGGCGCAACCGTTGAGATAAGCCATCGCTTGGGTGGCTAACGCGGCAACGCCCGGACGCGAACCTAAAGCAATCGCCACATGACTATTCAAACGGCTGATGGCGATATTGAGCTGCGCAAAATCAAGCGCGGTATTCCCGACCTTCTTGAAGAATCCGAATCCCGGCGTCTTCTTGATAATCAGGTGCGTCAAAATATCTTTATTTTTACCTTTGGAGGATAAATAATCCGCCAATTTGATTTCCTTTTTGGGGTAGAACACCAGGGTGACATCCAAGGTCAATAACGGGGTGATGACATCCGAGAACGGGAGTTTGGCGGCGATGCTTCCGCCGACAGTCGCCAGTTTGCGTAAAGCCACGCCCATGATTTGACCCACCGCGTGCGCGACAAATCCACCGCCCAGTTTTTGAATCGCGGGGTTGGTTTCAAAATCACGGAGTGTCACCATGGCACCGACTTCGATGTGGTCTTCTTTTTCGTTGATTTGGTCAAGACCTAAAAGCGAAAGGTCTACGGCCGTGTCCGCTTCGGCATTGGATTTTTTAATCCACAAGCCTCCGCCGAGAAGGATATTGCTTGGATGGGAAAGCAATGTTTGTTGAGCGTCTTCCAAAGAAGTTGCTCGATGATAGTGATGAAAAGCCATGCTAATCTCCTTTTATGTGAGCATTCGTCAGTAAATGATAATCGGCTTGGGTATCAATATCGGTTAGTATGTGGGCGTCTTCAACTTTAATTATTTCATAATTATGACGGTCTCGAAACACCTTCAGATTGGAGGTACGAGGTTCTCCCAAGAGTTCTTCTTTGAGCTCTTTGGCGATCCAAATGGGGTGTCCTATCTTTCCTTGAAACGAAGGAACGCGGATTTTTCCGTTTCCTTTTAAAAGGTGTTCATAGGTTCCCTTTGCAACCAACGGGCAATCCCCCGGAAGTATCAAGAAATCGTCACGCGTATGAGAAACGCCCAGCAAGACGGAAGAGAACATCCCTTCACCGTAATGCTCGTTTCGGAGGATGACCACTTTTTCCATTCCTTCAACCACTTCTTTGATTTCCTCATGATAGTGTCCGGTAATAACAAAGACGGTGGAAACGAAAGGGCGCATTCCTTCGATGGCGTGCACGATTAAAGGCTTTTTCGCGTACGTCAAGAGCAGTTTGTTTGTGTGAGCGCGGCTCGAGTAGCCGGCGGCCAGGATGATCCCTTGGGTCATAGTTCTCCTTGTAGTAAACAAAGTATATAAGAAATGTAAGGGGTTTACAAATACGTTTTTGAATAAAAACGAGGTGCTTTTTTAAACTCTTTTCATTTCAAGCGTCTTTCGCCGTTATTGTCCGCTCCTCGCGAAATGGTTATAATGACTTCAACGCTTTGGACTTAGAAAGAAAGAAAATGAGGTTTCAACCATGAGCAGATACGTGATTTCTTTGGGTGGCAATGCCTTAGGCAACAACCCCGAAGAACAAAAGCAATTACTGGTCAGTGTCGCCGCTCCGATCGTTTCATTAATCAAACAAGGCCATGAAGTCGTCATCGTTCACGGCAACGGCCCGCAAGTCGGAATGATCAATCTCGCGTTTAGCGAATCGACCAGCGCTCCCGATATGCCTTTACCCGAATGTGGCGCGATGAGCCAAGGCTACATCGGTTTCCACTTACAAAATGCGATTCATAATGCCTTGAGCGAACAAGGACTTGAGAAGCAAGTCGCGACGTTGGTGACCCAAGTGGTCGTCGATGAGCATGACCCCCGCTTCCAGAACCCGACCAAACCCGTCGGTTCGTTTTATTCGAAAGAACAGAGTGAGCAAATCGTCGCCAAGGAACACTGTGTGATGAAGGAAGACAGCGGACGCGGTTATCGCCGGGTCGTCGCTTCCCCGCTTCCGGTCGACGTGGTCGAGAAGTCGATGATTCTCTCGCTTCTTAAGAACCATCACGTCGTCATCTGCGCCGGAGGAGGCGGAATTCCCGTCATCCGCGAGGCTGGACATCTTCGAGGGGTTGCCGCCGTCATCGACAAGGACTTTGCCAGTGCGAAGGTCGCGGAACTCGTCAATGCCGATATCTTGGTGATTTTAACCGCCGTCAACCATGTCTACGTCAACTTCAACAAACCGAACCAGAAGAAACTGGAAATGGTCGGTATTGAAGAAATGGAAGGTTATATTGCCGAAGATCAATTTGCCAAAGGGAGTATGCTTCCCAAAGTTCAAGCGTGCTTGAGCTTCGTGAAAAGCCATCCCCATAAGACCGCCGTTATTTCTTCGCTTGAAAAGGCCGTTGAAGCTTTTGAAAAGAAAACCGGCACAATCTTCGTTTCTTAATCACATTCCGTAAAAAAATGCCCCTTCCATACCGGTTGGGACATTTTTTATTCTGTTTTAGTGAATCACCCGAACCCGGATGACCCCTTCTAAGGCAGCAACAAGATCCGCCAAGCAGGCTTTTTCGGTGCAATTTTTCTCGTCCTTGATGAAATCAACCAAGGTCACGCCGACAGCGCCTTTGGTTTTGCTGACGCTGGCCACGACTTTGGCTTTTTTCAGCACTTCTTTGATAATGTCTTGCCCGATGGTTTCTTTACCGCCATGCAAAACAACCAACCGATGGGCGGAGGTTTTTTGTCCGATTTCGACATTGGGATAATTGACCGAGTTCACGATGTTTCCGTTGTCGATGAAGTCGACGATTTGTAAGGCCGCCATCAAGGCGCAATTATCTTCGGCTTCTTCGGTGGAAGCGCCCAAGTGCGGTAAGGCAATGACGCCTTCCATATTGGCTGTTTCATGATTCGGGAAATCCGTGACGTATTTGCGGACTTTTTTGGAGGCTAACGCCACTCTCATATCCGCATCGTTGACGATCGCATCGCGGGCTAAGTTCAAAATCACGACGCCGGGTTTCATTTTGGAAATCGTAGCTTCGTTAATCATGCCTTTGGTCGCGGGCAATAAGGGAACGTTCACGCTGAGGTAATCGGCAACGGCATACACTTCTTCGATGGTCGTCGCTAAGACCATGTTCGCGGGCAGTTTCGCTTTGTTCTTCGGAGAAACGCCTTGAGGGGCGGATTCATAACCGATGACGTTCATGCCGATGCCGGCAGCGGCTTGGGCAATCGAAGCACCGACGGCACCAAGACCGACGATACCCAGCGTTTTACCTAAAAGCTCATATCCGCCAAAGGCGGCTTTCGCTTTTTCCATGTTCTTATTAATCTCGACATCTTCTTTGTTGGCTTCGACCCATTTCATGCCTCCAAAGAGGTCACGGGCGGCCAAGAACATACCGGCCAGCGTTAATTCGCGGACGGCATTGGCATTGGCGCCGGGCGTGTTGAAAACGACCACGCCGGCTTTAGCATAGGGTTCAAGCGGGATGTTGTTGACGCCGGCTCCTGCCCGAGCGACCGCAAGCACATTGTTCGGAAGGGTCGTTTCAAGCATATTGGCGCTACGCACCAACACGGCATCGGCTTCGTTCATCTCTTTGGTAATTTGATAATCCTTCGGCAGGGCATTAAGCCCCACCGGAGAAATATTGTTGAGACAAATGATTCTTTTCATACGCTCACCTAGACCTTGTGGGCACTTTCAAATTTCTTCATGAATTCGACGAGCGCTTCGACGCCTTCGATGGGCATGGCGTTGTAGACGGAGGCTCTCATGCCACCGGTGGAACGGTGTCCGGAAAGGTTATCGAATCCGGCCACTTTCGCTTCTGCGATAAAGGCTTTATCCAACGCTTCGTCACCCGTACGGAAGCACACGTTCATGAGTGAACGCGAACCTTTTTCGACGGTGCCTTTGAAGAGTTTGCTGTGATCGATGTAATCATAGATTAAGCCGGCTTTCTTTTCGTTGTAGGCTTTCATGGCTTCGAGCCCGCCATGGGCAAGCAACCATTTGAAAACAAGGCCGCAGATGTAGATGCCGTAGCAAGGCGGCGTGTTGTACATCGAACCGTTTTCGGCGTGAATCTTATATTTGAGTAAGGTGGGTGTTCCCGGAAGAGGCGGAATCGCCAACAGGTCTTCGCGGATGATCACGATCGTGACACCGGCCGGACCGACGTTCTTTTGCGCGCCGGCGAAGATGAGACCGAACTTGGTGACATCGAGCGGTTCGCTTAAGAAGCACGAAGAGGCATCGTTGACCAAGACCTTACCGTGGGTATCCGGATAGGTTTTGTATTTGGTGCCGAAAATCGTGTTGTTTTCGCACATATAGACATAGTCGGCTTCCGGAGTGATTTTTAGATTCGTCAAATCCGGAATGTAAGAGAAGACTTTGTCTTCGGAGGAAGCGATGATGTTGGCTTGGCCATACATCTTGGCTTCGTCATAGGCTTTTTTGGCCCAGTGTCCGGTGATGATGTAATCGGCCACTTTGTTTTTCATGAGGTTCATCGGCACCATCGCGAATTGCGTGGTTCCGCCGCCTTGAAGGAACAAGACTTTGTAATTGGCGGGAATGTGGAGAAGTGTCCGTAAATCAGCCTCGGCTTCATCGATGATGGTCTGATAGGTCTTGGAACGGTGCGACATTTCCATGACCGACATGCCGGAACCTTTATAGTCCAGCATCTCTTCGGCGGCTTGTTTTAAGACCGCCTCTGGCAGGACAGCGGGCCCTGCGGAAAAGTTGTAAATACGTTTCATACATTTCCTCCTTTTAGGTTATATGATCCGTTTGGATTCCAAATAGTAGCGTTTCTCCGGGGCATGGCCCATTGAGAAACATTTCCGTGGTAAGACATCTCCGGCAGCGATGTAAGCGAAGATGTCGCTCTTGGTCACTACCGGCATTTCAATGGCCACGGCGTCGGGGTTGGCATCGGCGATATCAAAGAGGTCTTTCACCCCGTGGATATAATCCACGTGCGAACCTGTATGGGATTTGACATAACCATCGACATAGTCTTGGACAATCTTATAAGCCAGCGGCGAGTTCATCGGCATCCGTTGCGGGATTTTTCCCGTGGTGTGCGTATAAAGCGCGCCATGGTAATCGCCTGTGAGGACTTTTTCGAGTCCCGGGATGAAGTCTTCCCCGGCATGGAATACGACACGGTGAATGGGTTCGAATAAAAGACCGTCATCATAGAGGTTGATGACTTCCGCCAACGTGTAACGGGCGGGATGGGTTTTACGTTCTTCTTCGCTCAGCCCCACTTTGAGTTTGTCCCAGTGGGCTTTGGCCGTGGCAATTGAGTGGTTGCCATCGCCGACGATGAAAAGCAGGTCGTCCTTTTTGCCTTTCACGAGATTGTAAAACGCTTGGATGACATTTTTCGTATCGGTAATCTTGTAACCACGGAGATGACCTCCGTTTTGATTGAGTTCGAAATCGTACACGCACGGGAATTCATTCCGGCGCGCATAGAGCCCTTCGATGATTTCCTTTTTGGGGTCATCGACGAGCAAAAGCGCATGCGGAATTTCCACCGGTGCATGTTCACGGATTTTCAGTCTCGGGGGCAGCCGATCCAAAATGGTGGCTTCGCTGGCGCGGATCGGACTATGTAGACCTTTTTCAAACGTGTACGCTTCGAGGTCGATGGACATCATCAATCCCAAGCGGCGCGGCACAAACGGCGTTTTCCGTTCGACCAGAATAAAGCATTCCCCGATGTCTTCGAGAACGTTGGTTTTTAAATATTCATCAATGGTTTGATTAATTTGGTGAATGTAGGCGGCGTTGTCCACCAGCGGAAGGTACGCTTCCGGAAAGATCATTTTAAACGCTGAGGGTGCAGCCCCAATCCACGTTTTCAGATGATTCCAATAATCGACCTGGCTGGTAAATTGATCGCAAGCAATAACGGCAAAGCGGGACAAATCCACGCCCTTTTTAGGCAAGAGGATATGAGGAGCCCGGAGGATATTGCTTTTTGAATCCATTAAATAACGCCCTCGGCAAGCATCGCTTGGTAGACCTTCAGGAATCCGGCGATGTTAGCGCCCAACACAAGGTTGGTCGGTTGCCCGAATTTGGCTCCGGTTTCGTGGCATTGCCGGAAAATGGTTTTCATGATTTGGGCGAGCTTTTCGTCCACTTCTTTCGCGGTCCACGAGAGGTGCATCGCGTTTTGGCTCATTTCAAGACCGCTGACGGCAACACCGCCGGCGTTGGAAGCTTTACCCGGCGAGAATAAGACGCCGTGTTCCAATAAATAACGTGTGGCTTCCAGTGTCGTCGGCATGTTGGCGCCTTCGCCTAACAGGAAGCATCCGTTATCGACCAACGCTTTCGCGTGTTCGAGATAAATTTCGTTTTGGGTGGCGCACGGTAAGGCGATGTCGCACGGAGTGAACCACATTTTCTTGGGATCCGGGGTGAATTTGGCATTGGGATATTTTTTCAAATATTCCGTGGTGAATTCGCCCTTTTCTTCCGAGAGAGTGTAAACCAAGGGAATATC
>ERZ1645187.2840-NODE-2840-length-14988-cov-6.026719_pt1 | contig 14988 bp, 14 predicted proteins | sample MGYA00575352_ERZ1645187 | MGnify/ENA primary metagenome ERZ1645187 (study PRJEB40837, sample SAMN11349314) | freshwater sediment metagenome | isolation source: river sediment | host: Sediment | place: India: Wazaribad , New Delhi | collected 2017-02-21 ...
GTCGACGGGATCGCCCAGTCGGATGGGGGATTCTCCGCGTGTCGTTCAAGCGATGCGGGCGTCACGAAATAGCGGTCATAGCCGGGCGATGTGAACGTGAGCGACCGTGACGGCAGCGTCACGACCCGAAGGCGAAGGCCGACGGACAGCCGCGCGACCTCCCCGTCGTCCATGAGGATATGGGACGCGAACATCGCTCTGTTCCCCGGTTCGGCCCCCTGAGCGATGGCGACGCTTCTCGTCTCCGGCGCCGATCCGCTCGAAACTTCCCGGAACCCGATGATTTCCACGAGGGTGCGCTCGCCGTTTTCCAGAAAGCGCGATATATCGGCGGACAGGACCCACGTGACGAGAACGATGACAAGCGCCGAGAGAAAAAAAACGACAGCCAGGCAGCCGAAAACAATTTCGGATCGAAGAAACGATTCCCGCTCGAGGGGCTGATGACTCCGCGCGGGCGTCACTCCGTGCGCCTCCGGATGGATCCGTGTCGCGTTGCGGGGAAAATGCCGTTTCCCTGTGGGAATTCAGCCGGCATGCGTTTCGCCTCCGGGGTGGTTTTTCTCAATAATAACCTCGGATCGCGGAAGCGGTCAATTTCGCCGGATTCGCGGTGTCGATCACGCGATCGATATGAAACGCCTCCGACATTTTCGCCCCCCCTTGACCTGGAGTCGACTCCAGGTGCTATGGTGTTTCCGGCATGGCGGCGACATGCGCCGGAAGACGCGCGAAACTTCGCCGCGCCGGACGCGCCGGCGCGACTTGACGGGAAAATCGAGATGTATTGTCCGACCGGCTCGCGAAGAAAGGTCCGGACGCTTGTTCCGGAGAGTCCGAACCGAGTGGGCGGGCGGAACCTGTTTTCTACCGGAGAGGATGTGTCTCAATGAGCAGATCCCTGTTCATCCTGATGTTATTTCTGGCCTGTTGCATGGGCGGCGTCGACGCGGCGGCTGCAAATACAGGCGCAACCTTCAGTACGAAAGGAAACGGACAAGGACGTCATGCCCATCTTACGACCGCCGGTTCCGTTCGTGACATAGCGGAGCATTCGGCCTTTCAAGGCTTTGGTCGACTCATACTGCCGAGAGAGCATGATGCCCGCTCCCCCGATACGCCGCTCAGTAATGTCCGCTCGCTCATGCCGTACCACGGCCATGTGGACCCCGAGACGGTTGTGGGGGCGCTGAACCGCATGATTGATGAAGTCAATGACGGCAAGACTGTCTTCTACGATTTCTACACCGAACAACAAAAGCCGGATGACCCCGCAAAAGAGAATACCGGGCTCTTTTTCTATCGGGGCGAAAAAGGGGCGCCGTTCGCCATTGTCTGCCCCGGCGGAGGGTTTTCCTATGTAGGGTCTCTGCATGAGGGGTTACCGCTTGCTTTTGAGATCAGCAAAAGGAAGTACAACGCTTTTGTCATAAGGTACCGCATCGGCAGCGGTCAAAAGGCGACGGAGGATCTGGCGGCGGCTATAACCTATATCTTCAGGAATGCAGAAAAGCTTGGGGTCAGTATTGAGGGCTATTCCTTATGGGGAGGTTCCGCCGGGGCCAGGATGGTCGGCGATATCGCCTTAAGCGGAGTCGCCTCGTATCGGGGCGACGATCTGCCGAAACCTTCAGTCGCCGTCATCGCTTATACCGGTCAGGCAAGCTTCTCTGAAGATTTTCCGCCCACATTTATGACCGTCAGCGCAAATGACGGCATCGCGAATGTCTTGACTGTCGACAGACGCGTCAAGAATCTGCGCGAAGCGGGGGTTGAGGTTGAATATCGCCGCTATGAAACGGCGGGCCACGGCTTCGGGCTCGGCACAGGAACAGACGCCGAAGGGTGGCTGGATCTTGCGGTTCAGTTCTGGGGAAAACATTTGGATGCAGCGATCAGACGTTGACAGGCGACAGGAAAGGGAAGGCGGCATGAAGAAACTCGCAAACAGGACCGCAACATTGATTGTCGTAGCGGCTTGCATAGCGGGTATTTTTGGGAGCACGGGATGATCTGTACGACTTTGGACGGCGCAGACATCTGACATTCATTGAATATCAGCGGAGTTGTTTATTCATAAAATATTTTAGTAAATTGCCAAAGAATATCAGGAGGAAAGGACAATTATGGGTAAAACTGTTCTGGTGCTATCCGCCAGCCCAAGAAAAGGCGGAAATTCCGATACGCTATGCGATGAATTCGTTCGCGGCGCAAAGGAAGCCGGCCATCGAACGGAAAAGGTGTTCCTGCGCGACCATGGCATCAATTATTGCACCGGATGCGGCGCGTGCAACAGGACACACGAATGCGTACAGAAAGACGATATGGCCGACGTGCTTCACAAGATGGTCAAAGCCGACGTTATCGTTATGGCGACCCCAGTCTATTTTTACACAATGAATGCACAAATGAAAACACTTATCGATCGTACCGCACCAAAATATGCGGAAATTGCAAACAAGGATTTCTATTTCATCGTGACGGCGGCCGATACCGATGAGGGCATGCTGGAGCGCACGGTCGAAGGGTTTCGTGCATTTGCCGCTTGTCTGACGGATCCGCATGAGAAAGGCGTTATCTCTGCTGCGGGTGTCTGGCGGATTGATGACGTCAAAGGGCGCCCGGCGATGAAACGGGCCTATGAGACAGGCAAGGGAATCTGATACGGGGTGAATCCTGCGGAGGTCGATCATCTATCGGATAACGCCGTTTTCCCAGGGGGGCGGAACGCCTGGGATGTCCGGTAGAAACTTCAGATGGCCGTCGACGATATCCCCCGGTTTGACGGAGGTTTCTTTGCGTGCCGTTCGAGCGAGTCGGGCGGCGTCGTCTTGTGGAATATGCTCCACGGTATTCCGTGGAAAGCGAAGGAGGGGAGTCGGGTGATCATCGCGGAAGTGAGCAAGACGTACGACCTTTCGGCGGATACGCTTCGGTATTACGAACGCATCGGGCTGATTCCGCATGTCCCGCGCAATTCGAGCGGAATCCGCGTCTACGACGAGGAATCCCGCCGATGGGTGGAGTTCGTGAAATGCATGCGAAGCGCCGGAATCCCCATCGAGACGCTGATCGAATATGTCGGCCTGTGCCGGCAGGGGGACCAAACAACGGAAGCGAGGAAAGATCTTCTGATCGAGGAACGCAGGAAGTTGGCCGAAAGAATCGCGGAAATGCAGGAAACGCTCGCGCGCCTTGACACGAAAATCGAGGGATACGGGCACTGCCTCGCCGCGAAGGAAAAGGAATTGAGCAGTCCGGAAAAACGGGATGAACCGTTCCATCGGAAGGAGAATGCGAAATGACGAAAAAACTGGGATTCGGCCTGATGCGTCTGCCCGTCACGAACGCGGACGATCCGGCGAACATCGATACGGCGGAACTGATCCGGATGGTCGACGCGTTTCTGGAGCGGGGGTTCACGTATTTCGACACCGCCTATATGTACCACAACTTCCAGAGTGAAACCGCGATCCGGGAGGCGCTCGTGAAGCGACATCCGCGCGATCGCTTTACGCTGACCTCCAAGCTGCCGACCATGTTCCTCACGGCGGAAGAAGACATGGAGCGGATTTTCAACGAGCAGCTCGAAAAATGCGGCGTCGACTTCTTCGACTACTATCTGATCCACAATCTGGGCGTGTCGCATTACGCGATCGCGGAAAAATTCGACAGCTTCGGGTTCGTTCGCAGGAAGAAGGAAGAGGGAAAGGTCCGGAAGATCGGGTTCTCCTTTCATGACAACGCCCGATTGCTGGACGAGATATTGACGAAACACCCCGAGGTCGACGTGGTGCAGCTTCAGCTGAACTATCTCGACTGGAACAACGAAAGCATCCAGTCCCGGAAATGCTGGGAGGTCGCTCGGAAGCACGGCAAGCCCGTGATCGTCATGGAGCCCGTCAAGGGCGGAACGCTCGCGACGGTCCCGGAGAAGGCCGAAAGGTTGTTCAAGGACCACAGCCCCGACATGTCGGTTTCGTCATGGGCCATTCGTTTCGCCGCAAGTCAGGCCGACGTGATGATGGTTCTCAGCGGCATGTCGAATCTGGACCAGCTTCTCGACAACACCGGCTATATGCGGGACTTTCTTCCGTTCACGCGGGAGGAAGTCGACATCGTCGAACAGGCGGCCGCGATCATCAACGAGTCGATCACCGTCCCGTGCACGGCCTGTGAATACTGCACCGCGGGCTGCCCGAAGAACATCGCCATTCCGAAGTACTTCGCGCTCTACAATGCGGAAAAGCAGGCGACGCCCAGGTTGTTCTCCACGCAAAAGGTGTATTACAACAACGCTGCGCAGGTCTACGGCAAGGCTTCGGAGTGCATCGAATGCAGGCAGTGCGAGCGGCAATGCCCGCAGCATATCGAAATCGTGAAACACCTGAAGGACGTCGCGGCGACGTTTGAAGGATAACGGAACCGCGGGGCGCCGGACGCGGACATTCGGTCCTGCGCCCCGCGGTTCCGGGCGAACACTTGCGTCCGTTTTCCGAGCCGTTTGATGAAACACCGGCCGCGACGCAGGGGACAAAGTCCGCCGGGAATCGCTCCCGTATCGCCCGGGATTCACTTGACGTCGAGAGAAGTTCGAGGTGCGCCGCTTTGCCTTTTGCGGTTCTGCACGAGTTTCCGGATGTAATGGACGATCCAGACGCAAAGTCCCATGACGGCGATGTAATCGATGAAAAAGAACACGGCCGGCTCGTCGTAATTCCAGAAACCGAACGTGTCAGATAAAAACAGCTTTGGACCGAATTCTCTCTTGAAGAACGCGTACGCGCCATACATGGCGACCGCCGTTCCCGCGACGCGCAGCAGTAGTGCGCGGCGACGAGTCATGGGAGCGGTTCGGCTCATCTTCCGGACGGCTCCCATGATCATTTCCCAGTGCATTCCGATGTGAGCGGACATGAGGATAATTCCCCAATACGCGGTCAGAATGTGCAGTTTTCGCGCCCACAGGCCGCCCTCCAGGCCGAAAGCGACGAACACGTCGCGGGAAAGGAAAACGCCGCTGACAAGAAGCGCCGGCATGACGACGCAAAGCGACAGGGTGATCGCCGTATTGATGCGCCGGACCGCGTCGTATCTCCCCTTCGGAATCGCCGGATACCAGCGCCGATTCACGGCGTTGTGGACGAGAAACAACACGAGAAGGAAAACGCCCAACAGTTCATGAACAAGATTGTCGGTCAGGTTGTAGGCCATCGCCGCAAGCATGAGAACCGTCATGAGCAGGTCGATGAGCAGCTTGATCGCCATTTTTCGCGTCAACGGCGTTCCCTCCCGCGTTGTTGGTTTCAGTTCGTCATCCCGAGTTTACGAAGCCATCCGGCCACGTCGTCCCGGGCGGATTTCACGCTCGATCCCCGGACCGCGAGCCCCTCGAGGACGGTCGATTTCGGGCAGAGCCGTGTGATGTCCCTGACGCTTCGCCCCAGGCGGCTTCCTTCGTGCGTGCAGAAGGGGATGATGGTCTTTCCGGAAAAATCGTATTTCTCCAGGAAGGTGAAACACGGCATCGGCATCGCGCCCCACCAGTTCGGGTAGCCCAGGAACACCACGTCGTAGGAAGCCATGTCCGGAATCTCCGTCGCAAGCTGCGGCCGTTCGTCGTTCTGCTGCTCCCGCTTGGCGACCTGCACGCATTCGTTGTACTCCGCTGGGTACGAATGGACGGCCTTGATCTCGAAAATATCGCCGCCGACCTTTTCGTGAATCTGCGTCGCGATTTCGCGCGTGTTGCCGGAATGCGAAAAATAGGCCACAAGGATTTTCTTCCCCGTTCCCTCGGCGGCGAAAGCGGCGCCGCCTCCCGGAAGCGTCGCGAAAACGGACGAAACCGCCAGCACGAACAGCATCAGCGGATGTTTCGTTGCGAACGTTGTGAGCGAAGCGAGTGTATCGAACATTCTTTCATTCCTCCTCCATCATTTTTGACGAACCCGTTTTTTCGCAGGAGTTGCTTTCCCCCGGGAGTCCTCGTGATGCGCGCACGCCACAAGGGCGCTCCCCGTTTCTCGTCACCCGCCGCGAAGGGGTCGCTGAAGAGAAGCGTATCACCTGGAGCCTACTCCAGGTCAAACGGTATCCGCTCCGCCGATTTACCGATTCCCCCGAACGGTTGCGTCCTTCGTGCGGGTGAACGCGGTACAAGGTGCTCCGGCATGTCGCGCGTCCCGATCCCAAACGAAAGAGAGGCCCCGCGCGTTTCGCGGGGCCTCTCTTCTTTATCTGTCCGGAGATTTGTCGGCGTTCGGAATCAGTCGTAGAAGACCCGGCCTTTCGGCGCGGCCGAGGGGTCGTGCAGGAACGCGCCGACGCCCTTTTCGATCATCTCCGCGTAGGAGGGGATCCCCTCGACGAGGATCGCCCGGTCGGGGTGAAGCATGTTGTGCACCTGAAGCAGGGTCATCACGGTCGTCACGTGCCGGGCGATCCGCTTGTCCGCGGGCCATCCCTTTTCGTCGATGGGCGCGTAGAGGAGCTTGTGCTCGCCGGCTTTCATGACGAACCGGTCGCGGCCGGACATCAGAAGCTCCTCGTCCGTGATCCCGCGGATCCGGTCGAGCATCGGCTCCGCCACTTCCGCGAGGTACGATACCGCGTCGGAGTGGTCGCCGATCTCCCGGTGGCTCAGGCCGTGCAGCGCGGTCGGGGAGAACTCCATTCCGATCGGCACGTCGAACGTCTGCGAGGTCAGCATCATCGACGTCATCGCGGCGACCTCGTTGCCCCTCTGGTGGGTGACAATCGTGTTCTCGACCGGGTATTCCAGTTCGGCCTCGTGGAAGTCCATCGTCAGGTCTGCTTTCTCGGCGCGGATGAGTTCCATCGCGGCGAAGGTGGTCCGCTCCGTGAGCATTCCGTCGGGTCTGCCCGGCCAGTTGCGGTTCAGGTTGCGGACGTCCATGTAGGCCAGATTCTGGCCGCTGGGGTAGTGGATGTAGACTTCGGGATCGGGCCAGGAGTCGAGCGGATTGGCCGTCCGGTCGCCCATGCGCCATTTCTTTGTTCCCCAGGGGGTTTTCACGTGGAAGAAGCGCGGATAGGCCTCGCCGAGCCGCGTGCAGGTGGAGGCGCTCGTGTTGATGCGGTTGATGACGATCACGCGGCCCTGCGTCACCCGGAGGTTCTCCGTGAACACCTGCGCCGAGACGTTGGCCGCCGGCTCCTCGGCGTGGGTGCCGCCGATGATCAGGATCGCGCCCCCCGGAACGCCGCTGTCGAAGATATAGACGTTGGCGTCGTTGATCGTTCCTGCGACGCTTTTCGAGTAGTCGCCGAGCTTTTTCACGGACGAAAGTCCCTCGCCCGCCACGACGGGTTCCCTGAAGCTGCGGTGTTCGTGAAAGAGCTTCCCGGCGACGCCCGTCGACGCGATCACGGCGAGGAGCGTCATGATTTTGACGAATTTGAGATTCATGCCGCGTCGCCCCCTACTTGAGCCGCAGCATGCGCAGCACGAAGGGAACCATCATGATTCCGTAGAGGACGGCCTCCTGCGCGTTGCGCGTCCGGAAGAAACCGGCGACGATGGCGACGAGGAAAAACGCGTTGATGCAATAGTAGAGCACCATGACGACGGTGCTGAGGGTGACGGAATCCATTGTATCAGCCTCCGATCAGGGCGCCGAGTTCCCTGCTGTATATCATGACCGCGGTGCACATGGCGAGGATGACGAGCATGGGAACGAGCGCCGTGCGAACAAAGCCCCGGTAGTAGTCGCCCGTGTAGCCCAGCTCCATGACGGCCGCCCGTCCGACCACCGCTGTCGGCGGCAGGCAGTCGCCCAAGGGCCACATGACCGCCCAGCTCGCGAGCGAAATCACCGGGTTGAGCCCGAGCATGTTGAACAGCATGATCAGCGGGACGCCGAAGAGCGGAGCCACGGCATACTGGAGCACTCCTTCGGATGCCGGCAGGATGATCCACAGCGCAGCGAAAAGCACCGTGACGGGAAGCGTCACGACGGCCAGGGAGAGCAGTCCGCGGGCTCCCGTGAGCGTCATTGCCTGGTTGAGGATTCCGACGACCACCATGATGCCGACGAGACCGAGCAGGTTGTGAACGGTCGTAGACGCGACCTCCAGCAGCCGCAGCCGCACCGGGCTGACGAGCGCCGTGGCGACGGCGGACAGCATGAAGACGAGCGGCAGTCCGAGGATCGGGAACGAGAAGGGCCACGCCCTTCCCGCGAGCGTCAGGCCGATCAGGACGACGAAGGGGAACATCGCCCGCAGCCAGGTCCACGCCGCGGGCGCCTCGGGCAGGTCGGCGAGCGCTTTTTCGAGTTCGACGGGCCGGCCGCGTCCGGCGAGCCAGAACGTGGAAAACAGCGCGCCCGTAACGGACAACAGCGCGAGCGGCAGGCCGAAGCCGACGTAGGGCATGTTCGCCCCGGCCGCGGCCATCATCGCCCACAGGTTGATGGGCGGACACGCCGCGCTCATGGCGGCCAGCAGGAAGATCAGCGCCGTTCGGCGATCCTCGGAAACGCCCATCGCGGCGAGGACGGAGCCGACCAGGGCGCCGACCGTCAGGACCGTCGTGGCTCCCGAGCCGGTGATGGCGCCCGGGATGAGCATCACGAACGTCAGCAGGACGAGGCAGACGAACCGGCGCGCGTGAAACGCGCCGACGATCCGGCGGACGATGAAGGCCACGCCGCCCGCCTGCTTGTAGAGCGTCATGAAATACGTCGCCGTCAGGAAGATCAGGCAGACGTCGTAATAGGTGCATGCCCCCTCGACCACATGCCGCACGATCTCGGGCAAGGACAGCACGGATCGGGGATCGGCCCCCTTCGGCAGCGCGACGTGGGCCGCAAGGGCCGCGAGCGCCGCCGCGAACATCGAAAGCTCCGTCGAGAGACGGAACTTTTTCGCCACGCCGAACGCCAGTACGATACAAAGAAGCACCAGCATCGAATGATGAAACATGGTCATCGTGAACGTATCCTTTCACTGCGGAATGGATCGGGGGCCCGAGAACGAGGCCCCCGGTCGTCGTTTCCTACTTGAGCACCTGTCCGATCGCGAGGGCGTCCTTGATCTTGATGAGGGGTTTCTTGTGGGTTTCCGCGTACTTCGTGAAGAACCCGTCGTTGTCGCTGTCGATCACGACGAGGACCACGTCCGCGTCCTTCATGACGGCCTCGATGGATGCCGCGTCGGAGCTGTCCGTCCGGCGAGCCATGCCCTCGACGTGCGCTCCGATGACCGTCATTCCGGCCTTCTTCGCGGCCGCGATGGCCTTCGAGCAGCGGTCGATCTCGGCGTCGACGTTCGTTCCGGCCGCGCCCATACCCTTCATGCTCGTCCCGCTCGTGACGATGAGCGTCTTGTAGTCGCCCTTCACGTCGTCGGCGGTCAGTTTGTTGTTGTAGTCGGCCTTCACGCCGGCCTGTTTGGCCGACATGCCGATCATGACGGCTCCGGGACTCTGGCCGCACGTGGTGACGATATAGGGCCCCTCGAGCTTCGGAACGTCCGCCGCGAACGCCGAAACCGCCAGCGCCGCAACGAAGAGGAGCGCGATTGCCGCTTTCTTCATATTCATTCCCTCCCTGTCTTTCGAGAACATCGGGCAAAGGCCGCGAAGGCCCTTGCCCGATGCGTGGCGACATGTATTGTCGGAGCTACTTCGTCTTCTTGATCGCTTCGAGGTCGCGGACGGCCGTTCCGCCGAAGTCGACCTTTTCCAGGTACGCCTTCGGGTAGCCCGGCTTCAGCATGGCGCCCTTGGAGTTGATCTGGCCGCCGTCGTAATACGTTCCGATCAGATGCCAGGCGAAGTTCCACCAGCCCTTTTCGACCTTGTCGAGGTTCGAGGACGTGTAGTGCGTCAGGAAGGCGACGGCCTGCGCCGGATCCTTCTTGTACAGCTCGACGGCCCTGGCTTCGGTTTCGGCCTGCTTTGAGAAGAAGACATCCTCATAGCTCGCCTTCTTCTCGCGGATCTCCTTGTACATCGCGTCCCAGCGCAGGTTGGCCCAGTTGTTCACGAGGTTGAAGGCCCACCAGGCGCTCTCGGGGTCGAACTCGTGGCGCTTGCCCACGGTCCAGGGTTTCGGAAGCTCCGTCACGCCGCAGTAGATCGGGACGTAGACGGTCGTATCGGGCGCGTCCTCGCCGAACCACAGAACGCCGCCGACGGGATCGGGCAGCCAGGCGCGGCTCTGCGACACGAAGCTGTAGGAGCAGCGGAAGATCGCGATCGGGCGTTCCCAGTCCTGTCCCTCGCGTCCGGCCGGCTTGTGTTCCTTGGCGACGGGCCAGCGGTTCGGGTTGCCGAAGGGCTCGGAAGCCGCGTCCTTCGTCAGGTCGTAGGGGGTTCCCTCCATGTGGTCGCTGTAGATGTCCATGATGTCCTTGACGCTGAGCTTCTTGTCCGGCTTGATGGAGAAGGGATAGTCCGTGTATTCGTCGTGGATCGGGAACTGCTTCGAGGGTGCGAGCAGGCTGAGCGCCCGCCACTCGCGGCGGCTCTGGTAGAACGGAGCGCCGTAGGGTTCCGGATTGAAGACCTTTGCGTAGTTGAACGGAAGGCCCTTCTTCCACCACCCCATCTTCTCGGCCAGTTCGGTGATCCGCGAAGAGGCCATGAAGTTCGCGGAGTCGTCGAAACGCAGCTCGCCGATGCGGGCGCGGTTGGCTCCGACGAAGACCTCGTCATCGGGGACGCGCTGCGCGGCCCAGTGGGCGCCGGGGGTTCCGCTCTCGGGCGTCCAGAGGAGGCCGCCGCCGCAGACCTCGAAGACCCAGAGTTCCTTTGAGTCGCCGATCACGAGCGTCTCGCCGCCGTCGGCGTAGCCGTACTTCTCCGCAAGTTCGCCCATGACCTTGATGGCTTCGCGGGCCGTCGAGGCGCGCTGCAGGCCGTAGATCTCGAGGTTCGCGATGTAGAACAGGCCCTTGGGGCTCGCGAGCTCGTCGCGGCCGCTCCACGTGAACTCGCCCATCATGAGCTGCTTGTCGTTCATGAAGGGGTAGCCGATGTGGAAATACGTGTTCGTCTTCGCGGCCTGAGGAATCTGCCCGGTCTTGACGAGCGGCTTGTCCGGGCGCGTCCCGAGGCACGGATCGACCATGACGTCGATCATTTCGCCGGCCTTGTGCTCTCCTCCGGGAACGATCTGGATCCTGTGATCGTACCAGCCGTCGCAGGTGTGAGACACCAGGACGGAGCCGTCAACCGACGCCTTCGGCCCGACGCCGAGAGGCGTGCACGCCACAGCGGCCGTCGCGGCGACGCCGACAGCCGCTCCCAGCAATAGAACGCGGGAAACCTTTCCTATGTTCATGTTCGCATTCTCCTCCTTCCATCTTCCCGGGAACAGACGCCCGGGACCTTCCAGAACCGCACGCACGCTCCCGCCCGCGCATCCGGCGTTTCGGGCGAAATCACCGGGACGCGCAAGGCGAAGAGCAGAATCGCGATAATCATACCGCTTTTGCGGCGTATCGGCTACATCGATGGATCCATTTTCTATCCCAAGCGGCGAGAGCGGTGTAGTGCATTATGTGCTTTTGGCTCGTGATCCACGCGTCACACGCGTCGCGCGGGAAGGCGCGCCAGGGCGGCCGCCGGACGTCCAACTCCGGTTTCTTATCGCGATAAACCCTGATTCCATGCTGGTTCGCGACCATTCTTTACGTATCTTTAGATTGGTAAAGAAAGTTAAAAATCGAGGAACTACCCATGTACAGGGGGTCGGAAAAGGGTAAAATTTTCCTTGAAAACGCTTCCGGACGACGGAACGGACGGAGGCGGGAAAAGAATTCCGGGCAGCGGTCGCCCGGGAGGAAAGGAAAGGGGAGCGATCGACGGGTCGCGAAGCATCGAAGACCGAACGTTCGGTGTTTTTTGGACAACACCAGGGAGGGTGATGGCAATGAAAAAGGTACTTGTCGCAACGATTTTCACCGCGCTGGCGTTTCTGGTTGTCGGGGCGGAGATTGTCTGCGCGGAACCGAGTGACGGCAATCGTCCGCAGATTCAGTACTACAGGGGGCCGCAGGGCATGACGCCTCCGGATGCCCGGATGCACCGGCCTCCGAACGGGCCATATCCCGGCCGGCGTCCGTTCGACTACAGGCCGGAATTTCGTCCGAGGCCGTTCGATCACAGGCCGAACATACGTCCGAGGCCGTTCGATCATCGACCGCCGATCGGTCCGAGGCCGTACGATCACCGGCCGATCATACGCCCCAGGCCCTACGACCACAGACCGCCGTACGGTCCGAGGCCCTTCATGCACCGGCCGCCGTACGGTCCGAGACCGCGACATCCGGGGTGGTACGGTCCGGTTCCGTACACCGAGAACAACTATTACTACCGGAACAACCCCATCGAGGACGTCATGGTCTACCTGATGTACAAGGTGATCGACCGGATGGACTACGTGGAGTAGGAACGCCGGCGACAGAAGAGGGCTCCGGGCGGACGCCCGGCGCCCTCGTTTTCATGTCTGCCGGTCGGCCCAGGCGATCGTTTCCGGGCGGCGCAGCGTCTGGTGCTTGAACGCCGGGATGCCGAGCTTCGCGCCCAGGGCGCGGAAACGGTCCTTGTAGACGCCCTTCAGGTTGTCGTGGAACGCGATGCCGTCGATGCCGCCCGCGATCGAACGCACGCAGGCGTCGAGCCGCTCCGGTCCGTCCTCGTTCTCGTAGCGTCCGGTCACGAGCCACTGGTTCGCGAGGATGTGGGAGACGGCGAACCCCCAGTCGTCCCACGTCTGGAGCGCCGCCGCGGCGAACGACGGCTCGAAGTGGACGCCCCCCGCGCAGAGCAGGCGCCTGGCGCGGCGTCCGTCCCCGCCGAAGACGCCGAAGAGCGACGTCGCGAGCACCGCAGCAGCGGTCGGGTTCGACCAGCAGTCCGGGCTGCTTCCGATTTCGATGTCCAGGACCGGAACGGGGTACTGCGGGATCAGGTCGGGAGCGCCGCCGCCGTAGACCATCCCCGACCAGTGCGTCGCCTCGGTGGTCGTTCGGTACGTTTCGAGTCCGGCGTCGACGCGGCTTCGTTCCATGGCGAGGAGCAGATTGCGCATGTATTCGGGGTTCGCGGGGCCGAACGATCCCGAATCCACGTCGCCGGTCGTGTGCGTCGTCAGGATGTTGTCGGGCGCGTTCTCGCCCGCATGCCAGGTGATGATTCCCGCGAGGTCGAAGTCGGAAAAATGCCGCTGCATGATCGGCAGGTAGTGCGTGAAGTCGTGGCTGACGACGCGCTCGGTCCGCACGAACCAGAACGAGTCGCCCTTTTCGTCGGTGTAACGGAGCACGGGATCCCGGTCGACGAGAATATCGGTCTCGCCGGGGCCGTGCAGCTTTCGGGCGGCCTCGAAGACGTGTCCGGCCACATGGTCGACGGAATGCACGCAGAAAAAGTACACGGCCTTCTTGGGTTGTGTCACGGCGATATCCCTCCTGTCGGATCTTGGTCTCTCCATACGGGAATCGTAGAGACGACGCAGGGCCGTGTCAAGTTCGCGCCGGGACGGAATGTGTGCGGTTTTTGGGAGATCGTCAGATCGCGCCGACGCGGCTCCGGCTTCGAGCGCCTCGGGGCTGTTCCATATCGGGCAAAATGCAATGCCGCTGCATTATACCCGAAATGCGGTGTTCTCTCATCCCCCGACGCTCTCTTAAGAATGGTTAAGCGACGCCTCCGGTGCGGGAATTACGGGTATCCGGTCCCCTGAAGGGGGTATAATACGCATGAAAGAGGACTGCCGGAACGACGAGCGGCCGGACGATTTCGACGAAATGCTTCGGAGCGGCGGACGCTCCGGCGAAGGAGGTTGAGGACGATGAGAAAGATCATTGTTGCGGTGTTGCTGGTGACGATGTCGGTCCTCGCGGCGGGGTGCGCCCTCGCGGAACCGAACTACGACAGGGGAGACCCGAATCAGAAGAAACAGAGCACGGTCTATATCGGAGGAAACGGGTATAACACGATCCAGTGCGGCTACTGCGGAGCGACGTACGAACAGGGACGGTATCAGAGTTGTCCGCAGTGCGGGAACTCCTTCGGGGGAAGACAGCGCGTGATCCATGCGCCCGGACCGTATTACTACTACCCCGGATACTATGAGGGGCAGTCGGATCATCGGCCGTTTCCGAACCACTATCAAGGACACTCGGATCAGCGGCCGTTTCCGAATTACTATCAGGGACAGAACGGAAACGGGAATACGCAGATGGAGCAGCTGTTGCTCGAAATGCTCCGCAAGGCGGTCGGCAAGTAGCCCGCACGGAACGTTCCGGGCGCGGCATACGCAATTGAAAGGTCGGGCCGGATGCGGCGACAGCGCATTTGAGCCCGACCTTTTTTTCGTTTCCGTCGATGTCGGCCGTGCGCCGGACGTCCGGTCCGGACTGCGCGTCCACATCGCTATGGCGTGATTTCATCGGAAAGCGGGTGAACGGTTTGCGAAATGTTCTTCCGGAAATTCTCGAGACGGAACGGCTTGTCGTCCGCGTTGCACGGCCGGGCGACGGCCCCATGCTCAACAGGGCGATTCTGGAATCGCGAGAGGAACTCAAACGGTGGCTCGGTTGGGTGACGCCGCCGCCGACGGTCGAACAGTCCGAACTGTCCTGCCGTCGCGCGTACGCACGCTTCCTGTTGAACGAAGACCTGATGGCGTTCTTCATTCTTCGGGAGTCGGGGGCGCTTGTGGGCGGCAGCGGACTGCACCGGGCGAACTGGGAGCTTCGTCGGTTCGAGGTCGGCTACTGGGGGCGCACGGCGTATCGGGGCAGAGGGCTGATCACGGAGGGCGTCCGCGCGCTCGCGGAGCATGCGCTGCGCGAACTTGCGGCCTCGCGCGTCTTTCTCACGACCGATGAACGCAATATCGCGAGCCGGCGTCTTGCCGAACGCGCCGGATTCGAGCTTGAAGGGACGCTTCGAAACGAGCGGCTGGACCTCGACGGAAAATTCCGGAACACGTGCGTCTATTCGCGCGT
>ERZ1645187.2842-NODE-2842-length-14985-cov-6.587006_pt1 | contig 14985 bp, 11 predicted proteins | sample MGYA00575352_ERZ1645187 | MGnify/ENA primary metagenome ERZ1645187 (study PRJEB40837, sample SAMN11349314) | freshwater sediment metagenome | isolation source: river sediment | host: Sediment | place: India: Wazaribad , New Delhi | collected 2017-02-21 ...
GGAAAAGCTGTTGACCGGCATGCGCACCTGCGCCTGCACAAAACCGAGGCCATGCAACAGTTGCTCGGCGCGATATTCCGCATCATAGCCATGCAGGGCTTCCAGCTCGGCATAACACAAGGCCAGGCGATCATTGTCGCCTTTTGCTTCCGCTGCAACCAACCGCTGCTGCACGGCGCGCAATTCGCGATCACCATCGAGCACATAATCCAGCGCAGTGCGATCACTGGCCGACACCTCCTGCGCCATGTGCGCCACGCGCCAGGTGCCCGGCATGGACATCTCGCCCGCGTCGAGCGCGAGCTGGCCGAGCAGCAGCTGGAACAGGCTCGACTTGCCGCAACCGTTGCGACCGATCACGCCGACATGGCGGCCTGGGTTGATCGTCAGCGAGGCATGCTCTAGCAGATGCTGCACACCGCGCAGCAACGTGATGTCTTTCAGGACAATCATCTGCGGGCGTCAGCTGGCCAGTGTCTCGGCAATAATCCGGTAAACCGACGGATTGAAGGCAAAGCCGACATGGCTGGAATTCACCGCCACGTGCGCAATGTTCTCGTGGTCGGCCAGACGCGCGGCACCCTCACCTACAATGCCATCGTTCGGGCTGTAGATCACGGTGGTTTTCACCTTGCGGTCTGTGATCGCGTCGTGCTTGAGCCAACCGTCGAAGTCCTGGCCTTCATCCGGCGTGCTGCTGAAGTTGAGCCGCTTGAGCACATTCCAGGCCGCCGTTCCACGCGGGTCGCCATAGGGTGCACCGAGGGTGATGACGTGGTTCAGGTGGTCGGGCACACGATCTGCCATGCTGTTGGCGTATATGCCCCCGAGGCTCCAGCCAATCAGGCTGACCTTGCGGCCCGTTTCCTCATGCAACTGGCCAATGCGTGCGGCCACGCGATTTTCCGTTGCTTCGCGGAAAGCATTGACCTGGTCGATCGCCGTAATGCGCGATTTGGTGAAATTGACGCCCAGTTCCCACGGCCGCGCATCGTAACCCCAGCGTTGCAGGTAGTAGCGCAGCACATACATGACACTGTCGCCGGCACCGTAGCCGGGCAACACCATCACCGGATGCCCGTCACCCTGCGGGACTTGCAGTAATTCGCGATGGCGCAGGCCAAGACTGGCTATCTCCCAGGCCGCGCGCGGTGCTTCCAGCAGCGACCACCATACCGATGGCGGCGCCACCACCAGTTCATCGCGCCGGTTGTTCGCTGTCATCACCTGTCACCTGCTCTAGAAACACTGTCGGGTTGCAGTATGGCAAGTCGGCCTGAGCCCAGCAATGACGGTAATTGCAGGGGATCACATCAATGCCGGCAGTATTGCCGGTAGCGCGCCCAGCGCCATGGTACAGGTGCCTGACACAGTGCAAGGGTCTGCTCCATGCCTGCCGCAGACAGGCGCAGGCGGATCGCCCCCGTCTCCGCTGTGTTGAGCCAGCGTATACCCTGTATCTCATAACGGCCGGTCACCTGCACCGCTGGATGATGGAAACGGTTGCGGTAGCCGGCACTGGCGATTGCCAGCGACGGCCGCACAGCGGACAGCAACGCAGGGGATGAAGAGGTCTTGCTGCCGTGGTGCGGCATCAGCAGCACGTCAGCGCGCAGGTCGATGCCCGCCATGGCGAGCTGCTGTTCGGCGCGCTGCTCGATATCACCGGCCAGCAGCAGCCGCTGTTCGCCCGCCTCCACCTGCAACACACAGCTGCGGTTGTTGTCATCGGGCAGCGTGCCGCTATCCGGGTGCAGAATGCGGAAACTGACACCATCCCAACGCCAGTGCATGCCGGCACGGCATGGCAGGAACGGCGGCACACCCTGCAAGGATTCCGGCGTGCCTGACCACAACTGCCGCGCAGGATATTCCTGTAGCAAGCCGGCCGCGCCGCCGGCGTGATCACTGTCCGCATGCGACAGCAGCAGCATGTCCAGCCCCGCGACCCGCTGCTGGCGCAAGGCCGGTGCGACAATGTCCCTGCCGGCATCGAAACGTTCGGAGCTGCGGTCGCCGGTGTCATAGACCAGCACATGCCTGGCCGTGCGCACGATCACCGACAGCCCCTGCCCCACATCCAGCACGGTCACTTCCACCTCGCCGGGCGACAAGCCGATGCCGCGCGGCAACAGCATCGGCAGGCACAGCAGGCAGCCGGCTAGCCGCAGTGGCAGCCCCGAGGGTGCCAGGCACAGCAGGTACAAGCCCATCATCGCCAGGCACAGCGCTGCCCAACCTGCGCCACCCAGTGACCATTGCCAGTGTTCACCGAGCCCTATGCCCCACTGCATCACTTGCCAGTACAGGTCGAGCGTCCAGCCAGACAGTTGCAGCAACCAGCCGGCCAGCGTGGTCGATAGCGGCAGTACGAGCACAGCGGCAAAACCGGCAGGCAAGCTGACGAAACTGACCCAGGGCACGGCCAGCAAGTTGAGGGGCAGCGACAGCAGCGGCATGCGTCCGTAGACGAACAACAGCACCGGTGCCATCAACACAAACAGCAAACCTTGCAGTCGCAGCCCAGACAGGCACTGCTGCCAGAAACCTAGCCGCTGTGCATGGCGCCAGCCATGGCTGGCCAGCAACAACACCGCAGTGGCAACAAACGAGAACCAGAAACCCGACGACAGTATCGATAACGGATTCAGCGCGTATACGGCCACCAGCGACACCAGCAAGGCCGTGCCGAAACGGAAGCGGCCGTAAACCAGTTGTTGCAGCACGGCGACAGCGACCATCACCAACGACCGCTGCGTAGCAACCGAAAAACCCGCGAGCAATGCATAGGCTGTCGCCAGTACCAGTGAGGCGTGACAGCCCCAATGTGCGGCCGGCATCAAATGCAATGGCCAGACCAGCAACCTGGCCAGCCAACTGGCCAGCAGATGCACCAGTGCAGCAACCAGCACGATATGCAGGCCGGATACTGACAGCAGATGGATCGTGCCACTGTCGCGCAATACCTGCCATTGCTGTACATCAATGTCGGCGTAACTACCGATCAACAGCCCGAGCAAGGTACTGCTCGCGCGTTCACTCAAGGGCGCCGAACGGATCCACGTCGCCAGCCATGCACGGCTGCGCAGCAGCACTGCCGGCTGCAGCGGCTCACAACCCGCGACAGCCTTCACATAACCCGTGGCGCGGTAACCGGCCTGTAACAGCCAGGCCTGGTAATCAAACTGGCCGAAGTTCAGCAGCCCGCGTGGTCGTCGTAACTTCACGCTGAAACGATAGCGGCAACTGAATGACGGCGCCGCATCCCAACCTGTTTCTTCAAACACGGACAGCCGCAGTTTGCCGCCGAGTTCCTCGGCGTGGAAATCGAATTGCCAGCCCCGTTCCGTGCGACGCGGGAAATCGAGCACATGCCCGGTCACAGTGATCTCCCTGCCCTCGTCTGCCGCCGGCAACCAGCCGGCGATAGCGCGCTGGCAACACCAGGCAAACCAGATGGCAGCGACAAGCAACAGTATGGTGGGCCACAGCCAGCGCGGCGGGATGATGCCTTTGTTGGTACTGAAACCGTCCATGGTTCCGGATGCTCCTTGCGCGTGCTGCTCGTCAGTCGCGCCCTTCGTAATAGCGGGCAATCCGCCGCAGGCGTCGCTTGTCTGCCGCTGTCAGCTGCCGGCGGCCGGTGTACTGGTGATAGAACCAGAGCCGCCAACGCAACGGCAGGAACTCGCGGGCAAGCTTGTCCAGGTGCGCCAGGTCTTTCATCACCCGGTATTCGAGGAATGGCCACAGCCAGAAACGCCCGCCGGGACAATCAAAAAAATACACGGCAGCCTGCTGCTGTTCCACCATCGGCGGCACCACCAGGATATTGCGCCAGTCCAGGTCATTGTGGGCGAAACGGTGCTGGTGCATGCGGCGGGTAAAATCTGCCACCTGGCGCGCCAGTGGCCTGAAGTGCTCTCGTTCAAACAGTAACGGACTGTGCTGGCGGGCCAGTTGCTCGAGATCGCAGGCACCGTCGAGACCAGCTGTGACCAGCGCGCCGCGCACAAAGCGCCCGCACACTTTTTCCTCGCCGCAGGCGAGGATTGCCGGCGTGGCGATGCCCCATTGGCGGAACAGCTGCAGGTTTTCCCATTCCGCGCGGACGCGGGAACGGCCGAGGTACTTGCGCAGGTACTTGCCGCTCTTCGTGTAGCGTTTCACATAGAAAGTCTTGCCATCCAGCTCATGGCGGGTGACAACACTCTTCGGGTCCTGGGTCAGGCGTTTGCCTTTAAGGGCAAAGCAACTATCGAGCGAAGCCAGGGCCTCACCCAGCGCGCTGTCACGGATCGCATCCGCCACCTGCCAGTTGGCTGTCATGCCGGGAAACCTTGCCAGTAATCCTGTTCCGTTGTCAGAAGCGGGAGCCTTGCAGGATCTGCACAGTTTTCTCGAGATCGAGCTCGTTATCATCGATAAAGCGGAACGTTGTCCAGGCAATATTCACCAGGTCACCATTGACCAGTTTCTGCTCGGTGATGCGCTCTTCATTGACGTAGGTGCCATTGGTGCTGCCGAGGTCACGCAGGATGAAGTCGCAATGCCCTTCAAAATAGCTGTGCTCCCTCGCCTCGATGACGGCATGCTGCGAACTGACCGCCACATCGTCCAGCACGATATCGCTTTTCGGGTGGCGACCGATACTGTGGGACTGCTTGTCCAGCGTGAACTTGTTGCCCACGACGCCGTCGATCAACTGCACCAGCATTGCCATAATGATCCCCCCGATCACGATCTTGCCATGTTATCGCGTGTTTACCGCGCCGTTGTGCTGCAATTCACACAAACAGCACGACCACTGAAACATTGTCGGTTGCGCCATGAGCCAACGCCTCGCCGAGCAAGCGTTCACAGGCGGCATCACTGTCGCCGGCCGAAGAGAGGATGGCAGCGATGTCTGCCGCAGGCAGCATGTTGCTGAGGCCATCCGAACACAACAGCAACCGGTCGCCAGCTTGTACTGGCATGCTGGCACTATCGATTTGCACAACGGCTTGTGAACCGAGTGAGCGGGCCAGGTAATGGCGCAGCGGGCTGCGCTCGGCTTGGGCGGCGGTCAGCACACCGTCATCCATCATCTGCTGCACCACAGAATGGTCGCGCGTCAGCTGCTCCAGGATGCCGTGGCGCAGCCGGTAGCAGCGGGAGTCACCGATATGGGCCAGGTGCAACTGGCCTCCCGCCAGCAATGCAGCCACCAGCGTGGTGCCCATCTGCCGCAAGGCGTTATCCGCCGCTGCCTGCTGGCGGATGCTGTCATTCGCCGCACGGGCCACATCACACAGCCACAGGCTGTCGAGCTCACCATGCTGGCGGGCATCCCAGCGGCGCGCATAGGCATCCACGGCGAGATGGCTGGCAACTGCACCACCCGCATGGCCGCCCATGCCGTCAGCCACCACGGCCAGCACCTTGCCATCATCGACCTGCAACAACACAGAGTCTTCGTTCTGGCGACGCACACAACCGATATGCGTCAGTGCTGCTGCACTGGCTTCACCCGCCACCATCATCAGGAAAACTCCCGCTCGTAGGCGCGCTGGAATGCATCCGCCATTTCACCGGCCGAGGCATAGCGGTTGGCGGGATTTTTCTGCAAGGCCTTGTTGACTATGCGCCGGGCACTGTCAGGCAAGCCGGGGCTGACCTCCTCGATTGGCCGGAATTTGCCCTGCACGATCTGGTAAGACAGGTTCGCCAGGCTGTCTCCCTTGAATGGCAATTCACCGGTCAGCAGCTGGTAAAACGTCACGCCGATACTGAAGATGTCGGAACGCCCTGTCGCCGGCTCACCCTTCAACTGCTCGGGCGACATGTACAGCGGGCTGCCGAGGATGTCACCGGTTTTCGTGCGCGTCGCCGAGCCGTCCATGATGCGCGCGATACCAAAATCGGCCACTTTCACTTCATTGGTCTTCTCGTCAAACAGGATGTTGCTCGGCTTGATATCGCGATGCACGATCCCCTGGGAATTGGCGTAATCCACCGCATCCGCAACCTGGGCCATGATCCAGTACACCATCTCGGCGCCGAGCAGGTCGGGCTGGCGCACGTGCGCTGCCAGCGATGTGCCACTGACATAATCCATGGCGATATAAGCGAGGTCTGCCTCCTCACCGGCGTCATAGATCGTCACGATGTTGGGGTGGCGCAGGCGTCCCGCTGCTTCCGCTTCACGGAAGAAGCGCTCTTTCAGGGCAGGCAGATCCGTCGGCGGGAACTGGTCATAATGCAGCGTCTTGATCGCCACCTGGCGCGAGATTTTCGGGTCGAAACCGAGGTAGACCACACCCATCGCACCACGGCCCAGTTCACGCTGCACCTGGTAGCGACCGAGCTGGCGGCGAGGGGCGCCCGAGCGGGCTGGCGCTCCGCCACCGGCTGCGCGCGGCAGTGGGACTGTCGCATCGACCAGCACCGTATCCTCGAGGTCACTGTCAAAGTCATCACGCCGGCCGCCAAAGACTGGCGCAATCTTGCTGGCTGCTGCTGGACGGGCGCGCCGTCCCAACCAGCCGGCAAGCCAACCGCCCGCCTTGCCGGGCGGGGGCTCCACAGCAGGCAGCAACACCGTGGACGACATACCAGCCTCTGCGATGGGGTAGTAGCTGCGGCGGACACACCACAGCAGCATCAACAGGTGCCCGGCCAGCAAGGCTGCCACCCAATAGCCGAGGGGCAACCATTCACGATGCAACAGCAGCAACAATTGTTGCGTGAGCAGCATTGCCAGCAGTAGCAGCAGGGAAACCACCGTACTGATCCGCAACGTGAGGTAAGGGATGAACAGGCAATAGAGCAACAGCAGGCACAACACTGCGATGTGGGCAAGCGCGAACCAGGGGACATTGACTGCATACAGTCCGGCTTCGAGACTGACCAGGCTGTAGAGCAAGTCATCCGCTACCGTATCACCCACTTCGCCGATGACCACGGTCTTCTCATGCAACATACGCCTGGCATCCTGGCCCGTGAGCTGGCCCAGACTGTAGCGCTGCAGCGCCGGCGCCTTGCCGACTGATTGCGACAACAGTGGCAGCACAGTGCCAGTCATTGAAACGCGCAGCTGGTGATCGGCAAAGCGGATAACGCCGCCACCAGGATGCCATTCGGGCGGACGGAACTGCTGCTGCAACTGGAACAGTGCCAACCTCGCGTCCGGCAAGGCTCCCTGCTCTCCGTGCCACAACAAGGGCCGTTCCAGTGCAACGGCTGCAGCGAGCGGGTAGACCGGCACACGGGGAAACGTTATGGAGCCTGTCGACAGCGCGGCAGGACGATACAGCATGGAGGAAGCTTGCCGGGAGAATGGCAACGGCAGTGATACTTCTGCAGGCCTGACCACTTGCGACTGCGGCGGCACCTGCACCCGCAGGATCCGCTCATTGGCCAGCATGGACTGGAACGTGCGCATCGCCTGCGACATGGCAGACAGCTCAGTCATCGTCCCGTCAGGCAGCCCGTCATTGAGCAGGTGACTGCGATTGAGTACAGCTTCCAGCACACCGTAATCGGTCCACATCGGCTCATGCATGACCAAAGCGACACCGCGGGTGAAGGTTTCCTGTAACTGCGCCAGCATCGCCATGACCGCGCGGGCATTGGCGGGATCATGCAGTAGTCGCTGCATGTCATCATGCGGGATATCGACACGGACATAGTGGCGGGTATCGACATTTTCCCGTTGCAGCCAGGCCCCGATAGTGAACAGGGCGCGATCCAGCGGCGCGAAAATACTTGCGCCGGCCATCGGGGCCAGCAGGATGGCGGCAAACCAGCAAGCCAGCAGCAAGCGCATGTCCAGCAGCGCAGCGAGGTAGCGCCACCAGCTGCCACTCGGCACAGCCCGCTGTTTCATTGCGCCATTCCCTCGCTGGCAGAAACGGTTACGGCTTGTCGTCTACCGGTTCTGGTTCGGCAGCACGGCGTTTGATGGTAGCTGCAGCACGCAAACCCTGCTCGTAAAGGCCAAAATCGCTGTTACCAGCAGCCGCTGCCAGACGCTGCTCGACCTGGCGATATTCCTCGCTAGCCGGCGCCGGTTGGACAGATTCAACCGCTGTCAGCTGCAGCAACACCCAGTCGCCATTGCCCAGAGGCATGCTGTCGGCCACGACCGCACCGGCCCCCGGTTGCGGCAGGCTGAAAACGGCCTGCACCATCTCCGCTTCGGCACCTGCATCACGGCGCGTCTTGCCGGCCAGCTGCTGTAATTTGAGGCCTTCCTGTTTCGCAATGTCGGCCAGTGCAGTACCGGATTTGAGCTTCTCTTCCAGGGTTTCCAGCTTCTGCTTCAGTACGGCAGAAGCCTGCTCCCGTTGCAGGCGGGCAACGATATCCGCACGCACTTCAGCCAACTCACGCGGCTTGGGCAAATCATGGCTGGCGACACGCAGCACGATAGCCCTGTCAGCACCGAGTTCGATCACCTGGCTGTTCTTGCCGGAATCCAGCAGTTCCGCCGAAAAAGCCGCATCAATGACTTTCTGCTGGCCAGCGATGCCAGCGCCTCCGCGACGGCCAAAAGCCGCTGTCTTTTTCACTGCCAGGCCCAGTTCGGCCGCGGGGCCGGCCAGGTCACCGGCACTGTATGTAGCTTCAGACAGCAGATCGAGCTTTTCCCCAAACAGCGCGACGACCTTGGCCTGGCGCAACTGCTTTTCGATGTCACCCTTGCGTTCCTCATAGGTCGGCATGGCGGTCTGGCGCACTTCCAGCAACTTGATGATGTGATAGCCGAACTCGGTCTTGACCGGCGGCGAAACATCACCCGGCTTCTGCAGTGCGGCCAGCGCAGCCTCGAACTCGGGCACGAAAGTCTCGCCGGTGGTATAGCCGACATCGCCGCCCTGACCGGCAGAACCCTCGTCACGCGAATATTTCTTCGCCAGGGCTGCAAAATCCTCCCCTTTGGCGAGCTTCTGGCTGATGGTATCCAGCAACGCCTTTTCTGAACCGTCTTTTTGCGGCTCGATAAGGATGTGCGCGGCGCGCCTTTCGGACGACGACTTGAATGCGGCCGCCTCCTCATCAAACTTCGCACGCACTTCTGCCTCATCCAGCAAGACAGTATCCAGCATGCCCTGTTTGTCCAGCTCGAGGTACTCGACCACGACTTTTTCTTCCGTGAGGAACTCTTCCGGATGCTCCTGGTAGTATTTTTCGACCTCGGCATCAGCCGGGGTGATGGCTTTCATCGTGTCCTGCAGCGGGAAGCGCACATAATCGACGCTGCGCTTCTGCGCTTCCAGCCGCGCAATATCGGCAACCTGCCTGCCGGTAATGAACGCGGTGCCGCTGATGCCCTGTTGCAGGTGCTGCAGGACCAGCTGTTCACGCAACTGGTCCTGGTAGGCCACGGCCGAGATGCGGGCGGCACGCAGGCGCTCCTTGTAGTACCCGGGATCAAATGTCTTGCCGTCGCGGCTGAAGGTAGGGTCACGCACAATCTCGCGGTCTACCGTGGTAGCACCGACCGTCATCTTCATCTCCTTCGTATGGTCACCCAGCAACTGGCGGCTGATCAGCGACTCCAGCGCCGGCTGGCGCAGCATCTTGTCGTTGAGGAAGCTTTCGTCGACCTGGCCGCCGAGCATCTGCATGTAGCGCTGGCGCATGACCTGGATGGCATTCGCAACTTCGGCTTCCGTGATGTCAGTGCCGTTGACAGTCACCACTGCCTGCTTCGCCGCATTGCGGCTGAAGAGACTCTCGACACCCCACAAGGCAAAAACGGCACAGAAAAAACCGACGATGATGATCGCAAAAGTACCCTTCAATTTTTCGCGAATGAACTCGAGCATGCCTACCCCACGGTTGAAACTTGTCTTTATCTGCCGGCTTCGCTGCCTGCCATGCGCCTGGTGACAGGCGCGGTATGGTAACAAAAAAGGCGCGTCCGGGGACGCGCCTTCTGGTATTGCCTTGCGGGTTGGGGCCAGTCTCAGCCCAGTGCGTCTTTCAGCGCCTTGCCCGGCTTGAAGCTGGGTTGCTTGGAGGCCTTGATCTCGATGGCTTCACCGGTTTTCGGGTTGCGGCCTGTGCGGGCAGCGCGCTCCTTGACAGCAAAGGTGCCAAAACCGACCAGCGTGACCTGGTCATTGTTTTTCAAGGCCTGGGTGATGCTGTCGATGACGGCATCGAGAGCCCGGCCAGCGGCGGCCTTGGGCAGATCCGCAGCAGCGGCAATAGCGTCAATCATCTCTGTCTTGTTCACGAAAAACCCCTTGGAAATGGTTCCATTGTTGACTAAATCGTATTCGGTGGGCCTGTTGCGGCACCGGACTGCTCGCGCGAAAACTCTCCTGGAAGGTTGGCGGGACTTGCTTGCTAGCACAACGAACGCGCGAGGGCGGGATTTATACCCCCCCATCCGTGGAGGGTCAAGCTTGCACCGCGCATTTCATTACTATAGCTGATAAGCCTCAATGCCTGCTGATCCTGCCCACATCTTCCTGGCTGGCCGGCTTGTCATCCACTGACGGGCCGTGGTACTGCTCGTCAGTCAGCGGCACCGGCATATGCTGCAAGGCTATCTCCAGCACCTCGTCAATCCATTTCACCGGCTTGATCAACAACTCCTGCTTGATGTTGTCTGGAATCTCCTTCAGGTCCCTTTCGTTTTCCTGCGGGATGATGACGGTACGGATGCCACCCCGGTGGGCTGCCAGCAGTTTTTCCTTGAGGCCACCGATCGGCAGCACCTGGCCGCGAAGGGTGATCTCGCCGGTCATCGCCACATCAGCCCGCACCGGGATATTGGTCAGTACGGACACCAGCGCCGTGCACATCGCGATACCGGCACTCGGGCCATCCTTCGGCGTAGCGCCTTCCGGCACATGGATATGCAGGTCATGTTTCTCGTGGAAGTTGGCCGGAATGCCCAGCACCTGCGCCCGGCTGCGCACGACCGTGAGCGCCGCCTGGATAGACTCCTGCATCACATCACCCAGCGAACCGGTCTTGACGATGCTGCCCTTGCCCTTCACGGCTGCGGCTTCGATGGTCAACAATTCACCACCCACCTGCGTCCAGGCCAGGCCGGTCACCTGGCCGACCTTGTTCTCGTCTTCTGCCCGGCCAAAACTGAACTTGCGCACGCCGCAGTAGGTTTCCAGGTTGCTACTGTCGATCACCAGCTTCGGGTTGCGGCCGTTGCGCACATTGCCCTTGACCACCTTGCGGCAGATCTTGGCCATTTCGCGCTCCAGCCCGCGCACACCTGCCTCGCGGGTGTAGTAGCGGATCACGTCGCGCACGGCGGCGTCCGTGATGTCGCACTCGCTGTCGCGCAAGCCGTTCTGGCGGAACTGCTTCGGGATCAGGTAGCGCCGCGCGATGTTCATTTTCTCGTCTTCGGTGTAGCCCGGGATGCGGATGATCTCCATCCGGTCGAGCAACGGACCGGGGATGTTCATCGAGTTGGAGGTACAGATGAACATCACACTCGACAGGTCGTAATCCACCTCGAGGTAATGGTCGCTGAAATTGCTGTTCTGTTCCGGATCGAGCACTTCCAGCAGGGCCGAGGCCGGGTCACCGCGATGGTCCATGCCCATCTTGTCGACCTCGTCGAGCAGGAACAGCGGGTTGTTGACGCCAACCTTGGCCAGCTTTTGCAACAGCTTGCCGGGCATCGAGCCGATGTAGGTGCGGCGATGCCCGCGGATTTCCGCTTCATCACGCACGCCGCCCAGCGCCATGCGCACGAACTTGCGGTTGGTGGCCTTGGCGATGGATTCACCGAGCGAGGTCTTGCCAACACCCGGCGGCCCCACCAGGCACAACACCGGGCCGCGCAATTTCTTCACGCGCTGCTGCACGGCGAGGTATTCCAGGATGCGTTCCTTGACCTCGTCCAGGCCATAATGGTCGCGATCAAGGATTTCCTCGGCACGCTTGAGGTCATGGCGCAAGCGCGTCTGCTTGCTCCATGGCATCGAGGTCATCCAGTCAATGAAACTGCGCACGACGGATGCTTCGGCCGACATCGGCGACATCATCTTCAGCTTGCCCAGTTCCCGGCGGACCTTTTCCTCGGCCTCCTTCGGCATGCGGGCCTCTGAGATCTTCTTCTCGATTTCCTCATGCTCGTTCGCCGTATCGGCATTGCCCAGTTCCTTCTGGATCGCCTTCATCTGTTCGTTCAGGTAATACTCGCGCTGGCTGCGCTCCATCTGTTTCTTCACGCGGCCGCGGATGCGTTTTTCCACCTGGAACAGGTCAATTTCCGCTTCCATGATGCCGAGCAGGTTTTCCATCCGGCTGTGCACATCGGGCATCTCCAGCATGTCCTGCTTCTGCGCGAGATCCAGCGGCATGTGGGTGGCAATGGTGTCGGCCAGGCGACCCGGGTTGTCAATTGCCGACAGGGAACTCATCACTTCGGCCGGGATTTTCTTGCTGAGGCTGACGTATTGTTCAAACTGTTTCATCAGGGTGCGCAGCATCGCTTCCGCCTCGGCATCAACCAGCGGCACCTCCTCGATCCTCTCCAGTGTGGCAGCAAAATAGCCACCCTGGTCCAGCATGCTGCGGATATTCGCCCGCGCACCGCCCTCCACCAGCACCTTGACTGTGCCATCCGGCAACTTCAGCAACTGCAGCACGGTGGCGATTGTGCCAATGCCATAGATATCGGCCGCTGTCGGTTCGTCTTCCGAGGCATTGCGCTGGGCGACCAGCAGGATCTGCTTGTCGGTTGCCATGGCCTGCTCCAGAGCACGTATCGACTTGTCCCGGCCGACAAACAGGGGAATGACCATATGCGGATACACCACCACATCGCGCAGCGGCAACAACGGCAACTCAAGCACCTGACCCATAAGCTCCCCTATAACAACCTGACGGCATCAAGCCGGACAAAAACAGTCTAGATGACTTCGTATATGGCAGCCAGCAGGGAAATATCAAGGATGGCTACCGGCCGGGCATGAAAAAGGCGACTCGAAAGCCGCCTTGTCCGTGTCATGCATCATTCCGCATCCGATGCCACCTTGCTCACCGGCGGCGGCTCAACGGCCTGGTAGACCAGCAACGGTTCGGAATCCCCGCGGATCACCGCCTCGTCAATGACGACCTTGCGCACATTCGGCTCGGAAGGCACCTTGTACATCGTGTCGAGCAAGACATTCTCGAGGATAGAACGCAAGCCACGGGCACCGGTCTTGCGCTCCATGGCCTTGCGGGCAACGGCGCGCAGTGCATCCTCGCGGAAATCGATCTCGACGTTTTCCATCTCGAACAACTTGGCGTACTGCTTCGTCAGGGCGTTGCGCGGCTCGGTGAGGATATTGATCAGTGCTTCCTCGTCGAGCTCCTCGAGCGTGGCGATGATAGGCAGGCGACCGACGAATTCCGGGATCAGGCCATAACGGACCAGGTCTTCCGGCTCCAGGTCTTTCAGCGTCTCGCCGATATTCTTGCCGGCATCCTTGCTCTTTACCTCGGCACTGAAGCCGATACCGCCCTTCTCGGAACGGTCACGGATGACCTTGTCGAGGCCGGCGAATGCACCGCCACAGATGAACAGGATGTTGCGGGTGTCGACCTGCAGGAATTCCTGCTGCGGGTGCTTGCGGCCACCCTGCGGGGGAACCGAGGCCACCGTGCCCTCGATCAGTTTCAGCAGTGCTTGCTGTACACCTTCGCCGGAGACATCACGGGTGATCGACGGGTTGTCAGACTTGCGCGATATCTTGTCGATCTCGTCGATGTAGACGATACCGATCTGGGCCTTCTCGACGTCGTAGTCGCACTTCTGCAGCAGTTTCTGGATGATGTTCTCGACGTCCTCACCGACATAACCGGCTTCGGTCAGCGTTGTGGCATCGGCGATGGTGAACGGCACATCCAGCAGGCGCGCCAGGGTTTCGGCGAGCAGGGTCTTGCCGCTGCCGGTCGGGCCGACCAGCAGGATATTGCTCTTGCTGAGCTCGACCTCACCGTCCTGCTTCTTGCCACCACTGGCCCGCAGGCGCTTGTAATGGTTGTAGACAGCCACCGCCAGCACCTTCTTGGCCTTCTGCTGGCCAATGACGTACTGGTCGAGGATGTCCTTGATTTCAGAGGGGGTCGGCAGCTTGTCGCGGCCATTCTCGGCAGCGTTTTCCTGGATTTCCTCGCGGATGATGTCGTTACAGAGATCGACACACTCATCGCAGATGAATACCGAAGGACCAGCGATCAGTTTCTTGACCTCATGCTGGCTCTTGCCGCAGAACGAACAGTACAGCAGCTTACTGTCGTCGCCGTGTTTGGCCATATTGCTTCTCCACCGTGCCCTTTAGCTAGCTGCCGGAATCATACCAGCAGGAGGATTATTTGGCAGTATCGGCAATTACGCGGCGCTCGAGCACCTCGTCAATCAGGCCGAAGGCTCTGGACTGCTCGGCGCTCATGAAATTGTCGCGCTCGGTTTCGCGGGCGATGGTCTCGACCGGCTGGCCGGTATGGAAAGCCATGATCTCGTTGAGGCGCTGGCGGATCTTGATGATTTCCTCAGCGTGGATAAGGATATCCGTGGCCTGGCCCTGCGCACCGCCGCTCGGCTGGTGGATCATCGTGCGCGCATTCGGCAGGCAGTAGCGCTTGCCCTTCGCGCCACCGGCCAGCAGGAAGGCACCCATGCTGCAGGCCTGGCCGATGCACATGGTGCTCACATCGGGCTTGATGAACTGCATCGTGTCATAGATCGACATACCAGCAGTGACAGAACCGCCCGGTGAGTTGATGTACAGATGAATGTCCTTGTCCGGGTTCTCCGCCTCGAGGAACAACAACTGGGCCACCACGAGGTTGGCCATGTAGTCTTCCACCGGCCCCACCAGGAACACCACCCGCTCCTTCAGCAAGCGCGAATAGATGTCGAATGAACGCTCACCGCGGGCGGTCTGTTCAATGACCATCGGCACCAGGCCGACGTTCCGGGGGGCGTGACGGATAATGCTATCGATCATGCTGACTGTCCTGTGTTCG
>ERZ1645187.2844-NODE-2844-length-14966-cov-43.828315_pt1 | contig 14966 bp, 12 predicted proteins | sample MGYA00575352_ERZ1645187 | MGnify/ENA primary metagenome ERZ1645187 (study PRJEB40837, sample SAMN11349314) | freshwater sediment metagenome | isolation source: river sediment | host: Sediment | place: India: Wazaribad , New Delhi | collected 2017-02-21 ...
GCGATGACCGCCTCAGCGCCACCTCGAAATTACACCAGCTTGACGGACGTGACCCGCATGGCCGGTCAATCCGTCTGTTTCTGACCGCCGGCCAGACGTCCGACTACATCGGCGCGCGCGCCTTGCTCGACGCCATTCCCGACGCCGCCGCGCTGCTTGCAGACCGTGGCTATGACGCCGACTGGTTGCGCGAGGCGTTGGCAGAACGAGGCGTAATGGTCTGCATCCCTTCGCGAAAGAAGCGCAAGGTCGTCATTGAGCACGACGCCGCGCTCTACAAGAAACGCCATCGCATCGAGAACATGTTCGGCCGTCTCAAGGATTGGCGGCGCGTCGCCATGCGCTATGATCGCTGTCCCGCCGTCTTCCTCTCAGCCTGCGCCCTCGCAGCCGTCGTCATCTTCTGGTTGTGAGCCCTGAGCCTAGGCTCCAGACTCATTGAAATTCAGAGCCAGAAGATGACGGTGGCGGCAAGGGCGACGGCGGAGAGGAAGACGATGGGACATCGGTCGTAGCGGGTCGCCACGCGTCGCCAGTCCTTGAGCCTGCCGAACATGATCTCGATACGGTTTCTGCTTTTGTATCGGCGTTTGTCGTACCGGGCAGGCGTGTTGCGGCTTTTCCTGCCCGGGATGCAGGCCCTTATCCCCTTGTCTTTCAAGTCGTTACGAAGCCAGTCTGCGTCATACCCCTTGTCGGCCAGCAGCCAGTCCGCCTTGGGGAGGCTGCCCGACATGGCCGCCGCGCCGGTGTAGTCGCTGACCTGTCCCGCCGTCATGAACAACCGGATCGGGCGGCCGCGCGCGTCGGCGACGGCGTGGAGTTTGGTGTTCATGCCGCCCTTGGTGCGACCGATCAGGCGGCCGCGCCCCCTTTTTTCAGCCGCAGACTGGAGGCCGTGCGGTGCGCCTTGAGATAGGTCGCGTCGATCATGATGGTCTTTGGTTCGGCGGCCTGCGCGGCCAACCCCGCCATCATCCGCGCGAACACGCCCATGCGGCTCCACCGCTTCCAGCGATTGTAGAGCGTCTTGGCCGGCCCATAGTCGGCGGGTGCGTCGCACCAGCGTAACCCATTGCGATTGACGAAGATAATGCCGCTCAACACGCGCCGATCATCGACACGCGGGCGTCCATGGCTCTTCGGAAAGAACGGCCGCAGACGCTCCATTTGCGCGTCGCTCAGCCAGAAAAGACGACTCATCGCTCAGGCCTCCTCACAGGCCTGAATCACGCAACTTCGCGAAAATCAATGGGTCCTGACCCTAGGCTCCAGACTCATTGAAATTCAGAGCCAGAAGATGACGGTGGCGGCAAGGGCGACGGCGGAGAGGAAGACGATGGGACATCGGTCGTAGCGGGTCGCCACGCGTCGCCAGTCCTTGAGCCTGCCGAACATGATCTCGATACGGTTTCTGCTTTTGTATCGGCGTTTGTCGTACCGGGCAGGCGTGTTGCGGCTTTTCCTGCCCGGGATGCAGGCCCTTATCCCCTTGTCTTTCAAGTCGTTACGAAGCCAGTCTGCGTCATACCCCTTGTCGGCCAGCAGCCAGTCCGCCTTGGGGAGGCTGCCCGACATGGCCGCCGCGCCGGTGTAGTCGCTGACCTGTCCCGCCGTCATGAACAACCGGATCGGGCGGCCGCGCGCGTCGGCGACGGCGTGGAGTTTGGTGTTCATGCCGCCCTTGGTGCGACCGATCAGGCGGCCGCGCCCCCTTTTTTCAGCCGCAGACTGGAGGCCGTGCGGTGCGCCTTGAGATAGGTCGCGTCGATCATGATGGTCTTTGGTTCGGCGGCCTGCGCGGCCAACCCCGCCATCATCCGCGCGAACACGCCCATGCGGCTCCACCGCTTCCAGCGATTGTAGAGCGTCTTGGCCGGCCCATAGTCGGCGGGTGCGTCGCACCAGCGTAACCCATTGCGATTGACGAAGATAATGCCGCTCAACACGCGCCGATCATCGACACGCGGGCGTCCATGGCTCTTCGGAAAGAACGGCCGCAGACGCTCCATTTGCGCGTCGCTCAGCCAGAAAAGACGACTCATCGCTCAGGCCTCCTCACAGGCCTGAATCACGCAACTTCGCGAAAATCAATGGGTCCTGACCCTACGCTGACATCGCCCGTCACGTTTGTCATCAAGGACGCAACGCCAGCGGTCGCCGGCTCCGTTTCGATCAATGACGTGACGATCATGGAAGGCAACAGTGGAACGTCGTGGGCGACGTTCACCGTTACGCGGACGGGCGGAACGGCGGCGTTCACAGTGAATTACGCGACGGCCGATGGCACGGCTGCTTGGGGAAGCGATTACGGATATAACGCCGCTACGCTGAGCTTCGCCGACAACGCCACATCCGCGATATTCTCCATTCCAATTTACGAAGACACAGTCTACGAAGGAAACGAGACTTTCTATGTTAACCTGTCGGGCGTCACCAACGGCGCGACGATCGCGGACAGTCAGGGCGTCTGCACGATCGTCAATGACGACGCCGCGCCCTCTAATCCCGATTTGCAAGCGGTTCTTTATCAGACATCAACGTCAGCGAGCATCGCGGCCGGCGGCGTTGTCTCCTACGCCTATTATGTCGCCAACAATGGGTCGGCGGCGTCAGGCGCATCGGTCTCCCGTGTTTATCTCTCGGCAGATCAAACCATCACGTCGGCGGACACATTGCTGGCGACGACCGGCGACCCCGCTCTGTTGACTTCTTACACGACGACGGTGCGCCAGCTTCAGCTGACCATTCCTTCCACCATCGGCCCGGGAACGTATTGGATCGGCACAGTGGCCGACTCTGACAATCAGGTTGCGGAAAGTAACGAAGCAAACAACGTGTCGCAGCTGGTCCAACTGACGGTCACAGCGGCCGGGCCGTTTACGGAAGGCGCGGACGCCGTAACGCTTTCGATGAGTGGGCAAACCTGGCATGCGCTCGGCGGAAATGACGTCGTAACGGGCACATCGGGCGTCGACGCGATCTATGGCGAGGCCGGCGACGACCTTCTCTATGGAGGATGGGGCGCCGACACGCTCGACGGCGGAACGGGGAATGACACGCTTATCGGCGACGAGCCTTTGCTGCTGACCGATAACGCGCTCGCGGTGCGCCGTCTCTACCTCGCCTCGCTCGGCCGCGGGCCTGACGATCAAGGATGGAGGAGTTGGACAGGCGCCCTTGATCAAGGCCGAACCGTCGCAAGCATCGCGCTAGGCTTCGTCAGCTCGGTGGAGTTCCAAGCCAAATACGGCGCACTCGATAGCACGGGCTACGTGACACGGCTCTATAATAACGTCTTGCATCGCGTTCCGGACGCCACGGGTCTAGCGGGGTGGGTGAACGCAATCGACAGTGGCAGCCTCACGCAGGCCGCGGTTTTGGTAGGGTTTTCGGAAAGCGCTGAGTTTAAAGTCGATTCTGACATTGAGTACGAGATTGGCCAAGTCTACCGTCTCTACGGTGCCACGCTTGGCCGCGAGCCCGATGCGGCCGGTTTCCAATCCTGGGTCTCCGCCGTCACGGGCGGCGCAGGCGACGCCATCACCATCACCGCCGCCGCCGCCGGCTTCGTCGGCTCGACCGAATTCCAGACGAAGTATGGGTCTCTGAACAATTCAGCCTTTACGACACTGCTCTACAACAATGTTCTGCATCGTGCGCCGGACGCGACCGGACTCGCCGCTTGGGTCAATGCGTTGAACGCTGGCATGTCACGGACCGACGTCGTGGTGGGTTTCTCGGACAGCGCCGAATATGCCGCGAACACGACCCCGGCTCTGAACGCCTACATGCAGACAGTGGTCCCCGGCTGGAACGACAGGCTGGAGGGCGGCGCGGGGAACGACCTGCTGTGCGGCGGCATGGGCGCAGACGCCTATATCTTCCGCGCAGGCGCGGGCGGCATCGACCAGATCTACTCCTATGACGCTTGGGATTCGCTAAGCCTTCTCGGTTTCGGCTACGCCAATGCGGGCGCCGCGCTCTCGCATATGACGCAGTCCGGCTCCGACGTCGTCTTCAGCGATCAAGGCGAACAACTGACCATCCACGGGGCTACGCTGAACCAAGTTCAGGTCAAGATCGCCTGAGAGATGAACGTATAAGTCACAACTTTTGCATGAGCGCCCCACCCTTGTGATTCCAACGGGCAAGGTCAGTGGCGCGCCTGCCGGAGATCGAGGCGCGCGCCGATCCTGCGTTGCGTTCGGCTTCGAATGGCTTATGTCCTAGCCGCCGATGTCGTACCCCGTCGCTCCGACACGCACGCCGTCCGCGCCGCGCGCCTGCGCGGTGGTGGTGGTGCACAAGCCTGATCCCCGCCATCTCGCCCGTCTCGTGGCGGGGCTCGACGGCGTGCGCCTGCTGACCTTCGCCAACGGCCCGCTCGAAGACGGCGCGCGGGCGGCGCTGGCGGCCGTGCAGGTGCGGATCGAGGAAAGCCCGGTCAATCTCGGCCTCGGCGCTGGCCTCAACGCCATCGTGGACCGGGCGCGCGCGGAGGGGTTTTCGCATGCGCTGTTGCTCGATCAGGACAGCGAGCCCGCGCCCGGCCTCGTCGCCGCGCTGCTGCGCCGCCACGTCGCCGCCCGATCGCCTCAGGCCGCCCGATCGGCTGACCCCGCTGTGGTCGCGCCGGCGCTCGCGCCGCCGGCGGGCGAAGGGTACCGCCCGATCCGCTACGCTTGGCGGGCCGCGCCCGCGCCGCCGGGACTGCGCGCGGTCGATTTCGCCCCGACCTCGGGCTCCCCGCTCGATCTGGCGGCCTTCGAGGTGGTCGGCCCGTTCCGGGCGGATTTTTTCATCGCCGGCCTCGACGTGGAATGGGGGTTTCGCGCCTGGAGCCGGGGCTGGGGCTCCTACGTCGCGCCTGATCTCGTCATGCCCCATCGCTGGGGCGAGCCGGCGCAGGGGCGCGCGCCCCAGATTCTGCGCCACGCGCCGCTGCGCAATTACTATTACGCGCGCAACGTGCTGGCGACGGCGCAGCTGGCGCATGTGCCCTGGGGCTGGCGCGCGCGATCATGCGCGACGCTCGCCGCGCAGATCGCCGTTCTGGCGCTGAAAGGCGGTCCGGGCGCCTTGCGTCCGATCCGCGCCGGCCTCGCCGACGCGCTGGCGGGCCGCATGGGGGCGTTTGCGGAAGGCGGCGGGGAGCGGCCTGCGGGATGAGCCGGACGCCGAGGCCTCTCTGGAAGCGTGTGCTGCGCCAACCCGCCCTCACAGTCATGCGGGCGGCCGAGATGGCGGCGGGACTGGCCTACGCCAGCGCACCGTTCCAGACGCTGCGTGCCCTGCGTCTGGCCGGCGCGCGGGTGCCGGCCGATCTCCGTGCGGCTGTGCTGGCGCATGTCTATTATCTTGAATTATGGGACGAAATCCTTGCCGTGCGCGCGACGCTGCCAGACGGCGCGCCGATCCTCGTCACCGCTCCGCCGGCGCAGGCCGCGCGCCTGCGCGCGATGACGGCCGGCGTCGCGGCGGTCGAGATCATCGAGCGTCCCAATCGCGGCCGCGACATCGCCCCCTTCGTGCATGCACTCCAGTCGGGCGCGCTCGACCGGTTCGACGCCGTCCTCAAGATCCACACCAAGAAGAGCCCGCATCTGCTGCAAGGCGATTTGCGCCGGCGGGTGTTCTTCGCGGCGCTGGCGGGATCGCGCGCGGCGAGCGCCCGTGCGCTCGCCTGGTTCGCCGATCCGAAGGTGGGAATGGTTGGCCCGGCCCGCTATTTCCGCACCGCCCCGATCTACTGGATGGACGATCGCGCCCGCGTCGAGGCGCTCGCCGCGCGGATGGACGCGCCGGCGGAGCTGGGGTTTTTCGAAGGCTCGATGTTCTGGGTGCGGCCCGCCGCGCTCGCTCCTTTGCGGGCGCTCGACCTGCCGCTTGAGGCGTTCGAGGCGGAGGCCGGCCAGCTCGACGGCACGCTCCATCACGCCATCGAGCGCCTTATTCCCGTCGCCGTGGCGCGCGCAGGCTACGAGACGCGCGCGATCGGCGGACGCCGGCTTGAGCCGGCGCGTCTGGCCTCGCGCCCGCCTATGGCTTAAGAGGCTCGCGACGGCGCACGCGCGCGCCGCGCAGGAGCCCATGACAGACATCGCCGCGCCCCCGGCTGCGCTCGACCGCCCGAACGCCTGGCGGGACGGCCTCGACGACATGATCGCCGGCGCCCGCCGCTGGCGGGTGAGTTATCTTCTCGGCGTCGGCGAAATCCGACGCCGCTATGCGCGCTCCCGCCTCGGCCAGTTCTGGGTGACGCTGACCATGGCCATGACCATCGGCGCGCTCGGCTTCGTCTGGTCGCAGCTCTGGCGTATGCCGATCGCCCAGATGATGCCCTTCGTCGCCGTTTCGATGGTGGTCTGGAATTACGTCGCGGGCGTGCTGAACGACGCGCCGACGACCTTTGTGACGGCCGCGCCGGTCATGCACAATCAAGGGATCGAATTCTCGGCGATCGTTTACGGGATGATGCTGAAGAACCTCACGGTGCTCGCGCACAACCTGCCGATCATCGCGATCACGCTGCTGATGTTCGGCGTCGTTCCCGGTCTCGGCGGTTTCGGCGCGCTTCTCGGCCTCGTGCTGCTGACGCTTTTCCTGTTCGGCGTCGGCTATCTTCTGGCCATCGCCTGCCTGCGGTTCCGCGATCTCACGCAAATTGTTCAGAATTTCGTCATGGTGCTGTTCTTCGTCACCCCCGTACTCTGGAAACCCGCGCAGATCGCCGCCGATCACGCCTATTTGCTTAAGTTCAATCCCTTCGCCGTCTATCTCGCGACGATCCAGAAGCCGCTGCTGGGCGACTGGCCAACGCCGCTCGAATGGGCGACGGCGGCGGCTCTCGCCGTCGCCGCGACGATCCTCGTCGTCCCGGTCACGGGCTGGGCGCGGCAGCGTCTGATCTACTGGCTGTGAGCGGTCATGGCGCATATCCTTCTCGACCGCGCCGCGGTCTCTTTTCCGATCTTCTCGACCCATACGCGCTCCATGCGCACCGCCCTGTTCTCGAAGTTGGGGGGGAAGATCGAGGCGCATAACCGCACCATGCATGTGCAGGCCCTGCGCGACATCTCGCTGGAGTTGAAGGACGGCGACCGGCTCGGCCTCGTCGGGCATAACGGCGCAGGCAAGACGACGTTCCTGCGCCTGATCTCAGGCGTCTATCCGGCGACCGCCGGGCGCGTGCGGATCGAGGGCAAGGTGTCCTCTTTCACCGACATCACGCTCGGCATGGAGCCGGAGGCGACGGGCTGGCAGAACATCGTCTTTCGCTGCGTTTTTCTGGGCCTCACCTTCCGGGAGGCGGAGGCGCTCGCGCCCTCCATCGCGGAGTTCTCCGAACTCGGCGAATTTCTCGACCTGCCCGTGCGCACCTATTCCAGCGGCATGTTCCTGCGTCTGGCCTTCGCGATCTCGACCTCCGTCGCGCCCGACATCGTCGTGATGGACGAGATGATCGGCGCAGGCGACCAGAGCTTTCTGGAGAAGGCCCGCCGCCGCATGCAAAGCCTGCTGGAGCAAGCCAGCATTCTCGTTCTGGCCTCGCATGCCGACGACATCATCCGCGGCTTCTGCACCAAGGCGCTCTGGCTCGAAAAAGGCGCAGTGAAGATGCTTGGAGAGACCGAAGAGGTTCTCAACGCCTACCATTCGCACCGGACCATGTGAGACAAGATGCCTCGTCACCCTGCTGTCGACGCCATTTTCGCGCCGGACGATCTCGCCGTCCTGCTGGCGCCGCATCTGCTTCCGTATGCGCCCAGCGGCTGGCACGAACTCGTTCCGGTGGCGCACTGGCTGGTGAATGCGACGTCGCCGCGGATTCTGGTCGAACTCGGCTCGCATGCCGGCGTATCGTTCAGCGCCTTTTGCAGCGCCATGCGCCGCAACGCCATCAACGGCAAGGTCTTCGCCGTCGACACCTGGCGCGGCGACGATCATGCCGGTCAGTATGGCGCAGAAATATATGAAAAATTTTGCAGATTCACGGGTGCTAATTTCAAGGACATTTCGAATTTATTGAGAATGACATTCGATGAGGCGTCGACTTACTTCTTTGATGAATCGATTGATTTGCTTCATATCGACGGATTTCATTCTTACGACGCGGTCTTGCATGATTTCGAGACGTGGCGCCCCAAAATGTCAGAGCGCGGAGTCGTTATTCTCCACGACGTCAACTGCCGCAATCCCGGCTTCGGCGTCTGGCGCTTCTGGGAGGAGTTGGTCCACCGCTTTCCTTCGTTCGAGTTCCCTCACGGCAATGGCCTCGGGCTGGTCACGGTGGGGGCTTCGCCGCCGCCCGTCATTCGCGCGTTGGTTGAGCTGAGAGAGGCGGACGCAATCGCATATGTTCGCCAAACTTTCGCAGCCGCTGGCCTACCGCATGGACGCATCTATGAAGAGCGCGTGCAAGCCAGGGAGAGGGTGCGGCTGGTGCAGGCCGACCGCGATCTGGTCGATCAGGACCGCCAGCGCATTCTGGAAAAGTCGATCCGCCTCGAAGCTGAGCGCGCGGGCGCGGATGCGCTCCAGACCCGCGTCGGCGCGCTCGAACAGGAGCTGTCGCATCTGGCGAGCGTCCATGGCGCGGCTATCTCTTCGGTGAGCTGGCGCCTCACCCATCCGCTGCGCGTCCTGCGCGCCGCGACGGTGTTTAATCCCGAACAGAAGGCGCTGCTCAAACGCGCGGCGCGGCCCGACGGGCGTGAGGCGCGGCGCGTCCTGTTCAACTCGCTCAAGCGGCGCGTCGGATTGGCGCCGCCGTCGCTCTTGCAGGAGACGGCGGCGATTCCCGAACGCAGCGCCGCCACGCCGGAGGATCTGGCCATCCTCGCCGGCCTCGTCGAAAGCGGCGAACTGCCGAGCGCGAGCGCCGTCATCCTGATGAAGGACGCGCCCGCCGCCCGTCTCGCCGCGATCGTGGCGGGGCTCGACGCGCAGAGCGTTCGGGTCGAGCGGATCGTCGTGCACGCCGCGCCCGGCGCGCCCGCGCGCGCCGCCGCCGAGGCGCTGGCCGCGGCGCGCGCCGACGTGGCGACCGCGGGAGCGGGCGAAACCATTGCGGAAACGGCCTCGGCGGCGGCGCTGCTGATCCCGGCGAGCGTCTCCCTGAAGCCGGAAGCCGTCGCCATTCTGGTCGCGCAGATGCGCGTCTGCGGCGCCGGGCTGGTTTACGCCGACGAACTTCATGTCGGCGTGGGCGACGCTTTCCACAAACCGGCCTATTCGCCGCGGCTGGCGGCCGCCTCCCATTACATGGGCGGCTGCGCGCTCGCGGCCCTCGACGCGCGCGACCCGATGGCGCTGGCCAGCTTTGTCGCGGCGGCGGCGGCGGCCCATGACGCCGCCGCCTTCGTGACGGCGCGCGCCGCGCGCCTTGCGCCGGGAGAGGTCGCGCACGCGCCTTTCGCGGTCGTCGAGGAAAGCGATCCGGCGCGCCGCGTCCTGCCGCCGCCTTCTGCGCCGGCCCCCGTCGCGCGCAAGGGCAAAGCGGCGATCGTCATTCCCACCCGCGACCGGCTGTCGCTGCTTGAGCCCTGCGTCGAGTCGATCCTCGCCCGCACAGCGACGCCGCGCGGCGACTTCGAGATCATCGTCGTCGACAACGGCTCGGTCGAACCCGCCACGCAAGCCTATCTGCAAGACGGGGTCCGGCTCGGCAAATTCTCCGTCATTCGCGACGACGGCGGTTTCAATTATGCGCGGCTGAACAATGTCGCGGCGCGCGCGACGTCGGCCGACGTGCTGGTGTTCCTCAACAACGACACGCTTGTCATCCAGTCGGACTGGCTGACGCGGCTGGTCGACGCGGCGCTCGATCCCGCGGTCGGCGTGGTCGGCGCGAAATTGCTCTACGAGGACGGGACGATCCAGCATGGCGGCGTGATTCTCGGCATTCAGGGCGTCGCCGGCCATGCCGACGTCAATCTGCCCGCCGCCGCGCCCGGCTATCACGGCCTCGCCCGGCATGACCGCGAAATCTCCGCCGTCACCGGCGCCTGCATGGCGACGGCGCGCGCACGCTTTTTCGAGGTCGGCGGCTTCGACGAAAATCTGGCGGTGGCCTTCAACGACATTCTGCTGTCCGTCGCCCTGCGCGACGCCGGCTATGTCAATCTTCAATTGAACAGCGTGCGCGTCACTCATCTCGAATCGAAATCCAGAGGATTTGACGATACGCCGGAGAAGAAAAAACAGTTCATGGGCGAATGCATATATGCTCGCCAGAAGCTGAATGAATATTTCCTGAACGATGTATATTATAATCCAAATCTCAGCTTACAAGACGCCTACGCCGTCGCGAAACTACCGCGGCGACGCAAGCCTTGGCGCGCGCCGGTCTTCCGGAAGACGCCGCGTCTGTTGATCCTGAGCTGCACGCATCAACGCGGCCATGGCGTTCCGGTGGTGATCGCCCAGCATGTCGCCGCCTTTGTCAGACGCGGGTTCGACGTGCATGTCGGTGGTCCGCAGACGCCGGACGATCTCGTCTATCCCGGCTGCACGCGCGTCGTTCTCGACGATCCGTTCGCGGCCTGCGCTTACGCGGCGGCGCATGACGTCGACATCGTTCTGCCCCACACGCCGCCCTTCTTCTCGGTGGCGCACTGGGCCGGTCCCTATCCGCTCGTCGCGCCCTGCGACTATGGCGAGCCGCCGCCCGACATGTTCCCCGACGCCGAGGCGCGTCGGAAGGTTCTGATTGAAAAGATATTCAGCCTCGCGCTGTCGCATCGGCGCTACGGCATTTCGCACTCGGTGAAGGAAGAATCCGGCTTCGCTGACATGGTGGTCGCGCCGCTGGGCAACTCCAACATGGCGCATTGGAGCGACGACAAGGCCGAACTTCGGCGGCGCGCGCGCGCAAGGCTTGGCTGGGAACACAAGATCGTCGTTCTGAACGTATGCCGGTTCCACGCCGCCGAACGCCGCTACAAGGGCGTCGATTTCTTCATCGCGGTGGCGCAGGCGGCCAAGCGCGCCGCCGCGCCCGGCGCGCCGGCGATGGTTTTCGCGCAATGCGGCAAGGCCACGCCCGAAGACGTCGCCGTCGTGTCAAAGGCGGGCATCGAATGCCTCGCCAACGTGTCCGACCAGGAGATGGCGGAGATCTACTGCGCCGCCGACGTCTATGCGAATTTTTCGCGATGGGAGGGCTGGAATCTCGGGATCGCCCAAGCGCTCGCCTACGGCCTTCCCGTCGTCGCCTCCGACATCCCGGCGCATCGCATCAATTTCGACATCTTCACGACCTCCGACGTCGGCGCCGCCGCGCGCGAGATTGCGCGGATCGGCGCAGAGGTAGCGGCGTCGGGCTTCGCTCCGTCGCGGACGGCGTTGATTCATGACTGGGAAGAACGGCTGTCGTCCTATATCGACGACTTGATGACCTTCTGGCGCCAATGGTGACGACGGGAGGCGGCGCATGCCGGCCGCCGCGCTTCGCAGATGAAGAGAGATCGCATGACCGCACCTCTCCGCCGCCGCGTTCTCGTCACCGGCGGCGCCGGCTTCATCGGCTCGGCGACATGCCGCCATCTCGTGGGCCTCGGCCATGACGTGCTCAATGTCGACAAGCTGACCTACGCCGGCAATCTCGCCTCGCTGCGCTCCATCGAGAACGCGCCCAACTATCGCTTCGCGCGCATCGACATCTGCGATTCCGGCGCGATCTCCGACGCCTTCGCCGCGTTCCGCCCGACGCAGGTGATGCATCTTGCCGCCGAGAGCCATGTCGACCGCTCGATCGTCGGCGCGCGCGATTTCATCGACGCCAACATCGTCGGCACGTTCTCGATGCTCGAAGCCGCGCGCGGCTACTGGAGCCGGCTGCCGTCGTCCGAGAAGGACGCGTTCCGTTTCCTGCACGTCTCCACCGACGAGGTCTATGGCTCGCTCGGCGCCGACGGGTTGTTCGCGGAGACGACGCCTTACGATCCCTCCTCGCCCTATTCCGCCTCCAAGGCGGCGGCCGATCATCTGGCCTCAGCCTGGAGCCGCACCTATGGCCTGCCGGTCGTCATCTCGAACTGCTCGAACAATTACGGGCCGTTCCATTTCCCCGAAAAGCTGATCCCGCTGGTGATCCTCAACGCGCTGCACGGCAAGCCGCTGCCGATCTACGGGAAGGGCGAGAACATTCGCGACTGGCTCTATGTCGAGGATCACGCCCGCGCGCTCGACCTCATCGTGTCGAAGGGCCTGACAGGCGAAAAATACAATGTCGGGGGGCGCAACGAGCGCCGCAACATCGAGGTGGTGCGCACCATCTGCCGCATCCTCGACCGGCTGCGGCCGCGCGCCGAGCCTTATGAACATCTCATCGCGTTCGTCACCGACCGGCCCGGCCACGACGCGCGCTACGCCATCGACGCGACCAGGCTCGAAACCGAACTGGGCTGGCGCGCGCAGGAGACGTTCGACACCGGCGTCGAGAAGACGGTGCGCTGGTATCTCGACAATGAATGGTGGTGGCGCCCGTTGCGCGACAAGGTCTATGCCGGCGAGCGGCTGGGCCTGATCGACGCGAACAAGGCTTGATCCGATGCGGATGCTCGTCACCGGACGCGACGGCCAGCTCGTGCGCGCGCTGCGCGCCAAAGCCGGCGGCGATCTCGAATTGATCGCGCTCGGGCGCCCCCAGCTCGATCTGTCGCGGCCGGACACGCTCGACGCCGTCGTGCGCGACGCGCGCCCCGACGTGATCGTCAACGCCGCCGCCTACACCATGGTCGACAAGGCCGAGGAGGAGGAGGCGCTCGCCGCCACGATCAACGGCGAGGCCGCCGGCGCGCTGGCGCAGGCCGCCGCCGATCTCGGCGTCCCGATCCTCCAGATCTCGACCGACTACGTCTTCGACGGGACCAAGGCCACGCCCTATGTCGAGAGCGATCCGGTCGCCCCCGTCAACGCCTATGGCCGCTCCAAGCTCGCCGGCGAACGCGCCGTCGCAGCCGCCAACCCGCGCCACGCGATCCTGCGCACGAGCTGGGTCTATGACGCGCAGGGAAAGAACTTCCTCAAGACGATGCTGCGTCTGGCCGAAACGCGGGACGAACTCGGCGTCGTCGCCGACCAGATCGGCGCGCCCTCCTACGCGCCCGACATCGCGGACGCCGTGATCGCGACGGCGCGCAACCTCGTCGCCGACGGCGACGCGCGGCGCGCCGGCGTCTTTCATATGACGGGCGGCGGGCAGACGAGCTGGGCGGGCTTCGCGCAGGAGATTTTCCGGCTCTCCGCGCAGGCCGGCGGGCCTTCGGCGCGCGTGCGCGACATCGCCACGAGCGACTATCCGACGCCGGCGAAGCGCCCCGCCAATTCGCGTCTGAACTGCGACAGGCTCGCCGCCACGCATGGCGCGCGGATGCCGGACTGGCGCGACGCGCTCGCCCGCTGCATTCGAGACATGAAAAAGGTCTGACCCCATGAAGGGCATCATTCTGGCCGGCGGCAGCGGCACGCGGCTTTATCCGATCACCCTGGCGGTGTCGAAGCAGCTCGCGCCGATCTACGACAAGCCGATGATCTATTATCCGCTGTCGGCGCTGATGATGGCGGGCGTGCGCGAGATCCTGATCATCTCGACGCCGCACGATCTGCCCGGATTCAAGCGGCTTCTGGGATCGGGCGCGCAATGGGGCCTCAAGCTCGCCTATGCCGAGCAGCCCTCGCCCGACGGGCTGGCGCAGGCCTTCACCATCGGCGAGGAGTTCCTCGCCGGCGCGCGCGCGGCGCTGGTGCTGGGCGACAACATCTTTTACGGCGCGGGCTTCCGCAAGCTGGTGGGCGCGGCGCGCGCGCAGGAGACGGGCGCGACGGTGTTCGCCTATCATGTGCCCGATCCCGAGCGTTACGGCGTCGTCGCCTTCGACGGCGAGGGCCGCGCCAACTCCATCGAGGAGAAGCCGCTGAAGCCGAAATCGCGCTGGGCGGTGACGGGGCTGTATTTCTACGACCGCGACATCGTCGACATCGCCAAATCGATCAAGCCCTCGGCGCGCGGCGAATACGAGATCACCGACGTCAATCGCGTCTATCTGGAGCGCGGCGACCTGCATGTGCAGAAGATGGGCCGCGGCTACGCCTGGCTCGACACCGGCACGCCCGACAGCTTCATCGACGCGTCGAATTTCGTGCGCGCCATCGAGAAGCGGCAGGGCCTGCGCATCTGCTGCCCGGAGGAGATCGCCTTCGATCAAGGCTTCATCGACGCCGCGCAGCTCGGCGAGCTGGCGACGCGGCTGGGCAAGAGCGCCTATGGCCAGTATCTCGCCGGTCTGATCGAAGACCACGACCGTTCGACGCCCTGAGGACCATCATGAAGATCGAAAAACTCGGCATCGACGGCCTTCTTCTCATCGAGCCGGTCAAGCATGGCGACGCGCGCGGCTTCTTCTCCGAGACGTTTCGCGTGGACAAGTTCGAGGCCGTCGCAGGGCCCGTGCGCTTCGTGCAGGACAATCAGTCGCGGTCGGCGAAAAAGGGCACGATCCGCGGCCTGCACTATCAGAAGGCGCCGCGCGGCCAGGGCAAGCTGGTGCGCGTGCTGCGCGGCGCGATCCTCGACGTCGCCGTCGACGCGCGCAAGGGCTCGCCGACCTTCGGCCGGCACGTCGCGGTCGAATTGTCGGAGGCGAACTGGCGCCAGCTCTACATCCCCGACGGCTTCCTGCACGGCTTCTGCACGCTCAGCGACGATGTGGAGGTCACCTACAAGGTGACGGACTATTACAGCCCCGCGCATGACGCGGCCGTGCGCTGGAACGACCCGGCGCTGGGGATCGAATGGCCGGTGACGGAGGCGCAAGCAATGGTATCGGAGAAGGACAAGGTGGCACCGTTGTTCGCCAGAGAGCTGGTCTTGGTTGTTCGGACAGCGCCTCGCGGAAATTAGGTTCTGAACCGCCCAGGTTTCCCGGAGGCATTTTTGTTTGAGTCACGCCGCCATCTGG
>ERZ1645187.2845-NODE-2845-length-14965-cov-260.325620_pt1 | contig 14965 bp, 14 predicted proteins | sample MGYA00575352_ERZ1645187 | MGnify/ENA primary metagenome ERZ1645187 (study PRJEB40837, sample SAMN11349314) | freshwater sediment metagenome | isolation source: river sediment | host: Sediment | place: India: Wazaribad , New Delhi | collected 2017-02-21 ...
CGGGCGCGGGGTAGACCTTGCGGTTGAGCTCGAAGTGCGGGCCGTCGCGGAAGCCCTTCCAGTCCCCGCCCCAGACCAGGGCGATGCCCAGGTCGGCGGCGGCGGACTTGAAGGCCAGGGCGATGCGCTCGAAGGCCGGCCAGTCCCAGGTGACCTGGCCGCCGACCAGGGCGGCGACGTCGATGGCGTGGCCGGTGAGGTGGCGCGAGTCGAGGGTGCGGCTGGCGCCCTCCTTGACCAGGTCCATCTGGCGCTGGAGGGAGCGCAGGCCCTCGGTGACGACGAAGTCGATCTCGCTGCGCGCGAGCGCCAAGGTGGCGACGGCGATGAGTTCCGGGCGCACGCCGCGGAGGTTGCGGTAGCTGCGGGCGGAGAAGGTGAAGGTCATGGCTGGTGGCTCCGGGGGGTGGTCCCGGGCAGGGGTTTGAGCGCCCGGGCGATGAGGCGTTTCATGACGGCGAGGTGGGCCTGGCCGACGGGGGTGCGGTTGGGCTTGGGCAAGGCTAGGGGCTGGGGCCGGGCCGGGAGGTGGTCGAGGAGTTCCGCCGGGGCGGGCCAGCGGCGGGCGCTGCCGGACAGGGCGGCGAAGGCGCGGCGCAGGCGGGCGGCGTCGGGGTCCTGCTGCCAGGCGCGGCGGTACCAGAGGGTGTCGATCCAGACGGCGCAGGCGAGGTCCAGGCCGGCGTCGGTGGGGGTGCCGACCAGGTGCATGGCGGCCAGGCGCTGGAGGCCCTCGGCGATCACGGCGCTGAACCAGGGGTCGGGGACGGGCATTTGTATTTTTCCAGGCTGAGGATGCCGCGCAGGCTGGGGGAGAGTTCGCGCTGGGGTGGGCGGCCGCCGAGTTCGTCCTCCCAGCGGGCGCCGCGCAGGTAGGTGGCGGGCATGGGGGCGTAGCCGCGCAGCCACCAGTCGTCGGCCTGGCTGCGGTGCTGGACGTCGGCGACGATCATGTCGGTCAGGGGCTCCAGGTGGTGGCCGCGCCAGACCGCGAGGGCGGTCTTGCGGCCGCGCTTGCGCTGGCCACTGGGCCAGGTGGCCCAGAAGCGATCGAAACCGGGGGTCGACCCGGTCGCGGGGCGCCCGGCGGGTGCGCGCAGCGCACACTCTCTCACTGACGGTTCTTCTAACGGTTCTTCTGACGGTTCATAGGCAATAGCTATTGCCGGTTGCCCTACGTTGCATTGCCGGTTGCCTGGCGTTGCATTGCCGGTTGCCCCTGGCAATGCATTGCCGGTTGCCTCCGGAAGTGCATTGCCGGTTCCCTGGGTCCGTTCAAGGTGGAGCTGATAGGCGTTCGAGCGCCGACCTCCCCCCGTGCCGGGGCGGATGATGACCTCTAGGAGGCCGAGCTTGGCGAGGGCGGCGACGTTGTAGCGGACCTGGCGTTCGCCGCATTCGAGCTGCTCCGCCAGCCGCGCTTGCCCTGGGTAGCCGTAGCCGGTGGCGTTGCAGCTGTCGGCGATGGCCAGCAGGGTGAGCTTGAGGTGGGAGGGCAGGCCCCGCAGCGACCAAGCCCAGGCAGAGGCTTGGACGGACATTTCAGATCACCTCAACCGGGGGCTGACGGCCCGGGCGGCGGGTTACGGGCTGCGGGTCCAGCTCGTGGGCCTTGAGGGGCACGGAGCGGCGTCGTGGGGCGTTCCTGGGCATGTCCTTGGTCTGGGCCCGGATGGGCTTGGGCAGCGGCTCCAGGTCCAGTCCAGCCATCATCTCGGCGGCGGTGGTCCCCAGGGCGCGGGCGATCACCAGGACCTGATCCACGGTCGGGGTGGTGAAGCCGCGTTCCCACTTGCTGATGTTGGTCTGGCCATAGCCGCAGGCCTTGGCAAGCTGTGTCTGGTTGATGTTGGCCGCGGCCCGGGCGGCGCGCAGGTGGGCGGCGAAAGAGGGGCGTTCGTTCATGGAGGGCTCCCCGGCGTGGTTGGATTAACTGTGAGAGATATCATAGCGCATAAAGAAATAAACGCGGATAAATCCAGGCCCCGGGGTGGATAGCGCCAACAGTGCTAAACTATAGGCGTGAAGTGATATTCTGGATTGCAATCATGACGGACACTACCAAACGGCCTCGCACGCGCTTGTACCTGGCGCGGCGCGCGGCCGGCATTACCCAGATGGAATTGAGCGCCCGCACGGGCATTAGTCAGGTACTGATCTCGAACATCGAGCGGTCGGCGCGCGAGGGCTCGGCCGATACCTATCGCAAGCTGGCGAAGGTCTTGGGCGTGTCGGTGTCCTACCTGACGGGTGAGCAGGTGCAGGACTGGCGCGAGGGCAGCGGGCGGGAGGAACTGCTGAAGGATCCGATTGCCGACCCGGGCCTGCAGGCGTTGGCGCGGAATGAGGCCTTGTGCGAGGCCCTCGCCATCGAGGTCGAGGAGTGGGCGGCGCTGCGCTCGTTGCAGAGTCCGCATCCGCTGAACCAGGAGGCGTATCTGATCGTCCTGCACGCGATCCGGGGCAGTGTGGTAGATGTGTGATGCGACAGGGGCGGGCACAGTCACTTAGTGTCGCTCCTGGTCTTGCCCTTGGCCGACCCCAACCCCCAAGCAGTTGTGGAGTTGGCGGAGCGTACGGGCCTCAGTCAAGTCATGATCAGCGTGATCGAAACCGGGCTGCGCGAGGGCTCGGTGCAGACCCTGGCGAAATTCGCCAAGGTGCTGGGGGTGCCGGTGTCCTATCTGGCCGGTGAGCAACTGGCGGAGTGGGTCAAGGGCGCGGGTCGGGAGGGGATTCTCAAGGATGCCGAGGCGGTGCCCGGGCCGCGGGAGCTGCCTAGGCGGGTGGAGCTGCGCGAGGCGCTGCAGATCTCGGCCCCGGAGTGGAACGGTCTGCGCTCCCTGGAGACCGAGTTGTCCATGGCCATGGAGGGGTATGTGGCGCTGCTGATGCTGATCCGGGGGTATCGGATTGAGAAGTGATGGGAACGGGGGGGAACCGGGGGGTGTCCGTTAGCGCCCGCCGGGAGGGATGGGGAACAACCTGGCCGGGAGGGGGGTTCCCGTCCTTTTTCTGCTGCGATCCCGCCCCGCACCTGGGTTAGACTAGGGCTGTGTTGACCATTGGCCGGACCGTTGGGCGGGTGTCCTTGGCATCAGTTCTTTACGCAGTCGATGACGGATTGGGCGATTCTGGGTGTGCCGGAAAATGTGCGGGCACAGCGCCGCACAGGCTATGAACAGAGCAGGTTGAGGCAGGTTTGCACAGTGCGCGAGCGGCTAACCTGTTGATTGATATAGACTGATGGCGCAGTCTTGCGACTTTTAATCAGGTGGTCGTGCGTTCGAGTCGCACAGGGCGCACCAAATTCAAAGACTTAGAAAAGCCCGATGAACTCGGGCTTTTTTTTGTTCCAGTGATGTCCCAGGTCGCGATCCTGTCCCAGCGGGCCACCTAAAATCACGGTCCGGCCAAGCGGGGATGGGGGGCCAGATTACGGATCCGCTGTAGGAGGTGTGGGTGATCAGAAGTTGGTGGCGGGGGATTGCTCCTCCCCTGGCTTGGGGCGGAGTCAATTCCTCCCCTCTAGCCCAGAACCCCAAGCAAGGTATGAGATTCTTCCAATAACTTTTTCCGTTCATCCACGTTTTTGAGGCTCTGAAGCTTATGGTAAATCTCGATGTAGCGCTTTCTAATGCGCCGAAAATCCAGTGACTCGTACTCCTGGGAAATCCATTGAATTTCGGCCTCCGTAAGAGCGGCGATGACTTCTCGTGGCATATAGTTAAAATAATCTATATCCCCATCGCTGGAGAAATGCCAAATATCATATTCTGCTATTTCCTTGCCCAAAACCTTCGGGATGATATAAAGATTGGACAGCATTGTTTCCGCCAACTTCTTCCTGGCTTCAGTATCTTTCCCGAGTCTTTTCAGAATTAAAGCCCAGCAGAGCAGTTGTATGGGCTCGCCCACGTCGTCGGAAAACTCATTTTCATACCATTGAAGATAGTATTGCGCTTGTTCCGTGTTATTCAATACAAAATACAGCGAGAAAAGCAGGTATCTCTGGCCGGCACCGTCGTTAACATAACCAAACTGCTTTTTTTCTTTTAGAAGCGCGTTTCTGTAACTGGAGATGCGTTTCTCTAGCGCCTTTTCATTTTTCGGGAAGTCGTACATGCTGATGATTCTCCTGCTAAAAGTCATGTTGCGACAATTTGGCCGATCACCCCGAGGACGGAGGGAGTGTCCCGGGTCTGAGCGATGACGATCCGGGTCCGCCCTGGTACTGGTCAACGCATCCGTACATCGGCGAACAAGGGGGGGTAACCGGCTGGCAACCCGGGAAACCACCATCCGATTGAAGACGAATGCTGACGGGTAGGGCGGGTATCGTCAAGGCCATTGAGGCACTCGGGGAGGGTTGGTACGCGCGCGAGTCGTGGTGACGGTACTGCCCGATAAGCCCTCCTCATGGCCACAACATTCATCGCCGCCTCTTTTGTCTTCATCGGAAGGTCAGGAGGCAGACGCTGGACGGCCCACCGGCGATGCCGTGGTCGACAATTATCAACCGCGCACCGAATTGGGCCGCAAACTGATTGAATTACGGCGCGCCCATATTCGCGCCAGCGGCCAACTGCTGAACTGGGAAGAGATTGACGCCGAAGTGCGCGAGCGTCGTGGTGGGGTGGTCAATGACTAGGTAGATGAAATAGTGATGATCGCCCTCTTATCACGGCCCAGGTCATTTTGGGCTTCAAGCCCTTTTTAAATCAGGCGGCTTTCAATAAGTTTTGATTCATCACATGCCAAAATACTGAAACCTGTTCCGGTTTGTGGTCAAAGTAATCCTCAAAGAATCCGGGTTCGTTCAAAGGAATAGGATAGGCATACTCTTCCCCGTCATACCCAAACTCGATTACCCAATCAGCAGGGCGTCGGTTATCGAGAATATCGAATAAATCTGCCGGATAGAGATAAGGTTTCCCCCTATCGTTTAGAATCCTAAAATCGCCCGCTTCGATCCCAATCACGAAATATGCTTGAGCTGACGAAAGATCGGGGTATTGTGGGCTTGGCGACTTCATACGTACAATCATAATCGTCATATCACCTTCAGCTTGGTTTCAAACCTGCCAATGCCATAACATTCATACCAATGGTATTCGTAAAAGATACCATTTTGATCAATGGGTGGACTGCTTTTCTTAACCCATTCAGAGATCTTTCCACCATACGTATCGACCAACCGTTGAACATCCCGAATGCGTTCTCCCTTAGCGATAACTCGCGATTGTGAGATTAGATCTTTGGTCAGTTCGATTGTGGCTGCCCTCTTTCCTGGTTCCTGGGCGTCGTTCTGGGTTGGTTTCACGTCGGTGGCGAAGAGTGTGAAGAAGGGCCAGAGCGGGTCTTGATCGGAGAAGTATATCTTCCCATACTTGCCAGTTAATATCTTTCTTCAGTGGTTTTTTCTGAGGGGAGTTGTGCATGGAGCCTGAGTTGGCACCGAATAATCTGGGTGAATCTATGCTCAACCTGGCTTCGGCCAGGATTTTTCGTTCCGAGTCTGGCGGTTTAATAAGTTAAATTTATGTTTAATAAGAAAATAATATCCCTTTTCCCCTTGGCGGATGGCCAATGCTGGTCTATTTTTATTGTAGGGATAGAAGCATCAGGAGAGCAGCCATGAAGACCAAGACAACCGAACTGACTCACGTGACACCGCATCGCGAGCTCGATGTCTTCGATAACCTGGATCGGATGTTCGACGCCATGCAGCGCCGGTGGATGCGTCCTTTCGGTGAGCTCTTACCGGATTGGGCGCCTTTCATGGGACACATGGAGTATGGCATGCCGCCTCTCGATCTGATCGAGCGCGATAAAGAGATTCTGGTCCGGGTGGAGCTCCCGGGCATGGACAAGAAGGATCTTAAGCTTGACCTGCGCGGCGACCTGCTGACCATCGCGGGTGAGCGTCATCATGAGGAGGAGGAGAAGGAGGAGGGCAAGGTCTATCGCGCGGAGATCATGCGCGGGACCTTCACGCGGACCGTCCGCCTGCCGGAGCCGATCGATGCCGAGAAGGTGGACGCCGTGTTCAAGGATGGTCTTCTCGAGATCCACCTCCCCAAGACCCACGCGACGGAGCGGCGTCAGATCGAGGTCAAGTGATCGCGGTCGCGTGACACGGGCGAGGCCCCCGCCCACGCCGGGGGGGCAGCAAGGGCCGGCCAAGCGCCGGCCCTTGGCGTTAAGCGCCTTGCAAGCTGCCGATTGTCCCGCTCCCTGGCCGCGCGCTCACTCGCCCGCCAGTTGGCGCAGCTTGGGGATGTCGAGGCGACAGCGGTTGAGGTTGAGGTCGACCAGCAGGCCCTGGCGCTTGAATTCGGCGATGGTGCGGCTGGTGGTTTCGGTGGTGATGCCGAGCATGGCGCCCATGTCCTCGCGGCTGAACAACTCGCACTCGTTGCTCGCCTGATCCCGCACCAGGCGCAGGAGCAGGCGGGCGACCCGCTGGCGGGCGGAGCCGGTGGAGAGCTCCGTCAGCCAGGCGTCGGCCTCGGTCAGGGCCCGCTGCCAGCGGGTCATGAGCTCGGTATGGAGCCGCGGGTTTTCCGCGCCCAGGGCCTTGACCAGCCGCGCCGGGTAGCGGCAGACCTCAGTGGTTTGCAGGACTACCGCCTCGTGTTGGTAGGGGGCGTCGAGGATGGCCTCTAGCCCGAGGACGTCGCTGGTCCGGGCCAGGCGGACGATGCGCTGGTTGCCATCCGGCAGATACTGGACCAGTTTGAGGGCGCCGCTGCGCACGGTGAAGAGGAACTCGCCCCGGTCCCCGGCATGGTAGAGGGAGCCCCCGGGTTTGAGGGTGAACTGGTCGATGGGGTCGTGAATCTTCTCGAAGTCCCGCACGGTGAGACCGGCAAAAAGGACGGAGTCCCGCAGCGCGCAGTTGAGGCAATCCGCCTCGCCGGACCAGGCTTCGCGCAATGTCACGTACTTCACCATGAAGAAGCTTCTCGAGCCGCGTGGAATTGAGAAAAATCAACCAGCGCAAGTGTAACCGAAAAGGGCCTGACTTTCGGTGTAGCATTGCGTGGGGCTAGAGCCCTGATCATCCTGAGGCCTTAGTGGAGGGAATAATGAGTCAAATCAATGCCTGGGCCGCCACCGCCGCCGGCGGTGCCTGCGAAGCCCACTCCTACGACCCGGGTCCCCTGGGACCCGATGAGGTCGAGATCGCCGTGGAGCATTGCGGCATCTGCCATTCCGACCTTTCCATGCTCGACAACCATTGGGGCATGAGCCGCTATCCGCTCGTTCCCGGGCATGAGGCGGTGGGGCGTATCATCGCCGTGGGCGAGCGGGTCGCCGGACTAAGCCAGGGGCAACGCGTCGGGGTCGGCTGGATGGCGCATAGTTGCATGCATTGCCCCACCTGCCTGTCCGGCGAGCACCAGCTCTGCGCGCAGAGCCAGGGGACCATCGTCGGCCGCCATGGGGGCTTCGCGGATCGCCTGCGCTGCCACTGGGCCTGGGCACTGCCCCTGCCGGAGGGCCTGGACGCCGGCGCCGCCGGGCCCCTGATGTGCGGCGGCATCACGGTCTTCTCCCCCCTGCTGATCCACCGCGTCACGCCGACGGCGCGGGTGGGCGTGGTCGGCATCGGCGGCCTGGGGCATCTCGCCCTCCAGTTCCTGCGCGCCTGGGGGTGCGAGGTCACGGCCTTCACCTCCAACGAGTCCAAGCGCGCCGAGGCTCAGGCCCTGGGCGCCCATCGCGTGGTGGCGAGCAATGACCGGCGCGCCCTGCGGGCGATTCGTGGCTCCCTGGACCTGATCATCAGTACCGTCAACGTCACCCTGGACTGGTCGGGCCTGCTCGCCACCCTGGCCCCCAAGGGGCGCCTGCATATTGTCGGCGCGGTGCTGGAGCCGATGATGATCAATGCCATGGACCTGATCGGCGGCCAGAAGGGCGTCTCCGGCTCCCCCATCGGCTCCCCGACCGCCCTGGCGACCATGCTGGACTTCGCCGCTCGCCACCAGATCCTGCCGCAGGTGGAGCATTTCCCCATGAGCCAGGTGAACGCTGCCCTGGACCATCTGCGCGCCGGCAAGGCCCGCTATCGGGTGGTGCTCGACGCCGATTTCGCCGCCTGATCAGGGATGGGTTCTAAGGGGCGGGAAACCCGTAGGGCGGTTCCGACACCTGGATCAGGGGACCGCCCTCGCCCAGGCTCAGACGACCATCGGCGACGGCGGCGATCTCCGCCACCAGGCTGAGGGCCCAGCGGCCCTCGGCCAGTGGGCTGGCCTCGACGACGGTGCCGGGGGTCTGGGCGGACTCGCTGATCGGGGAGAAAAGGGCGTCGCCGGGGCGGGGCGGGCGGTCCGACGTCACCTCGCCCACATAGAGGCGGCGCTTGAGCTTGCCCAGGTACTGCATGCGGGCGACGACCTCCTGGCCGGTGTAACAGCCCTTGGTGAAGCTGACGCCATCCACCCGTTGCAGGTTGGTCATCTGCGGCACGAAGGCCTCGCGGGTCTCCGGGTGGATGTTGGGCAGGCCGGCCTGGATGTCGCCCAGGGTCCAGTGCTCGGCGTTGACCGGGGTAGCCGCCGCGGCCAGCCGGTCCCAACGGGCGGTCAGGGCCGGGACGGGCCCCAGAACCAGAAAACGGGGCGGGGTGCCCGCCGGGCGGATGATGGTCAGGTCGCCCACCTGGGCCTGACCGTTGACCTCCGCGGGCAGGGCCGCTAACTCAAGACCAGCGGCCTTAGGACCCGTGGCATCAGGAACGCTGGCCTCAGGACCGGCGGTCTCAGGGCCCGTGGCATCAGGACTCGCGGCCTCAGGACCAGCGATGTCAGGAACGGCGGCCTTAGGACCTGCGGCCTCGGGAATGGCGTCCGCCAGCAGCGTCTCTGCCTGGTCACCGCTCAGCCCCAGGGCGGCGAACTCCGCCGAGGCGTCGGTCAGGACGACCTGGGATCGCAGGACGAACATCCGCAACCGCTTGAGCACCAGCTCCACCTGGGTGCGCGGCAACAGCAGGTAGAAGGTGTCACCCCGGCGCAGCAGGCGGAAACTGGCCAGCATGCGGCCCTGGTGGGTGCAGTAACCGGCCAGTTGCGAGTGGGTCGCGCTGACCTGACGCACGTCGTTGGTCAGTTGCCCTTGCAGGAAGGTAGGGGCGTCCGCCCCGGCGACCGCGATCAGGCCCAGGTGGCTAAGGTCGCAGAGGGCCGGATCGGCCTGGCGAGGGGCGTCGGGGAAGCGGGCCCGGCCGTCCTCGCCATAGCGGGCCCCATGGCTCTCAAGAAAGTCGCGCCACTGGCTGTTCATCGTTCGCAGGTCTCCTGATCGGCGGCGTCCGGGTCCGGACGCTTCCGGTATAAACTAGTACGGTCGCCCGTGGCAATGCCAGGTAAGCGTGACGACCCCCATCCAGACCGCTCAAGTGGTAACGTTTTGTCTATTCATCAAGCCAATCTGCGCGTCGACAGCCTGGTCCTGTACAAAGGTCACCCCGCCCGGGTCCTGAGCCTGGGGGAGAAGATCGAGATCGCCCTCGACAAGGGCGAGACCAAGCGGGTGCGCCTCAAGGACATCGACCTGCTCCATCCGGGGCCCCTGCGCGGTCTGCACGAGTTGACCCTGGACGCGGGCGACTTCGCCGAGGCCTGGGAACTGCTGGAGGGCGGCACTACCCGGCTGCGGGAGCTGGCCGAGCTCATCCATGGCGATTTCACCCCCGCCGCTGCCTGGGCGGCCTGGGGCCTGGTGGCGGAGGGGCTCTGGTTCAGCGGTACCCCGGAGGAGATCCGCGCCCGGCCCCGGGCCGAGGTGGAGGCGGACCAGGCCCAGCGGCGGGCGCGGGAGGACGCGGCCCGGGACTGGGACGCCTTCCTGGCCCGCCTGGCGGCCAGCCAGCCCCTCCCCGAGGATGCCGAGCGCCTGGCGGAGGTGGAGCGCGTGGCCTGGGGGCGGTCGGAGCACAGCCGCATCCTCAAGGCCCTGGGGATCGAGGAGACCCCGGAGAAGGCCCACCGCGCCCTGGTCCAGTTCGGCCATTGGGCCCCGGAGCACAATCCCCATCCCGCCCGCCAGGCCCTGCCGGAGCTTGATCCTGATCTGCCGGTGGGTGAACTGCCGGACGAGGAGCGCCTGGACCTGACCCATCTCCCGGCCTTCGCCATCGACGACGAGGGCAACCAGGACCCGGACGACGCCCTGAGCCTGGACGGCGAGCGCCTCTGGGTCCACGTCGCCGATGTCGCGGCCCTGGTGCCCCCGGACAGCGACCTGGACCGGGAGGCCCGCGCCCGGGGGGCCAATCAGTATCTGCCGGAGCGCATGGTCAACATGCTGCCCCCGGCGATCACCGCCCGCCTGGGCCTGGGCCTGCTGGAGGTGTCGCCGGCCATCTCCTTCGGCTTCGGTTGCGGAGCCCAGGGCGAGGTGGTCGACGTCAGCGTCCAGCGCACCTGGGTGCGGGTGCAGCGCCTGAGCTACGAGACCGCCGAGGGCCTCCTCGACCAGGCGCCCTTCGCCGGCATGCAGACCCTGGTGGAGCGCTTCCGTCGCCGCCGTCAGGCCAACGACGCCGCGGGCATCGAGTTGCCGGAGGTGAGCCTGCGGGTGCGCGACGGGGAGGTCATCATCCGTCCCTTGCCGCGGCTGGCGAGCCGCGCCCTGGTCATGGACGCCATGCTCATGGCCGGGGAGGCCGTCGCCGTCCTCTGCCGCGACCTGGGCATCCCCATCCCCTACGTCACCCAGCCCCCGCCGGACAAGATCGAGCAGCCGGCGGACCTGGCGGGGATGTACGCCTATCGCCGGCGCTTCAAACCCTCGCGACTGGTGGGTGAGCCCGGGCCCCATTTTGGCCTGGGCCTGCCGCTCTACACCCGGGCCACCAGCCCCCTGCGGCGTTACTCCGATCTGCTGGTGCATCAGCAGCTCCGCGCCTGGCTGCGGGGCGAGGACCCCATCGACGCCAAGGCGGTGGCGGCGCGGGTGGGGGAGGCGGAGACCGCCGGCGTGGCGGTGCGCCGCGCCGAGCGCCTGTCCAATCAGCACTGGAAGCTGGTCTGGCTGCGCGCCCATCCGGACTGGTGGGGCGAGGCGGTGGTGGTGGACCGGGAGGAGCGCAAGCACGTCCTGCTGTTGCCGGAGCTGGCCCTGGAGACCCGCGCCCGCCTCCAGACGGAGCCGGCCCTCAATGCCGTCCTGCGCGTGTCGCCCCGGGAGGTGGACCTGGCCGACCTGGATTGCCGTTTCCGGATTCGCGACTGACGTTCGCGCTTGCGCCCCCCCGTGCCTGATCAGACCCCCGGTGGTATGCAGATAAGGCGGACCTAACCGTTCGGACCTTCGCTCCCCAACCCTCCTTTGCCAATGTTTATGCAAAAAAATCAGTAGCTTGTGTTGCCGATGCCGGTCCAGTTGGCAGGGGAGGGTGTGACCGCCTATACGCGGGCGTGCCATGGGCGGCGAAAAGCCCGACAATAGACCCCATCGCCCGCCGGACGGGCGCGGACCGTAGGAGGCCTGCCCATGATCAAGCTCCCCTTCAGCCGCAAGGCCCCGGAAGAGGCCAGCATCAAGCCCAGCGTCGCGTTCGCGGCCTATTGCGAGGCCGAGCGGGAGCGCCGGCGCGACACGGCCGGTGGCCTGGACGAGCAGCGTTTTCAGGCGGCCCTGGACCTGGCCCTGGAGCGCCTCCGGGCGCGTGAGGCGGCGGAGGAGAACCAGCGATGATCATTCTGCGCATAGAGGCCGAACGCCTGCACCGTTACCGGGTCCTGCGCCTGGCGGACCTGCCGGAGCGGGGCATCATCGGCCTCAGCGGCGACAACGAGAGCGGCAAGAGCGCCATTGGCGAGATCATCTGCTTCGCCCTCTTTGGCCGAACCTTCGCCCTGGCCGGGGAGCGCATCGGTAAGCTGGTGCACTGGGGCGCCGGGGAAGGGGCGGTCACCCTCCGCTTCCGCGTCAAGGGCAAGGGCTATGAGGTCAGCCGGCACCTGACCCGCGACGGCACCCAGTCGGCCCGTCTGATCGCGCTGGAGACCCCCAACGAACCCCTGGCGCGGGCCGATGCCGTGACCCCGGCCCTCACCCGCCTGGTCGGCTTCGGTTTCGACGATTACGTCGAGACCTGCTATCTCGCCCAGCGCGAGATCGCCTCCCCCCATCCCCACAGCCCGGCGGTGCGGGCCATGGTCGGCGCCGCCCCCTTGCAGGCCTGCGCCGCGGCCCTCGACACGGAACTGGCCACGGCCGAGGCGGCTCAGGCCGCCCGGCGCGAGCGCCGGCTGGCCCTGACCGAGGAGCAGGCGCAACTGGCCCCCGAGGCGGGCCGCGCCCAGGTCCTGGAGCGACAACTGGCCGAGATCGGCGAGCGTGAGGCGCAGAGGGCCGAGCGCATGCAGGCCCTGCAAGGGGCCAGCGACGATTACAGCACCGCCTATCGCCGCCATGGCAGCCATGGCGCCCGGCGCGCCCTCGCCGGCCTCTTCGCCAACATCGCGCTGCTGGCCGTGCTCGCTCTCGGGGCCCTGTGGGCCATGGTCCACTTCCAGCCCGCGACCTGGCCCATGCCCGTCATCATCGCCTGGCTGGAGGGTTTGATCGCCGAGACCGGCCTCACGGCCCATGCCGTCGTCACCGCGGTGGTGGTCATCTTCGGCGGCTTCCTGCTCCTGACCTGGCTCTGGCTGGCGGTGCTGGCGCTGGGACTGCGCCGGCGGCGAGCCCGGGCCCGGCGTCTGGCGCGGGAACTGGACCGGTTAGACAGTCTCGAACCCCTGCCGGCGCGCCTTCGGGAGACCCCGGGGGCGGGCGGTCTGGCCGGGGGGGGTGAACCGGGCGAGGCCGGTCCCGGCGCCGGACCGGACGAGGGCCCGCACCTGCTGATCGACCGGCCCGACGTGGAACGGCGCGCCCGCCTCCGGCAGCGCATCCTCTTCCTGGAGGCCGCGGTCGCGGAGGTCTGTAGCGCCCTGGAACATGAGGCGGTCTGGCTCAAGCGGGATCTGGAACGGCTGCATGCCTGGCAGGCGGCTACCCGCAATGGCCTGGCGCGGCTGCGCAGCGACGGCCAGCGCCACCAGGAACTGACACAGGAACTGGCCAGCCTCGACCAGGAGATTGCGGCGGCGGAGGACTGGATGGCCACCCGGCGCCTGGCGCGCGACCTGCTGGCGGGGGCGGCGCGGGAGATGTCCCGCCGATTCAGCGCCGGGTTGCGCGACATGGTCTCCCGGGCCCTGCCCCGCTTCACCGAAGGCCACTACGAGTTTCTGGAGGTGGACGAGGATCTGCAGGTTCGGGTCTATTCCAGCGACAAGCGTAACCTGCTGGACCTGGACGAGATCTCCAGCGGCACCCAGCGGCAGATCATGCTGGCGCTGCGTCTGGGCCTGTCACAGGAGCTGGTGGCCCGCCGGGTGCGGGACGATCAGTTCGTCTTTCTCGATGAGCCCTTCGCCTTCTTCGACAGCCGGCGGCTGCGCGGGGCCCTGAAGAACCTTTCGGAGCTGGGTGGCGACTTGACTCAGTACTGGGTGGTGGCCCAGCGGTTCCCCCAGGACGCGCCCATTGGCCTGGAGATCGCCTGCGGGCAGCACCCGGACACCCTGACCCTGGGCTTTCCCGAGGTCGCCTGAGGGGGACGCTGGGTTTTCCCCAGGTCCCATGATGGGGAAGGGTCGTAAGCATTCACACCCCCCGAAACCCGTTGGGTTTTGGTGCCAGAGTGTTTTGCATGACGGGGAAGGGTCGTAAGCATTCACACCCCCCTGCCGCCTGAGTATCGGTGGCGCAAGGGGATGATATCCTGGCTCCCTCCCCCCTGGTGGGGGAGGGTTGGGGAGAGGGGGCTAAAGGCCTACGAGGGGATTAAGTGCGGATGGCGGTCGCTGGCAGGTCCAGCCGATCGCGCAAGCGTGGGCGGATCTCAGGTACGTCAGGCGCGCCAGGTGCGTACCGGGCCCGTGTCGAGATGCACGAAACTGGAGCGGCCGTAGGTGCCGACGCCACCGCGACTGAGGGCGATGGCGGACTCCCGGAGACGGGAGCTGGAGCAGTCCTCGAAGGTCACGTCGATGGCCTTGCCACTGATATGGAAGCTGTTGCGGGCCACCCGTTTGGAGGCCCGGCGCAACTGGGCGTTGCTGTTGGGTGAGCGGTAGGCGCTGAAGACCTCGATCTCGCACTCCTCGCCGTGGATGCGCTTCTGCAGATCGTAAAGCAGGTCGAACAATTTGGGGTCCATGTGGGTGCTTTCACCATTGCGGTGATCGCGCAGGAAATGGTTCAGTTTGGCGAGGGCATCCCGTTGGTAACTGTCGCCAATCCGATAAGTAATGCGAATGCTTTCATCGGTATGGGCGTGGCGCAGTCGGATGATGCGGCTCTTGTCAGTGGATCTCTTCGTGGCGAAGGCGGGGGCAGCAATAGTGGATAAGGCGAGGCCAAGGAAATATCGCCGGTTCATTCAGTTAACCCGTAGTCGTCATTCAGATCAAGCGAGTGGCGGGATTATAGTCAGAAAAAAATGTACCGCAACAATAAATTGCATGCATTTGCCCCTGATTGGCGGCGTATCATTCAATGAAATTGTCGTCTCAGCGCGACGAACAAATGATTGATATGGAGGCCATCCCAGGGCGATAAATGAGATTGCCGGCTGAGTGATTCCAGAAACATTAGTGACTGTAGGAAGTTGATAATTACCCAGCAAACTAGTCCGATGGATGTCGCAATCCCGCAACGAATGGTTATTTCGCAACGGAACGGGTGGAAAGGCGGGCTGATCTTGGTTCATTTTGTCTCCCCCTGGTTGCGTGGTGCTTGCCGACTGGCGGGGTGGGGTCCGGCCGACTGGCGACCGCCCGCGGTGCCGTGGTGCTGAGGTGGCGCGGTGCCGCAGTCCCGACGGTGATTCCTGGCGGCAGGGCGAGCGCGCATAACTCACGCCCCAAACAGGATCTTAGCGCGGTAATCA
>ERZ1645187.2846-NODE-2846-length-14964-cov-6.493729_pt1 | contig 14964 bp, 14 predicted proteins | sample MGYA00575352_ERZ1645187 | MGnify/ENA primary metagenome ERZ1645187 (study PRJEB40837, sample SAMN11349314) | freshwater sediment metagenome | isolation source: river sediment | host: Sediment | place: India: Wazaribad , New Delhi | collected 2017-02-21 ...
TGCGGCAGGTTGGAGACCGGCCCGGCGAGCACGCTGTTGTCCTGGCGCTCGGCGTCGAACAGACCCCAGTAGCCGCCGACCGCGCCTTCGCTTTCGCGCTTCCACGGCTGGTCAAAGGCTTCGATCAGGTTGTAGTGCCAGCCATTCTGCTCGGCGATATGGACGAAGCCACGGATGAAGCGGGCTTCGTTGACCCGGCTGGGCAGGGCGGTTTCGCGCTGGCGGCCTTCGCTGGGCCAGCCGGTTTCACCGATGAAGATGTCCTTGGGAGCGAACTTGCTGCCGAACACCTGACGGATCTGCGCCACGTGGGCCAGGGCGGCATCGATGCCGCGCGGATCATCTTCCCAGTAGGGCAGCAGGTGGATGGTGAGGAAGTCCACGGCCGGGGCGACTTCCGGGTACTGCAGCCAGAACTCCCAGACATCGGCGTAGGTCACCGGTTGTTCGACGCCGGCCTTGACCTGCTCGATCAGCGTGACCAGTTGGGCGCCAGTGACTTCCTTGCGCAGCAGCGCCTCGTTGCCGACGATCACCGAGGTGACCACGTCGGGGTTGGCCTTGGCGGCCTTGATCAGCGCGTCGATTTCCAGCTGGGTATCGACCGGGTTGCTGCTGACCCACGCGCCGAGCATCAGCTTCAGACCGTGCTTGCGGGCCAGCTCGGGGATGGCTTCCAGCCCGGTCATGGAGTAGGTGCGCACGCACTCGAAACGGGTGGCCAGCAGGGCGAGGTCCGCGTCCATGCGCTCGGGACGCAGCACGAAGGGCTGGTCGAAGGGCGACTGGTCCTTGTCGAACGGGCTGTAGGAGGCGCATTGCAGCTTGTGCGTCGGAGTCGCCGCGTCGGCCAGGTGCACCGGTTGACCGATCCACAGCCACAGGCCGGCAAGGGCGAGCAGGGCCAGCAGGGTGCTGAACAGGTAGGGAAGCAGGGGGAAGCGGCGAGTCTGAGTCATGGCGGCTAGGCGTCAGTCCAACGAAGCCGCGCATCTTAGCGGATTTCCCGCCCCTCAGGCGTGATGATGCAGCCAGGCGTGGCGGGGAATCTGGCTGGCCTGCTGCTTCTTGCGCTCCACGCGCTGCCAGATCTTTTCATGGAAGAAGAAGGCCACCGAGTTGCACAGCGGCTCGACCGCGGCCACCAGGCCGCCCACGGCCACGCTGCCGGTCAGGGCGTAGGCCACACCGAAGGCGATGCAGAAGTGCATGACGGTAAAGGTGATGGTCTTGAGCATGATGGCGTGCCTCCAGCAGGAATCATTGCGTATGGGCAAGCCTAGTCAGGGGACTGCTGCCGGAGAAATCGGCGTTGTCCATCGGCGCCATAGCCGGCGCCAATCACGCGCCGTGACGGCCCTTGCCGGATCGGCGCAAGACCACGGCTGGCGTGGCTCTGCGACTTTGGTCGAGGCGGGTGGGAATCTACGACTAAGGTCGTCTGTCGCCATTTACTGGTGGTTCTAGAGTGGACTCACAGCACTTGCGCTGCGGAGGACTCTAACAATGAACGATCCCATCTACGAGCGGATACAAGCCAATCCGCGCTTCCAGGAACTGGTGGCCAAACGCGAGCGTTTCGCCTGGCTGCTGTCGATCATCATGCTCGGCCTGTATCTGGCCTTCATCATCCTGATCGCCTTCGAGCCGCAGCTGCTCGGCACCCGCATCAATCCGGACAGCCCGACCACCTGGGGCATTCCGCTGGGCGTGGGTCTGATTCTGTCTGCTTTTGTTCTGACCGGCATCTACGTCAAGCGCGCCAATGGCGAGTTCGACGCCCTCAACAAAAGCATCCTGGAGGAGGTACAGCAATGATCGCCCGCCTGCTTACTACCCTCGGCCTGATGGCCGTGGCACCGGCCCTCTGGGCTGCCGGTGCGCTGGAAGGCGATGTGCAGCGCCAGCCGCTGAACATTTCCGCCATCCTGATGTTCGTCGCCTTCGTCGGCGCCACCCTGTACATCACCTACTGGGCCTCCAAGCGCAACACCTCGGCGGCTGACTACTACACCGCCGGCGGCAGCATCACCGGCTTCCAGAACGGCCTGGCGATTGCCGGCGACTATATGTCGGCGGCGTCCTTCCTGGGTATTTCCGCGCTGGTATTCACCTCCGGCTATGACGGCCTGATCTACTCGATCGGCTTCCTGGTCGGCTGGCCGGTGATCCTGTTCCTGATCGCCGAGCGCCTGCGCAACCTGGGCAAGTTCACCTTTGCCGACGTGGCCAGCTATCGCCTCAAGCAGAAGGAAATCCGCACCCTGTCGGCCTGTGGCTCGCTGGTGGTGGTGGCCTTCTACCTGATCGCGCAGATGGTCGGTGCCGGCAAGCTGATCGAGCTGCTGTTCGGCCTGAACTACCACGTGGCGGTGATCCTGGTCGGTATCCTGATGGTCTGCTACGTGCTGTTCGGCGGCATGCTGGCCACCACCTGGGTGCAGATCATCAAGGCCGTGCTGCTGCTGTCCGGTGCCTCGTTCATGGCGCTGATGGTGATGAAGCACGTCAACTTCGACTTCGCCACCCTGTTCAGCGAAGCCATCAAGGTTCACCCGAAAGGTGAGGCCATCATGAGCCCCGGTGGCCTGGTGAAGGACCCGATCTCGGCGATCTCCCTGGGTCTGGCGCTGATGTTCGGTACTGCCGGTCTGCCGCACATCCTGATGCGCTTCTTCACCGTCTCGGATGCCAAGGAAGCCCGCAAATCGGTGTTCTACGCCACCGGCTTCATCGGCTACTTCTACATCCTGACCTTCATCATCGGTTTCGGCGCGATCCTGCTGGTCAGCACCAACCCGATGTTCAAGGACGGTGCCGGTGCCCTGCTGGGCGGCAACAACATGGCGGCCATCCACCTGGCCAACGCCGTCGGCGGCAGCCTGTTCCTCGGCTTCATCTCGGCCGTGGCCTTCGCCACCATCCTCGCGGTGGTGTCCGGTCTGACCCTGGCTGGTGCTTCGGCGGTGTCCCACGACCTGTATGCCAGCGTGTTCAAGAAGGGCAAGGCCAACGACAAGGATGAGCTGCGCGTATCGAAGATCACCACCGTGTGCCTGGGTGTGCTGGCCATCGGTCTGGGCATCCTGTTCGAGAAGCAGAACATCGCCTTCATGGTCGGTCTGGCCTTCTCCATCGCCGCCAGCTGCAACTTCCCGGTACTGTTCCTCAGCATGTACTGGAAGAAGCTGACCACCCGCGGTGCGCTGATTGGCGGCTCTCTGGGCCTGCTGACCGCGGTGACCCTGATGATCCTCGGCCCGACCGTGTGGGTGCAGGTGCTGGGCAACGCTCAGGCGGTGTTCCCGTACGAGTACCCGGCGCTGTTCTCCATGGCGATTGCCTTTGCCGGCATCTGGTTCTTCTCCATCACCGATACCTCCGCATCGGCTGCTGAAGAACGTGCCCGCTTCCTGCCGCAGTTCGTCCGTTCGCAGACCGGTTTGGGTGCCAGTGGTGCAGTAGCCCACTGATCCACCGCTGACTCCGAACTTTCAGGCCGCCTTCGGGCGGCCTTTTTTTATGCGCGCCTCTGTGGGGCGACGTCGGTAGTGGCGTTCGGCTAGTCTTGCTGTGCTTGCGACGCCCTTTCCCTGGCCTGCTGTCGCGGCGGAGAACCCCAGCATGGCGGCTGACCCCGTGGAACCTTCGGCGGACCTGCAACGCGGCGAGAATCGCCGGGTCGAGCAGCTCTGCCTGTTGCTGCTGGTCGGCCTGCCGGTGATGGCGGCAACCAACCTGTTTCCCGGACGCGGCCTGGTGCTGCTGATGATCGTTGCCAGCTGGTTTCTGGCCGGTGCTACCTGGCTGCTCAGTCGCCGCGGCTGGCACGAGCTGGCCAAGCAGATTCTGCTGATGGCGCTGTTCGCCATTCTCTCGCTGGCCATGTGGTTCGATCAGGGGCCCTATAACGGCGCCATGCTCGGCTATGCGGCGATCCTGGTGATGGCGGCGCTGCTGGCCAAGCCACGGGTGCTGCTGGTGCTGCTGGTGCTGATGGTGCTGGTTCAGGGCCTGTTCAATTACGCCGCGGTGGCCGGCTGGCAGAGCTTCGACGCCAAGCCCCTGGGACTGCGGCGCTTCGTCAATATCGTGGTGCTGCTGGGGCTGGTGGCCGCCACGGCCTGGTTGCTGGCCAATGATCTGCGCCGCGCTCTGTTGCGCCTGGATCAGGAAAACCAGCGGGTCAGGCAGTCGCAGGCCAGTCTCAGTCATCTGGCCCAGCACGATGCCCTGACCGGGCTGCCCAACCGCCTGTTGCTGCAGGACCGCCTGGAGCAGGCGCTGACACAGGCCCGCCGGCACCAGTGCCAGGTAGCCCTGCTGTATCTGGACCTGGACAACTTCAAGACGGTCAACGACTCCCTCGGTCATGCCGCCGGCGACAACCTGCTCAAGGCGGTAGCGCGCCGCCTGGGCGAGGCGGTGCGGGAGATCGACACGGTCAGTCGCCAGGGCGGCGACGAGTTCCTTATCGTGCTGGGGGAGATCGGTGGGGCCGAGGATGCCGCGCAGGTGGCGCGCAAGATCCTCGCCAGCCTGGCGCAACCGGTGCAGATCAATGGCGTCGAGGTGGTCACCAGTTGCTCGATCGGCATTGCCCTGTACCCGCAGGATGGCAGCAGCTTTGCTGAGCTCAGCCAGCATGCCGATACCGCCATGTACCAGGCCAAGGAGTCCGGGCGACGGGCGTTCCGTTTCTTCGATGCGCAGATGAATGCCAACCTGCTGCAGCAGTTGCAGCTGGATGCCGGCCTGCGCACGGCTCTGCGCCAGGGTGAGTTCATCCTGCATTACCAGCCGATTGTCGAGCTGGCCAGCGGCCGCCTGCAGGGTGCCGAGGTGCTGATCCGCTGGCAGCACCCGGAGCAGGGGCTGATCAGTCCCGAGCGCTTCATTCCGGTGGCCGAGCGCTCCGGGCTGATCGTCGAGATTGGTGAGTGGGTGCTCAGCGAGGCCTGCCACCAGCTCAGCGCCTGGCTGCAGCAGGGCCTGCCGCGCTTTGTGCTGGCGATCAACCTGTCGCCGGTGCAGTTTCGTCGCGGCAATCTCGATCTGCTGGTTCAGACGGCCCTGCAGCGCGCCCATCTGCCGGCCGAATGCCTGGAGCTGGAACTCACCGAAACCGTACTGCTGCATGACAGCGCCGACTTCGCCGAGCTGCTCGAACGCCTCAAGGGCCTGGGTGTGCGGCTGGCCATCGACGACTTCGGCACCGGTTACTCCAACCTCGCGTACCTGCAGCGTTTTCGCGTCGACAAGCTGAAGATCGACCGCTCTTTCGTGCGGGAGGTGCAGGACAAACACTCGGCGCGCACCATTGTCACCGCCATCATCGGCATGGCCCACAGCCTGGGCCTGACCACCACCGCCGAAGGTATCGAGGACCCGACCACCGCCGCGCTGCTGGCCGAGCTGGGTTGCGAGCAGGGGCAGGGCTACCAGTTTGCCCGGCCGCTGAATGCGGCTGATTTTGCCGACTATGCCAGGGTAAATCTGGGCGTTCCGGACTAGCCGGAAGGCTGACAGACTCAATGGGTTGCCTGCGGCATGAACCCGGCGGTTTGCCTGCGGTATTCAGTGGCCTGATGGAAGCTGTGGTGCACGGTCGTACTGACTAGACTGCGCCCATCTACCCGCTGCCTAAGGTTCCTCACCATGCAAAACCGCATCATGATCACTGGCGCCGGCTCCGGTCTGGGCCGCGAGTTGGCCCTGCGCTGGGCGCGCGAAGGCTGTCAGCTGGCGCTGGCCGACGTCAACGAAGCCGGCCTGGCAGAAACCCTCAAGCTGGTCCGCGAAGCCGGCGGTGATGGCTTCATCCAGCGCTGTGATGTGCGCGACTACAGCCAGCTCACCGCCCTGGCCCAGGCCTGCGAGGAGCGTCTGGGCGGCATCGATGTGGTGATCAACAATGCCGGCGTGGCCTCCGGTGGCTTCTTCAACGAGCTGTCGCTGGAAGACTGGGACTGGCAGATCGCGATCAACCTGATGGGCGTGGTCAAGGGCTGCAAGGCCTTCCTGCCGCTGCTGCAGAAGAGCCACGGCAAGATCATCAACATCGCCTCCATGGCGGCGCTGATGCAGGGCCCGGCGATGAGCAATTACAACGTGGCCAAGGCCGGCGTAGTGGCGCTGTCCGAGAGCCTGCTGATCGAGCTGCGTGACGAGCAGGTCGGCGTGCACGTGGTCTGCCCGTCGTTCTTCCAGACCAACCTGCTGGACTCCTTCCGCGGCCCGACCCCGGCCATGAAGCAGCAGGTCGGCAAGCTGCTGGAAAGCTCGCCGATCAGCGCCGCCGATATTGCCGAATACGTCTATGCCGAAGTGGCCAAGGGCAGCTTCATGATTCTTCCCCACGAGCAGGGCCGTATGGCCTGGGCGCTGAAGCAGAAGAATCCGCAGCTGCTGTACGACGAGATGGCCAACATGGCGGGCAAGATGCGCAGCAAAACGCAGCCGGGTTAAGCCGTCCTGCTGGTGATCGCTGCACGTTCGTATGAAGCGTGCAGCGGCTCTGGACCGGTCTTTCTGCCGGGCTTTGATCGTCTTGCCGTGCACTTGCCACGGCGTTCCTTTCCAGTGGCCGGCGCCTGTGTTAGAAGGCAGCCTGGTTTTTCTGGAGTCTTTGCGTGGAATCGGAATCTCTGGTCTACGGCTGCATTCGCGACTGGCCTTCCCAGGATGCGGGCGAGCAGCGTCTGCGCCGCAGTATCAACCGCCGGGTGCTGGCCAGCCTGCCGGCGGGGGATGCCTGGCCGTTCATCGGCCGTGACATGTTCTCCTGCTGTCAGGAGGAGGGCGCCGGCCTGTTCCAGACCCAGATGATCCATTTCGGTGCCAGCTACAAGGCGGTCGAGTACGAGTGGGCGTTGTGGGTGGCCGAGTTCGAGGCGCTGCTCAAACGGCTCTACTGGGCCAGCGCGGTGGTGCACCTGGAAACCGAGCTGAATGGCACTCACACCTTCCGCTGGGAGAGTGAGCGCGGTTTTCACAGCCCCGATGAAGACGATCTGCGCGTGCGTTGCACCTGGGAGCACGAGAGCGAGCTGAGGCGGTGAGCAGTTACCTGTGGTTTGCTCTGGCGGCGTTCTTCGAGATCGCCGGTTGCTACAGCTTCTGGTTGTGGCTGCGCCTGGAGCGTTCTTTCTGGTGGTGCCTGCCCGGGCTGTTCAGCCTGCTGCTGTTTGCCTTGTTGCTGACCCGTGCCGAGGCCGCCTTCGCCGGGCGCGCCTATGCCGCCTACGGCGGTGTCTATGTGGTGGCGGCGCTGGTCTGGCTGGCGCTGGTGGAGCGGCAGAAGCCGCTGCTCAGTGACTGGCTGGGCGTGGCCCTGTGCCTGCTCGGCGCGGCCATTCTGCTGCTGGGGCCGCGCTATTCGGCGTCCTGATCGCTCAGATAATCTTCCAGCCACTCGCGCGGCACTTCACTGCGCAGCATCAGCTGGCACTGCTGGTGCTCGCTGTCGAAGGCAATCACCGCATCGCGGCGTTTCAGCGCCTGCTGCACACGTGCCACCCTCGTGGCCAGCGGCGTGTCGTCGCCGTTGTCGGTGCCTTCGCGGGTAACGAAGTCTTCGATCAGGCGTTGCAGGGTGTCGGCTTCGAGCATCTGGTAGGGGATCAGCATGCGGCGGTCTCGGCGGTGCGGCGGCGCAGGGTGCCTGAGTCAGGCACCGCTGTCGAGGTAGCGATCGAGGGTGGTGTACAGCTGTACGCGGTCGACCGGCTTGCCGAGAAACTCGTTCATGCCGGCGCGCTGCCCTTCCTCGCGGTGCTCGTCGAAGATATGCGCGGTCAGGGCGATCACCGGCACCGGTGGCAGCCCTTGTTGCTGCTCGAACTGGCGGATCTGCCGGGTCGCCTCGAAGCCATCCATCTCCGGCATCTCGCAGTCCATCAGGATCAGCTGGTAACGCTGCGGCGCGCGGCGGAACTCTTCCACGGCGTTGAGACCGTTGGTGACCAGGCGGACCTGATAGCCGCGCTTGCCGAGAAAGCCCTGGATCACCAGCTGGTTGACCGGGTTGTCCTCGGCGACCAGTACGCAGGGTGCCGGGCCGCTGGCCGGGGCCAGCTCGCGCGGGGCCAGTTGCAGCACTTGCGCGGTGGGGCGGTACAGCTCCTGCAGGGCCTGACGCAGCGGCGTGATGGCAACCGGCTGGGCCAGGCTGGTGATGCTCAGGGCGGCGCCGATCTGGTTGGGCCGGCACTGTTCCGGCGGGCACAGCAGGAGCACCTTTTGGCCCTGGCTCAACTGCCCGCGCAGGCTATCCAGGGCATGCTGCGGACCGCCGGGCCAGGGCGCCATGACGATCAGCAGCGGCGGCTGCCGGTAGCTGTGCATGGCGCTGCCGAGCTGCTCGGGGGTGCGGCACAGCTCGGTGTGCAGGCCCCAGCGCTGCAGCAGGTGGGAAAGGTGCTGCAGGCCGTCGCTGTCGAGTGAGGCGAGCACGGCATGCTGGCCGTTGAGCAGTTCGCTCAGTTCGTCGCGTTCGGCCTGGTCGGCTGGTTGCAGGGCCATGTCGAAGCTGAAGCTGGTGCCCTGACCGAGGGTGCTCTGCACCTCGATGTGACCGCCCATCATCTCCACCAGATCCTTGCTGATGGCCAGGCCCAGGCCGGTGCCGCCATAGCGCCGGGTAGTGCTGGAGTCTGCCTGGGCAAAGGACTTGAACAGGGTTTCCAGCGCTTCCGGACGGATGCCGATACCACTGTCGCTGACCGTGATCTGCAGGCGTGGCGCCTGCCCGGGCAGCTCCAGCACACGGGCGGTGAGGCTGACCTGGCCTTCGGCGGTGAATTTCAGGGCATTGCCCAGCAGGTTCATCAGCACCTGTTTGAGGCGCGTCGGGTCACCATGGATGTGCCGTGGTACGCCACGTTCCAGGCTCAGGTAGAGGCGCAGGCGCTTGTCCAGGGCCTGGGCGGTGAACAGGCTGAAGGTTTCCGAGAGCAGTTGCTCGATATCGATCTGGATTTCTTCCAGAGCCATCTTGCCGGACTCGATGCGCGCGTAATCGAGGATGTCGTTGATCACCGTCATCAGTGCCGAGCCGGAACTGGCGATGGTGTCGACATAGAAGCGCTGGCTGCGGTCGAGCGGAGTTTCCTTGAGCAGTTGCAGCATGCCCAGCACGCCGTTGAGCGGGGTGCGGATCTCGTGGCTCATCTTGGCCAGGAAGCGGCTCTTGGCCTCGCTCTCGACCACCGCCTGCTCGGCCTCGCGACGGGAACGGAAGCCTTCTTCCTTGAGCGCGTTGATGCGGTCGGCCAGGCCGATGGACAGGGTGATCAGCTCGATGGTTACGCCGATCTTCACCGAGTCGGCGCTGAACGGGCCGAACAGTTCGATCCCCAGGGAACCGGCGGTGGCGTTGATCAGCGAGAGCAGCAGCACGCTCCAGGCAAAGATGTAGTAGGAACCGAAGCGCTGACCGCCGCGCCAGACATAGACGCCCGCCAGCAGCAGGGCCAGCGAGTTGCCCAGCACCGACAGGCTGGCCAGCACGTTCCAGGCCTGCAGGCCGATCAGCGGGCCGCTGGCAAAGATGCCCAGCACCAGCCACATCATCAGGCGCAGACCATGGTCCAGACGCGGGAAGTGCAGAGCGGTCTGCAGGAAGTGCCGGCTGAACTGGGTGGCGGTCAGGCACAGGGTATACATCAGGATGTAGATGCTGACCGACTGCAGTTCGACGTTGTTGGGCAGCATCTTGAACAGCATGCCGTCGAAGCAGGCGCCATACAGACCCATGTTGGCGCTGTAGATCAGGTACCAGAAATAGGCACGCTCGCGCAGCACCAGAAACAGGAACAGGTTGTAGCAGGTCATGGCCACGACCACGCCGTAGAAGGCGCCGTTGAAGCCCATGAGGTTTTCCTGCTGGGCGGCGCTGGCGGTGGCGGTGGCAAAGAACAGCGGCACCATCACCGTGCTGCTCGACTCGATACGCAGCGTCAGGGTGCTGGTGCCGGGTGCCAGTTCAGCGGGAAACCAGAAGTTGCGGACCTGCACCGGACGGGTAGCGAAGGCCCGGCGGTCGCCGCTGCGCTGGTTGAGGCGACTGCCGTCGGGGTTGCTGAGGGTCAGCTGGATGTCATCAAGCAGCGGGTAGTTGATCTCGAAAAAGCCCGGCAGGGCATGCGGCAGGCGATTGTCCAGGTGCACGCGGAACCACCACACGGCCGAGTTCTTGCCCAGGTTGGCATGTGGCTTGTTGACGGGGGTGAAGGCGCTGTCGGGGAGGGCGATGACTTCTTCGAGCTTGAGGGCTCCGGCATCGTCGCGCAGATAGCCCATCTGCTGGCCGAGCGGCAGGCGCAGGTCGTTTTGCTCGAACACTGCACTGGGCAGGGCCCATAGCGGGGCGCTCATAAGGCACAGCAGGAAAGCCAGGAGCAGGCGCGGCATGCAGCGGTCTCGATGAATTACGGCGACAAGGCCCTGCTGATCGCCGCGCTTGGGCGTGGCGCAGCAGGGTCCTACAACAGTCTAGTGCAGGGTCCGGGGCGCTGCTCAGAGACGGCTGGCGGCCTGGATCAGCACCGGTTCGTTCGGCACGTTCTGGTGCATGCCACGGTTGCCGGTCGGCACCTGGGCGATCTTGTCGAGCACATCGAGGCCGCGCACGACCTTGCCGAACACCGCGTAACCGGCGCTGCTGCCGCTGCGGTTGAGGAAGTCGTTGTCCTTGTGGTTGATGAAGAACTGGCTGGTGGCCGAGTCCGGATCGTTGGTGCGGGCCATGGCGATGCTGCCGCGCTCGTTGGCGAGGCCATTGCCGGCTTCGTTCTGGATCGGCGCGCGGGTTTCCTTCTGCTGCATGTCGGCGGTGAAGCCGCCACCCTGGATCATGAAGTTGGGGATTACGCGGTGGAATACGGTGCCGTTGTAGTAGCCGGCATCGACGTAGCCGAGGAAGTTGGCCACGGTGACCGGCGCCTTGGCGTCGTCCAGTTCCAGTTCGATCTCGCCCAGCGAGGTGGTCAGCAGTACGTGCGGCTTGTCGGCGGCGAGCAGCTGGCCGCTGAGCAGCAGGGTGCAGGCAGTCATCATGAGGTGTTTGAGCATGGGGCTTTCCTTAGGCAGGTTGGACGTGGCTGCGGATGAACTCCAGCAGGGTCTGGTTGAAACGTTCGGGTTGATCCAGCGGCGTGGCGTGGCGCGAGTCCTCGATCACCACCAGGCGGGCGTCGGGCAGTTCGCGTACGTAGGCTTCCTTGAGACTGACCGGCGTGTAGTCGCGGTCGGCGGTGATCACCAGGGTCGGGCAGTTGATGCGTGCCAGACGCTCACGCACACCCCAGCCGATGATGGCATCCAGGCTGGCAAGGTAGGCGCGCTTGTCGTTCTCCGGCCAGCGCTGTTCGATCTTGCGCCGCAGATCGGCCTGTTCCGGTTTGGGGAAGAGCAGTTTGCCCAGCGCCTTGGCGATGGTGTCGAGGCTGAGCAGGCGCGACAGCAGCCAGCGCTTGCCGATTTCCACGCAGTCGCGCAGCGAGTGGGGTTTGACCTCGGGACCGCTGTTGACGATGGTCAGGCTCTGCAGCAGCTCCGGCCGGTCGACCCCGAGCTGGAAGCCGATCATGCCGCCCATGCTGATGCCCACCAGATGCACCTGGCTCAATCCCAGGTGCTCGATCAGCGCCGCCACATCGGCGGCGAAGGTGGCGATCCGGTAGCGCTGGCGCGGCTTGTCGGACTGGCCGTGGCCGCGCACATCCAGGGCAATCACCCGGTAGTGCTGGCTCAGTACGGGGATCTGGTACTCCCAGTCGCGGATGCTCGAACCCAGGCCGTGAACCAGCAGCAGCGGTTCGCCCTGGCCATATTCCTCGTAGTGCAGCTGGCAATCCTGGTGGGTGAAGTAGGGCATGGGCTGTCCTTAGCTGATCAGTTGGGGAGCGGCATAGGCTGCATTCAGCGGCACGGCGTCGAAGGTGGTCAAGAGGTTGACCAGAATCTGCGTGGCCGGGCCCGGCGGTTTGCTCTTGTTGGCATACAGGTAGAAACGCGGGTGGCGGATGGCGCCCTGCTGCAGGGGCAGGATTTTCAGCAGCCCCTCGTGCAGCTCGCGCTCGATCAGGTGACGCGGCAGCCAGGCGAAGCCCAGGCCGCTAGCGACGAAGGTGGCGGCCGTGGCCAGGCTGCCGACCGTCCAGCGCTGTTCGGCGCCAAGCCAGCCGACATCCCGTGGCTGGGTGCGACCGCTGTCGCGGATCACCACCTGCAGCTGGGTTTCCAGGTCCTGAAAGGTCAGCTCGCGCTGCAGGCGATGCAGGGCGTGGTCGTGGTGGGCCACCGGGAGGAACTCCACGGCTTCCAGTTCGCGGCCCAGGTAGCCGGCAATCGACAGGCTGCTGATGGCCAGGTCGGTGGAACCTTCCAGCAACACTTCCTCGACCCCGGAGAGCACTTCCTCGCGCAGCTTGATGCGGCAGCCGCGGCTCTGCGGCATGAACGCCGCCAGGGCCTGCAGCAGGCGCGCGGTGGGGTAGGCGGCATCCACCACCAGACGCACCTCGGCTTCCCAGCCCTGTTCCATGTGCAGGGCCAGTTCCTCCAGCTGGCTGGCCTGGTTGACCAGCGGCCGCGAGCGGCGCAGCAGCACTTCGCCGGCCTCGGTGAGCACGGCCTTGCGTCCGTCGATACGCAGCAGCGGCACCCCCAGCTGTTCCTGCATGCGCGCCACGGTATAGCTGACCGAGGATTGCGAGCGGTGCAGCACCTCGGCGGCCTGGGCAAAGCCGCCATGGTCGACCACGGCCTGCAGGGTGCGCCACTGGTCGAGCGTTACGCGGGGAGCCTTCATCTTGCTTCTCCATGGGCGCTGGTAATGCTGCCCCAGTACTTTTAATCTGGCGCCCTCGTTCAAGGAGCTGCCCGATGAAATCCGTCTGTCTTGCCCTGCTGTGCCTGCTGCCTGGTGTTGCCCTGGCTTATCCCATTGAAGTGGATAAGCAGATGAACGGTGCCGAAGTGTCCTACCAGACCATCGAGATCGACCATGACATGGCGGCCCTGGCGCTCTACAACCTGGGTGACAGCGCGGCGCAGTGCACGGCGGTGTTTCGCAACGGCCCGGAATCCGGGCGCACGCGCAAAGCCGTGCTGCCGGGCCGCGGCGAGGCCAATCTGACGGTCAAGTTCAAACGCAGTGTGATTCGCCTGCGGATCAAGCTGACCTGCCAGCTCGCCGACAGCAAGTGACATGATTAATCGAATTTGATGATCTTTTAAAGCGGATTTTTGCGCTTTTTTATCGATCATCTGTTGCGCACACTGGGCCCCATCGACACACACCACCCCGATGGAGCCCACCATGTCGCGTCTTCTCGTTGTTGAAAGCAGTGCCCGTCAGCAGGGCTCTATTTCCCGTCAGCTCACCGCCGAATTTCTCCAGCATTGGCAGGCCAGCCATCCGGCCGATCAGATCGTCCAGCGCGATCTGGCCAGCACCCGCCTGCCGCACCTGGATACCGACCTGCTGGGCGGCTGGATGAAGCCGGCTGCCGAGCAGACCCCCGCCGAGCAGGCGGCGCTGGCCCGCTCCAACGAGCTGACCGAAGAACTGCTGGCCGCCGATGTGCTGGTTCTGGCTGCACCGATGTACAACTTCGGCATCCCCAGCACCCTGAAAGCCTGGCTGGACCATGTGCTGCGCGCCGGGGTGACCTTCAAATACACCGAGACCGGCCCGCAGGGGCTGCTCACTGGCAAGCGCGCCATCGTCCTGACGGCCCGTGGCGGCGTGTACGCCGGTGGCCCGCTGGATCATCAGGAGCCGTATCTGCGTCAGGCGCTGGCCTTTATCGGCATTCATGACGTGCAGTTCATCCATGCCGAAGGGCTGAACATGGGTGAGGAGTTCCAGTTGCGCGGTCTGGCGACGGCGCGCGAGGCGATTGGCGCGGTCGCCTGAAGCTCTCCTGCGGCCGGCTGCTCCGCCGGTCGCCCTGTCGGGGTCAGAACCCCGAGCTTGCCGGTCTGTGTAAACAGGCCGGTTTTTTTATGTCTGCTATGTTAAAAATACTGAACGCATTGTGCTGGGATTCTGCCCGGCCGACGGTGGCCGGAGGTTGTTGTGAAGTTGTCGGGTCAAGGGGTGGCGCTATCGCTGGCCTCGTCGTTCATGTTCGCCCTGATGCCGGGTTATGTGCGCTGGCTGGCACCGCTGGATGCCGTGCAGATTTTTGCCCAGCGCGTGCTGTGGTCGATCCCGGCCGTGCTACTGCTGGTATTGCTGATGCGCCAGTGGCCGGTGGTGCTGGCGGCCTTCCGGCGCCTGCGGCACGAGCCGCTGCTGTGGCTGGCATTGCCCCTGTCGGCGGCGATGATGGGCGTGCAGTGGGGCATCTTTCTGTGGGCGCCGCTGACCGGGCACATGCTGGAGGTGTCGCTGGGTTATTTCCTCCTGCCGCTGGTCATGGTGCTGGTCGGCCGCCTGTTCTATGGCGAACGTCTGCGCCCGCTGCAGCAGGTGGCGGTGGGCTGCGCCCTGCTGGGCGTGGCGCATGAGCTGTGGCTGACCGGTGCCTTTTCCTGGGTCACCCTGGTCTCCGCGCTGGGCTATCCGCCGTATTTCATGCTGCGCCGCTGGATGCGACTGGACGCCTTGTCCGGCTTCATTCTGGAAATGCTGGTGCTGGCGCCGCTGGCTATCGGCCTGATCCTCACCCTCGGTCGTGCCGATCTGCTGCAGCAGGCGCCACAGTTGGCCTGGCTATTACCGGGCCTGGGCCTGTTCAGTGCCCTGGCCTTCGGCGCGATGATGGCCGCCAGCCGTCTGCTGCCGCTGGGGTTGTTCGGCATTCTCAGCTATGTCGAGCCGGTGCTGCTGTTTGCCGCCTCGGTACTGTTTCTCGGCGAGCTGTTCAACCCGGCACAGCTGCTGACCTACCTGCCGATCTGGCTGGCGGTGCTGCTTACCGGTTGGGACAGCGCGCGCCTGCTGCGCAAGCA
>ERZ1645187.2847-NODE-2847-length-14963-cov-9.066072_pt1 | contig 14963 bp, 11 predicted proteins | sample MGYA00575352_ERZ1645187 | MGnify/ENA primary metagenome ERZ1645187 (study PRJEB40837, sample SAMN11349314) | freshwater sediment metagenome | isolation source: river sediment | host: Sediment | place: India: Wazaribad , New Delhi | collected 2017-02-21 ...
TGCAGTAAAGCACTATCTCGTCGGAAGTTTTAAGCCCCCCGCCGTCCTTCATCACGGCGGCCAGGTCGGCCCATTCGTCCCCGGCGATGCGGCACAGTGTGCGCTCCCAGTCGTAGCGAAGATCGATCAGCCTGGGCGGCGCGGGAGCGGCCAGCCTGGCCTTAAGCTCGGCCGGAGTGATGTATGGAGGTTCAACCGATTCGAGGAAGCGGCGCTCCGGTCCGGCGCCGCAGACGGGGCAGGCGGGGTCCTTCTTCATCTCGGCCACGCTCATCTGCATGTGGCGGAGGTCCAGCAGGGCGAAACGCCCCTTCAGCGTGTCCATACCGAGTATCAGCTTGATAAGTTCCAGCGCCTGCATACTGGCCACGACGCCGGCCACCGGGCCTATGATGCCGGCCTCGGCGCAGCTCTGCCCCTCGGCTAAGGCCAGGCCGGGGCAGGCGCATTCCAGGCAGGGGCCGCGGCGCGGCTCGAACACGGCCAGCTGTCCCTCGAACTGCGACACCGCGCCGTAAACGCAGACGCGGTCCAGTTCCAGGCAGGCGCGGTTTACCGCCGCGCGCGTGGCGAAATTGTCGGTGCAGTCGGCCACGTACTGGTACGGGGCCAGAGCCGCGGCCATATTGGCCGGCGTCAGCATGCCCTCGGCGGCGTTCACCTTTATATTGGGGTTCAGTTCCAGCAGGCGGCGCCGGGCGAGCTCGGTCTTGCGGCGTCCAACGTCCGAGGAATTGTAGAGGAGCTGGCGCTGCAGGTTGGAAAGTTCCACCCCGCCATAGTCGAACACGCCGAGTTCACCCACGCCGGCCGCGGCCAGGTAGCCCAGCACCGGCGTGCCAAGCCCGCCTGCGCCAACCACCGCGACCTTGGCGGCCTTGAGCTTGCGCTGGCCGGCTGAACCCACCTCCGGCAGCACGAGCTGGCGGGAATAACGCAACAGTTCTTCTTTTCCCAGTTCCATACGGACATTATAACCAAATAGCGGCCCCACGCACCCGCCGGAACTTTTGTATCATAAGCGCATGAACTGGTTCGACGAAAAGTTCGGCGAATTCGCCGGGCTCACCAAATGGCTGGCCTTCCTGTCGCTATTGCTGCCTTTCTCGCTATTAATGCTTGCGCTGGCGTCCGGCCTGATACGTACAGAAGCTTACGCCGAGGCTTCGGACCGCTGGTTCGTACTGCAGATAGGCATGATAACCGGCGGCTTCGGCGTGTGGACCGGTTCCTTAGGCACGCCGATACTGCTGAGCTTCCTGCGTTTCCCCTCCCGCGCGGCGCATTTCTTCGGGGCGCTCCTGGGCCGCACCTGGCCCACGTCGCTACTAGTGCTGGGCCTGGCCGGCTATTCTTTATGGGACCTGCGCGCTTCCGCCGGCACCCAGGACCTTTTCCGGCTGGCCCTCTGCGCCATGTTCATGCTGGCCGGCACCGGCCTTAGCCTTTGGCTGGAGATACGCGGCGCCATGAAGCGTTTCAATTTCGGGACGGCGGGGCTGGAGCCAGACGAGATCTTCTGCGAGCCCGGCGGCGAGGCGGTATGCGTGCTGACCACCGGGAAACAGGCTGTCTCCGTCACCGGACGTTTGGATTATTACGACGGGGAAGGCGAATGCCGCAGGGGCATAGAAGCCCGCGTAAGCGCCCCGGAATATACAGCCTCCGGCTGGCGCTACCGCATAACGGCCACGCTGCCGAAGGACGCCTCCGCTTCGGGCGGGAATTGGGAACTGGCCGTTCTGGCCACGGGCGCGCGCGGCGGCAACTACGAGGAAGCCGTGGCCGTCACTCCGAAGAAAGCCTGATCACTTCAGCTCTACCAGTTTGTATTTCCGCTTACCGAGGCCTATGCTCTCGGCGTATTCCAGCGCATGCTCGCCGGAGACGCCGTTCTGGTGCTTGAAGGCGTCGGGCAAACCGGCCTTCTTGTTCACCAGATCGAAGCTGGCCTGGTCTAGGGCCACCGGGTCATTGGAGGCCAGCACGCCCACGTCGCCCACGAAAGGCTTGGGCGCCGACGAGCTGCAGTCGCAGGCCTTGGAGATGTTCATCGCCAGGTTGATGTAAGTGACCTTCCTGCCGGCGGTGACGGCGCGCGCGTACTCGGCGAGCTTCTCCTGGAAGGCCTCGCCGGAACTGCGCGACGGGGCGGAGTCTATGGCCTCGTAGGGGCAGTAGGTGACGCATTTGCCGCAGCCAATGCACTTCTTGCGGTCTATATTGTAATTCTCGTCGATGGCGCCCACGGGGCAGACGCGGCGGCAGGTGCCGCAGCGCATGCATTTCTCGTGGCGTATGGTGGGCACCTGGCCGGAATGCTGCTCTTTCTTGCCGGCCGGCGAGCCGAAGCCCATGGCCAGGTTCTTTATGGCGCCGCCGAAGCCCGCCGTGCCGTGGCCTTTAAAATGGGAGATCACCAGGAAGGACCCGTACCTGGACATGCCTTTCCCGACGTAAACCTTGTCGAAATACTTCCCTTTGTACGGGATGGTGGTCTCGCCGTCGGCGTCCAGTATGTCCACGGGCGCGTAGCCCCAGCCGTGCTCGCGCGCCAGCGCGGCATGGCCCTTGGCGTCGGAGCGCGGCCCGCCGTAAAGGGTATTGGTCTCGACGAAGATGCCCTTAAGGCCGGTCACCAGGTCCTTCAAGAGCGCGGGCGGTATATAGTTCTCGTTGCCCTTCTCGCCGAAATGCACCTTAACGCCCAGCTTGCCCTCGGGCTTGAAGCCCAGCTTCGCGTAGGCGGCCTGTATCTTAGCCGCGGAGATCTCCTTGGAATAGTAGACCACCGGCACGTCGGCCTCGGCCTTTTTGGAAGCGGCGGCCATCATGCCAAGCGCGGCCGTCCAGCCCAGCGCCACGACGAGCAAAGGTATAAGAGTTTTCTTCATTTCCCCTCCATCCGGCAAAAGTCAGGAAGCATGCAGCGGGCGCGCTTCGCCGTATGGTAAAGCCCGGCCCAGGCCGCGGCGGCGCCTGTCCAGACATGCCACTTGAAAAGCATATGGCGCAGTTCGCGCTCCATGGGCGTGAGCAGCATGAAGCCGGTTACCACGCAGACGACGAAGGAAGCCAGAAGCAGCCAGTTCCAGCCCAGCCTGAGCCGGCGGCAGGCTGCCGGGACGCGCCGCTCCAGCACTTCGGAGGCGGCCGTGACCAAGGCCAGAACGACGGCCAGATGAACGATATAAAGCTCGACGAAACGCGAGGCCGGCGCGCCCGCCCCGTCGGCGGCCTGCGCGGCCGCCGGCAACAGCAGCGCGGCGAGTATAAGTGTTTTCTTCATGTGGTATGCCTATTGTATATATTTTGGAAACACCTGAGGCCGAATATCAGACTTCGCAGATGACCAGTTTGAGGGGCGGTTTGCCGTCGAAGGACGGGAAATCGCCGTCGGGCTCTATCGGGCGCAGGTCGCGGATGGGGCGGCCGGCCTTGGCGGCGCAGCGGCGCAGCACCTCGGTCCACCCGTCGTAATCCACAGAACCGACGTTGTTGGCGGCTATCACGCGGCCGCCCGGCTTGGCGGCCATGACGGCCGGCTTGAAAAGGCTGGGGTAGTCCCGCACCAGGTCCACCGAGGCCAGCGGCCCCTTGGCCCAGGCGGGCGGGTCCAGGAAGACCAAATCGAAGGAGCGCGGCTCGAAGCGCTGGTAGCGCCGCTTCTGGCCGTAACGCCCGCCGGAGCTCAGCCCGGCGAGCTGGCGCAGCACGGTCACGCAGTCCTCGTTGACCTGCCTGAACTTCCCGGCCGGTATGCCGTTGAGCGCGGCGTTGCGCTCTCCCACCTCCAGGCTGGAGGCGGCGAAATCCACATTCCAAACTTCGGAGGCCCCGCCGGCGGCGGCGCAGACGCCTACGCCGCAGGTGTAGGAGAAAAGGTTCAGCACGCTGAGGCCTTTGGCCGACGAGCGCACATAGCGCCGGCCGGCGCGAAGGTCCAGGAACAGCCAGGGGTCTATACCGCGGTGCCTCGCCCTGATGCAGTACTTCAATCCGCCTTCGCTGCAGACGAACTCGACCAGGGCCTCCGGCGAGGGGCGGTGCCATTTCTCGAAAGGCTCGGCGGCCTTCTTGCCGCGGTGGTTGTAGGCGAAGGCGAATGGCATGCCCAGCGCCGCGCGCAGGGCCGCCTCCAGCGCCTCGGTCTCCGCCGGGACCAGCGGCTCCCGGAAGGTCTGCGCCAGCACCAGGCCGCCGTAGCGGTCCACGGTCAGGCCGGGCAGTCCCTCGGTTATGCCGTGGAAGACCCGGTAGCAGTCAGTCCCCTCGGCGGCCAGCCTCGCTATCAGCGGCGTGCGCCTTTCCATGGCGGCCCGGAATAAAGGTTCAAAAGTGTTTTGCGCCATAAAGTCCAGCAACCTATTGTAGAGAATCTGCGGGCCGGCGGCAATAACGGGGCGGGCGCGCCCCCCTTTTTTGTAGAATAATGGGGCAGGACGGGGGACGCCGGGCAGAGGCGGGGACCCGACGACAAGAGAGACAAAATGGCTACCAGGATACTCGGCATTTCAGCTTTCTACCACGACTCGGCCGCGGCTATAACCGAGGACGGGCGGATAATCGCCGCCGCGCAGGAAGAGCGCTTCACCCGCAAGAAGCACGATCCGGGCTTCCCGCTGAAGGCGGTGGAGTTCTGCCTCAGGCAGAGCGGCCTCGCGCTGAAGGACCTGGACGCCGTGGTCTTCTACGACAAGCCGCTGCTCAAGTTCGAGCGGCTGCTCGAGACCTATTACGCCTTCGCGCCGCGCGGTTTCTCGTCGTTCGCCTCCGCCGCGCCGGTCTGGGTGAAGGAGAAGCTCTTCCTGCGCAGGATCATAAGCGAAAAGCTGGCTGAAGCCTCCGGCGACGCCGTCACGCAGCCGAAACTGCTGTTCACCAGCCACCATCTCTCCCACGCGGCCAGCGCTTTCTATCCTTCGCCTTTCGAAAAGGCCGCCATACTTACCATAGACGGCGTCGGCGAGTGGGCTACCGCCTCCATCTCGCTGGGCGAGGGCGCGTCGATAAAGATGCTCCGGGAGCTGAAATTCCCCCACTCCGTCGGCCTGCTCTATTCCGCTTTCACGTACTACCTCGGCTTCAAGGTCAACTCCGGCGAGTACAAGCTGATGGGCCTGGCGCCCTACGGCGCGCCGGGCTCCGCGCGGGTCAGGGAATACGAGGAACTGATAAAGAAGCACATCGTCTCCATAAAGGAAGACGGCTCGATATTCCTCAACCAGGACTATTTCGATTACGCGGCCGGGCTCAAGATGACCAACGACGCGGCCTGGGAGCGCCTGTTCGGCTTCCCGGCGCGCGGCGCCGAGGCCGAGCTGGAGCAGCGCCACTGCGACCTGGGCATGGCCATACAGAACGTCACCGAGGAGATAGTGCTGAAGATGGCCGCCGAGGCGCGCCGCCTTACCGGCGCCGAGAACCTCTGCCTCGCCGGCGGCGTGGCGCTGAACTGCGTGGCCAACGGCAAGCTGCTGCGCTCGAAGATATTCAAGGAGATATGGCTGCAGCCCGCGGCCGGCGACGCCGGCGGCGCGCTGGGCGCCGCGCTGGCCGCCGCCCATTCCTATTTCGGCGTGCCGCGCAAACCTGAGCAGGGAAAGGACTCGATGGCCGGCTCTTACCTCGGTCCGGAGTTCTCCGACCTGGACATCATGAACGCCGCCGCCCGCCACAAGGCCGTGTACCGCCGCTTCGGCGATCTCGGCGAGCTCTGCCGCGAGACGGCCGGCCTGCTGGCGAAGGGCAACGTTGTGGGCTGGTTCCAGGGCCGCATGGAATGGGGCCCTCGCGCGCTCGGCAACCGCACCATACTGGGAGACTCGCGCGACCGCGAGATGCAGAAGCGCCTGAACCTGAAGATAAAGTACCGCGAGGGCTTCAGGCCTTTCGCCCCGTCGGTGCTGTGGGAACGCACGAAGGAATATTTCGACATAGATTCCCCCTCGCCGTACATGCTGCTGATAGCCGACGTGACGGCCGCCCGGCGCAACCCGCTGCCCGAGGGCTACCACTCGCTCCCCCTCAAGGAGAAGCTCTATTTCGTCCGCTCCGACGTGCCGTCCATAACGCACCTGGACTATTCGGCCCGCCTGCAGACGGTGCACAAGGAGACCAACCCGCGCTACTGGGAGCTCATAGAGGCCTTCCGCCGCGAGACCGGCTACGGCCTGCTGGTGAACACCAGCTTCAACGTGCGCGGCGAGCCGATAGTCTGCACGCCCGAGGACGCCTACCGCTGCTTCATGCGCACCGAGATGGACTACCTGGTGATGGGCGACTTCCTCTTCGAGAAGAAGGCGCAGCCGGCGTGGAACGACAGGTCAAAATGGCGCGAGGAATACGCCCTTGATTAAGGATATCCTGAAGAACGCCGGCCTGCTGGCGGCGGGCTGCCTGGCGGCCCTGCTGCTGCTGGAACTTTTCCTGGCCGTCTACCCGCCGCTCAACTCCCGCGTGCGAGGGAAGAACGTCATACTGTTCCCGTACAAGCGCTACGTCGTGGAGAACGACCGCTTCCCTAAGCTGGATAAACATATCGTCCGCTCCAACAACTCGCTGGGCTTCCGCGGCCAGGAGCCCCTGCCCGCCGGCACTACGGCGCTCACCGTGATAGCGGTAGGCGGCAGCACCACGGAATGTTTCTACCTCTCCGACGGGAAGTCCTGGCCGGAGAGGCTCCAGAAGAAGCTGGAGGCCTCGTTCGGCAAGGTGTGGGTCAACAACGCGGGCATGGACGGGCACTCCACCTTCGGCCACGACGCGCTGCTCTCGTCCTACGTTATAAAGTTGAAGCCCGGCGCGGTGGTGTTCCTCTCCGGCCTGAACGACATGGGGCTCTCCTCGGCCAGCCGCTTCGACAGGCTGCTCACCGAGAATTCCGAACGCCCGCTGCCGGCGCGGACCCTGGTCTGGGCCGCGGCCCGGAGCCGGGTGTTCGCCCTGCTGCAGAACCTGCTGATGTACTCGCGCGCCATAAAGGCCGGGCTGGTGCACGCCGAGCTGGACCTTAAGGCCGCCCCGTCGCAGCAGGTCTCCGCGCAGGAGAAGGCGGCCATACTGGCGCGGCATAAGCCCGGGGCCGAGGCCTACGGCAAGCGCCTGGCCGGGCTGGTGAAGCTTTGCCGCGGGAACGGTATAGAGCCGGTGCTGGCCACCCAGCCTATGCTCTGCGGCCAGGGCAGGGACCCGGAGACCGGCGCCGACCTGGAGACGCTGAAGGTGGGCGGCGAGTTCGGCAATTGCGCGACGCAATGGGCGGCGCTGGAACTTTACAACGACGAGACACGCCGGACGGCTGCGGCCATGAAGGTGCCCCTCGCCGACCTGGCCAGGGAGATGCCGAAAGATTCGTCTTATTATTACGACACGGTGCACTTCACGGAAGAAGGCGCGGACCTGGTGGCCCAGCGGGTATACCTGGACGCCTGCCGTTCTTTCGCGAAGCTGGCGCCGGGAGCGTACAGGGGCGGCTGCCCCGACGGAGGCAAGTGATGCGTTTTCTCAAGGACATAGCCGGGCTCATGCTGGCCCGCAAGAAATGGTGGCTGCTGCCGATCATACTGGCGCTGCTGTGCATAGGCGCGCTGATAGTGTTCACCAGCGGCTCGGCGGTGGCGCCGTTCATCTACACGCTATTCTGATATGAAAGAACAGGAAACCCTTAAGACGCTGTCCGTGCTGGCGCTCGCCGCGCTGGCATTCCACCTGATCACCGGGAAGGCCTGGCTGGTCTGGCTGTCGGCGCTGCTGCTGGCGGCGGGCCTGTTCCGGAATCCCGTCGGGCCGGCCATCGCCGGCGGCTGGATGAAGTTCGCCGACAAGCTGGGGCGCTTCAACACCCGGGTGATACTCTGGCTGGTGTTCTACCTCGTGCTCACGCCGGTGGCGGCGCTGTACAGGCTGTTCAACAAGGCCGCGGCGGACCATTTCCGCCGGGACCCGGGCGGCTCCATGTTCGTGCCGGTGGAGGGAGACCCCTGCTCGAAGGAGAGCTTCGAGAACCCCTGGTAGCCTCCCCCAAAAAAACAAGCGGCGCGGCGGTATTCCCGCCGCGCCGCTTTATTTTCCCCCGCCCCGTCAGTAGGATTTGGACATCAGCACGCGGGACTTGGAAGGCTTGCCGGTGAGTATGCACTTGCCCTCGCCGCCGGCCTCCGCGGGGATCTGGTCCGGGAACGGGATGCAGCGTATGCTGGTCTCGAACCTCTTGGCCATCTCCTCCTCCTGCGCCGCGTCGCCGGCCCAGTGCACCCAGGCGAAACCGCCGCCCTCGCCCTTGAAGAACTTCTCGTACTCCTCGATGGTGTCTATCACGCGGGTGCGCGCGGCGCGCATCGCGCGGGCGCGCTCCAGCAGTTCCTTCTGCATGGCGTCCAGCGTCGGGACTATGGAGGCTATGGCCTCGGCCCTCGGCAGGAAGACCTTGCGGCGGCGCTTGAGCTCGTCGGGCGTCTCGCCCGGCTTCTCTATGAGGAAGCGGCGGGCTATGCACAGCGAGCCCTTCTCGAGGTCCTTCGGGCCTATCTCTATGCGCAGCGGCACGCCCTTGCCTTCCCACTCGTAGTATTTCGCGCCGGGCATCATGCCCTCGCGGTCGTCTATCTTAACGGCGACGCCCTTGGCCTTCAGTTCGGCGGCCACGGCCTTGGCCTCGGCCACGGTCCTGGCGCGCTCCTCGTCGCTCTTGTAGATCGGAACTATCACGACCTGTATCGGAGCCAGCCTGGGCGGCAGCACCAGGCCGTTGTCGTCGGAATGGGTCATGATCAGCGCGCCGATAAGGCGGGTGCTGACGCCCCAGCTGGTGGCGTACACGTACTCCAGCTGGCCGGCCTTGTTCTGGAACTTCACGTCGGCGCCCTTGGAGAAGTTCTGGCCCAGGTAGTGGCTGGTGCCCATCTGCAGGGCCTTGCCGTCCTGCATCATGCCCTCTATGCAGAGCGTGTCCAGCGCGCCGGCGAAGCGCTCGCCCTCGGTCTTGTGGCCCTTCACGACGGGCACGGCCATGATGTTCTCGGCGAAATCGGCGTACACCTCGAGCATCTTCGAGGTCTCTTCGAGCGCCTCGGCCTCGGTGGCGTGCGCGGTATGGCCTTCCTGCCACAGGAACTCGGCGGTGCGCAGGAACAGGCGGGTGCGCATCTCCCAGCGCACCACGTTGGCCCACTGGTTTATAAGGAGCGGCAGGTCGCGGTAGCTCTTTATCCAGTTCTTGTACTGCGCCCAGATGATGGTCTCGCTGGTGGGGCGCACGACGAGCGGTTCCTCGAGCTTGGAGGCCGGGTCGGGCACTATGGCGCCGTCTATGGCCTTAAGGCGGTGGTGCGTGATCACCGCGCATTCCTTGGCGAAGCCGGAGGCGTGCTTCTCTTCCTGCGCCAGGAAGGAGAGCGGTATGAACAGCGGGAAATAGGCGTTCTCGTGCCCGGTGGCCTTGAAGCGGTCGTCGAGCTCGCGCTGCATCTTCTCCCAGATGGCGTAGCCGTGGGGCCTTATCACCATGCAGCCGCGCACCGGCGAATGCTCGGCGAGGCTGCCTTTCTTGACCACGTCCAGGTACCACTGGCCGTAGTCCTGGGACCTCGGCGTGATGGCCGCGGCGTCGGTCTTGGGCTGGTTAGCGGGTTTGTTCATATCGTTCGTTCTCCGTATCGCTGCTGGCTATATTCTACTTTTTTAGCGGCCGCGCCGTCTAAAACAAAGCGCCGGCCCCGCGGCTGCGGGGACCGGCGCGTCGCGGGCGGGGCCGCTTTTACTTTTTGACCAGCACCACCCAGTCCTCGGAGAGGGCGGCCATGGCCTCCTTGAGGGCCTTGTACTGCGGATAGTCCTTCGATTCTATCCAGGTGTTGTCCGTGCGGAACTCCTCGGTGAAGGTCAGCGTGCCGGCGGCCGCGCTGAAGCCCGCCTTGTAGGTTTCCCCCGCCAGTTTCAGGTCCAGCGGTTTGGGCGCGTGGTACAGCGCGTAACCCGGCGGCAGCTTTATGGAGATGCGCCGCGCGTTGAGGCCGCGCGAATACCAGAACAGCGGCAGTTCGCGCTCGGTCTGGGCCGCGCCGGCGGCGCTGTAGCCCAGCCCCGGCAGCTTGAACAGCATGTACTTGCCCGCCTTCATAGCGTAGCCGGCGGCGTCGAGCGAAAGGCCGAAGTCCAGGTCCCGCGACAGGTCGTCGAGCCCGCCGAAACGGTAATCCCTGAGCCTGGCCGTGGGGTGCACGGAGTGGGCTATCTTCTCCATGTCGCGGTCCAGGTCGGCCTTCTTGTAGTCCTTATAGCCGCGCATGGAGGCCTGGTAGCCGCCGCGCACCTTCTGCGTGAACGAGCCGGAAAGCCCGCCGTCGGCGCCGAGAGAATAGGAGGCCTCGGTGCGGCTGTACTCCTCGTCGGAAGAACGGTCCGGGTTCGTCACGATGGCCGGCCCGGCGCCCAGCACCTTGAAGGCCGGCATGCCCTGCAGCGTCGAGACCAGCTCGTCGTAGCGGTAGCTGTCCCAAAGCGGGGCCAGCGTCAGTTCGCGTCCCGCGGCATGGAGCAGGCACTCGGCCGAGTCGAACTGGCGTATGTTGGGCATGTCCTCGCGGAAAGGCGAGTACTTGGTATGCGCGTAGGCGAACTCAGGCGACAGGCCGGCGGCCGTCAGCATGGCGTAGAGCAGGAACGGCTTGTCCAGCGCGTTGCCGGCCTTGGTCGCGAACACCTGGTCCGACGGGCGCGGCAGGTAGGAAAAATCGTCCAGCCCGACGTCCTGGAACTTTATCTCCCTGGCGGTCCAGTTGTACAGCGCCTCGGCGCGGACCTCGTCCCCGGCGGCGCCGGCCGTCAGCTCGGCGGCCTTGGCGCGCATCTCCGGGGTTATCACCAGCAGGGCGCGGAGCTGCTCCGCCAGCGACCCCTTCAGCGAGTCCCAGCTGTCCCCCTCCAGCGACAGGACCACGTGCGGGGCGTAGCGCAGGTACGGCGGGCTGTTCTGTTCGCTGCGGTAGGAGGGCAGGTCGTAGGCCTCCCACACGTAGACCGAGCCGCCGCCCTTGTCGGTGCGGGAGAAAGCCGCGCCTTTGGGCTGGTTGAACACCGAGTATTTGAGCTTAAGGTTCTCAGGGACGTTGACTATGAGCCTCCAGGTCTTCACCGGTTCGTAGCCGCGCATCGCGAACTCGGCGAAGAACGGGTAGGTGGAGGCGTACACCGTGTCGGTGCGGTAACGGTAGTCCAGCGCCGAGCCTATCTGCACGTTGGGAATGGCGGCCTTTATGAGCCTGGCCCTGTCGTACGACGGGTAGCCGACGAAGGGCGAGCCGTCCATCACCGACAGGTCGTTGAGCCAGCTGACCGAGGAATCCGTGACGGAGAAGGCGTAGTCTATGGAGACCTTTTCCAGGCCGGGCAGGAAGGTGGACGAGAAATAGGCCGCGGGGCTTTTGCCCCTCTCCCTCAGCACGTACCGCACGTTGCGGCGCGACGTGGTCCAGCTGCGGTCGGGGTTTATGGTCACCTCTATCTCGGTGAGCCAGTTCAGGAGGCCGTCGTTGGGATAGGCGTCCGGCGAAGGCCGGGCGGCCAGGAGGCGGGACAGTTCCGGGTCCTTCAGCGGGTCCGCGGCCGCGGAGTATTCCTTCACCAGCTGCACCCGCATCACGTCCTTGCGCGGGTAGGCGGTCTTCTTCCCGCCGGCCAGGACGGAAACAGAAGCCGCGTCCACGGCGGTCACGGCGCCGCTGATCTCGGCTCCGTCGTTAAGGTATACCACGTCGGCCGAGGCCGGCGAGGCCAGCAGGAACGCGGCGGATAAAAGCATGAGCGTCTTCATTTATTTCCCCTTTGCCGCGGCGGCCTTTTCCCGCAGGAACAGCTGTGTCTTGCTGTAGCTGGCGGCCTTCTCCACGAAAGATTTGTAGTCCGCGTAGTCCTCCGGCGGCACCCGGCGCGCGGACCGTTCCCAGGCCACGCTGCAGCGCACCTCGGAGGCCGAGGCCATGGAGCAGCCGGCCCTGAAAGCGGCGTACTTGCCGCCGAACGAGACCTTCTCCGGCAGCGAGACCACCTCGCAGCCCGGCGGCAGCTTCAGGCTGTATTCCCTGTAGAGCCCCAGCGACGAGGAGTACTTGACCGGGTACTGCCTCTTGCCCAGCGAGACCTCGCGGGTATAGCCCGAAGGGATCTCGAAGTCCGGCAGCTTAACTATAAGGATGTCGCCCGCCCGCTGCGGATAGTCGGCCACCGAGTACTTCAGCCCGGCGGAGAACGGCTTCTCCAGTGTCTCGGCGTTGTTGACCTCGTAGGACAGGAGGACCGCCGACGGCGCCGCGGCCTTGGACAGGCTCTGGAACACCTGCTTCTGCTCCTCTTTCTTCATGGAGCGGTAATAGGAACGCACCCCGCCCTCTACGGAGCCGGTGTAGCGCATGGTCTCGTCCACCAGCGCGGCGCCCGTGGAGGACAACTTTATCGCATAGGTATTTGTGTTGCCGTTATCGGCGGGCGCCGGCACCGGCACCTCGTCGATGCGCTTCGCGAACATGTTCAGGACCCGCACGCCGCGGTCGCTCTCGGGGATCTGCGGGTAGGCGTAGTCGTAGCCGGTGGAGTCCAGGAACACCTGCCTGCCGCCGATATCCGCTACCGTTATGGCGTGGTTGAAACCTATCTGGGGCACGGAGAAGTCCGTCTCGTAGGCGTTGTTGGTGTTGAGTATCACCGTCGAGGCGTTGATCCCCGCGGCCTTCAGCATGGCCACCAGCAGCAGCGACTTGTCTATGCAGCAGCCGTAGCGGCGCTTCCAGGTGAGGTTGGCGTCGTAGCCGCCCCAGCCCGAGGCCACGCCCACCTTCACGGCTATATAGCGTATCTCCTTCTGGACGTAGTGGTAGATCTTCGCGGCCTTCTCCTCGTCGGTGCGGCAGTCCTTCACGAGGTCCAGCGTGAACTGTTTCAGCTCGGGCGAGGCCTCCGAGCGTTCCCGGTGCATGGCGCCCATCCAGTCGAAGATCCGGTCCCAGTCCTTGAACACCGAACCGCGCACTATCGGCGCTACGTCGACATAAGGCGGCATCGCGGGCTCGGCGGACATGGGCGGCACGTTCTGCAGCGCCCAGGAATATGCCACCGCGCCGGTGGAGCGCCGCACCTCCGGCTCCGGGCTGCCGAAGGCGCCGAAGTTGCGGGCCGAATAATGGAACTCCGTGCCGGCGGGCACGGCGACGGACATCTCGGCCCTGGCCACTGGGCCCTCCGTGTCCTGGAAATAGCCGACGGGGAAGAAGAAATCCTTCCGGAAAGGGTTATAGGTCTCGGTGACCGTTTCGTACTCTATTATGGAACCGTTCTGCACGTTGGGCAGCGCGTACTGCGTGCATACGCTGCCGCTGACGAAGAACTCGCTGCCGGCGCGCTGCGGCTTGGATGTTTTTATCTGGGACGGGTCCAGCGGGTAGGATTTCCCGTCGGGATTATATACCGTGGCCATGGTTATGGTCACGCGCTCGCGCCCCTCTTCGGCGCACTCTATCACCTGCCCCCAGCGCTGCTTCAGCGATTCCTTCAGGACCTGATGCACCTCCCGGTCACGCGTGGTAACGGTGCCGTCGGGATTGAGCGTATAGGATATGGAGGTCAACAGGATCACGCCGTTGACGCCGGGAAAGGCGCGGGCCAGCGCCGCCGCGCGGGCGAAAAGGTCCCCGGCAGCGGCCGTCCGGACGGAACCGACCGGGCCGGCGGCGGCTGCGCCGCCAAAGCGTATCTCTGCCACGTCGGCGCGGGGCAGGGAACGCCCGCCGTCCAGAGAGACGGCCTGTTTATCCATAGAGACAAGTTTCCCCTGCACCTCCGCGCCGGAGCGCAGTTTAAGCGTTTCGGCCGAGCAAAGGCCGCAGGCCAGCAGAAGGGCGGGCAAAAGCACTGTTATCTTCATAATCCTCCAGAACTCCCCGCGGCCGGTGGGCCGCAGTGAAATAGTAGTACTTTTAAGCGCCCCGCCGCCAGCGCGCGAAAAGAGCGGGCCCCGCAAAGGGCCCGCCCTCCCGGTTCGCCAAGACTTTACCCCCGTTCGAACACCATCTTTCCATCCGAGACCTTCACGGTCACCTTGTCGCCGGTCTTTATTTCGCCTTCCAGCAGCTTCAGGGCCAGCGGGTCCTGCACCAGCCGCTGCAGCGCGCGCTTCATGGGCCGCGCGCCGTACTGCTGGTCGTAGCCCTCCTTGAGGAGCAGCTCCCTGGCGCTCTTGTCCAGCACCGCCTCCACGCCGCGCTCCCTGAGCGCCGCGGCCAGCCGCGCGAACTGCATGTCCGCTATGGCGCCTATCTGGGCCTTGCCGAGCGGGTTGAACACAACTATCTCGTCGACGCGGTTGACGAACTCGGGCCTGAAGTGCTCCAGCAGGCTCGCCTGCACGTCGGCCTTTATCTTCTCCGGCGAGCCGGCGTGCTCCAGTATGGTCCGCGAGGCTATGTTGGACGTCATGATGATCAGCGTGTTGCGGAAGTCCACCGCGCGGCCCTTGCCGTCGGTGAGCCGGCCCTCGTCGAGGACCTGCAGGAACACGTTGAACACGTCGGGGTGGGCCTTCTCTATCTCGTCGAAGAGCAGCACCGAGTAAGGGCGCCGCCGCACGTGCTCGGTCAGCTGGCCGCCCTCGTCGTAGCCGACGTAGCCGGGAGGCGCGCCGATGAGCCGCGACACGGAATGCTTCTCCATGTACTCGGACATGTCTATCCTTATCATCGCCTTCTCGTCGTCGAACAGGAAGCCGGCCAGCGCGCGCGCGAGCTCCGTCTTGCCCACGCCGGTGGGACCGAGGAAGATGAAGCTGCCGGCCGGGCGGCCGGCCTCGCCTACGCCGGCGCGGCTGCGCCGCACCGCGTTGGACACCAGCGACAGCGCCTCGTCCTGGCCGACCACGCGGGTGCGCAGGTTCTCCTCCATGTGCACGAGCTTCTGGACCTCGCCTTCCATCATGC
>ERZ1645187.2848-NODE-2848-length-14961-cov-7.219643_pt1 | contig 14961 bp, 11 predicted proteins | sample MGYA00575352_ERZ1645187 | MGnify/ENA primary metagenome ERZ1645187 (study PRJEB40837, sample SAMN11349314) | freshwater sediment metagenome | isolation source: river sediment | host: Sediment | place: India: Wazaribad , New Delhi | collected 2017-02-21 ...
CCCTGGAAAACGACGGCTTCGTCAATACCGCTATCCTCGCCTACTCGGCGAAATATGCCTCCAGTTACTACGGCCCTTTTCGTGATGCTGTCGGTTCGGCAGGCAACCTCGGCAAGGGCAACAAGTACAGCTACCAGATGGATCCGGCCAACAGCGACGAGGCACTGCACGAGTGCGCGCTCGATCTGGCCGAGGGCGCCGATATCATCATGGTGAAGCCCGGCATGCCCTACCTGGATGTGGTGCGCCGGGTGAAAGATGAGCTGCAAGTACCGACGTTTGTCTACCAGGTCAGCGGGGAGTACGCGATGCACGTTGCCGCGTTCGAGAAAGGCTGGCTGTCACGCGAAGCGGCGATGCTGGAATCGCTGCTCGCGTTCAAGCGCGCCGGCGCCGATGCGATCCTGACCTATTTCGCCAAAGACGCGGCGAAACTGCTATCACAGTAATTCAGAGCACCAGACGGCGGATATCGGAAATTTCCTCGACCAGGAAGGTGAAGAACCGTCCGGCATCCGCGCCATTGATCACACGGTGGTCGTAGGACAGGGTCAGCGGCAGCATCTTGCGCGGCACGAAAGCCGCGCCATCCCATACCGGTTTCATCTGGGTTTTTGACACACCGAGTATCGCCACCTCCGGCGCGTTGACGATCGGCGTGAACCCCTGCCCGCCGAGGGCGCCGAGACTGGAAATTGTGAAGCAGCCGCCCTGCATGTCAGTGGGCATCAGCTTGCCATGGCGCGCCTTGTCCGACAGCTGCGCGATTTCCGCGCCGAGATCCCACAGGCCTTTCTTGTCGACATCGCGGATCACCGGCACCATCAGGCCCATCGGCGTATCGACAGCAATGCCGATATGGATGTACTGCTTCTGCACAAAGTTCTCCCCGTCGCTGTGCAGCGAGCGATTGAATTTCGGGTGCTCGCGCAAGGCATTGGCCGAGGCTTTTAACAGGAAAGCCAGCGGCGTGAGCTTGATCTTGCGCTTCTCCATGTCGGCCTTCATGTCGGCGCGGAAATCTTCCAGGTCGGTGATGTCCGCCTCATCCCATTGCGTGACATGCGGCACGTTGAGCCAGGAACGGTGCATGTTGTCGCGCGTGATCTTGTCGATGCGCGTCAACGGCAGGGTCTCGACAGCCCCGAACTTGGCGAAATCAACCGGCGGGATCGCGGGAATACCGCTGCCTACAGCTGGTGCCGTACCAATACTCGCCATCTTGCTGACCAGCTGCTTCACATAACGGCGTACGTCGTCCTGCGTCAGCCGCCCGCGCGGGCCGCTGCCGGTCACATCGCGCAATTCAACACCCAGTTCGCGGGCGAGCTTGCGCACTGCCGGGCCGGCGTAAAGGACGCTGCCGTCTTTCGGCGCTGCGGGTGCAACGGCCGGCGCACTATCCGCGAGCGGTGCTGCCACCACAGGAGCAGCCTCTACCACCGGCGCAGGTGCAGCAGGGGCTGCCGTCTTTTCCGCCACCGGCACAACCGCCGGCGCAGGCGCTTCTGTTGTTGCTGATGACGCCGTCTCGATTTCCGCAATGACCGTGCCGCTGTGCACCTTGTCGCCGACCTTCACGGTCAGCGCGATGACGCGACCGGCCACCGTGCTCGGCACCTCCATCGAGGCCTTCGCGCTCTCCAGCACCACCAGCGACTGTTCTACCGCCACCTCATCCCCCGGCTTCACACACAGCTCGATCACATCGACGGCGTCATCCGTGCCCAGGTCAGGAATGCTTACTGATTGCTTCGCCACATCCACCTCAGCTGTAAAGCGGCGGATTCTTGTCCGCCGGGATACCGAAAGTCACACGCGCCTGTTCCACCACCTCGGCAGCAATGGCCCCTTCTTTCTGCAGGGCATGCAAGGCGGCCAGCACCACATGGTAGCGGTCAACCTCGAAATGCTTGCGCAATTGCGCGCGCGTGTCGCTGCGGCCAAAACCATCCGTGCCAAGCACTTCGTAGCGGCGAGGCACCCAGGCGCGGATCTGGTCGGCATACAGCTTCACGTAATCCGTGGCAGCTATCACCGGGCCTTGCGTGTCCGCCAGCAGCGACTGCACATAAGGCACCTGTGGCGGCTCTGTCGGGTGCAAGCGGTTCCAACGCTCGGCATCGAAACCGTCGCGGCGCAACTCGTTGAAACTGGTCACACTCCACACATTGGCCTTGAGGCCGAACTGCTCATGCAGGATCGCGGCTGCGGCTTGCACTTCACGCAGGATGGTGCCGGAACCCAGCAGCTGCAGCTGCGCACCTTCCTCGCGCTGCAGGCAGTACATGCCGCGCACGATGCCTTCCTCCACCCCGGGCGGCATCGGCGGCTGCACGTAGTTTTCGTTCATCGCCGTGAGGTAGTAGAAGCGGTTCTTCTGTTCCACCAGCATTTCGTGCAGGCCGCGCTGGATGATGACCGCCATTTCATAGGCGTAGCAAGGGTCATAGGTCACACAGTTCGGGATGCTCGCCGCGAGCACCAGGCTATGGCCGTCCTGGTGCTGCAGCCCTTCACCGTTCAGCGTGGTGCGGCCAGCCGTGGCGCCGATGAGGAAACCGCGGGCACTGGAATCGCCGGCAGCCCACGCGAGGTCACCGATGCGCTGGAAACCGAACATCGAATAAAAAATGTAGAACGGCACCAGCGGGCAATTGTGTGTGCTGTAAGACGTGGCGCAGGCAATCCACGCCGACATCGCACCGGCCTCGTTGATCCCCTCCTCCAGGATTTGCCCCTGCTCGGATTCCTTGTAGTAGAGCATCTGGTTGGCATCGACCGGGGTGTATTTCTGGCCTACCGACGAGTAGATACCGAGCTGGCGGAACATACCTTCCATGCCGAAGGTGCGCGCCTCATCCGGCACGATCGGCACTACACGGTTGCCGATATGCTTGTCCTTCACCAGGACAGATAGCAGTCGCACAAACGCCATGGTGGTCGAGATCTCGCGCCCGCCACTGCCGGCGAGGACCGGTTCGAAATCCGCCAGCGGCGGCGCCGGAAAACTTTCTGCCATTCGGCGGCGCGCCGGCAGCGGGCCGCCCAATGCCGCGCGGCGTTCGCGCATGTATTCCATTTCCGGGCTGTCTTCCGGCGGGCGGTAGAACGGGATGCTGTCAAGTTCGCCATCCGACAGCGGGATGTCAAAACGGTCGCGGAACAGGTGCAGGCTTTTCTCGTCGAGTTTCTTCACCGAGTGCGTGTCATTGGTGGCTTCACCCGCTGCGCCCATGCCATAACCTTTCACCGTTTGCGCCAGGATGACAGTCGGCTTGCCGCCATTGTTGTTGACCGCTTCCCAGTAAGCGGCGTAGACCTTGTACGGGTCGTGGCCGCCGCGGTTCAGTTCGGCAATATCCTGGTCGGACAGGTCCTCGACCAGCCTCAACAGTTCGGGATACTTGCCGAAGAAATGCTCGCGCGTGTAGGCGCCGCCCATGTTCTTGTAGTTCTGTAGTTCACCGTCGCAAACCTCGTCCATGCGCCGTTGCAACAGGCCGGTCTTGTCCTTTTCCAGCAGCGCATCCCAGTGCCGTCCCCACAGCACCTTGATGACATTCCAGCCCGCTCCGCGGAAAGCGCCTTCCAGCTCCTGCACGATCTTGCCATTGCCGCGCACCGGGCCATCGAGGCGCTGCAGGTTGCAGTTGACGACGAAAATCAGGTTGTCGAGCTTCTCGCGTCCCGCGAGTGAAATCGAACCGAGCGATTCCGGCTCATCGCATTCGCCATCGCCAAGGAAGGCCCAGACCTTGCGGTCGCCGTGGTCCACCAGCCCGCGTTTCTGCTGGTACTTCATCACGTGCGCCTGGTAGATCGCCTGGATCGGCCCGAGACCCATCGACACGGTCGGGAATTGCCAATAATCCGGCATCAGCCACGGGTGCGGGTAGGACGACAGGCCCTTGCCATCGACTTCACGGCGGAAATTGTCCAGCTGTTCCTCATCGAGGCGGCGCTCGAGGAACGAACGCGCATAGATGCCCGGCGCACTGTGGCCCTGGTAATAGATGAGGTCGGGCCTTTCACCACCACGGAAGAAATAGTTGAAGCCGATGTCATACAACAATGCCGCCGATGAGAACGTGGCGATATGCCCGCCGAGGCCGTCCTCGCGCTTGTTCGCACGCATCACCATGGCCAGCGCGTTCCAGCGGATCAGCGAACGGATGCGGCGCTCCATGAACACGTCGCCGGGCATGCGCTTTTCTTCGGTGAAATGGATGGTGTTGCGGTAGGGCGTGGTGATGGCTGTCGGCAGCTTGAGGCCTTTCTCATAGGCCTGCGCGGCCAGCGTGTACAGGATGAAGGCGGCGCGTTCGCGGCCGCCGTGCTGGATCAATGCCTCAAGCGCATCCAGCCATTCGCGGGTTTCCTGCGGATCGATATCGTCCACCGTCACTGCTCCTCATTGCTGTTATCGACAACGGTTGGCGCCAGTATATGTAAATTTTTTACAAGATGCCGCCTTTCAGGTAACGCTCGGCAGCGAGCAAGCCCATCACCGTCAACGAATCGGTAATCTCCCCACGGAAAATGGCGGCTATCGCCTCCTCCAGCGAAAAGCGCAGCACCTCTATATCCTCGGTGGCTTCTGGTGCCATTTCCCCTTGCGTGAGGCCGCGCGCCAGGAATATCGCACCGCTTTCATCGGTCACAGAATTGGAGGTATGCAGGTCGAGCAGGTGGGTCCACTCCGCGGCCGTGAGCCCGGTTTCCTCGCGCAACTCCCGCTGTGCCGTTTCGAGCATGTCCTCATCGAAAGGCGAGCCCCCCTCCGGGATCTCGATGCTGTACTGGTTAATCGTGTAGCGGAACTGCCGTACGAGCCAGACACATCCCACGGCATCAATAGGCACTACGCCAACGGCGCGGCTATTGAAATGCACCACGCCGTAGATGCCTCGGGTGCCAGCTGGCGTCAGCACATTCTCGTGCGTCACACGGATCCAGGGGTTTTCGTAGACCAGCTGCTGGTCGAGCTGGCGCCAGGGACCACGCCGGCGCGGGAAGGCGACATCTGTTTCAGGGCTGGATGACATCGGCTTGTACTCCCTCTGGTGGCGGCTGGTCGGTGATATGCAGGCGGCCTTGGGCATCTTTCCAGCGATAAAGCGGCTTAGCTGGCGACTCAACGGCAGGCGGCTGCACCGTCACATGGTGGCCGGCAGCGCCATTAGCCCCCCCTGGCTTCACCGCAGGCACTGGCGCGTTGCCAGACGGCAGCTGCGGCACCCCGTGTGCCAGCATATCGGCCAGCTGGCGCATCTTGTCGTCAGTCAGGAGCAGCAGCAGGTTTCCTTGCTGCAACTTCGCACGCAGCTCGGGATCAGCAGCAACCGCCTGGAATGCCGGGGTATTGCGCAACTTTTCATAATTGCCGACATGGCGAGTCAGAATGCCTGCCAGAGCCTCTGCCTGTTCCGCGCGGCCTTGACCGGGTAAGCCGACAGCCCCGAGAAACTGCATGACGCGCTCGTCAACAACGAGCGCGCGGAAATCCGCCAGCTGCATCACTGCCGCCGCCGGACCGCGCACCAGCACGGCATAGTTAACCGGATCCTGCAGCAAGCGCTGCAGCTCCGTTTTCCGGGCGAAGTATTGCAGGTCCTGCCCGAGTGACACCGGGTTGCGCACCAGCGCTTCGGCAGCCGGGGCTGCCGCGCTGTCACCCAGGGCCTGCCCGGCCAGCGCCGCCAGCGCCTCGCCGGACCATGTGCGCAGCCGGCCATTGATGCCATCTTCCGCTGCCACGCCCGCAGCCGGTGTTGCAGGCATGGCTGTGCGCTGCTGCCAGCCGTCCCGCAAGGTACCGACGGTCCACACCAGCAGCAGGCCGATGCCGAAACCGAGCGCAGCACCCAGCAAGCCGCCAGTCCAGCGCCCGCTGTCAATGTCCCAGTGCTCTGCCGCGAGGGAAGCCAGCCAGCTCGCCAGGCCGGCAAACACCACGCTCCCACCCACCAGCAGTAACAGGCCGGCTGCCGGCCAGGCCGTAACGACAGACAGGCCCGCTTCCCGCTCGAGGAAACCTGCGAACGCGGGCGTTTCCTGCCAGGCCAGCGCATAGGCCAGCAGGAAGACCGCGAGGCGCAGGATGAGGCGCAACAACCCCTTGCGCCAGCCCCAAAAGGCTGTCAGCAGGACGGTGAATGCTGTGATAGCGATATACATAAAGCCTGTTTGGTCCAGGAAACGCGCATCAACATAGCAGAAATCTGCCATGGTTGAGCGGCAAAAAAAAACCCCGCCGAAGCGGGGTTTTCCAGGCAACCAGGTTGCCGGTTACGCATCAGTTGCGGAAAGCAGCCGGTACGTATTTGTCATCAGCGTCAGAAGAACCTTCCCACTCGGTGATAGCTGAACCATCAGCGCTCAGGGTCGGGGTCAGCCTCAGGAACTTGCCATCAACCACTGCGTTGACGCCTTTGGTACCGCCGACCACAACATCAACCACGCCAGCGGCAACGGTCGGGGCTTCGCAGTACTGGGTATCTTCAGTGCCGCAACCAGCCACACCTTCGTCTGCCGGCAGGCTGCCGTTGGAAGCGAAAGCTTCAGACACAGACAGCTTACAGGCGCTGGCCACGCCGGCGCACTCGGTCAGCTTGGAGCGGATGGTGTAATCCTGGTAAGCCGGCAGGGCGACGGCGGCCAGGATACCGATGATCGCAACAACGATCATCAATTCAATCAGGGTGAAACCTTGTTGCAGTTGCTTTTTCATGGTGTATACCTCGAAAAGTGGTTTTTTGTAACCCTTGCGGGTGGAAGCCTTGCAACTGCCTTTCACGGTTAGCTGCTGCCTCTGGGTGAGGATAATACAAGCCGCGTGCCAACTTTGCGATAAAAAGATTTTTCCTTATAAATTATGAACTTAACACTTTCACCGAACCATGGATCGCAATCTGCCTGCGCCTGCAAGACAGGCCCTGTACCGGCGCAATGCGACGCTATGTGACCAATTTTGTCAGTTCACCGGTTTCAGGTAGCCCCAGCCGACCATAGGGCATATTTTCATCCCGAACTTGAAGTGTGAAGGCTATCGCATTGTAAAACCTGATTTATTGCGCGGCCTGTGCTTTGCCGATAGACTCAGCCGGTGATTAGTCGGCTCTCGCCCGCGCGGCGACTGGCCTAATGTGGACATCTAGAGCGGATCCCGATGAGCAGTATTCCCGTCAGCGGCCTGGCGCGCCGTCTGGTAAATGACAACCTGATCAGCATGGAGCAGGCGCAGAATGCCCTGCTGGAATCGCGCAAAGCCAAACAGCCGCTGGCGCAATGGCTGGTCGACAACAAGATTGTCGGTGCGCAGCCGATCGCGATAGCAGCCATGGAGGAATTCGGCGTCCCGTTGTATGACCTTAACGGCCATAACAGCGTGCAGATCCCGAAAGACACGGTAAAACGCGACCTGATCGAGAAATACCAGGTATTGCCGCTGTTCAAGCGTGGCAACCGCCTGTTCCTCGGCATGGCTGACCCCACTGACCTGCGCGCCCTGGATGACATCAAGTTCCAGACCGGCCTGACGACGGATGCCGTGCTGGTGCAACAGGACCAGCTGGCCAAAGCGATCGCGAAATTCCTCACCGATACGGAAGAAGATGCCGGCAAGGCGTTTGAAGGCCTCGATGAGGATTTCGACCTGGATGTGGAAGCCGTCGATGAAGATGGCCCCAAAGGCGAAGGCGGCGAAGGCGGTGCCGACGATGCGCCGATCGTCCGTTTCGTCAACAAGGTATTGCTGGACGCCATCAAGAGCGGCGCCTCCGACCTGCACTTCGAACCGTATGAAAAAGCTTACCGTATCCGCTTCCGCACCGACGGCGTACTGCATGAAGTGACGCGGCCGCCGCTGGCGCTAGGTCCCAAGCTGGCCGCACGCCTGAAGGTCATGTCCAAGATGGACATTTCCGAAAGGCGCGTGCCGCAAGACGGCCGTATCAAGATGAAGCTGTCGAAAACCAAGGCGATCGATTTCCGCGTCAACACCTTGCCGACACTGTGGGGCGAAAAGGTGGTCATGCGTATCCTCGATCCCAGCAGCGCACAGATGGGTATCGACGCGCTCGGTTACGAGGATTACCAGAAAGAGATGTATATGAAAGCCCTGCACCAGCCGCAGGGCATGATCCTCGTGACGGGCCCCACCGGCTCGGGCAAGACCGTATCGCTGTACACCGGCCTCAACATCCTCAACACTGACGAACGCAATATTTCCACTGCCGAGGATCCGGTCGAGATCAACCTCGAAGGCATCAACCAGGTCAACGTGAACATCAAGGTCGGCCTTGGCTTTTCCGAAGCCCTGCGCGCATTCCTGCGTCAGGATCCGGACATTATCATGGTGGGCGAGATCCGCGATCTGGAAACCGCCAATATCGCTATCAAGGCCGCGCAGACCGGCCACATGGTGATGTCGACCCTGCACACCAACTCCGCGCCGGAAACGCTGACGCGCATGCTCAACATGGGTGTTCCGGCATTCAACCTGGCCACGTCAGTCAACCTGATCATTGCCCAGCGACTCGCACGCCGCCTCTGTCCGGCCTGCAAGCAGCCTGCCACCGACATCCCGGAATCGGTGATGCAGGAAGAAGGCCTGCTCGATTGCGGCATCCCGCGCGAGGAAATCACCCTGTTCAAGCCGGTCGGTTGCGACCTGTGCAACAAGGGTTACAAGGGGCGGGTGGGTGTCTATGAGGTTGTGCGTATCACACCGCGCATCTCGCGCATCATCATGGAAGAAGGCAATTCCATCCAGATCGCGGAAGCCGCCAAGGCGGAAGGGTTCTATGATCTGCGTATATCGGGCCTGCGCAAGTGTGCGTGGGGTCTCACCAGTCTTGAAGAAATAAACCGGGTTACCAAGGACTAAACCATGGCCACGACCACTGCTACCAAGAATACCAAGCCAGCCGCCAAACCCCAGGGCCCGAAAAAACCCAAGGTCAAGGAACCAGACATCTACGTCTGGGAAGCAAAAAACAAGAAGGGCCAGAAGGTCAAGGGTGAACTGAAGGGCAACAACCTTACCGATATCAAGGCCCAACTGCGTAAACAAGGCTACCCGAACGCCAAAGTCAAGAAGCGCCCCAAGCCACTGTTTGGCGGTGCAGGCAAGGCGGTCGAGCCCGCTGATATTGCCGTGTTCACCCGGCAGATGGCCACAATGATGAAAGCCGGTGTACCGCTGGTACAGTCATTCGAACTGGTGGCCGATGGACTGGAAAACCAGAACATGCGAAAGATGGTCTTGCAGATCCGCGATGAAGTCTCTGCGGGCGGCAGTTTTGGCGGTGCTCTGCGCAAGCACCCGAAACACTTCGACGACCTGTTCTGCAGCCTCGTCGAGTCCGGCGAACAGTCCGGCGCCCTGGAAACCATGCTGGAACGCCTCGCTACCTACAAGGAGAAAACCGAGGCGCTGAAGAAGAAAATCAAGAAAGCCCTGACCTACCCGATCGCTGTTCTCGTTGTAGCTTTCGTGGTGACGGGAATACTGCTGATCAAGGTAGTACCGGTATTCGCCGAGACCTTCGCTTCATTCGGGGCAGACCTGCCAGCTTTCACCCTTTTTGTGCTTAACTTGTCGAAAGCGGCACAGGCGCATTGGTGGAAAATACTCGGTGTCGTCATCATTGCCAGTTTTGTTTTCAGGCAAGCAAGAGCCAATAGCCAGACATTCGCTGACCAGGTAGACGCGTTTTCACTGAAAATCCCTATCGTGGGCGCCATCATCAATGAGGCTACCGTGGCACGCATTGCACGGACGCTTTCAACAACTTTCTCGGCCGGTGTTCCGCTGGTGGAAGCACTCGACTCCGTATCTGGCGCCGCCGGCAATGCGGTCTATCGTGATGCGGTGAAGCAGGTGCGAGATGACGTGACCGGCGGTACCCAGATCAACGTCGCTTTCCGTGCGACTGGCGTGTTCCCAACCCTGCTGGTGCAGATGACATCGATCGGTGAGGAATCCGGGTCTCTGGATACCATGCTGGAAAAAGTGGCCACGCACTACGAAGCAGAGGTGGACAACAAGGTAGACAACCTCACCGCGCTGTTAGAGCCAATGATCATGTCCATTCTCGGCATTCTCATCGGCGGCCTGATGGTTGCGATGTACATGCCGATATTCCAGTTGGGGCAAGTGGTCTAAGTGCAAGCATTACACTTGCTGGCGCAAGATCCCGCGCTTTTTGCAGCGGTAGCGCTATTGTTTGGCACCGCTATCGGCAGCTTCCTGAATGTGCTTTGCTTGCGCCTGCCCGTCATGATGGAACGGGAGTGGCGCTCGCAGTGCCATGAAATGCTGGGGTTGCCAGCAGACTCCATCCAGGAAAGGTTTAACCTTGCCTTTCCACCATCGCGCTGCCCACAGTGCGGCCACAGCATCAGGGCCTGGGAGAACATCCCTGTCATCAGTTACCTGTTGCTGAAAGGCCGCTGTTCCGGTTGTGGCACAGGCATTTCCGCACGTTACCCTTTTGTCGAAGCTGCTTGTGGTGTACTCAGTGCCGTAGTGGCTTGGCACTTCGGACCCGGCTGGCAGTGTGCAGCTGCGCTGGTACTGACCTGGGCGCTACTGGCGTTGGCGATTATCGACTTCGACACCCAGTTGCTGCCTGACGACATCACCCTCCCCTTGCTGTGGGCCGGCCTGCTGCTGGCCCTGGGCAATACCTTCATACCCCTGCGTGATGCCGTCATCGGCGCAGCGGCCGGTTACCTGATCCTCTGGACGGTCTACTGGGTATTCAAGTTGATCACCGGCCGCGAGGGCATGGGTTTCGGTGATTTCAAGTTGCTTGCTGCACTCGGTGCCTGGCTGGGCTGGCAAGCCTTGCCCCAGGTGATACTGTTGTCCTCCGTTGTCGGCGCGGTTGTGGGTATAGGCATGATCGTGCTGCGCGGCCGCGATCGCCAGATTCCCATCCCCTTCGGTCCCTACCTCGCAGCCGCCGGCTGGATTGCATTGCTGTGGGGCCATGAGATCAGCCGCTGGTACCTGAATGCCAGCGGGATGAACCACTGAGCTTCAGGGCGTGGTTTTCATCGTCGGCCTCACCGGTGGTATCGGCAGTGGCAAAACGGCCGTGTCAGACCGTTTTGCCAAACTCGGCATCAAGGTTGTTGACGCAGATGTCTGTGCTCGCGTGGTCGTGGAACCGGGCAGGCCGGCGCTGGCACAGATCGTCGACCATTTCGGCCCGGAAGTCCTCCAGGCAGACGGCTCCCTTGATCGCGCCAGGCTGCGTCAGATCGTGTTTGCCAACGAGGCCGAGCGCAAGTGGCTGGAAAGTTTGTTGCATCCACTGATTTTCGAGGAAATGTGGTCGCAGTTGCAGTCAGCCAACAGCCCCTATGCCATCCTCGTCTCGCCACTGCTGGTAGAAGCCGGGCAGAACGCCATCTGCCAGCGGATCCTGGTCGTGGATGTGCCGGAAGACGTGCAGTTAGCACGGACAATGGCACGCGATGCCAATTCAGCCGAACAGGTCAAGGCCATGATGGCCTCACAGGCATCACGCGATGCGCGACTGGCCAAGGCAGACGATGTCATCGTCAATGACAGCGACTTGCTAATGCTCAAACAGCGAGTTGATGAAATCCATCACCAATACCTTGCTCTTGCCGAAATAAGCAAGCAGTGACATCTCTCTGGGCAGCAGCGGGAGGAAATCGACCGCCTGCCCAGAACGGGGATCAAGAGCCATGTAACCACTCCCTGCTCCAAGTGTTGCCCTGTAGAAAAGAACGTGCGGATTGCCTGCCGCAATTGACTCTGCTTCAGCACGTAGCAAAGGCGTTACTTGCGCAGCCGGGGAACCATCTGCCTCCAGCATCGGCAAGGCATCGCCCAGCAACAGATATGATTCAACGGCAAAGTGCGCCCTGCCATTGCCCTGCACTTCACCAAAGAGGTTGCGCACGGGCGCACTGTCTATAGTCCACAGCCATACTGGCCACTTCGTTTGCAGGGCAGGCACTGCAGAGACCACAACCCCATAATCCGCATAGACTTGCGAGCTGATCGAACGAAAGGAATGGTTGGCATACACAACGGCTACCGGCCGTGTCTGCCACACGGTCCACATCCCACCTGACAAACAAGCCAACTGCAGCACGGCAATGCAGGCCAAGTCAAAACGCAGGGTTTTCTTGCCGACCTTGTACACCAGCAAGGTCAGCACGGGACCAATGAAGAAGTCGACGCCAGCGATCAGCTTCATGCCTTCCAGGCCGCCGTCGTAGCGAAACAACACACCAGGATACCACCAAAAATAGATGATGGCGGCCAGCAACAGGAACAGGACGAGACTGATCAGCAGGTGCAGGCCGAAGGCCTGCCAGCGATTGGCAGCTTTGAGGATCATCGGGCAATTCCGGCAATGATTTCCCCGTTTTTTACCACCAATCCGCCAGCACAGGCAAATGCGGCGATCACTCCAGCGCGTACTGCGCTTTCAGCCAGAGTGTGCGACCCGGTTCGTTGACCCGTTCGAGCTGGTCAAAACCGGCCACCATCGCACCACTGCGGCTGATGTGCTCGGCGTAGGTCTTGTCGAACAGGTTGTCGATACCAGCCGTGACCTGCAGTGCAGGCAGCGGTTTCCAGCCGGCATGCAGCGAGAACACCCCGAAGCCGTGGGTGTTGCCGAGATCCTGGCCGACGATATTGCCCTGGTTGATGCTGACGTGCGTCTGCTCGGCCACGACGCGCCACAATGCACCGTAGGACCAGATGCCATCGTCATAGCGCACACCAAAGCGGGTTTCCAGCGGTGGCAGTTGCGCCAGCGCCACATCATCCGTGTCGTTCTCGCCGCGCACGTAGGCAAGGCTCGCATCAGCCGTCCAGTTCTCGTCGATGGCATAGGCCAGTTCGGCTTCGCCACCCCAGCTGTGCGCGTCGACATTGCGCGTGATGGTCGTGCTGCGGGTGCCCATCATGCCCGCAGGTTTCAGCACATTGGTCTGGACGAGCAGGTAATCGTCGATGCGGTTGTAGAACGCCGACACACTGCCAGTCCATGCACCCTGCTGGTACAGGTAACCGAGATCGAGCTGGCTGGTTTTTTCCGGATCGGCCTCGAAAGCGCTGACCGAATCGGCTGACTCTTTCGCGAACAGCTCCCAGTAATCCGGGAAACGTTCGCTGCGGCCGAGGCCGGCGTAGGCCGTACCATCACCGATCTCGTGCTCATAGCGCAGGAAACCGCTGGTCAGTTCCTCTTCGCGCTCCTCGTTGGCGGTCGGATTCGGTGCCGACATCATCATGTTCAGCATCACCATCTGGCGATCGTCTTCCACATGCCAGTGGTCATGGCGCAGGCCGCCGATCATGCGCTGGCCGTCGTTGAGGTAATTCGTCACCTCGCCGAATACACCGACTTGCTCGAAATCGGCATCATCCACGCGATCCATGTCCTGGTAGCGCATCTTGTCCTGGTCCATCGTCATGCGGCCGCTGTGCTGGTTCTGCTGTGTGTCCGCACCAACCACCAGCTCGGTGCGCTCGCCGAGCAGCAAGGTATTGGCCACACGGGCCCCCATGGTTTCGCGGTCCGGGTTCATCGCCATGCGCGTGGCCATCATGCCGGTTGGTGTGCGCAGGCTGTAGTTGTCCATCACGTGGTCGACATAGTTGTAGTACGCCAGCGCTTCGATTTTTTTCCAGGTATCGCTGAGGTTTTCCTTCTCGAAGCGCAGGCTGGTGTGCTCACGGCTGAACAGCGAGCCGTCCACACCGCGATCGGCATAGGCTGCCTCGCCATCGCTGTGGCCGGCGGACAATTCCAGCAAGGTGTTCTCATCGGGCGTCCAGCCAACGGCGGCATTCGCGCTCCAGCGGTTATACTGCGAATGCACTTTCTCGCCATCGCCGTCGCGGTAATCACCCTGGTGGGCGTTGGTGCCGGTGCCGCGCAGGTAGAACTCCGGTGTGCCGGCCACGGCGTCGACCATCTCGTCGTTGCGGTCGAAACTGCCCACCAGCCCGCTCGCAGTGACCTGCGCGCCGGCTTCGCCGAGGCGGCGGCGGTCGCGCTCGAACAGCACGGCGCCGGCCGAGTTGCCCGGGCCGTTCAGCACGGTCTGCGGCCCCTTGATCACCGTGATGCGGTCGTAGCTTTCCGGGAACACGTAGGCGGTGGGTGGATCCATGCGCGCACCGCAACCGCCGAACAGCATCTCGCCATCCAGCAGGATATTCAGCCGCGAACCGGCCATGCCACGGAAAACCGGGTCGCCGTCGGTGCCGCCCTTGCGGATGACGTTGAAGCCCGGGATGGTCTTCAGGTAATCGGCACCGTCATGCGCCGGCAGTGGCTGGCGCGGCGCTTTCGGGTCGGTTTCGACCGTGAGCGGCTCGCTGGTCCTGGCCGCAGTCACCACCAGCGTCTTCAGCGTGGCCTGGCTGTCTTCGTCCTTCTGCTCCGGGTCCGGCTCTGCCGCCAGTGCGGGTGCAGCCAGCAATGCCGTGGCGATGGCGAGGGCAAGTCGGTGGTAAGCAGGGGTCATGGGCTGGCAGCTCCGCAGATAGTCTTGGTCGGGCGCGGATTCTAGGCAGGCACGGCGGCGCTGGGAATGCGACACAGGGTCGCAGGGGGCGAGGCATGCGGGCACAAAAAAGGCGACCGTGTGGTCGCCTTTTTTGTATTTGGTGGAGCTAAGCGGGATCGAACCGCTGACCTCTACAATGCCATTGTAGCGCTCTCCCAGCTGAGCTATAGCCCCGTAAAGGAGGCGGCATTCTATGAACCCCCCGCCTGCCTGTCAATCGACATTCAGCGCTCGGTAAGCCCCAGCGCGCGGTAGTCCTTCTCCCACTGCTTGGCCTCTTTCTTCGACACGCCGCCGGCCACCTGCAGGGCCTCACGCAGCCGGGCGCGGGTCAGGTCCGACCCCAGCAGCGCCATCGAATCGAACAACGGCGGCGAGCTGGTC
>ERZ1645187.2849-NODE-2849-length-14958-cov-43.082198_pt1 | contig 14958 bp, 14 predicted proteins | sample MGYA00575352_ERZ1645187 | MGnify/ENA primary metagenome ERZ1645187 (study PRJEB40837, sample SAMN11349314) | freshwater sediment metagenome | isolation source: river sediment | host: Sediment | place: India: Wazaribad , New Delhi | collected 2017-02-21 ...
CCACGAGTGAATCAATCAATCGCTGATTTGCCCAGAGGTTTTTGGAGGCGTCCAATTGGCTTTGTAGATGCGGCCGAGATTGGTCGAATTGCCGGGGAAGTCGACCGGCGCGCCGATGACGCCGCCCGTGTCGAGGCCCTTGATCGTGTTCATCGCGGCCTTGATGTTGGCGCCGGTCAGTTCCTTGCCGGCGGCCAGCGCGCGCTTCATGCCTTCCGTGGCCAGCATGATGTTGGTGATCGGCTGGAAGTAGGAATTCGTCCGGTACTTGGTGTTGACCTTGCGGACGTAGTCCAGCACCGGGCCCTTGGCCGTCTCGTCGTTGAAATAATTATAGGCGTTGACGCCGAGATAGCCGTCGGCGACCTCGCCCATCTTCTGCACGATGCCGACGTCGGAGGAATAGAACGTGCCCATGAACTGGGTCTCGATGCGCGCCTCTTTCATCTGCTTCATGAATTCAGGGATAGGCGCCATCACATAGCCGTGGAAGATGGTGAATTCCGGCTTGGCGCGGCGCAGCTTCAGGACTTCCGCCGAGACGTCGAACGAGCCGGGCGGCGTCACGATCTTTTCGACCTGCTCAAGGCCGAGCTTCTTGGCCAGCGCTTCGGATTTGGCGATCGGATCGCGGCCGAATTCCGTGTCGGAATGCACGAAGGCGATGCGCGCGCCCTTTTTCTTGTCGGCGATATATTTGAGCAGCATGCCGACTTGCTGCGAATAATCCGGGCCCGGCATATATTGCAGCGGGAATTTCGCCGGGTCGCTGATTTCAGACGAGAAGGAGGCGCCGGCGAGCAGAAGCCCGCGACGGTTCACTTCTTCGTTGATCGTCTTCTGGAAGCCGGTGGAATCGGCGAGATAGAGCGAAATCTTGTGCTGGCTGACGAGGCGGTTGAAGACCGAGACCGCCTGCGGCACCTGATAGCCCGTGTCCTCGGTGATCAGCCGGATCTTGCGTCCGCCGATGCCGCCATTGTCGTTGAGATATTGCACGTAATGTTGCGCGCCTTCCGAACCTTCGATGCCGGCGAAGGCGAAGACGCCCGTCATCGGCGAGCCGTTGGCGATGACGATTTCGCTCGCCTCCTGGGCGGCGAGGCCGCGCACCCATGGCGCGGGCAACGTCGAGGCTGCCGCGCCAGCCGCGACGCCGCGAAGAATTGTTCTGCGATCAATCATGTTGGTCATGGCCATTCCTCCCTTTTTGTCCCGCGCTCAGGTCCGGAACGGCCAGAGCGCAAATCTGTGGCGGACGCGCCGCCATGTTTCATTGAGGCCCAACGGCTCGAAGATCAGGAAGCCGACAATCAGTCCGCCGAAGACGATGATGCGCACCGGCGACAGCAATTGCACGACGCCGGGATAGTAGGGCTCCAGCATGGCGACGCCGAGCTTCAAGAGCTCCGGCACCAGCGTCATGAACACCGCGCCGAAGATCGCGCCGCGCACCGAGCCCAGTCCACCGACGATGATCGCGGCGACGAAGAAGATCGAATCGATCAGGCGGAAGCTTTCCGGCGTGACGACGCGGAACAGATAGACCCACACGGCGCCTGCGACGCCCGCGTAGAACGAGGCGAGCGCGAAGCTGATGAGCTTGTATCGGAACAATTCGATGCCAAGCACCTCGGCGGAAATATCGCGGTCGCGAATGGCGATGAAGGCGCGCCCGACGCGGGTGCGAAACAGATTGGTCGCACACCAGACTGACGCCCATGCGAGCGGCATGGCGAGCCAGTAGAGGTGGCTGTTGGAGATCAGCTTCACGCCGAAGATGCTCGCCGGCTCGACGTTGAGCCCCAATGCGCCGCCCGTCACGCTCGCCCAGTTGAAGAAAATGAAATGCAGGATGAAAGACGCCGCGATGGTCGTCAGCGCCAGATAGAGCCCTTTGACGCGCAGCGACGGCACGCCGAACACCGCGCCAACGGCTGCGGCCACGAAACCCGCGAAGGGGATCGCCAGCCAGAACGGCGCCCCTTTCGCCGCAAGCCACGCCGCCGCATAGGCGCCGACGCCCATGAAAGCCGCATGGCCGAGGCTGACTTGGCCTGTGTAGCCTGTGAGCACCATCAGGCCCGCTGCGGAAATGACGTTGATGGCGACGAGACAGGCGATGAGCAGCCAATAGTCCCCGGCGAAAAGCGGTAAGGTCGCCAGCGCCGCCGCCAGAGCGACCAGCCAGGTCTTCTGCGTATTCGTGGTGAAGATCGCCTCGTCGGCGGCGTAGGATTGTTTGGCTGCGCCGATATGCATGGCTCACAGCCTCTCAATGTCATGCGTGCCGAACAGGCCATAGGGCTTGATCAGCAGCATCAGCATCAGCACGACGAAGGTCGCGAGTTGCTTGTATTCCGCGCCGAGCGTCATGCTCGCCATGGCTTCGAGCCAGCCGACGAGCAGGCCGCCGACCAGCGCGCCGAGAATGGAATCGAGTCCGCCGACGATGACGACGACGAGAACCGACAGGCCGATGGCGCCCATGGCAGAGGAAATGCCGGCGATGGAGCCGACGAGAATGCCCGCGCCCGCCGCCGTGAGCGCGCCGAGCACCCAAGCGAAGGAGAACACGCCCGGCACGTTGATGCCGACCGAATAGGCCGCCTGGCTGTCGGCCGCCGTCGCGCGCAGGGCCACGCCGCCGCGCCAGTAGCGGAAGACGACGATGATGGCCGCCACGACCACGGCCGCGATGATGAAGCCCCAGCCGTTTTTCGACGGCATGAAGGCTTCGCCGAAGCCGGTCGGAATGAAGAACGGCTCCTTGGGCAGGAATTCCGGCAGGCTCTGCGGATCGGCGGTCCAGATGATTTCGACGATGCCGATGATGATGCTCGACAGGCCGATCGTCACCATGAAGACGGAAATCGCGCTCTCGCCGATCAACCGGCGGAAGATAAGCCGCTCGGCAAGCCCGCCGACGAGCGCCGTGACGACGAGCGCGGCGAGGATCGCGGCCCATGTCGGCATGGTCGCCTTGGCGGCGATGCCGAAAAACACATAGGCGCCGATCATCATGAATTCGCCGATGGCGAAATTGATGACGCGCGTCGCTTTATAGACCAGCACAAAGCCGACGCCCGTGAGGGCGTAGATGGCGCCGACCGACAGACCGGACAGCGAAAATTCGACGAAATCGAGGAGGTTCATGCTACGCCCGCCCCAGCTTGCGCGCGCGGACGCTGGCGTAGCGCGCTGTAATCGCCCGAACCGAAATAGGCGCGCTCGACCTCCGCATTGTGCTGCACGTCGGCCGGCAGGCCGGAGGCGATGACCTGACCGAAATTCAACACGACCACATGGTCGGAAATATCCATGACAAGGCGCATGTCGTGCTCGACCATCAGGATCGTCACGCCCCATTCCTCGCGTACGTCGAGAATGAAGCGGGCCATGTCCTCCGTCTCTTCGCGGTTCATGCCGGCGACGGGCTCGTCGAGCATCAGAAGCTTGGGCTGCATGGCAAGCGCGCGCGCCAGTTCGACGCGCTTCTGCAGGCCATAGGGCAGGGCGGCTACCGGCGCGTGGCGGATATGGTCGATCTCGAGAAAGTCGATGATCTTTTCCTCGACCTCGGCGCGCAGCTGCATTTCCTCGCGCTTCGGTCGGCCGTAATAGAACAGCGCGTCGACGACGCCCGTCTTCATATGCGTGTGACGGCCGAGCTTGATGTTGTCGAGCACCGTCATGCCGCGAAACAGCGCGATGTTCTGGAACGTGCGGGCGAGCCCCAGCGCCGCCCGCTTGGGCGTGGGCACATGGGTAATGTCGGCGCCTTCGTAGACGATGCGTCCCTGCTGCGGCCGATAAAAGCCGGAGATCGAATTGAACAGCGAGGTCTTTCCCGCGCCGTTGGGGCCGACCAGCGAAGTGATGGAATCCTTGGCGACGGTCAGCGACACGTCGCGCAACGCCTTCACGCCGCCAAATGACAGGGCGACGTTCTCAACGCTCAGGATCGGGGCGTGCGCCGCCTCCTGCATGAATGCTCCTCCCAGCCGGCAGCGCTCTTTTCGGCGCTTGTCCGTAGTCCGTTGCATTGCCGAAGCAATGTGACAACGCGGCTTCTTATGGCCGCGTTTGCCAGGTCGAGCTTACCGTGTTGGACAACAGGGGCAAGCTTTGCATTCGATTGGCTCGCGCCTCCCGAATTGGCGTCGCTGTCGCGGGCGATCCCGCATGCGGCGTTCTTGTTGGGCGAAAATCTATCGATCGATCGGTAAAAGTCAACAGCCGCGAAGCGCCATTTCATTTTTTCTGTGCGCCCGCGTCTGGCCGCTTGGCCTGAGCGACGCGCCGGCGCATGATGCGGCGCAACGAAACAGCGGACGGATGGGGACGATGAGCGAGGACAGAGGCGCGACAAACGGCAAGGCGGATGTCGAGTTTCAGCCCGCCCGTCTCGACGCATATCTGCGCGGCGCCATTCCGGGGTTGACGGGAGACATGCAGCTCGCCCGGATCGCCGGCGGCCAGTCCAATCCGACTTTCTTCGTCACCTACGCCAACCGCCGCCTTGTGCTGCGCAAGAAGCCGCCGGGCAAGCTTCTGCCGGGCGCTCACGCCGTCGAGCGCGAGGCGCGCGTCATGTCGGCCTTGGCGGGCTCGCGCGTGCCCGTTCCGCCGGTTGTTCTGAACGTCGCGGACAGCGACGTGGTCGGCACGCCGTTCTTTGTCATGGACCGTGTGGAAGGTCGCGTCTTTCACGACACGTCATTGCCCGGCGTCGCGCCGCACGATCGTCGCGCCATGTATTTCTCGATGGCCGAAACGCTCGCCGCCTTGCACGACGTCGATTGGAAAGCCGCGGGTCTGACCGATTACGGCCGCCCCGGCGATTATTTCGGCCGCCAGATCGCGCGCTGGTCGAAACAGTTTCGCGATACGCAATGGCGCGACATTCCCGACCTCGATGTGCTCATCGACTGGCTGCCGAAGAACATTCCCGCCTCCGACGAGGCGACGATTTGTCACGGCGATTTCCGCATCGGCAATCTGATGTTCCATCCGCAAGAGCCGCGCGTCGTCGCCGTGCTGGACTGGGAATTGTCGACGCTTGGCCATCCGCTCGCCGACCTGTCCTACAGCGCGCTGGCCTGGCGCACCAAGCCGAGCGAATTCGGCGGCTTGATGGGCAATGATCTTGACGCGCTTGGCGTGCCGCGCGAGGCGGATTATCTCGCCCATTATTACGCTGCGCGCCGCACGCCCGTGACAAGCCGCGCGACGCCATTCCATTTCGCCTTCTCGATGTTCCGCTTCGCGGTCATTCTCGAAGGCATCGCGGTGCGCGCGCGCGGCGGCAACGCCGCCGCCGATAACGCGAAAGCCGTGGGCGACATGTCGCTCATCTTCGCGCGGCGCGCCGTTGAAACCATCGAGACGATGTGAGGCGCAATGGATTTCGCCCTTTCCGATCGCGCCCAGCAGATGCTTTCGGCGCTCGACGTGTTCATGCGTCGCGACATCCTGCCGGCCAACGCCGAATGGCGGCGCAGCGCCGACGCGGGCGTCTTTCCCGTCGTGCTGATGGATCGGCTCAAGCGCCGCGCGCAATCGGAAGGACTGTGGAATCTGTTTCTACCGAGTCTGTCGGAAGACGAGCCCGGCGCGCGCCTCTCCAATCTCGACTATGCGCCGCTCGCCGAGATGATGGGCCGCGTGCCCTGGTCGGCGGAAGCGTTCAACTGCTCCGCGCCCGACACCGGCAATATGGAGTTGCTGAAGCTGTTCGCGACGCCGCAGCAGCGCGCGCAATGGCTGGAGCCCTTGCTCTACGGCGACATCCGCTCCTGCGTGGCGATCTCCGAGCCGGACGTCGCCTCCTCCGATCCGACCAATCTGCAAACGACCATCGCGCGCGACGGCGACGATTACGTCGTCAACGGCCGCAAATGGTTCATCACCGGCGCGGCGCATCCCAACTGCAAATTCGTCATCGTCATGGGATTGTCGGACGCGCGGCCCGACGCCGATCCGCATGCGCGGCATTCCATGCTCATCGTGCCGATCGACGCGGCCGGATTTCGTATCGTGCGCAACATCCCGGTCATGGGCCACAAGGCCATCGACGGCCATTGCGAACTCGTGTTCCGCGACGTGCGCGTCCCGCGTGAAAACCTGATCGGCGAGGAGGGCAAAGGCTTTGCTCTGGCGCAGGCGCGGCTGGGACCGGGACGCATCCATCATTGCATGCGCACCATCGGTCAGTGCGAACTGGCGCTGGAGCTGATGTGCGAACGGGCGCTGGAGCGCAAGACCTTCGGCAAGACCATCGCCGACAACGCCAATATTCAGGAATGGATAGCCCATTCGCGGCTGGAGATAGATCAGGCGCGCCTGCTCGTGCTGCGCGCCGCCTGGAAGATCGACCAGCAGGGCGCCAAGGCGGCGCATCTCGACGTGTCGGCGATCAAGGTCGTCGCCGCGCAATTGCAGACGCGCGTGCTCGACCGCGCCATGCAGGTCTTCGGCGCCATGGGCCTGACGCCCGATACGCCGCTCGCCGGCCTCTGGTCATGGGGCCGCGCAATGCGCTTCCTGGACGGGCCGGACGAAGTGCATCTGCGCTCGCTCGCCCGCGCCGAATTGAAAAAGGCCAAGACGACGCGGGGCGACAACATCGCCCATTTCGTGCCGCCGGATTTGTAGAAGACCTATTCGTCGAAGACGAATTTCAGCGGCGCCACGACGGGGCCGATCTTGAACACGCCATTGGCGCGCAGGCACGGCTCGCCGTCGGCGGTGGCGAAACAATCGGCGAAGACCATCTTGCGCGTCACCTTGCCGACGCGTGTGCGTCCTTCAACCCATGAGCCGAGCGGCGCCGTTCCGAGAAAATCGATGCCGAGATGGATCGTCGGCAGAAACTTGTCGGCCATGCCTTCCGCCTGAAACCGCGCGGCGATCGGCATCAGCATGTCGGCGAACAGCGACATCATGCCGCCATGCGCGGTCTTCATCGGGTTGCAATGACGCTCCTCGACGCGGAAGCCGACGAGCAGATCGCCGTTGTCGGGCTTCACGTAAAGCGGCCCGTTGACGCCGACGAAGCCGAAATGAAACGGCATGACGCTCCAGCCCGGCGGCACATTCGCAGCTTTCATCGCGGCTTCGAAAGAATCGACGGCGCTGGTCATTCCACGTCCCTGTAATTCGCCGCGCGCTTCTGCATGTTCGACATCACGGCTTCCATCTGATTGGGCGAGCGCAGCAGCTTGTCCTGCTCGACGGATTCAGCCAGCAATAGTTCGGCGGAGGTTCCATCCTGCGTCAGATCGAACAGGCGTTTGGCGGCGCGGATGGCGTGCGGGCTTTTGCCGGCGATTTCGCGCGCGCTCGCCAGAGCCGCCGCGCGCGGGTCGGCTTCGAGTCGCGTCGCAAAGCCGTAGCGCATCGCCTCTTCGCCGGAGAAGACGCGGCCGGTGTAGGTCAGTTCGCGCGCGATGTCGTCGCGGCAAAGACCGCGCATCAGCGCCATGCCGGCCATGTCGGGCACGAGGCCCCATTTGATTTCCATGACCGACATTTTCGTATCCGGCGCGACATAGCGCATGTCGGCGCCGAGCGCGATCTGGAAGCCGCCGCCGAACGCGACGCCGTGCACGGCGGCGATCACCGGCACGGGAACCTCGCGCCAGCCATAGACGGCGTATTGCCAGAGATTGGCGAGGCCGTGCGTGCGCGCGGCGAGCTTGTTGTCGCCGCCGACAGAGGCGAAGCTCGACATGTCGAGACCCGCGCAGAAGGCGCGGCCCTCGCCGGACAGCACGACGGCGCGCACGCTCTTGTCGCCTTTCAGGCGGGTCGCCGCGTCGGCCAGCGCCTTGAACATGGCCGGGTCGAGCGCATTCATCTTGTCGGCGCGCACGAGCCGCACGTCGGCGACGCCGGCGTCGATCGAAATGGAAATACGGTCGTTCATGAACTGCCTCTGTCTTTCCTTCCCCCTCCCCGCCGCGCAGGGAGAAGGAGCGGGGCGAGCGTCATCCCCGCTGCGCCTTGTCCTTTTCGTTTTGCGTCTTGATGGCGTCGCGCGCGGCGGTCCATTTGGCGTCGTCCCATTCGCGCAGGGCGTAGAAATTGCCGCCCGTGGCGAGCGAGCCGCCGCCGTCCATGGTGATCGTCTGGCCGGTCAGCCATTCGCAGCCCGGCGCCATCAGGAAGGTCGCGAAATTCTGCAATTCCTCCATGGTTCCGGTGCGTCCCATCGGGTTGAGACGCTCGGACTTCTGACCGGGTTTCTCGCCGGGATTGAGACGCTTGCTCATGCCCTCGGTCGGAATTTCTCCCGGCGCGATGGCGTTGAGGCGAATGCCATAGGGCCCCCATTCCGTCGCCAGCGACATGGTCATGCCGTGGATGGCGGATTTGCTCATGGTCGAAGGCACGACGAACGGTCCGCCGTTGAACACCCACGACACGACGATGGAGAGCACGCTGCCCTTGTGTCCGCCTGCAATCCACCGACGCCCCACCGCATGCGTCACATAGAACGTGCCGTGCATGACGATATTGGCGATGGCGTCGAAGCCGCGCGGCGACAGATCCTGCGTGCGCGAGATGAAGTTTCCGGCGGCGTTGTTGACGAGGCCTGTGAGCGGGCCGGATTTGAAGATGTCCCCGATCATCGCGTCGACGCCGGCCGAATCGCGAATGTCGACGCCATAGGCGGTCACCTTGCCGCCATGCCTGGCCATGAGTTCGGCGGCGGTCTCGTCGCAGACTCCTTTGCGACGGCCGCAGATGAACACCTCCGCGCCGAGTTGGAGAAACCGCTCGGCCATGCCTTTGCCGAGGCCGGTGCCGCCGCCCGTGATGAGAATGCGCTGGCCGCGCATGAGGTCTTTTTTGAACATGGTCGCCTCTTTCAGAAAATCGCGTAAGCGCCGTCGATGAGCAGCGTGTCGCCGGTGTGGTAGGACGAGGCCTTGCTCATCAGATAGACGGCGATGCCGCCGAAATCCTCAGGCTCGCCGAAGCGGCGCATCGGAATGCGCGGCATGACGTTGGCGACGAATTTGTCGTAGGCGAAAAGCCCCTCCGTCATCTCGCTCTTGATCCAGCCCGGCAGGATGGCGTTGGCGGTGATGCCGAAACGCGCATGCTCCACGGCCAGCGCGCGGATCAGCGCGTTGATCGCGCCTTTGGTCGCGCCGTAATGCTCGTTGCGCGCCGTGCCCGAGATCGAGGCCAGGCTCGACGTGGCGACGAGACGGCCAAATTTGTCGCCACCCTCGGCGCGTTCGATCATGTGCCGCGCGATCGGCTGGAAGGCGTGGAAAACCCCGTCGAGATTGACGGAGAACATCTGCCGCCATTCCTCTTCGGTCCGGTCGACAAAGGCGCGCCGCCCGCCGCCGCCGATGCCGGCGTTGGCGAAGCAGCCGTCGATGCGCCCGTGCTTCTTCAGCGTCGCGGCGCAGGCGGCTTTGGTTGATTCCGGGTCGGACACATCGACGATCAGCGAGTCGACCTTGCCGCCGGCCTTGGCGATGACCTCTTCGGCGGCGCGGTTCTTTTCGGCGTTGCGCGCCCAGATCGAAATCGTGCAGCCGGCCTCGGCCATCGCCTTCGCCATGCCAAGCCCGATGCCGCCGTTGCCGCCGGTGACGACCGCGACGCGGCCGGAAAGATCAAAGAGATTCATGGGCTCCCCGTTGTCGTGGCGCGTCGTTCTTGTCGCGGCGCGCGCCTTGTCGTTGAATGCTTGCATTTCCCTCGGGCCAAGTCTAGCTTTGAAGGGATGTTTCAGACAATGAAACAATCAATCCCCGCGCGACAAGACGCGGCAAGAAGACAAAGGGGAGGGGCGATGACGGAGCCCGTGCTGCTCATCGACAAAGACCCGTCAGGCTATGCGGTCGTGACGCTCAATCGCCCGCTGGCGGCGAACGCCCTCTCGCGCGCCTTGCGGCAAGCGCTGGCGGAGGCTTTCACCGCGCTCGAAGCCGATCCGGACGTGCGCGTCGTCATTCTGACCGGGGCGGGAAAAGCGTTTTGCGCCGGGCTCGATCTCAAGGAGCTGGCGCAAAGCTCCGAAGCCGTCAGTGGCCCGGTCGCCGCCGATCCCGCCGCCGCAATGGCGGCTTTCACCGGCCCGGTCATCGGCGCGATCAACGGCGCGGCGGTCACGGGCGGCTTCGAAATCGCGCTTGCCTGCGACGTGCTGATCGCCTCGGAAAACGCGCGCTTCGCCGACACGCATACGCGCGTCGGCGTCATGCCGGGCTGGGGCCTGTCGCAACGCCTGCCGCGCGCCATCGGCGTCTATCGCGCCAAGGAGCTGTCGCTGACCGGCAATTATCTTTCGGCGCAACAGGCTTGCGACTGGGGGCTCGTCAATCGCGTCGTCGCGGCGGACGCCCTGTTGGCGCAAGCCCGGGCGCTGGCCAGCGATATGCTGGGCGTGTTGCCGCACATGCTGCCGGCGATGAAGCGCGTCATCGACGAAGGCTTCGGCATGCCCTTCGTCGATGCGATGAGACACGAGCGCGCCACGTCGCGCGCCGTCAATTCGCAGGTGCGCGGCGACGCGATGAAAGAGCGCAACGCGGCGATTTTCGCCCGCGGTCGCCAACAGACACAATAAGGGACGGGAGCGTCATGAATTTCGAATTCTCCGACGAACAACTCGCCTTGCGCGATCAGGCGCGGCGTTTCCTCACCGACAAATCTCCGCCCAAAGCCGTGCGCGCCATTCTCGACGGCAAGGATCGCTTCGATCGCGCCTTGTGGAAGGGCCTCGCCGATCTCGGCTTCATGGGCGTCGCGATCCCCGAGGAATTCGGCGGATTGGGCGCTGGCCATCTCGAGCTTTGCGTCATCGCCGAAGAACTTGGCCGCGCGCTGGCGCCCGTGCCGTTCTCGTCCTCGATCTATCTCGCGGCCGAAGCTTTGATGCTGGCTGGCAGCGACGCGCAGAAAAGGAAATATCTGCCGAAACTCGCCAGCGGCGAGATGATCGGGACGCTCGCCTTCAGCGAAGGGGCCGGCAATCCCTCGCCGAAAAACATCCGCGTCGCGGCGTCAGGCGGGCGTCTTGCCGGCGAGAAAAATCCCGTCGCCGACGGCGATGTCGCCGATCTGATCATCGTGGCCGCGCGCACCGGCAATGCTGGCGGCGAGGGCGACATTTCACTGTTCCTCGTCGATGCGAAGGCCGAGGGCGTGACGCGCGCCGCCGTCGAAACGCTCGACCCGACGCGCGCCCATGCGAAAATCTCTTTCGCCAATGCGCCGGCCGAAGCGCTCGGCGCGACGGGGCAGGGCTGGCGCATTCTTCAGGACGTTCTCGACCGCGCCGCCGTGCTGACGGCTTTCGAGCAGGTCGGCGGCGCCGATCGCGCGCTGGAAATGGCGCGCGACTATGCGCTCGACCGTATGGCCTTCGGGCGCCCCATCGGTTCGTTCCAGGCGATCAAGCACATGCTCGCCGACATGTATGTCGCCGCCACGCTGGCGCGCTCCAACAGCTATTATGGCGCCTGGGCGCTCTCGACCGGCGCGGCCGAATTGCCGAAAGCCGCGGCGACGGCGCGCGTTTCCGCGACGCAGGCTTTCCAGCTTTGCGCCAAGAACAACATTCAGACGCATGGCGGCATGGGCTTCACCTGGGAATTCGACTGCCATCTCTATTATCGCCGCGCCAATCAGCTCGCTCTGTCGCTCGGTTCGCAATCGCACTGGGAAGACAAGCTGATCGAGCGTATGCGCGCCAGCAACGCGGCCTGAGGGGAGAGGACTTATGAACTTCGACGACACCCCGCAGGAAGCCGCTTTCCGGAGAGAAGCCCGCGCCTGGCTCGACGCCAATGCGCCGCGCGAATATGAGGCCGATCTGCGCACGTCGCCTTTCGGTTCGGTGCGCCTCGGCGGCCGCGACGTCATCGCCGCATCGAAGGCGTGGCAGAAAAAGAAGGCTGACGCCGGCTGGGCCTGCCTGCACTGGCCGAAAGACTACGGCGGGCGCGGCGCGACGCCGATCGAGCGCGTGATCTGGGCGCAGGAGGAGGGCATCTTCTCCAAGCTGTCGCAGGCCTTCATCATCGGCCACGGCATGTGCGGCCCGACGCTGATGCCTTACGCGACCGAGGAGCAGAAGCGCCGCTATCTGCCGCCGATGGCGTCGGGGCAGGAAATCTGGTGCCAGTTGTTTTCCGAGCCGGCGGCGGGGTCCGATCTTGCAGGCCTGCGCACGCGCGCCGAACGCGACGGCGACGACTGGGTCATCAACGGTCAGAAAATCTGGACGAGCTACGCGCAATATTCCGATTACGCGATCCTCGTCACGCGCACCGATCCCAATGTCGCCAAGCACAAGGGCCTCACCATGTTCTTCCTGAGCATGAAGAGCCCCGGCGTCGAGGTGCGGCCGATCAAGCAGATCAACGGCGATTCGAGCTTCAACGAAGTCTATTTCACCGATGTGCGCGTGCCCGATAGCCAGCGCCTTGGCAAGGTCGGCGACGGTTGGAACGTGTCGTTGACGACGCTGATGAACGAGCGTCTGTCGATCGGCGCCGGCATGCCGACCGGCTTTCAGGAATTGTTCGATTTCTGCGTCGGCGCGCAGACGCCGGACGGCCCTGCGATCGACGACAAGGCGGTGCGCTCCAAACTCGCGCAATTCGCCGTGCGCGCCAGCGGCCTGAAATACACCGGCTATCGCGCCATCTCCGCCTTGTCGCGCGGCCAGACGCCGGGGCCGGAAAATTCCATCGGCAAACTCGTGGCCGGCTCGACCATGCAGGAAATCGCGGCTTTCGCGCTCGATCTGCAAGGCCCTTCCGGCATGCTAGCCGGCAAGGATCAATTGTCGCAGGACACGCAGTTTCAGGCGATGCTGATGCGCTCGGCGGCGACGCGCATCGAGGGCGGCACGGACGAAGTGCTGCGCAACATCATCGCCGAGCGCGTGCTCGGCCTGCCCGCCGACATGCGCGTCGATAAGGACGTGCCCTTCAACAAAATCCCGACACGCGGCCGCTGAGGGCCAAGGAGAAGACGATGACGACATCGCCCTGGATGAACGACGAACTCGAAGCGCTCGGCGACGCCACGCGCAAATTTTTCGTCAAGGAATTTGCGCCCAACGAAGAGCGCTGGTGGAAGCAGGGCCACATCGACCGCGACGCTTGGAAAAAGGCGGGCGAGATGGGCCTGCTCTGCGCCTCGATTCCCGCCGAATACGGCGGCGGCGGCGGCTCCTTCGCGCATGAGGCCGTCATCACGTTCGAGATGGTGCGCGGCCTGATTTCGTCTTTCGGCAACAATGTCCATTCCGGCATTCTCGCCCATTACATTCTCGCTTACGGAACGGAAGAACAGAAGCAGCGCTGGTTGCCGAAAATGGCGACGGGCGAAATGGTTGGCGCCATCGCCATGACCGAACCGGGCGCCGGTTCCGATTTGCAGGGCGTGCGCACGACGGCGATCCGCAAGGGCGACGAATATGTGATCAATGGGTCCAAGACCTTCATCACTAATGGTTGGCTGGCCGATCTTATCTGCGTCGTCGCCAAGACCGACCCGACGCAGAAGGGCCGGGGCATCTCGCTGGTGATGGTCGAGACGAAAGATCTGCCCGGCTTCAAGCGCGGCCGCATTCTCGAAAAGATCGGCCAGAAGGGGCAGGACACGGCCGAACTGTTCTTCGACGACGTGCGCGTGCCGATCGAAAATCTGCTCGGCGGCGTCGAGGGTCGCGGCTTCGCTCATCTCATGCAGCAATTGCCGCAGGAGCGCATGCTGATCGCCATCGGCGCGGTTGCCGCGATGGAGCGCGCGGTCGAGGAGACGGTGGCTTACACCAAGCAGCGCAAGGCGTTCGGCCAGTCGCTCTACGAAATGCAGAACACGCGCTTCAAACTCGCCGAATGCGCGACCATGGCCAGAATCGGCCGCACCTTCGTCGACGATTGCATCGTCAAGGCGCTCGACAAGACGCTCGACCTGCCGACGGCCGCGATGGCGAAATGGTGGACGACCGACGCTGCCAACAAGGTCATCGACGAATGCGTGCAGCTGCACGGCGGCTACGGTTACATGATGGAATATCCCATCGCCCGCATGTACGCCAACGCGCGCGTCAACCGCATCTACGGCGGCGCCAATGAAATCATGAAGGAACTCATCGCGCGTTCGCTGTAAGGCGCGGCAGGACAAAAGGGACAAACGCCATGCAGCAATTCGAACGCGTCAAACTCGACATCCAGGACGCGGTCGCCACGATCACGCTCGATCATGTCGAGGTGATGAACGCGATTTCCATCGATATGATCGGCGGCGTCGTCGACGCGCTTGACGCCATCGCCGAGAAGGGCGGCGTGCGCTGCCTTGTTCTGACGGGACAGGGCAAGGCTTTTTGCACGGGCGCCAATCTGCAAGGCCGCGGCGGGTCGATCGGCTCCAAGAAGGGCGGCGCGGGCAAGGCGCTCGAAGCCAATTTCCATCCGATGCTGCGCAAGCTGCGCGACGCGCCTTACCCGATCGTCTCGGCCGTGAACGGCCCGGCGGCCGGCGCCGGCATGAGCCTGGCGCTGATGGGCGACATCGTGCTCTGCGCCCGCTCGGCTTATTTCCTGCAAGCCTTCCGTCGCATCGGCCTCGTGCCCGATTGCGGTTCGACATGGCTGCTGCCGCGCCTCATCGGCCGGGCGCGGTCGCTGGAATTATCGTTGCTCGGCGACAAGCTTCCCGCCGAGACGGCGCTGCAATGGGGCCTCGTCAATCGCGTCTATGACGATGCCGATTTGATGCCGCAGGCGATGAAGCTGGCGCAGGATCTTGCGGCGGGCCCGACCGTCGCGCTCAATCTCATTCGCCGTCTCTATTGGGACAGCGAGGAAAATTCCTACGAACAGCAACTCGACGCCGAATGCCGCGCGCAGCGGCAAGCCGGCGACACGGAAGACTTCGGCGAGGGCGTGCGCGCCTTCCTCGAAAAGCGCC
>ERZ1645187.2850-NODE-2850-length-14955-cov-180.502550_pt1 | contig 14955 bp, 22 predicted proteins | sample MGYA00575352_ERZ1645187 | MGnify/ENA primary metagenome ERZ1645187 (study PRJEB40837, sample SAMN11349314) | freshwater sediment metagenome | isolation source: river sediment | host: Sediment | place: India: Wazaribad , New Delhi | collected 2017-02-21 ...
CATCTACGAGCTCGGGCTGATCTACAAGGTCGACATCGACGACGATCGCAACGTCGCGGTGGAGATGACGCTGACGGCGCCGGGCTGTCCGGTCGCCGGCGAGATGCCCGACTGGGTGCAGAACGCCATCCGCGCCGTCCACGGCATCAACGAAGTGACGGTCAATCTGGTCTTCGATCCGCCGTGGACGCAGGACCGCATGTCCGACGAAGCGCGGTGCGCGCTCGACATGTACTGAGAGGAGAGCGACATGGGTCTCTTCGGTGGAATGCCGGTGGTCAAGCTGACCGACGCCGCGGTGGCGCGCGTCAAGGCGATCGTCGCGGGGTCTTCGACGCCGCTCGCCGGTCTCAGACTCGGCATCGACAAGGGCGGCTGCGCCGGCATGACCTACAAGATCGAGATGGTCGCCGAGGCCGACCCGAAGGACGACGTGGTCGAGGCCGACGGCGTCAAGGTCTTCATCGATCCGGGCGCGACGCTCTATCTCCTCGGCACCACGGTCGACTTCAAGACCGACAAGATGGCCTCGACCTTCACCTTCGAGAACCCCAACCAGATCTCCGCCTGCGGCTGCGGCGAATCGGTGTCGCTGGAAGCGGCGAAGGTGTGAGCGGGCCGAACCACCCCCGCTCGAGCCCTTGCCCGCCTCGGACCCGGCCCGGACGCGGTCCTGTGAGGACAATGCGGTGACCGCCGCCTTCACCGATCAGATGGCGGCGCTCGTCGCCTTTTCGCTGGTTTCGGGCTTCACGCCCGGCCCCAACAACGTGATGCTGCTCGCTTCGGGGGTGAACCACGGGTTCCGCCGGACGGTGCCGCACATCGCCGGGGTGGTCGTCGGGTTTCCGACCATGGCGGCGGCGGTGGCGCTGGGGCTCGGGGCGCTGTTCCGGGCCCATCCGGCGCTTCATGGCGCCGTCGAGGCGGTCGGGGTGGTGTATCTCCTGTGGCTCGCCGCCCGGATCGCCTTCCAGCCGGTCGCCGGTGAACTCGAGACCGGGGCGCCGCGCCGGCCGTTCGGCTTCTTCGAGGCGGCCGGCTTTCAGGCGGTCAACGTCAAGGGCTGGATCACCGCGATCTCCGGCGCCTCGATCTATCTGCCGAGCGGCCTCGGTGCGGCGGAGGGGACGGCGCTGCTCTTCGCTGTGTTCCTGACCAGCGCCATCGGCTCGGCTTCCGCCTGGGCGGCCTTCGGCACGCTGATCGCCCGCCTGCTCGCCACCGCCCGTCGGCGCCGGCTGTTCAACGCCGCGATGGCCGTCGCCCTGGTCGCCTCGTTGTGGCCGGCCTGGGTCGATCTCGCCCGCCTCGTCACGGGGTGAGCCCGACGGCGTCACAGTCGCTGCGCGATGCCGTGACGTCTCCGAACATCTACGGATGCGAGTCGAACGACTTCGAGTAGTGTATACTCGCATTACACGTAGAAGGAGATGAGCCGATGTATCGCTCGTGTCGGACGTTTCTCGCCACCGTCGCCTTCGCCTGTGTCGGCCTGGGAGCCGGCGGTGCTTCGGCCTGCGACGCCCTCAAGGGCACGACCGGATGGGATTCGCTGTTCAAGACCTACGGCGACCCCTTCTTCGGCGGTTCGTGGTCGAACTCGCGTGGCGGCAACGCCTACATCCAGCGCAATCTGACCAAGCCGGCGAAGATCACCGGCTTCTACATGCGCATCGCCGGCTCGGACGTGTCGGCGGACGGGAGCCGTATCCTGGTTCGCGCCAAGCGGACTTCCGACGGCGTCTGGCAGCCGCTCATGGACATCCGCGACATCGTCATCGGCCGCGACTTCTCCGGGGGCGTGACGCCGCGGCGAATGGGGCCGATCACCGTGACCTTCCCGGAGGTCGAGGTGTCGTCGATCCGCATCGACATGCTCGGCCACGGCTGGTTCGCCATCGACCAGACGATGTTCTTCGTACGCGGCTGTTCGTCCTACAACGGCTGAGCGAGCGGGCGGGAGTGCCTGCGGGCGGCGGTTCTCGGACCGCCGCTCACGCCTTGCCGAGCAGGCGGTAGATGCGGGCGCGGAGATCCGGCCGGCGGCGCAGTTCGCCGCGCACACGGGCGCGGAGACGTCGGTCGGCGAGGGCCCAGAGGCCGAGCGGCGTCGCCGGCCGGGCGTATTCGACGAGGGGCGCCGGCTCGGCGCCGAAGCGCAGCTTGTAGGGCAGTTCGCCGACCCCGAGATCGAACAGCCGGCCGCCGTTCGCCACATGGTGCTCGAGCACCGTCGCCACGGCGATCATGCCGGGGGAGTAGACGTGGAGGCCGTCGTCCTCGACGGTCGCCATCAGCGTGCCGTTGAAGCGGCCGTCGTGGGCGAGGCCGTGGACCATGCCGATGGTGCGTTCGCCCAGCACCGCCTCCCACACCGCGGCCGATCCGTCGGCGAGGCCGGCCGTCACCACCTCGCGGTAGAAGGCGCGGACCTCCGGCCGTTCGAGGCTCTCGCGGCGGCCGTCGCGTTCGGCCTTCTCGGCGCGCAGGGCGAAGGCGAAGTCGAGCAGATCGAGGGCGCGGTCGAGATCGTCGACGCGACGCAGGGCGCCGCCGTCGCGATCGAGTTTGCGCCGCTTGCGGCCGCTCTCCTTGACCGCCGAGAGGTCCGCTACCGGACGTTTCGCCGGATCGTAGAGCATGGTGAAGACGTTCATCGCCGCGGTGCCGGGCCAGTCGGCGAGCGGGTTCGGGGCGCCGTCGACGTCGGTCGGCATCTTCGCCAAGAGCATCGCGTCGTGGGGCGGCAGGGCGGCGAGAACGGCGCGGCGCAGAGCGTCCGCCCGTCGACCCGAGAGGTCGAGGTCGCGCCGCCAGATCGGTGCGGCGAGATCGGTGAGGCCGAAATCGGCGAATTCGATCCGCCGCGACACCCAGCCGCGGCGCTGCACCAGGGCGAGCGACAGGACGGGGGTGTCGCCCTCGTGGACCTCGACCACGAGGGGGCGCGCGCCGAAGGCCGGGGCGAGACGGGTGAGGAGCGGGCGGGTGAAGGCGACGGTCTGGAACGGCGTGGCGACGCCGCTCTCGGCGAGCGCCCGCCATCGGGCCCAGGGGGCCTCGTCGTCGAGATCGGTGACGACGACCGCGCGGAAGTCCGGCGCGTCGGCGGTCGGCCGCTCGTCGAGGGTCGGGGAGGGGGCAGGGGGCGTCGCCATGGGTCCGATCGCGTGTCGCTCGTTCCGACACTGTCGCGCAGCGACGTTACGGAAACATCTACGGCGCGTCCGGTCGCATTGCGTCGGGCTGCGAGCCGGCTCACCATGGGCGGCGTTCCTGCGGACGAGGATTCCCATGGTCGACGTCGAATTCTACCGCGATCTCTGCCGGCCGCTCGGCGACGTGACCTCGAAGCGGATGTTCGGCGGTCTCTGCTTGTGGCACCAGGGCTTGGCCTTCGCGCTGGTGATCGACGAGACGCTCTATCTCAAGGTCGACGAGCAGAACCGCATCGCCTTCGAGCAGCGGGGTCTGCCGCGGTTCTCCTACACCACCAAGACGGGGCGTACGACGGTGATGTCCTATGCCCGGGCGCCGGAGGAGGTCTACGACGATCCCGAAGTCTTCGCCGGGTGGGCGAAGGGGGCGATCGCCGCGGCACGGCGGGTGGCGGCGGAGAAGCCGGCGAAACCGGCGCGTCGGGGGGCGACGGCGAAGGGCGCCGGCTGAGTGCCGTTCCCGGTGACGGACAGGGGGAGGGGGCGCTTCGGATCGACGGGTTGCCCTGAGGCCGGTTTCGGTCGATAAGGGGCGACCCTCGGGGCGGGTTTCCGCCCCTCAGACCCGAACACCTGCTCGAGGACGCGCGCCGATGGCCGATCTGGATCCCGAAAACACCCTCGTCATCGAAACCACCAAGGGCCGCGTGGTCATCGCCATGCGCCCGGATCTGGCGCCGGGCCATGTCGCCCACATCAAGAAGCTGGCGCGCGAGGGCTTCTACGACGGCATCGTCTTCCACCGCGTCATCGAGGGCTTCATGGCCCAGACCGGCTGCCCGAAGGGCACCGGCACCGGCGGCTCCAGCTATCCGGACCTCAAGGCCGAGTTCAACGCCGAGCCGCACGTCCGCGGCACCGCCTCGATGGCGCGCGCCCAGAACCCGAATTCGGCCAACTCGCAGTTCTTCATCTGCTTCGACGACGCCCGCTTCCTCGACCGTCAGTACACGGTGTGGGGCAAGGTCGTCGAAGGCATGGAGAACGTCGACAAGATCAAGCGTGGCGAGCCGGTGAAGGATCCCGACAAGATGCTGTCGGTCAAGGTCATGGCCGACATCGCGGCCTGATCGACGCGACCAGCGACGTTTCGGACGGCCGGGCCTCGCGCCCGGCCGTTTCGCGTTCGGGGGAGGAAATTTCAGGGGTTGCAGGAGGCAACCCAGGCGCGAAGATGGTGGTGATGCGGATGTGATTTTTGTGGTGACAAAAAATCGATCTTCGGGCATTCTCCAACGAGGCGGCGACGGTGAAGCTCTCCTGGGACGAGGCGAAACGACAGAAGACGCTGGAGGAGCGGGGGCTTGATTTCGCCGATGCCACCGTGATCTTCGGCGATCCGCACTTCGACGTTCCTGACCATCGGGCAGACTACGGCGAGTCGCGGATGCTCACCTTCGGGGTCTTGCGAGGGCGCATGGTGGCCATGGTCTGGACGCCACGGGACGAGGGACGACGGATCATCTCTCTGAGGTATGCCAATGACCGCGAACGCGCGCGCTTCGAAGACGCCCTCCGCTGAATGGGTCGATCCGGACGACAGCCCGGAATGGACCGAGGAGATGTTCGCTCGCGCCGATCTCTTCATCGGCGAGACGCTGATCCGTCGGGGGCGGCCGAAGTCGCCGTCGCGCAAGGAGGCGATCAACATTCGACTGTCGCCGGAGGTGCTGACCCGCTTCAAAGCGACGGGGCGGGGCTGGCAGACGCGGATCGACCGGGCGCTGAAGGAATGGCTCGCGGCGCATCCGGAGATCGGCGACGAACACGGCTGAGTCGAAGGCTGCGCAGGGCGACGCGAGAGGGTCCCCCCGGCGGCGAAAATGCTCTATGAAGCGGCCCCATGCGCGTCGACCTCTTCGATTTCGATCTGCCACAGGACCTCATCGCCCTGCGCCCCGCCACCCCACGGGAGAGCGCACGGCTGCTCGTCGTCCGCCCCGGTGCCACGCCGGAGACGACCGACGCCACCGTCGGCGATCTGCCGGACTTCCTCCGGCCCGGCGATGCCCTGGTCTTCAACGACACCCGCGTCATCCCGGCGGAACTCGCCGGGACCCGGATCCGCGGCGACAATCGCGTCGCCGTCGCCTTCAACCTGATCGAGCGGGCGGCCGCGAGCCGTTGGCGCGCCTTCGCCCGGCCGGGCAAGCGGCTGAAGCTCGGCGATCGGGTGCGGTTCGGCGAGGAGGGCAGGGTGTGCCTCATCGGCGAGGTGTGGGCGACGGTCGAGGCGAAGGGTGAGGACGGCGTCGTCGATCTCGCCTTCGATCTCGCCGGGCCGGATCTCGACGCCGCGATCCACGCCGTCGGCCACACGCCGCTGCCGCCCTACATCTCGGCGAAGCGCGCTGCGGACGCCCAGGACGAGCGCGACTATCAGACGATCTTCGCCCGCGAGGAGGGCGCGGTGGCGGCGCCCACCGCCGGACTTCATTTCACGCCGGAGATGATGGCGCGGCTCGACGCCGCCGGCATCGAGCGGCATTTCGTGACGCTGCACGTCGGCGCCGGGACGTTCCTGCCGGTCAAGGTCGAGGACACCGCCGACCACGTCATGCACTACGAGAGCGGGACGCTTTCGGCGGAGACCGCCGAGCGGCTCAATGCGGTCCGGGCGCGGGGCGGGCGGATCGTCGCGGTGGGGACGACGTCGCTGCGCATCCTGGAGAGCGCCTGCGACGAGGCGGGGCGGCTCGCGGCCTTCTCGGGGGCGACCGACATCTTCATCACGCCGGGGCGGCGGGTGCGCTCGATCGACGCCTTGATGACCAACTTCCACCTGCCGCGCTCGACGCTGTTCATGCTGGTCTCGGCCTTCTCCGGCCTCGATCGCATGCGGGCGGCCTATGCCCACGCGATCGCGAGCGGCTACCGCTTCTATTCCTACGGCGACACGTCGTTGCTCTTCCCCGAGGCACCATGACCGAGACGTCCCTCGACACGCCCGCGTTCGGCTTCACGCTCCACACCACCGACGGCGCCGCCCGGCGCGGCACGGTGACGACGGCGCATGGGCTGATCCGCACGCCGGCCTTCATGCCGGTCGGCACCCAGGCGACGGTGAAGTGCATGTATCCGTCGCAGGTGCGCGATCTCGGCGCCGACATCCTGCTCGGCAACACCTATCACCTGATGCTGCGGCCCGGCGCCGAGCGGGTGGCGCGGCTCGGCGGGCTCCACCGCTTCATGAACTGGCCGCACCCGATCCTGACCGATTCCGGCGGCTTCCAGGTGATGTCGCTGGCGCAGCTCAGGAAGATCACCGAGAAGGGCGTCACCTTCCGGAGCCACATCGACGGGTCGAAGCACGAGCTGACGCCGGAGCGTTCGATCGAGATCCAGGGCCTGCTCGGCTCCAACATCCAGATGCAGCTCGACGAATGCGTCGCGCTTCCGGCGGAGCGCAAGGAGATGGAGCGGGCGATGGAGCTGTCGCTCCGCTGGGCCGAGCGCTCCAAGGCGGCGTTCTTCGGCAAGACGGGCCATGGCATCTTCGGCATCGTCCAGGGCGGCGACGACGAGGAGTTGCGGCTGCGCTCGGCGAAGGGCCTCGTCGACATCGGCTTCCACGGATATGCGCTCGGCGGTCTCGCGGTCGGCGAGCCGCAAGAGGTGATGCTCAGGGTGATCGCGGCGACGACGCCGGCGCTGCCGGCCGATCGGCCGCGCTATCTCATGGGCGTCGGTACGCCGCACGACATCATCGAAGCGATCGAGCGCGGCATCGACATGTTCGACTGCGTCATGCCGACCCGCGCCGGGCGCCACGGTCAGGTCTTCACCCGCCGCGGCCGGGTCAACCTCAAGAACGCCCGTCACGCCGACGATCCTCGCCCGCTCGACGAGGCGAGCGACTGTCCGGCGGCGCGCGACTGGTCGCGGGCCTATCTGCATCACCTCGTTCGCACCGGCGAGGCGCTGGGCTCGATGCTGCTCACCTGGGTGAACCTCGCCTACTACCAGACGTTGACCGCCGAGGCGCGCGCGGCCATCGAGGCCGGGCGCTATGCCGACTGGAAGGCCGAGACGATCGAGGCCTGGGGGCGCGGCGACATCGAGCCGATCTGAGAGCCGGCTCGGGGGGTTCTGAGACGACGAACGGCGGGTGAGGGCACCCGCCGTTTCGCGTTTTCGGAGGGAGGACGGGCTCAGTGGGCGGCGGCCGAGACCGGGCCCAGCGGCCACACGGTGCGGCCCCAGACCTCGTTCAGCACCTGGGCGAGGCCGGTGTAGATCGCGGCGCCGCCGCAGAAGAGGCCTTCCCAGCCGGCGATGTGGGTGATCGTCTCGTTGTCCAGCGCGTCGCCGAGGGCGAGCAGCGCGAAGAGCACGGTGAGTGAGCCGAAGACCACCTGGAGGGCGCGCGTCAGGCGCAGCGTGCCGACGAAGAGGACGGCGGTGAAGAGGCCCCACATGCCGAGATAGGCGGGCATGGCGGTGGTCTTGACCGGGCCGGAAATCCCGATCGGGGCATGCTGGAGGACGATCAGGCCGACCAGCGACAGCCAGAACATGCCGTAGCTGGTGAAGGCGGTGGCGGCGAAGGTGTTGCCCTTCTTCCATTCCATGACGCCGGCGATGATCTGGGCGAAGCCGCCGTAGAAGATGCCCATGGCGAGGATCATGGTGTCGAGCGGGTAGAGCCCGGCATTGTGGAAGTTGAGCAGCACGGTGGTCATGCCGAAGCCCATCAGGCCGAGCGGCGCGGGATTGGCGGTGGTGTCGAGAGGGGAAGACGTGCTCATGCGGGGTCCGTCGGTCTGGCTTCGGAGGAGAATTCCGTGGCCAATCTGCATAGGCGAAGTCGCCGCCGCGCCAAAATCTGTGGAATTTTTCGGCAAGCCATTGGAAGCGAACGATATTTTTTCATCATACCAAAGTTGCATACCGAGATCGTGACGATATGACGCATTCGCATGGCTCGTTGCGCGGCCGGTCTTTCGACACGGATCGGCGTCCTCCGCGGTTCTCGATGGGAACCATCGTCGGCGCAGGGCTGCCTCGCGTTGCCAGCGGCGGGCGGTGATGATTAGGCTGACCGTCGTCGGACCCGATGTCGCGGGTCCCGTGCGGAGCCTGGACCATGCTCGACCACATCGGCGTACCCGTCCGCGATCTCGCGCTCTCCAAGGCCTTCTACGAGAAAGTGCTGGCGCCGCTCGGCTACGGCGTCGTCATGGAACTCGGTCCGGAGGTGACCGGGTCGACCGGCTTCGTCGGTTTCGGCCGGCCGGGCAAGCCGCAGTTCTGGATCACCACCGGTGGCCCGATGACCGGCGTGTTGCACGTCGCCTTCATGGCGGAGGACCGCGCCGCCGTCGCCGCCTTCCATGCCGCGGCGCTCGCCGCCGGGGGGCGGGACAACGGCGGGCCGGGCCTGCGTCCGCACTATCATCCGAACTACTTCGGCGCCTTCGTCTTCGATCCCGACGGTCACAACGTCGAGGCGGTCTGCCACCGGCCGGTGTGATCGGTCCAGGGCCGCGGCCGCGGCGACGTCTCGGGGCTCTCGAAGGGGGAGGGCGCGGGGCGGCTTTCCTTCCGCCCCCCTCGCGTCCGTCATGTCCGAGCCCATCGACATCCCGCCCGAAAGTGCCGCGCGCTGGTTCCTCGCCGGCATGCGCGCCTTCGTGTCGCTGCCGGCGTTGATCCTCTTCGCCGCCTTCACCGGCTTCGGCAGTCTGGCGCAGGCGAGCGGCGTGCCGCTCGCTCAGGCCGTCGCCATGTCGGGGCTGATCTGGGCGTTGCCGTCGATGGTGGTGCTGGTCGGGGCGATCAAGGTGGGGACGCCGCTGCTCGCCACGGCGATCGCCGTGGCGCTGTCGGCGGTGCGGCTGATGCCGATGACCATGGCGCTGGTGCCGATCGTCCGCGACGAGAAGACGCCGCGATGGGTGCTCTACTGGATCTCCCACTTCGTCGCGGTGACCGCCTGGGTGTTCGGCATGACCCGGCTGCCGGATCTGCCGCGCCCGGCGCGCGCGGCCTATTTCCTCGGCTTCGCCATGACGCTCACGGTGGTCAACATGGGGGTGACCGGCATCGCGTGGTGGGCGAGCGCGTCGTTGCCGCCGGTCGCCGCCGCGGCGCTGGTGCTGCTGACGCCGCTCTATTTCATCCTGTCGCTGTGGCGAGCCGCCGAACGGGCGCCGACCGACCGCATCGCGTTGGTGGTCGGCATGGCGGTGGCGCCCGGGGCGCATGCGGTCTCGCCGGAATTCACCCTGCTCCTCACCGGTCTCGTCGGCGGCACGGCGGCCTATGCCCTCGGCCGCGCCGTCGAACGCCGCGGCGGGGCGCGCGCCGAGTCGGCCGATCTGGTTGAGGATCGGTGATGAGCGGGCTTTCCTACGGGGCGTTCGACAGCTGGTGGTGGCCGTGGGTCTTCATCCTCGCCGCCGGCTGGCTGGCCAACGACCTCTGGCGCTTCCTCGGCGTCGCCTTCTCCGGCCGCCTCACCGAGACGAGCCCGGTCTTCGCCTACGTCAAGGCGGTGGCGACCGCGCTGGTCGCCGGCGTCATCGCCCAATTGATCCTCTTCCCGACCGGGGAACTGGCGGAGACGGGCCTCACGCTGCGTCTCGGGGCGGTGGCGATCGGCTTCCTCGCCTTCCAGGCGGCGCGACGGCACATCTTCGTCGGCGTCGCTGCCGGCGAAGCCGCCTTCGTCCTCGGTTGGTGGCTGGGGATTTAGGGGCGGTTGCGTTCGGGTCAGCGTTGCAGCTTCGGCACCAGCGACAAGAGCACCAGCACGATCACCGCGCCGATCGCCCCGCGCAGGATCTCGCCGATCAGGCCGTGGCCGATGAAGAAGCCGAGGCGCGGCAGCACCAGACCGGCGACCGCCGCCCCGACGATGCCGAGCACCGCATTGACGACGAAGCCGAAGCCGCCGCCGCGCACCAGCAGCCCGGCGAGCCAGCCGGCGACGGCGCCGATGAGGATCCAGACGATGAAGCCGATCATGAGCGAACTCCCGGTTCGGCCGCGACGCCTCAGGCGAGCGCGGCGCGGATCTTGGCGGCATGGGCCGCCAGCACCTGCGGATCGGCGAAGGGGCGGGGCAGACGGCGCACCGTGTCGGCCATCTGGCGCGGCATGACGTGGAAGTGGAGGTGGAACACCTCCTGACCGCCGGCCTTTTCCGAGAACTGCTGAAGCGTCACGCCGTCGGCGAGGAAGGCGGTCTTCACCGCGACCGCCATCTTCTGCACCGTGGCGATCACCGTGGCGAGATCGGCCGGGGCGACGTCGAGGAGATTGCGCGCCGGCGCCTTGGGAATGACCAGTACGTGGCCGTCGACCGCCGGCATGACGTCCATGAAGGCGAGCGTCGCCTCGTCCTCGTAGACCACGTGAGCGGGGATCTCGCCGCGCAGGATCTTGGCGAAGACGTTGCTGTCGTCATAGGCGGGAGTCATCGGGGCCTCGCGGGTTGGAAACGGTCGGCGGGACTTTCCTCCCGCCGTTCCTTCCGGTCAAGCCGGCGGAGGGGCGGGCAGGGCAATCGCTCGAAACGGTCGATACCCACCGATACGACGAGCGTCAGCCGCGGCGTTACCCTTCTCCCCCTGCGGGAGAAGGTGCCCGAAGGGCGGTTGAGGGGGCTGGACCTCGCCTCGAACCTCGGCGGAAGCCATCGATTTCCGGTTGCCGCTCCGCGGCGCCCCCTTGTAACTTGAACTCATCGCGATCGGTTAAGCTGGCCGACGCGGTGACGGGTGGGAGGCCGCGCGCCCCTGGGTCGTTTGAGACCGTATGTGAGATCGGCGCCCCACTCGTCGTTCCTTCGAACCCGGACAGTCGCCAGGGCCGCAAGAGCTCGCTTAGGCAAGGACGGGTCATGCTGGAACAGATCACCGTCGGCATCGACGTCTCGAAGGACCGCCTCGATGTCCATCTCCGCCCCACCTGCGAAGCCTTCGCCGTCCCGCGCGACGGCGCCGGCCTCGCCATTCTGTGCGACCGCCTGAAGGGGCTCGCTCCCACGCTCGTCGCCCTCGAGGCGACCGGCGGTTACGAGACGGTCGTCGCAGCGGCTCTCGCCGGCGCCGGTCTGCCGGTCGTCGTCGTCAACCCCGCACAGGTCCGGTCCTTCGCCCGAGCGCTCGGCAAGCGCGCCAAGACCGATCCGATCGACGCCGCCGTCATCGCCCACTTCGCCGAGGCGACGGCGCCGGAGGTTCGCCCGCTCGCCGACGAGGCGACGCAGATCTTGGCCGATCTCGTCGCCCGCCGCCGCCAGATCGTCGAGATGATGGGCTCGGAGCGCCAACGCCTGCGCCGCATGACCCTGCCGAGGGTGCGTCGCTCGATCGAGCGGCTGATCTGCGCCCTCGAGAAGGAACTCGCCGATCTCGACCACGACATCGACGACGCCGTGCGCGGCTCGCCCGCCTGGCGCGAGGCCGAGGATCTGCTGTCCTCGGTGCCGGGCGTCGGCCCGGTCGTCTCGCGATCACTCCTGGCCGAATTGCCGGAACTCGGCACTCTCGACCGCAAGAAGATTGCCGCGCTGGCAGGGCTCGCCCCGTTCACACGGCAATCGGGAGCCTGGAAGGGACGAAGCTTCATCGCCGGCGGTCGCACCGCAGTCAGGACGGTGCTGTTCATGGCCGCGCTCGTCGCCGCACGGCACAACCCCGTCCTGAAGGCCTTCTACGGACGCCTGCTCCAAGCCGGAAAGCCGAAGATGCTCGCCCTCCTCGCCGTCGCCAGACGCCTCCTCGTCATCCTCAACGCCATCCTCAGGGACAAACGCCCATGGCAAAGCGCTTGACCGACAAGACAGTCGCTCATCCGGCCCTGCGGGCCACCTTCTCCCGCGAGGGGAGAAGGAAGAGGGGGCTCCCCGAGGTCTCATGCCGGCCGAAGGGCGTCGCGTGGTTCACGCGATCGGGCGGGCCGCTCGCTCACCGTCCCTCCCAGGTCGGATGGCGCTTCTCGATGAAGGCGGAGATGCCCTCCTCGGCGTCGCGGGCGAGCATGTTCTCGACCATGACGCGGGCGGTCAGCGCATAGGCCTCGTCGAGCCCCATCTCGGCCTGGGTGTAGAACGCCTCCTTGCCGATCTTCAGGGTGAGCGGCGACTTGGAGGCGATCAGGCGGGCCATCGCCTCGGTCTCGGCGCTCAGCCGATCGGCCGGGACCACCTTGTTGACGAGCCCCATGCGGGCGGCGTCGGCGGCGCCGATCGAGGCGCCGGTGAGCAGCATCTCCATCGCGTGTTTGCGCGAGACGTTGCGCGACAGCGCCACCATCGGGGTCGAGCAGAACAGGCCGATGTGGACGCCCGGGGTCGCGAAGCTCGCGCCCTCCGCCGCGATCGCCAGATCGCAGGAGGCGACGAGTTGGCAACCGGCGGCGGTGGCGACGCCGGCGACCTCGGCGATCACCGGCTTGGGGCAGCGGACGATCGCCGTCATCAGCGCCGCACAGGTAATCATCGTCTCCTCGAAGAAGGCGCGACCGCGATCGGGGTTCGTCCGCGCCGTCGTCAGTTCCTTGAGGTCGTGACCGGCAGAGAAGGCCCGGCCCTCGGCCGCCAGAATCACCACCCGCACCTCGGGATCGGCGCCGGCCTCGGCGATGGCCGCGGCGAGCGCCGTCATCATGCGCATGGAGAGCGCGTTGCGGCGCGCGGCATCACACAGGGTGAGGCGCAGCACCCCCTCGCTCAAGGCGAGGCGGATGGGCGAGGTGTCGGTGGCGAGCGGGGCGGTCATCGGATCTCCTCTCGGGGCGGCTCCCCGACTTCGGCCGGCGTGCGGCGCCGGTCTCGGCTTCGTGAGGCAGGAGGACTCGCAAAGCGGTTTCCACCCGTCGGTTACATGCTCTACTCTAATCGATCGAAGTGGACGGTCGAGGGGGGAATCGCGGCATGAGCGAGACCAGGGCGGCGAAGACGGGGAAGGTCGGTTCCGCGGCGAAGGCGGTGGTGCCGAGGGCGCCGGCGCTCACCCGGGAAGAGGTGAAGGCCTTTCTCGAGCGCGAATTCCCGCAACTGGTCGACGACATCGGCGGATTGACGGTCGAGGACAGTTCCGCCGATCACGCCGTCATGCGGCTCGCCGTCGCCAGCCGCCATCTGCGACCGGGCGGTACGGTGTCGGGACCGACGCAGTTCTTCCTCGCCGACGTCTGCGCCTTCGTGGCGGTGCTGGTGGCGGTCGGCCCGGTGGCGCTCGCCGTGACCACCTCGGCCACCATCAACTTCCTCAAGAAGCCGGCGCCGACCGATCTCATCGGCACCGCCCGCATCCTCAAGCGCGGCAAGCGCCTCGTCGTCGTCGACTGCACCATGCATTCGGAAGGCGACGACGAGCCGGTCGCCCACGCCGTCCTCACCTACGCCCTGCCGCAGAAATGAGCCGGAACATGCGGTAACATGATACCTTTATCGGGTATCCAAATACCACATACAACAAGTCACTGATTCCATTTGATTAATTCGTCGGTCGCGTCATCGAGATGCGCTTGACAGGCTCGGCGTCCTCGCGTAACACCCGTTCCGAACACGGCGGCCTTCGGGCCGTCGTCGTGTTTCCGTCCTCTCGGCGCGCCTGATCGCGGGGGAGGGGGAGAAAACGACCGGCAGAGGGTAAGAAACATGAAGACTTATTCGGCCAAGCCGGCGGAGGTCGAAAAGAAGTGGGTGCTGATCGACGCGAAGGGTCTCGTCGTCGGCCGCCTCGCTTCGCTGATCGCCATGCGTCTGCGTGGCAAGCACCTGCCGACCTACACGCCGCACGTCGATCTCGGTGACAACGTCATCGTGATCAACGCCGACAAGGTGGTGTTCACCGGCAACAAGCTGGATGACAAGGTCTACTACTGGCACACCGGCTATGCCGGCGGCATCAAGGAGCGCACCGCGCGCAAGATCATCGAGGGCCGCTTCCCGGAGCGCGTCCTCGAGAAGGCGGTGCAGCGGATGCTGCCGCGCGGGCCGCTCGCCCGCCAGCAGATGACCCACCTGAAGATCTACGCCGGCGCGGAGCATCCGCACGAGGCGCAGCAGCCGGTGGCGCTCGACGTCGCGGCTCTCAACCGTAAGAACGCGAGGGCTTGACGATGGCCGAACTCCAGTCCTTCGAACAGCTCGGCGCCGCCGTCGGCGTCACCAAGGCTCCGGTCGAAGCGCCGGTCCACGAGCGCAAGGTCGATGCGCAGGGTCGCTCCTACGCCACCGGCAAGCGCAAGGACGCGGTCGCCCGCGTGTGGCTGACCCGCGGCACCGGCAAGATCATCGTCAACGGCAAGGACTTCGGCGCCTATTTCGCCCGTCCGGTGCTGCAGATGCTGATCCTCCAGCCGATCCTGGCGGCCAACCGCGACAACCAGTTCGACATCATCGCCACCTGCGAGGGCGGCGGTCTGTCCGGTCAGGCGGGCGCGCTGCGTCACGGCATCTCCAAGGCCATGACCTACTTCGAGCCGGAACTGCGCGGCGTTCTCAAGCCCTACGGCTTCCTCACCCGCGACAGCCGCGTGGTCGAGCGCAAGAAGTACGGCAAGCGCAAGGCGCGCCGGAGCTTCCAGTTCTCCAAGCGCTGATCGCGCTTCGGCAGAGCCGAATTTCGAGAGGGGCGGTCCGCGAGGGCCGCCCTTCTTGCGTTACGGGGGGCTAGCGGTCTTCCCTTCTCCCCTCGCGGGAGAAGGTGGCCCGTAGGGCCGGTGAGCGACTGTCTTGTCGGTCAAGCGCTTTGCCATGGGCGTTTGTCCCTGAGGA
>ERZ1645187.2851-NODE-2851-length-14952-cov-7.114318_pt1 | contig 14952 bp, 14 predicted proteins | sample MGYA00575352_ERZ1645187 | MGnify/ENA primary metagenome ERZ1645187 (study PRJEB40837, sample SAMN11349314) | freshwater sediment metagenome | isolation source: river sediment | host: Sediment | place: India: Wazaribad , New Delhi | collected 2017-02-21 ...
GCTGGCGAAACCGGGCGAAAGCCTCTCCGTAGACAAGCCGATCATCGGATTCAAATAAGGACTTCAAATAAAAGTCGGCGCTGGCGGGACGGCAGCGCCGGCGTGATGACACATCGGGCACCGATTCCGTTACCATGAGGTGCCACTACCGGTGTGCCGTGCGGACGGCACACCGTGTTCCAGCTGAGGGGGGAGCATGGAGCGAGGTCGCCGTGATTGCGTGCGCTGGATGTCCACCGGCCTGCTGGGCCTGCTGGGTGCCCTGTCCGTTGGCGCTGCCGAAAACGGGCCGCACCTGATCCGTCTCAACCTGCCCGGCCCCCGTTCGCTGCCCTTTCTGCCCCTGGAGTTGATACCCCGCCTCGGCTTTGACCGCGAGCTCGGGATCCGGCTGCAGCTGCGCTATTTCACCAGCGGCGTTCTCGCCGCGGAGGACATGCTGGCCGGCAATGCCGGCTTTGCCGCCCACGGTTTCCCGATCCTGGCGACCTTGCGCGCCAAGGGCAGGGCGGCCGTGGCAGTGGCGGCACTGTCCGGTCGCGACACCCCGCGCGCGCTGCTGGTGCGTACCGATCTCGTCCGGCGCATCAAGCGCGTCGAGGATCTCAAGGGAACCAGCATCGGCGCCTCCAGTGGCAGCGTGAACAGCAAGACCTACCTGCAGATGCTCGGGGAGCAGGTACTCGGCCTGCATGGGGTCGCCGCGGGCGAGGTGCGCTGGGTGCCGATGGCACAGAACTGGGACAGCGTGCGCAGCGTGCTCGTCTCCAGGTCGGCGGACGCCGTGCTTTGCGAAGAGCCCTTCCTCAGTCGGGCGGTCGATGCGGGCCTTGCCCGGGTACTGCTGCATTTCAACGAGCTGCAAGGGGTCCGCCGGTTGCCTGGCGAGGGTCACCTGCGGGCCGTGATTACCGCCCCCCAGGCCGGTATCGGCGAAGCCGAGCGGGATGGCCGGACGTTGCTGCAGATGCTGAACAAGGTGCTGGCCTGGATGGCAAAGGCCAGCCCCGGCCGCATCGTGGAGCAGCTTGGCATCGAGGAGGCGGCCGAGCGTTCCGAACTGGTGCGGCTGCTTTCCCGCTACTCGGACCTGTTCCCGCGTGACCCACGCTTCGACACTGCGGCAATTGCCGCCACGGGGACGCTGCTCGTGGCACTCGGCCTGCTCGATCAGCCGGCAGCGGTGGGCAGCCTGATCGACGAGCGTTGGACCGGCCGGTCGTGACGACTGGGGCTGCCGACATGGGATCGCCACGGCGCATCAGTTTGCGCCGCCAGGCTTTCCTGCGCTTGGCAGTGGTAACCGTGCTGATGGCGATCGGTATCCTGCTGGTTGGCTTCAACAGCTTCTACAGTCGTCAGGTGCGCGAGATCGACCAGAAGCAGGCGATCACGGCCGCACACTACGCGGCCCTGTTGCCCAAGGTCGATGCCGAGTGGCAGACGCGGGCGCAGCAGACGCGCACCCGGATCGAATTCATGCGTATCCTCGAGACCGGTGACGATGCGCGCTGGGCGCGTCTGAACAGTTTCCTGACCGCCCAGGGTGAGTTCAATGATTTCGCCGACCTATTGATCCTCGATCCGGACGGACGCGTTATGTTCCGCTACGGACATGAGGCCGCATCGATCACAAACCCGGCGCCGTTGCGGGCGGCGGGTTGGCACATCGACTCCGCGCGCGACGAACTCTATCGTGTGCTGGCGACACCGCTCTGGCTAGGGCAGGGGGGACAGGGCACGCTGCTGCTGTTGCGCCGGCTGGACAATGCCACGCTCGGCGGCCTGGTGATCCCCGAAGTGCGCCTGCTTCTACACGCTGGGGGACGGACCCTGGCGACGAGTCGTCCCGGCCTGACGGTTTTCAGCAATGGCAGGGAGTACCTTTCCGGCCTGGTACCCGATGCCGCCCCGCCGGTGATTCAGCACATCCTGCCCTGGTCTCCCCAGCCCGATGCGCCGCTGCTGGTGATCCAGCGCGAGTTCCTGGACAGTTTCCCGCTGCCCGAATTCCTGATACGCCCGGTCGCGGCGATCATGATGGTTGTGGTGCTGATCCTGCTCGGGCTCGGCACCTGGCTGCGGCGCACCGTGCAGCGCATCGAGTCGGTCACGGCGGCCATCGACGAGTATCGGCGGCATGGCGAACCCGCAGTGGCCGAACAGGTGATGGGCGCTGCCCATGATGCCGGCGACGAGGTGCACGATGTCGGAGATGCGTTGCTCTCGCTGATGCAATCGGTCGATGACCGGCACCGCGAACAGCGGGCCTATCTTGAAACCCTGGCGATGCTCGAGGAAGCTGTCCTCGAACTCGACTGCAACGGGGTGATCCAGCGCGCGAGTCCGGGCTGGCAGCGCCTGATGCGCCGCGATGATGCGGCCGTCGGTCGGCCGCTCGCCGATTTCCTCCACCCCGAGGATGTGGAAGTGCTGAATTCCCTGTGTTCCGCGTTTGCCCAGGAAAACAAGGAACAGGGGCAGGCCCGCCTGCGCCTGCACGGCGAGGGGGGCGGTCATGAGCAGTGGGTTGAAGCGCGCTTTGTGGTACGCCGCAACGTCGACGGCAGCGTCGGCGGCTCGCGCGGCGTGCTGCGCGACGTGACGCAGACTTATCTGCACGAGCAGCAGATCTCGCACATGGCGCTGCACGACGCATTGACCGACCTGCCCAACCGCGTCCTGCTCGAGGACCGCATCAAGGTGGCCCTGCGCATGGCGCGCCGCAGCCAGAACACGGTCGGCATCTGTTTCATCGACCTTGATCACTTCAAAAACGTCAACGACAGTCTGGGGCACAAGGCAGGCGATCGCTTGCTGACCGCCTTCGCCCAGCGTGTGCGCGGCATCATGCGTTCGGGCGACACACTGGCCCGCTGGGGCGGCGACGAATTCGTGCTGCTGCTGCCGGAGCTGACATCGGCCACCGATGTGCACGAGGTGCTGGGCAAGATTACCGAGGCCTTCCGCACCCCCGTGAAACAGGAGGATGCCGAGTTCGTCATCACCTTCAGCATCGGGGTCGCCCTCTTCCCCAGCGACGCGGATGATGTCGAGACCCTGCTTTCGCAGGCGGATCGCGCCCTCTTCTACGCCAAGGCACAGGGCCGCAACCAGGCCTGCCTGTTTGGCGAGATCGCGGCCAAGAGCGGTGGCCGCAAGGAGCTTTACCTGCAGCAGAAGCTGGCTGATGCCGTGCGCAACGAACGCATCGAGGCCTGGTTCCAGCCTCTCATCGACGCCCGCAGCGGCCGCTGTGTCGGCGCCGAAGTGCTGGCGCGCTGGCATGATCCGGAGCACGGCTGGGTCAGTCCCGCCACCTTCATTCCGATGGCGGAAAGCCTGGGCGCGATCCGCGACCTCGGCCGCCAGATCTGGCTGCAGGCTCTCGCCGCTGGCCAGGCCTGGCGGGCGCAGGGACATCACCTGCGGTTGGCGGTAAACGTGTCCAAGCGGCAGCTGTTCTCGCCCTACATCGCCGAACAGCTGCTGGGCCAGCTGGCCCTGCATGGCATGACACCCGCAGACGTGGTGCTGGAAATCACGGAAAGCGTGGCCTTGCTCGACGCCGCGAATACCGCGGAACATTTGTTCGCCCTCGACAGGCTCGGTTTCCGCATCGCGGTCGATGACTTCGGCACCGGTTATTCCTCGCTGTCGCAGCTGCACGAGCTGCCGGCCGACGAACTGAAGATCGATATTTCCTTCGTGCGCCGCATCAACGAACCGTCGGGATTGTCCATGGTGCAGGCCATCATCCAGCTGGCCGGCGCGCTGAACCTCGAGACGGTCGCCGAAGGCGTCGAGGACGCCGCCACTGCGGCGCGCCTGATCGAACTGGGCGTGGATTACCTGCAGGGCTACCATTACGCCCCGCCGATGCCGCGCGATCGCTTCGAGGAGTGGATGGGTGCGCAAACCCGTTCTTGACCACCTCGTCGTCGCGGCGCGCGATCTCGACAGCGGTGCGCGCTGGCTCGAAGATAGACTCGGCGTGCCGCTGGTCCCGGGCGGCGCGCATCTTCTCATGGGCACGCACAACCGCCTGCTGCGGCTGGCCGGCGGCGAGCGCTTGTATCTGGAGCTGATCGCCATCGATCCGGCGGCTGCGCCGCCGACACGGCCGCGCTGGTTTGCCCTCGACGATCCGGCGCTGCAGGTCCGGCTGGCCGAACGTCCGCACCTGATCCACTGGGTGGCGCGCAGCGACGATCTCGCCCGTGAAGCAACGCTCGCACATGGCGAAATCCTGAACATGCAGCGTGGTGACTATTGCTGGCACATCACCGTCCCGGCCGATGGCCACCTCCCCGATGAGGGTCGTCAGCCGACGCTGATCCAGTGGGATGTCCCATTTCATCCGGCCGAGCGTCTGCCCGAATCGGGCTGCACGCTGCTGGCGTTCGACACCTCCGATCCGGGTCATCTTGTGGCCACGCTGAAGACTCCACGCGGGCACATCGCACTCGATTGATTCTGGCGGGGTTTTGCCCCTCTTATTGGCCATTTCCTTGCCGAGGCCGCCGCTAGACTCCGGGAACACGGTAAATCAGGTCCGGACATGGCATTTGGGGAAAACAGGGCGAGTGGCGAAGCATGGACATCGGTGATCTTCGGCGCCGATCGCGTGACCGTCGCCGAGGTTGCACGCCTGCCCGATGGCAAGCCCCAGGTGCATGCCTGCGAGGCCTTCGCGCGCGAAGGCAGCGAGTTCGAGATCCTCAAGCGCCTGAAGAATGCCAAGCGGCTCGCCCGCAACCGCTGTACCACCCTCCTGAACGAGGGCCAGTACCAGTTCCTGCAGATCGATACGCCGGGCAATGCCGCGGAATTACCGCGGGACGAGTTGCGCGAATCGCTGCGCTGGCGCGTCAAGGAAATGGTGGATTTCCCCGTCGAGCGGGCCGGCATCGACCTGCTCGACATTCCCGCTGTCGGCAATCGCAATCCGCAGCTATGGGTCGTCGTCGCCAGCCATGACGTACTGCAGCCGCGCATCCGGCAGTTCCAGGACGCCAAGGTCGACCTCGTGGCGATCGACATTCCCGAACTGGCGCAGCGCAACCTCGCCGGGCTGTTCGAGGAAGTCAATCGCGGACTGGCTTTCCTGTCCTTCGATCGTCTCGGTGGCCGCCTTACCGTCACCTTCCGGGGAGAGCTTTACATGACGCGCCATATCGACGTCGGTGTGCCCGAGCTCACTGCCCCGGATGCCGGAGCGCTGCACGAACGCGTGCTGCTCGACATCCAGCGTTCGCTTGACAACTTCGACCGCAACTACAGCGCGATCAACCTCGTCCGACTGATGGTCGGCCCGATCCCCGGTGGCGATGCCTTCGTCGAGTATCTGCGCGCGAACCTGTCGCTGCCTGTCGCCAGCGCCAATCTCGCCGAGGTGATGGATTTGGCGCAAACACCCCAGTTGGCCCACCCCGCCGAGCAAGCCGATGCCTGGCTGGCATTGGGCGCTGCCCTGAGAGATTGACGGACTGAGTACCGCCATGGCCCAGCAGATCAATCTCTACGATCCCGCCCTGCTGAGAAAGCGCGACTGGCTTGCCCTTGCCAATATCGTGCTGGGTGCAGGGATTCTCGCAGTCTTGGTCGCAGGCGCCGGATTCGTCACCCGTGGCGGCCTGTCAGAACTGCAGGTGCAGACGACGACGATTGAGGTCCAGCTGAAGACAATGCGCGAACAGGTGCTCGTGCTCGGCCAGCGCGTCGCCGAGCGCAGGGTCGATCCGCGGCTCGAACGGGAACTGGCCACGGTTCGTCAACTGGCGGAAGCGCGCGGCGTGGTGCTGGAAACCTTGCGTCAGCGGCTGGCTTCGGACGAGCCGCCTTTTGCCGATTACCTGCGCGGCCTGGCGCGCCAATCGATGAACGGTCTGTGGATCACCGGTTTCGTCTGGGACGCGGCCAGCGACGGACTCGAGATTCGCGGCCGCACACTCGATCCCGCGCTGTTGCCAGAGTACATCCGTCGCCTGAATCGCGAACCGGCGTTTCGCGGCCAGGCGTTTTCCGCCCTGAATATCGCTGAAGGCAAGCCGGACCCGGCCAATGGCGCCAAGGCGGCTACGCCCGCCGAAGCGCCGCAAAAGGCGCTGTTCCACGAGTTCATGCTGGTGCCGGTCAAGAGTGGCGACGCGATCAAGCCGTCGGGCGGGAGGCAAGGATGAGTGCTTTCCAGGCACGCTGGCAGGAATGGTCGAAGCGTTTCGCCGCCTTGCAGCCGCGTGAAAAGAACCTCGTCGTCACGGCGGTGGCGGTGGCGATCCTGTTCGGGGGCTACAGCCTCTGGGTCGAACCCGGGATGCAGCAAGCCGACCGCCTGAAGAAAGCGCTGACCCAGCAGCAGGCCGAACAGGCCCAGCTGCAGGAACAGGTGGCCGCGCTCGCGGTGCGTAACGGCGATCCGGATTCCCCAAACCGTGAGGCATTGCAGCGCCTGCACGAGGAAGTCGCCGCCACCGAGCGCGACATCGGCGCTTTCGGCAGCACGCTCGTTCCCCCGCAGCGCATCCCGGCCCTGCTGCAAACGCTGCTGGCACGACATCGCGGCCTGACGCTGGTCAGCCTGACGACACTGCCGCCGCGGCCGCTCATCGAGATGCCGAACGGCAGCGAGACGGGCAAGGAAGCCGGAAAACCCAAGGAAGAACAGGGCGTCCTGCCGGGCGGCAATCTCTACAAGCATGGCATCGAGATCAAGCTGGCTGGCGCCTATCAAGACCTGCTCGCCTACGTTGCCGAACTTGATGCCAGTCCGCAGAAGCTGCTGCGTGGCGGACTCAGCCTTACCGTCAGGCAGTACCCGGTCAGCGAACTCACGCTGACGGTCTATACACTGAGTCTGGATCCGACATGGCTGGTCGTCTGATAGCCTCGTTGCTGCTGCTTGCATCCTGCACCGTGCTGGCGCAGGGTACTGACCCGACCCGCCCGGCAGTCGATACTGGTATCGGCATCCCGGCTGGCGCATCGACGGCGCTAACCGCCAGCGGCCTGCAGTCGATCATCCAGCGCAAAAGCGGCAAGCCCGCCGCGCTCATCAACGGCGTGGCGGTCGAATTGGGCGGCAAGGTCGGCGAAGCACGGCTGGTGAAGATTGGTGACGATTTTGTCGTGCTGCGCGGTGCCATGGGCGACGAAACATTGCGACTGACGCCCGGCGTCGAGAAGAAAGCCGTGAGGAAGGAAAAGAAATGAGAGGTGGAGTCATGCGAACCCTGTTTCTGCTGGCTGCTGCGGCCGTGCTCGCGGGTTGTGGCTCGCCGCCGCCCCGCCCTGACGTCGTGCGCGAGAACATCGGCAACGAAATCGCCCAGGCGGTGAACAATCGCAAGTCGGCCGAAGCCGCCGAGAAGGCATTGCTTGCACCATTGACCATCGAACTGCCTCGTCAGGAGGTCGTCGAGCCCCGTTTCGACCTGTCCATCGTCAACGCACCCGCCGTGCAGGTGTTCATGGCCATCGTCAGCGGTACGCGCTACAACATGCTTGTCGGTCCCGAAGTCACCGGTACCATCACCGTCAATCTCAAGGATGTCACCGTAAGAGAAGCGCTCGAGTCGATCCGCGAACTCTACGGCTACGAGTTCACGATCAAGGGCAATCGCATCGCCATCCAGCCGAACACTTTGCAGACGCGCGTGTTCCAGGTGAATTACCTCGCCACGCGGCGGCAGGGCGCGACCGAGCTGCGTGTGACCTCAAGCTCGATTTCCGGTTCCGGCCCGGCGACAACTTCCGCGCCGTCCGTCACCGGCGTGACGCCGGTACCCGCTGCCCCGGGGTCGGGCAGCGCCGCGACCAACACCCTGACCAGTCGTGTCCAGACCAATACCGATGCAGATTTCTGGCGGGACCTGCAGAGCGCGCTGGGCACCATCGTCACCGGCGAGGGTCGCAGTGTCGTGGTCAACAGTATTTCCGGCGTCGTAGTCGTACGTGCCTTTCCGGGTGAATTGCGGGCGGTCGAGCAGTATCTGAAGGCCACGCAGGTGATGGTCGAGCGGCAGGTGATGCTCGAGGCGAAAATCATCGAGGTATCGCTCAAGCGCGAGTTCCAGACCGGCATCAACTGGAGCTCGTTCCATGGCAATAACAACCGCGGGAGTTTCGGTGTGCTGCAACCGGGCACCACGCTCGGTCCGACGGGAACGAGCATGAGCGGCAGCGGTTTGACGACCGCACTGCCCGGGCTTGCCGGAACGATGGCCGCCACGGCGCTGGGCAACGGTTTTATCGGCCTTGCGTTCCAGTCCGCCAACTTTGCTGCCTTGCTGAACTTCCTCGAAACACAGGGGCAGGTGTCCGTGCTGTCGAGCCCGCGCATCGCCACGCTCAACAACCAGAAAGCGGTGCTCAAGGTGGGTACCGACGAACTTTTCGTCACCAACGTGACATCCACCACGACCAGCACCACGGCGGGCACGACCTCGACGCCGAGCGTCACGCTGCAACCTTATTTCGCCGGCATCTCGCTCGACGTGACGCCGCAGATCGACGACGAGGGCAACATCATCCTGCACGTGCATCCGGCGATCAGCACCGTGGCCGAAAAGGAAAAGATCGTCGATCTCGGCACCATGGGCCAGTTCAAGCTGCCGCTCGCCACCTCGAGCGTGAATGAGACCGACAGCATCGTGCGCGTGCTCGACGGCAACATCGTCGCGATCGGCGGTCTGATGACGCAGGGCTACAGCAGCGACAACAGTGGCCTGCCGGGCACGGTCAGCTCGCCGGCGGGTGTGCTGCTCGGCCAGCGCGGCAATGCCATCAGCAAGCGTGAACTGGTGATCCTGCTCAAGCCGACCATCATCCAGGACGACCGCTCCTGGCTGAAAGATCTGCAGCAAAGCAGCGAGCGGCTGCGCAACTTCGATCTGCCGCCCCTGGCCGTTCCCCTGCAGTGACCGTCTACCTTGCCCACTTCGGCCTGAACCAGCTGCCTTTCGGGATCACGCCCGATACCGAGTTCGCCTACCCGAGCAAAAGCCATCGCGAGGGCATCAATCTGCTGCATTTCGCACTCACGAGCGGCGAAGGCTTCATCAAGGTGGTTGGCGAGATCGGTACCGGCAAGACCTTGCTGTGCCGCAGTTTCCTGCGTGAATTGCCGCCGGACTGGCAGGCGGCCTACATCCCGAATCCGCAGATGGATCCGCGCGAACTGCTGCTCGAAATCGCCGACGAACTGGGGACTGCCGAAGGGGCGAAAGACATCTCGCGCCTGGTCAAGCGCATCAACCAGCGCCTCATCGAGATCGCGGCGGAAGGCCGCAAGGTGGTGCTGTGCATCGACGAGGCGCAGACCATGCCGCGCATGACGCTGGAAAGCCTGCGGCTGCTGTCGAACCTCGAGACGGAGAAACGCAAGTTGCTGCACATCATCCTGTTCGGCCAGCCGGAACTCGACGAAATGCTGTCGACGCACGCAACGCGCCAGATCCGGCAGCGCATCGCTTTCGCCCATCGCCTGCGTCATCTCGATGCCGAGGAAGTGAGGAGCTACGTCGAACAGCGGCTCAGCACGGCAGGCTACCGTGGTGAACCGCTATTCACGCGCGCGGCGCTGCGGGCCCTGTACCACCGCTCCGGCGGCACGCCGCGCCTGGTCAATATACTGGCCAACAAGGCCCTCCTGGCCGCCTTTGGCGAAGGCCGGGTGCACGTCGGGCCCAGCCACGTCAAGGCGGCGGCGCGAGACACCGACGGGGCACTGAGCAAGCCGTGGTGGGTCTGGTAGGGAGAAGCGACCGATGAGCATCATCAACCAGATGTTGCGTGATCTCGATGCGCGTCACGCCAGCGCCAACGAACGGGCCGGCCTGCCGTCGAACCTGCGCACCTTGCCGCCCGAAGCGGCTTCCCGCTCGAAAGGCTGGCTGTTGCTGGCAGCGGGCCTGCTTGTGGGTGCCCTGGCCGCCTGGTTCATTCTTGGCCAGCAGGTGCCTCAGCCGGCGCCCGCGCCGGTGGCAACCGTGACGCAGCCACCTTCTCCACCGGCGCAACCGCAGCCGGCTCAACCCGCATCACAAGAAATTGCACCGGCAGTCGTGGCGAAGCCCGCGCCGGTACCGGCCCCTGCTCCTGCCCCGGTGGTCGCAGCAGCATCGAAGCCTGCTCCCGTCACGTCTCCAACGGTTGCCGCGCCCGTCAAGCCGGCACCTGCACCCGTTGTTACCGCAGCGGAAAAACCGGCGAAGCCAGAAAAGCCTGCTGCGTCACCGCCTCCCCCGATGGGCGAAGCGCAGATCGACAAGCAGCCGAAGGGAGGCCAGGCGCGCGAACAGGCCGAGGCGGAATATCGCAAGGGCATGCAGGCGGCGGGCATTGGCGATCTCGCCGGTGCTTTGCCACCGTTGCGGCGCACGCTGGAGATCGATCCGCGCCATGCCAAGGCACGTCAGGCGCTGCTGTCAGTACTCGCCAACAGCCGCCAATGGGACGAGGTGAAGCAGGTCGCGCAGTCCGGGCTGGCGCTCGATCCGGCGCGCAGCGGCTGGGCTGTCATCCTTGCGCGCCTGCAGCACGAGCAGGGCGACACGGAAGGGGCCGTGAAGACGCTGGAAGCCTATCAGGCGCATGCCGCGGGCGATGCCGACTATCAGGGCCTGTTCGCTTTCCTGCTGCAGAAGAAGCAGCGTCATGCCGAGGCGGCGCAGCGCTATCACGCGGCGCTGGCCTTGCGTCCCAACGAAGGACGCTGGTGGTACGGACTCGGGCTGGTACTGGAGGGCGCCGGCCGCGGCGACGAGGCGAAAGCCGCCTACGGCAAGGCCCGCGATGCCGGCAACCTGCCGGCCGACATGCTCGGCATCATCGAACAGAAACTCAAATAGCCGTCTTCAGGGCGCGCGTCGCGATCCAGTTGATGACGCGTGCCGCGCCGTGATCCTTGAGCGTCCGGGCGACGGCATCGAGCGTGGCACCGGTGGTCATGACATCGTCGATGACGATGACGGTTTCTCCCGTCAGGTCGCGATTGCATTCGAAGGCATTCCGCACGTTGCCCTTGCGGGCGCGCCATGGCAGCTTGCTTTGCGGCAGTGTTTCTTTCGACCGTATGAGGCTGGTCGAGTCGAGTGGCAATCCGAGCGTGCGGGCCAGCGGCCGGGCGATTTCCAGTGCCTGGTTGAAGCCACGTTCGCGCAGGTGTTGGCGCGACAGGGGTACCGGCATGATCAAGCTTCCTGCCGGCCGCGCGGCGGCCAGCATCTGCTCTGCGAAAAAATCGGCGCTGGCGAGACGGCTCCTGAACTTGAGATTCCGGACCAAACGGTCGATCGGAAAGGCATAACGCAGCGGCACCAGCGTGGCATCGAAAGCCGGGGGTGTCTTGAGGCAGGTGCCGCAACACGGAGCGGGCATGGGGAGGGGCGTGGCGCAGACCGGGCACAGCGGATCGGACAACCTTGGCAGGTCGGCAGTACAGGCAGCGCACAGCACATGGCGCGAGCGTTCTCCGCACAGCAAACACGCACGTGGGAGCAGGGCATCGAGAAGACCGGAAAACACGGACATTGCAGGACAATGAGCGGGATAATGCGCCGATGAGTTCAAGAAAGGCATTTGCGGCAGCCGCTGCATCCTACGACAGCGCGGCCGTGCTGGCGCGCGAGGTCGGCCAGCGCATGGCCGACCGGCTCGATTGCGTGAAGCTGGCGCCGTGCCGCTGCGCCGACATCGGCTGTGCGACCGGCGACGGCGTGCGTGCGCTGATGCAGCGTTATCCCGATGCCCTGCCGCTCGCGGTGGACTACGCCCAACCAATGTTGGCCGAGGTGCAGAACCGCTCCGGCTGGTGGGAGCGCCTGCGCGGCAGGGCGCCGCGCTGTGTGCAGGCCGACGTGCGCGCGCTGCCATTGGCGACAAACAGCCTCGACCTCGTCTGGTCGAACCTGATGCTGCACTGGCTGCCGGATCCGCGGGCTGCGTTCGTGGAGTTGCACCGCGTGCTGGTCGAGGGCGGCCTGCTGCACTTCGCGCTGCTGGGCCCGGACACGCTCAAGGAATTGCGCGCCGCAGCCGAGAAAGTCGGCGCTGGCTGGACGGCACCGAATTTCCTCGACATGCATGACATCGGCGACATGCTGGTAGCCGCCGGTTTCGGCGACCCGGTGATGGAGATGGAAATGCTGACGCTGACGTATCGCACGCCGCGCGGCTTCCTCGCCGACCAGCGCCATCTCGGCGTGCGCGACGGTCTGCTCGGAAGCCAGCCATGGCGCGACTGGCGGCGCATCTTCGCGGCCTGGGAACGTGTGGGTGACCTCCTGCCGGTGCGTTTCGAGATCGTCTATGGCCATGCGTGGAAGCTGGCGCCACGGACTGCTCCCGACGGTCGTGCCATCATGCGCTTCCAGCGTTTCAGTCGCGTGGCTGGATCGGAATGATCCGGTTCCTGATCTTGGGCTGATACTTTCCTGCGAGTTGTTCGCGGCGTTCCACTTCGCGCCACCACGCGCGCAGGCCGAGCAGCACGGCGAGGATGCCGCCGTAGAGCAGCGGCTGCGACTGGTCGGCCTTGACCAGCCAGCTGTAGTGCAGCACGGCGAGGATGGCGATCGCATAGACTGTGCGATGCAGCGTCTGCCAGCGGCGTCCGCCGAGGCGGCGGATCGCGAAATTGCTGGATGTCGCGGCGAGCGGCACGAGCAGCAAGAAAGCCGCCATGCCGACGGTGATGAAGGGCCGCTTGAGAATGTCCTGGGCGATTTCGCCCCAGTCGAAGAACTGGTCGAACCAGAGGTAGCTGGTCAGGTGCAGCAGGGCGTAAAAGAAAGTGAACAGCCCGAGCATGCGCCGCAGCCGCAGCGCGGCGTGCCAGCCGGTGAGCTTGCGCAGGGGGGTGACGGCGAGTGTGATGAGCAGGAAATTGAGCGTCCACGTGCCCATGCCGCGCGTCACTGCCTCGATCGGGTTGGCGCCGAGCGTGTCATGCGACGCCCCCCAGCCGTAGTACGCCAGCGGCAACAGCGACAGGGTGACGACGATGAATTTCAGCAGCCGCATCAGAAGTGTTTCTTCAGGTCCATGCCGCTGTAGAGGCTGGCGACCTGTTCGCCATAGCCGTTGAACAGCACGGTGTCGCGCTTCATGAATTCGCCGATGCGACGCTCCTTCGCCTGGCTCCAGCGCGGATGCGGCACGTCCGGATTGACGTTCGAATAGAAGCCGTATTCGCGTGGCGCGGCCTTCATCCAAGAGCTGCGCGGTTCGTGCTCGACGAAGCGGATCGTCGTGATGGATTTCGCGCTCTTGAAGCCGTACTTCCATGGCACGGCGATGCGCAGGGGTGCGCCGTTCCCGTTCGGCAGGATGTCGCCGTAGAGGCCGAGGACGAGCAGCGTCAGCGGATGGCGTGCCTCGTCGAGACGCAAGCCCTCGACATAGGGCCAGTCGAGCACGCGACTGCGCACGCCGGGCATCGCCTCTGGTTGCACCGCCGTGACGAACTCGACGTATTTCGCGCTGCCAAGCGGCTCGGCCTGCTTGAGCACGAGGTCGTGCGGAAAGCCCAGCCAGGGAATCACCATGCTCCAGCCTTCGACGCAGCGCAGCCGGTAGATGCGTTCTTCCAGGGGGGCGAGCTTGAGGATGGTCTCGATGTCGAGCTTCACCGGCTTCTTCACCAGTCCCTCGATCGTCACCGACCACGGACGTGTCTTGAGCTTGTGGGCATGCTGCGCGGGGTCTTCCTTGTCGGTGCCGAATTCGTAGAAGTTGCTGTAGCCGGTGACGTGTTTCAGGGGGGTCTGGGCTTCGCTGGTGGAGAAGACGCTTTTCTTCGCGCCATCACCCAGTTTTTCCGGAGCGGCGAAAGTCGGCGCTGGCAGGACGGCACTGGCGAGGCCGATGCCTATGGAAGTCTTGAGGAATTCGCGCCGGCGCGCATACAGCTCGGGCGGGGTGATCTCGGAAGGGGCGGGAGCGTTGCTGATGTTCTTTTGTCGGCAGGTGGACCGAAATCATACGACCCGTTTCCAGTGCCGGGGTTCACTCCGGAAGGTCTTCACCGTGGGCCAGCAGCCGGCTGAGCAACGCGCGCAGACGGGCCGGACGGAAAGGGCGCGTCAGCAACAGGCGTGGTGCCTTGCCAGGTTGCTCGCCGAGTGCCGGCACCGGGCCGCTGCAGATGATCAGGGCCGGCAGCTCGCGTCCGAGTTTCGCCGTGAACCGGTTGAGCCAGTCGAGGCTGTTTGCGACTTCGGCACTGCTTTCGGGCAGGTCGAAGATGACGAACTGCGGGGGGGCTTCGGCGGTGATCGAGTGCCATGCGGCTGAAGACAGCATGGCGCGCTGGACAACGAAGTGCCAGCTTTCCAGCAGTGCGGCCAGTTCGTCCAGTTCAGGACGCGCGGGGCCGATCAGCAGGACCGGCTTGCTGGCGACGCTGTGGTGGCCGCGGGGTGCTTCTTCCGGCACGGCGGGGACCGTGAGCGGTACGGTCAGTGCAAAGCGCGAACCCTGCCCCACATGCGAGCACAGCGACAGTGGGTGACCGAGAAGGTTGGCTGACTTGCGCACGATTGCGAGTCCCAGACCGAGTCCCTTTTCCGCGTTGCGTTCCGGATTTTCGAGCTGCACCAGTTCGTCAAAGATCGTTTCACGGGCTTCGGGCGGGATGCCGGTACCGGTATCCCAGACCTCGATGCGCGCCTGCTGCGCGCCACGCCGGCAGGTGACGAGGATACCCCCGGTGTGCGTGTGCTTGACCGCGTTGCCGATCAGGTTGATCAAAATCCGGTGCAGCAGCGCCGGATCGGTCATCAGCCAGCAGTCGTGAATGCGGCTGCGCAGCTGCAGTTGCTTTGCGGCAGCGGCCTCCGCGAAACTGTCTACCACTTGCCCGATCGCCTGCGCCGCCCGCACCGGCTGCGGCTCGACGCGCAGGACCTGCCCGTCATAATATCCGTAATTGCGCAGCAGGCGTACCAGCAG
>ERZ1645187.2855-NODE-2855-length-14945-cov-19.849631_pt1 | contig 14945 bp, 18 predicted proteins | sample MGYA00575352_ERZ1645187 | MGnify/ENA primary metagenome ERZ1645187 (study PRJEB40837, sample SAMN11349314) | freshwater sediment metagenome | isolation source: river sediment | host: Sediment | place: India: Wazaribad , New Delhi | collected 2017-02-21 ...
CAGGACGTCATCGCTCACCCTATTGGTCGGGGCGAACTCAGCAACAGATAGCTTCCAATATTGATCCCTGCCTAAGCTGGTTCGATAGTCTGAGAAGACCATTCAAACAGAGGGGTGAATCGTGTTGGAAATTGTGGTTCCTCAGGGCGGTGCCTTCTGGGCTGTGATAACGGTCTTAGGCATTGCGATCCCAGTCATAGCTCTGGCGTTAATCGTGGTTCTAATAGTCACTTGCCGAAAGGTTCTAAGAACAGTCAGCCGCGACAGCAGCCCCACTGAAATTCCCTGAACATCCATCGCTCCGCACTCGAGCCTGAAGCCCAAGTCGCTTGGCTTCTGAGCTGCACTAAGTAGGATCAGCAACGCGCCCGCCAGAAGAAACGGTCAGCGGGCTAGGCCGTGGGCTACTTCGTCAAGTTTCTTGGATAAGCGTCTGTTGGCCCACTCATCTTGGAAGGGGCGCCATGAAGCACAGATGTTGGCGAAAATAAGCGAAATTCTTCGTGATGGGCATTGACTCGGACACCTCCGCGCGGAGACCAAACCAGGTGGATCAACTACTACTTTTGGTAACGCGCGCCAAAGAGATTGCCCTGTACGAAATTGCTGCGACACGTGCAGAGATGGAAGAGCAAAAGGGTTAGGCGAAACCCGCAACCCGGCCCGACCGGCACAAACAGATCAACAACCCCAAAGTAATTTCACCCATCTAGGTCGAGTATGCGCACACCCCTGTCACATCACACGCAGATATCGCCGATATAGGCTCCGATAGCCAACGTTGTTCAATGTCGCCCAATATTGGCGATCACCCCTCAAAGGTAACGGCAGCCCCTGCCGTCCTGGCAGCTTTTCGTTGTTTCAACCCCGATGGTCAGATGCCACCCAGCTCCTCCGGCAGGTTTATTTGTTGGCGGGGTTAGTTTTGTCTAGGTAGTCGCTGATTGCCTCTTGTATAGCGGCGGTCATGGTCACACCTTGTTCAGCGACTCTCACTTTCAGGGCTTGATGCATAGGAGCTGGGATTCGTAGTCCCAGTGTTTGTAGGGGAATATTTCCGGCTTCGTCGCGCTCGTCGAACATGTTTTTACGGGTGTTGAGGAGTGCTTTTAAGCTGCTCATTGGAAGGCTTCTTTCAGCTCGTTGGCTATGTCTTGGTAACCGCTAGCGAGGAGGTCGCGGGCGCCGGGGTGGGCCATGGCTAGACGCGATGTGCGAGCGCGCAGTGGAATTTGAGTCTCAATCACCATTACTTGACGGTCGGCCAGGATTTCTTTGATTTCATCGGTTTCTTTGACTCCGGCTCGGGTTTGCACTAGGAGCACAGCGGCCGGTGTGCTAGCACGCTCCGCTTCGTCTAGGACGGGTATCAGTTGTATTAGGTCTAAGGCTCCTGGCCTAGTGGGAAGCACTGCAAGATCAGCCCATTTCAAGGCCGCTCTAATGATGTCCGGGTTACCTGGCGGGGTATCGAGAATCACCCATTCACTATCTGGTGGGATCTGTTTAGAGAAGTTAAGGCCGCTGGGGATGACCGGGAACTTTAAGGGCACAGCGTTTTGCTCGACATGATCCGCCCATGCTGCCGCTGATCCTTGAGGGTCGGTATCAAGCACGCACACATTAGCGCCACCGGCTTGTAAAGCGGCTGCGGTGAGCATCGCCGAAGTGGTCTTACCCACTCCGCCCTTAGCGCCCACAAACACGATTCTTTTCACCCCCCTACATTACCGCTAGAAATCTAGCAAACAGAGGAAGCCTTGTATTGAGTGTGTCTGCCGTATAGCTAGATTTCTAGCGGACAAGTTAACAATGGCATCTTGTTCGCAAGCTCACCTGATCTTCTGGCGCGAACATAAGCGTTGTTTCACGCATCAGAGCGTACTCGTTGCGGTTCAGGGAACGCACATTTATTTAGACGCTAGATTTCTAGCGCCACTAAAATTCTTGTATTTCTGCTGGGTTTGCTCGTTGTCTAGATTGCTAGCACGCTTGGTAGGCGTTAATCTTCGTAAATGCTGCTGCGATGGTCGATGTCGATCACTAACACCACGAGCTGGGAATCAACCAGATCGCATACGATCCGGTAGTCGCCGACACGGTAGCGCCATAATCCACATAGCGGTCCTGTTAGGGCTTTGCCGCGCACACGAGGATCTTCCAAAGACTCAATAGCCGCAAGGACCTTACGAATCCGCCTTGATATTTGCGGATCTATCTTGCGCAGAGTCCGGGCGGCATCGGACGTTAGCTCAACTGTCCAGCTCACTCGATTTCATCCAGGACGCTCGCATCTACTGAGTCAAGGTCGCCTAGCTCAGCATTTAGTTCTGACAAGGAGATGGTTTGTACTCGCCCTGCACGCACGTCGGAGGCGCGTTCGATCACGCGATACTCCCATTCGAGACCGTCTACTTCGCGTTCCATCGCTTCTCGAAGCACATCTCCACGTGAGCGCCGCGAAACGCGCGCTATCGCGTCGACCCGCTCACGTAACGTCTCCGGCAAACGCACCGAAACTGGCCGCCCCATTAGTTCACTTCTACTCATGTACACAATGTTTACATACTCTGTCAAAAACAGGTAGCGTTTCGTTGTTGGTGTCACCGGTTGGGCTCTAATAAATTGGAGCTTCTTTGGTTAACACGGGTGCCATTAATGGCACCCGTGTTAACCGTGGATTGATACTTGTGGACTTTTCCGTTTATGGGAGGCCGTTCCCGTGAGGGATGAAAGCGGAATCTTTTAGATTCCGCTCAATCGCGAAGGGTCTTCTTTGGACGCACTGACACGTACCCGTTCGGAGGGGCTATTAGTGTACCCACACGGGACCTCGACAGCGGGAGTTTGAAGAAACGGACGCCATAGTTGGCTTCGATTACTTGTCGAAAATCGATAAGGGCTTCGATGGCCGCGTTCTGAGCTGGGCAGACGCGCTTTCCTTTACCGAAACTAATGTTTCGTCGCTCTCCGATTTCTGTACTCCATCTCTCAGGAAGAAAATCAGTTGGGCTGCTCCAAGCAGCTTCATCCCTATTTGCAGCGTATATGTTGAGTAAAATCTGATCGCCGGGGAGAATGGAGATCCCAGCTGTGTGGGTCGGGTATTCAGCCACGCGTGTCAAACGGCAAGCCACAGAACTCATGCGCAACGATTCAAGAACGAAATCTCGCGGTGAGTACAGGCCGTGATGCCAGGCGCTGTGTACGAAGAGCCATTCCAGAGCCGCACCAGTAAACCCGGCCGTGGCCAACACAAGACGTTGAAACAACTCGGCGGCGTCCTCTTTGTCCTTTGCTGCGGCAAGTGCGACATCAACTAGATCTTGGGAAGGGTTGCGATGATCTGCGTGTTCGAGCAAACCAGTTAGCGCTCGTCGCAGTCTTGGAAGGGCCGCGTACCTTCGTAGGGACCGCCGCCTAACATCGTCCGGAATCAACGACTCCAAAATGTAGCGGTTAACCAAGTCGGTGACCTCAGGAGGTCGATCAAGTGCAATAAAGGTCGAGAAGTAATCCGCAACGAGGAGGTGGCCGAACCCTCGGGTGAAGAACCCTGAGGGCGACCCGAGATGTCTAGCGAGGACATCTCCGGCGGTACCTTGACGGGAACTACGGGTTTCGAGCAAGATCCTGCGCGCTGACTTGCTACCTTCCGATACCTGCGAGTCATTGAGAGAACTGCTTCCAATCCTGAAAAATCCAGATTCAGGCCGAAGCTTGTTTGCTCTACCAGTCAATAGATCCGTGATCGATCTATGCTCGGCGAGGACTACAAAGGAATGGTTGACCCTCCGGTCTTCGTTCCAAGATCTGACCGCATATGGATTTAAAACTCGAACATCGACCCACTCGCCGATTTGCTGTCTAAAGCCCATTTCTTTTGGCCGGGGGAAGGTGGAGGCCTCGAGCGAGGCCTCCACCTCCTGAAAACTCTAGCCGCGCCCCCCGTAGAGCTTGCTGTACCCGCTTGCAGCCAGTGCTTTCGCAGTTCGGGTCCGGATTGCGTTTCGAAGCTTGGTCATCGTTAACCTTTCGTTATGGACGGAGAATCCTTCCGTCGTAACACCGTAGCATAGGCCCTTGGGCCTATGCGCTTCACGCCACCTGCTTCAACCTGCTGACGAAGAGGCGGTTCGTTGAGGGTCTGGGAACAGCAACGCCGCAACCACAGTCTAAAAGCCCGGCAACCTGTTCATCGATCTAGTCGCCTAACAGTTGAGAAGTAGCGCCTTGGCGCAGAATGAGGGGAGCATTGTGGGTGTCGGGGCGGCGTTACCTAGTTGACTTTAGTTGCTGCACTTGAGATTGCATGTAGGATCTATCACGCTGTTCTGACTGATTGGTGCCTAAAATGCGTAGTCCTCGGTGGCCGAGCCGTCTGCTGCTCGCATCTAACGCCTCTGACGCGGCAGGATCGAACCTTTTTGACCTAGCGCTCACGATGGTTGCGATCACCGTTTTGGGCCTTTCAGCAACGGAACTGGGGATCTTGAATGCGTTGGGCATGATTTCGTTCCTCCTGCTTGCGGTGCCCCTCGGGATGCTGGTTGACCGAGTCGGCGCACGCAACGTGCTGCTAGTTTCACTGATCAGCAAAGTAGTTATTGTTGCCGCAACTCTCGCGCTCTATGCAGCAGGGTTGCTAACCACGATCGGGATGATGGTGATCGCAACAGTCATGGGTGTCGTGGTCGTGGCAACAGAGAACGCCCAGACCACCACAGCTCCTTCTGTTGCCCTTGACCGTGATGACACACTTCAAGTGGTTGCTCGAATGGCTTCTGCCGACCGAATCGCTGGGATAGTCAGCCCAGCGATTGCAGGCTTTCTGATTGCCTTATATGGTGGACTTCCCGTGTTCGGGCTGGCGGGCGCGTTGCTGATCCTAGCCGTGCTCCCAGCGCTGGGCCTGATACGCAGCAAGACTGCCGCGAACGCTGCCACCCCGAAAACTGAACCTACTTCGGAGAAGGACGAGGCCGCAGACGATTCACCACCCAACCCGGACAGGTTCCTAGTAGCGGCTGCGCACGGGTTTGCCATTATTTGGAGGAACCGGACGCTCCGGGCAATCACGTTCTTGATTGCAGCTGGAAACATTGGCCTGGCTATAGCCGATTCAACGCTGTCTATCGTGATCCTGCGGACGCTTGATTTGGGTGTGGAATTCTTCGGGATCTTGGGAACGATAGCGGCGCTATCAGGTCTGCTCGCCTCGTTCATCGCCCCAAAACTCAGCCGTTCAGTTCCAGTAAAGAGACTGTTCGCGGGCGGAGCCATTTCTCAAACTGTAGTTGCGACGCTACCGCTCCTAGCGTTGCTGATCCCGGCAGCTGCCCACGTGATCTTTATTGTGTTTGAGGTCTTGTGGGCCGTGACCTTGACCGTCACGAACATCGCCGGAAGCGCCTACACCGCGGCCGCGGTGAACCCGCAGTCGCTTGGCAGGGCCAGCGCCGCCTCACGAACCATCACAATGGGCTCAGTCCCGATAGCGGCACTTGCAGGCGGAATCCTCGCTGACACCGTAGGCATGCCAGTGCCGCTGTCGATCTGGCCCGCACTCACGCTAGTGGCCGCGGTGTCATTCATCGTGCTAACCAAGAGCGACGCGGGCTAGGGCTCCGACTAGGAAGGGGCCGCTATGGTAAAAACTGCCAGTTGGGACTCACCGTCTCGACGGCCTCATGGAAATCGGCGTTACTTAAACCCCACTGCCCGTTGACCAAGATCTGAAACTCTCCCTATCGAGAATCCATGTCGTAAGTTCGTAGTCGTCCGAGAGCGGCACTTTATTACCGTCTGCCCTATACCTCTCGGTTACTCATAGAGTTTTTCAATCTGACAGTGATCGCTAAGCCAAGGGCAGGCTTCACCATTGGTTCTCCTTCAATAAATTCTGATGACACACCGAATGTTGTCACAATAGGTCGTTTTTGAGTCGGTGGTGACACGCCGGTGTGGTTAGGCTCAAAATTGGGGTTCATAACGTGGGGGTGTTTCAGGGTGACGGTTTACGGGTATGCGCGGGTGTCCACGGCTAATCAGTCTTTACTGCCGCAACAAGTCGCGCTGCGCGATGCTGGGGCGGCGGTGGTGGTGACGGAGAAGGTTTCGGGCACGTTCCCTGAGCGGCCCGCGCTCGATGGTCTGGTGAAGTCACTAGTACCTGGTGATGGGCTATTGGTGGTTCGGTTGGATCGGCTCGGGCGCTCACTGCCGCACCTGGTCTCTTTGATTGAGGACTTGTCGGAGCGTGGCGTTAGTGTGATGAGTTTGCATGAACAGATAGACACGTCCAGCGCGAATGGGCGGCTTATGGTGAGTCTGTTTGCAGCTCTTGCCCAGTTTGAGCGTGACCTTATTTCTGAACGGACCAAAGCGGGACTGGCTGCTGCACGTCTGCAAGGAAGGGTGCCCGGGCGTCCCTCTGTGATGACTTCTGAACGACTGGACGCAGCTCAACGGTTGCGGGCTGATGGTTTGTCTTATGAAAAGATCGCCGCGGCTCTTGGGGTGAGCCGTGCGACCGTTGTACGCCACGTAAGCGGCGGTTAGCTCTTCGGGGTGGTGGCGGTTTTCTTCGTGGCTGCGGGTTTTTTCGCTGGGGCGGTCTTGCGTGGTGCGGGCAGTTTTTCGATGAGTGCGTCTAGTTGTTTGCTGAGGCGGTCGCGGTCCTTTTCTAAGGCGGTTAGTTGCTGGTCGCGGCTGGTGGTGTCGGCTTGGGCTTGGTGTAGCGCCTGGATTGTCTCTTGGAGGGTCTGCTCGGTTTGGTCGGCGCGGGCTTTTTCTTCGCTGGCTTTGGTCTGGGCTTGGTCGCGTTCGTCTTCAACCTCGGTAACGGCAACTGTTAGCGCTTCGACCTCGGCGCGTAGCGTCTTGGCTTCGGCGGCGAGGCGGTCTCGTTCTGGGGTGACTGCGGCTAGGGCAGCGCGGTAGGCGTCGGCCCAGATCGCATCGAGGCGACCTTTTACATCTTCGGGAGTCTCAGGGATGGTAACGGCGTTGTCTTCTTGACTGGCTTCACGCCAGGCTTTAGCGGTTTGAGCGGCTACAGCCATGCGCACTCCTGCGGCTTCTCGCACTGCCCTTGCTGTTACCGCTAGCCCACGGTCGGTTAGGTCTCGCGCCGCTGTTTCTGCGCGGTCCTCGGGTGTTGTTGCTGCTTCGTTCATCGTCTTCTCCCTCAACCCACAGTAACGTAGTAACTAATGTTACCTGTTACCATGTTACCATGTGGGGCGGGGGGTTACCAGCAACTTTCAAAGACGTTTAGGGGCGTCGCGACGCGGGCGGCAACAGACCCTCGACTGACACCTGGAAATGGCTAAGCGACGTCAATGGTGTGTGTTACCAGGGTTTGTATTCGTCGCTGCGAAAGGCTTTTATCGTAACGGCTATGAGGGGGACACCGATCATGAGAATTGGGAGCACCCATTGGACCCCAATGTTGAAGATGAGCCCCCCGGTTCCGCCGATGTTCACGGCGGCTTGATTGATCGCGGCGGCTGCTCCACCGCCGATGAGTACGGAGATAAACGCCAGGATCGCAAGGACATAAACCACAGCCAGTAGACCGGTCATGATCCATTCCTTGATCCGACTGTGAACCTCGGCTTTTTGCGTGATCGCTTCCAGGCGCGCGGCGGCTTCCTGGGCGTTTTTCTCGGCTTTCGCGTTAGTTGCTTCAAGCTCTGTGTTGAAAGTGTTGTACGCTCCCTGGACTTGCGCGAGCTGGGAGTCAAGGGCCTGCGTAAACATCTGCTCGCTAGTGAGGATCCACGTCTGGGCGGCATTGTAGATCCCGCTGATCTGGCGGGTGACCTCAGAGGGTAAGGCCGTCCTCATAGCCTCGGCTTGGTTCCGGAGCTCCCCAGTTAGAGAAACCAAGGTTTCGCTGTTTCTCTCGTTCAGCTGCTTTTGCTGCTGCACGCTTTTGCTCACGGAGGCGGCGAGCTTTTTCTGCTCGTTCAGCAGCTCGTAGAGCTGCGAGTTCTCGTCGGCCAGCTCCGAGATAAGCTGCGTTTTGGTCTGCTGTTGCGGTGGGGTTACTGGTTGTTTGCCGTCGCTCCAAGCCATTAGTTATCCGGCCTTCCTGATAATCGGCCCCCAACTTGTGGCCGGTGATTTTCCTTTGCCCATTTTTGGTGTCGATGGTGTAAACCGCATCGCCTTGTTTATTGCTGTAGATGCCAACCCCACGCTTGGCTAACGCATCCTCGAACTGTTTAGGGGTCACCGCTACGCTCATGGCGTCATCGACCACCGCTTTGATCTCCGCTCGCCACGAAGGCGCGCCACGCTCTTTCAGTGCCCGTTCCGCTGGGTGTACTAGTTCTGGTGCCTGTGTGGGTGCTGGACGCCCGTTAGAGCGGCTAGGCACCCTCTCCAGGTCGTGGCGTTCCTCAATGGCTCTGGTGGCTCTTTGGGAGCGCCGGTGGTCTTGGTGCATGTTCCACACGCGCCCATCCCCGTTGATCCTCGACGCGACGATATGCACATGTGCGGGATCGTGACGCACCACCACCCACGGATGATGTTCTAAACCCATATCGCGCATGTACTCACGCGAGATTTTCTCCCACTGCTCATCGGTGCGGACTTTGCCTTGGGCGACGTCGCTATCAGCAGCACTCAAGCTCACTTGCAGGATTGGTTTGTCAATGTCGGGGCGTTTATCCACTAGGCGTTGCATTTGACGCGCCCAGCGTGCCGCGTCCCGGTCGCCCTCTTTAGCCATGGACCCGCCGATAACAACTCCGTAAGCATCTTCGCTGTAATGGTGCTCGTTCGCATGTCCTGGCCCGTGCAGATACCGCCCGATCGCTTGGGGTGACTTCCCCTTAGTGATCTTCGCAATCATTGCCCGACCTCATCCAGGGCCGCCCAAATTTTACGTTGGGTAACCGTCACCGCGTAAGCAGCGCGTTCCACCTCGGCTAGTGCCCGTTGCGCTTGTCCTTGATCGACTACGCCCGATGCAGCAATAGCGTTTAGTGCTTTGACTGCTTGGTTTAGATTCGACCCTTCCCGACCAAGTTCACCCGCCAACGCCTCGAGGTGGTCCACCACTCCAGGGACAGGCAGAGCCCGTCCCTCTAAGGCACGGTTCACCGTGTCGCGCACCCACGCCGCCAACTGCGGGCGCCCTGCCAGAGTCGCAGCGTCCCTCCACGCTGCATGTTCCTCAGGCGTCAAAGCAACCGCCATAGACCGGGTGCGACCTCCACGCCCAGGGCGTGGACCAGCGCTCGCGCTGACAGGTCCAACACTCACGGCGGACCCCCCTTTCGAGAAGCAAAGCGAAACGAAAGAACCCGCACCAAGGGCGGGTCAGGCCACCACCCCAGGTGGCCCAAGAAGCGCCGAAACGCACCAACCAACGGACGGTGCAGGCGCTTCTCCCCCGAACGGGGCAAGGTCTTTCCCTATGGGAAAGTATACCTTGCAAATCATCGGCGCGTTAGTGGTGAGGGTTCCAGGCGCGAGGGAACCAAAGCGCTTACTGGACCCGAACAGCGCGGCGATGATTGGGGCGGAGGGAACCGAAGCTCGACAGCAAACAACGCTGACGAGGTTCCCGCAGACCCCTAACGAGTGGGCGCGCCCTTGGCGCGGCTGCTCGTTCATGTGAGGGCGCGCGCCCTCACATTCCCGCCACTGGCGCACATCCCACCAACGGATGCGCGATCCAGGGTGCAGATGTAAACATTGTTTATATGCAGGAAAGGAGCTGTGGATGAAAACGACAAGCGACCATGACCAACCACGCCGCGCGAACAACATGCAGCACAACCCGGTGGTGTCGGTTCGCATCGATCAAGAACTTGACCGGCACCTAACTGCGCTCGCAGAAAAGACTCACCGCTCGCGCGGGGCGTACCTGCGCGCGGCGCTAACGTGGGCGCTACCCCACTTCGAAATGCAGCTCCAGGGCGACCGGCTCCTAGACGCAAACGCCACCGACTTAGACGCTGAGTTCGCCCGCGTCCTCGAAGGACTCAACCTCGACAAGTGACACCGACGCGATCAACTCCGGTACTTGTACACCGTCGGACGGGACACTCCCAGAGCACGTGCAACCTGCGTTGGCGTCTCGTCAGGGTGCGCTTCCAAATACGACCGAACCAAGGCCTCCTTGGTCCCACTACCGGGCGGTCGCCCGGTGTTTCGCCCCATGATGTCGCGCGTTGCTCGGGCAATCTTCAAATGCTCGGTTTGCGTTCGGTAGTTGCGTCGGTTGGGTGGAATATCGATAGCGGTTAAGCGTTCGATGCTGGCGCGCGGGAACGTTGCATAGGGGTCGAGGTAAGCGCGCATCGCGGCTTCAAGGTCGCGGTCCTCCATCAGGTCGAGCGGGTGGCCCTCAGCCTCTGCTATCGAGTCAAGCAGGGGTCGAACCTCGGCCATGTCTGCTTCGAGCTCTTCCCGGCTGACATCGCACTTGCGCGCGTAGATCGCTAGGGCCATGAGGTAGAAATAGCGGTGACCGTAGCTCGCCTGCCATGCCTTGGCCTTCCACCAGTCGTAAAGCGCGCGGCTAACGTGCCAGGTCTGCCGATTGGCTCCGCCCTCTGGCTCTACCCACTCTTTCGTGCTGGATGTCAGTCGCACGCGCTCAATAGCGCGACGTGCCAGACCACCTAAGCGGTCATTGCGGATTTTGTCGGGGAGGTCATCAAGGCCGTCGAATTTTTCTCCGACCCTGTACGCCCTCACCGGGTAATCAGCTCCGAGCTTAGAGGCTGCGCCGACGATCCTAAAGCCCTGGTTGATGCCCTGGTACTGAACCTTCTTGATTTCGCTGGTATCGGTATTCCAGATCGCCTCAGTTAGAACCGCTTTGAGTTCATTCAACGGCTCCACGTTCGCGGGGAACATCGGAATGGGTTCAGTGAACTGGTAGTACAAGTGCAGCCCGGTCCCACTTTGGATAATCCAGGTCGGCCTCGGGAGAGAGCCAGCTTCAATCAAGCCGAACAGCAGCCTTAGTATCGGCGCGTCAAGGTCAAACGCTAAGGCATACATGCTGTAAGCGTTCGCCAGCCTGCGCCGCCTGCCGTAGTAGCCCATTGGGGCTAAGAAACCGAACCGCTCAGTTCCAACAAAGTCGGCCAGCTCGGTTAGTTCCTCAAAGACAATCCTGGTTCGCACTTCGCGTCCGTTGGCGGGCTCGTAGGGCAACAGCTCAGTCAGTATTCCGTTGGGCCGTCTCTCGGCCTCTGGCAGGCGCTCCGAGTCCCATTCTGAGCCGTGAACCTGCTCGAACCTCCCCCCAAACAGTTCTTCGTAGAACGTCGCCGGGGTGACTTCCTCCCCCAAAGCCGACAGTTTCCCTCGCTGCTCCTGGTAGGTCTCCTTAGCTTCCTCCAGACGCTTCTGAGCAACCTCTACCCGGTGCAGGTAGAGCTCTTCTTCGAAGGTCGGTTCCAGCCCGGGTAGGGTCTCCATGCTCACCGTTACGCTCTTCTCTGGTCAGGTTTGGTCGGTCGGGTAATTGCTTTAGGGGGGCTATATTATCAATAAGTTTATTTTACACTTTGGCCGATTTTGACTCTTTGATTCAGGGGTGTTTTCGGGATTTGTCCCACAAGTAGGTGCATGAAGAAAACTCTCGACGGCTCCCGCCGTTTCTCGCGCAAGCAAAAAGCCCGGCTATTGGAAGAGTTGATCAAAGCGTCCCCGAGGCTAATCGCTGCTACCGCAGTCTTGCTGGGCGTTTTGTCCCGTTTGGGATAGCACCCCCAGGGCAAGCCCTGGTCTCCTTTTTTCGACGATGACGAATAGCCAAGCGCTAACGCGCTCAAAAAAATTCTGCCGGACCAAGCACACCCACAGTTAAACCCACCAGCAACACCAACGCACCAGTCCGACCCCAGCCGGTCACCGAACGCTCGCATCATTGCAAAACTCACCAAGGCCCTGTACCCGGCAAAAGGACCGCACTACGTGCGGACTGAAAAGCCCCTCGCACGGGGGAAACATCTGATTAAGGGAGTGTCGTATAACCACTATTGAAGATAGGGGTCTTAGGTTGGATTCATGGCGGGAATGATCGTTACAGACCAATGGGAACAGCTCTGGCTGCCCCTGTGGCCGCTGGCGTCCAACGAGCTAGGGCGGGGCCTCTTCCGCACCTCGCGCCCCAACGCGTTAGGTAAGCGCTATATCGAGGCCAACCCTCAGGCGCTTTCGAACCTGCTGATTGTGGATATAGATCACTCAGACGCGGCTCTGCGGGCCGTTTGGGGCGCTCACGCCATGATGCCTAACGTGGTCGTTGAAAACCCCGCAAATGGGCACGCTCACGCGATCTGGGGGCTGAAAGAGCCCGTTACCCGCACTGAATACGCCCGCCGTAAGCCCCTGGCTTTCGCTGCCACCGTCACTGAGGGCCTGCGCCGCCGCGTGGACGGTGACGCAGGCTATTCCGGACTCATCACCAAGAACCCCGAACACCACGACTGGAACGCGGAGTTTTGGACCGATGAGCTTTACAGCCTGGCGCAACTAGCCAACGCCCTGGGCGACTACATGCCCGCCCCCAGCTGGACTCGTCGCCACCGCCGCGACGCAATAGGACTAGGCCGCAACACTTCCATATTTGGCCAAGCGCGGACTTTCACCTATCCCGCAGCAAAACGCATCCGACAACGCAGCGAATACCCCCGCCCCGAGGACTACCAAAGGCTAGAGCTAGCCATTAGCACCGAAGTTGACCTACTCAATGCCGGATACTCCGAACCTCTACCCGATTCTGAGGCACGCGCAATTGGGCGCAGCATCTACAAATGGACCACCACCAAGTTCTACGGCTGGACCGACACCCGCAGCAAACAACAAGCAAAACAAACCGCCTGGCAACAACACCGCAGCCAAAAAGGCAACGAAGCAAAACAGGCACGACTAGCAGCAGAAAGGGCCTTGCTCTAATGGCTATGACACCCGAACGCCGGAAGCGACGCATGACCGCCAAAGAAGGTGCTGCCATGCTCGGAAAGTCTGAGAGGTCCGTTCAGCGACTCGTAGCCCAGGAGCGCGGCGAATGGATCGAGGAACAACGCCAACGCCGCCTAGCAATGCTAGAGATGTACGAAGCCGACGAAGAAACCACCTGGAAAGACGTTGCACGCGCTTTCAAGATTGAGCCGATAACGGCCTACCAACACGGCGCACGTGCTCGTAAAGAGCGCGCAGCAGCCGAACGGGAGAAGATCGAGCCACCCCTACCCCTGGAAGAGTTACGCGCTTCCTAACCACGTTCCCGTTGGCAACCAACCACACAGCGGTTGGGCGGCAGTCTTTTCTAGCCGCCGCGTACCTCTAGCGTCAGGATGTTTCTCTGTGATACTTTGGAGGGGAGCCACCCACGCGCCAACGTGAATGGCTCCCCTGAGTTTCAGGGAGGCTACAGCCAGCAAACGCTTGCTATGGCTACTAACAGAAAAGCTAAAGCTCGGACTAACTTCGGAGAGACACGAATCAATTCACGAAGTAGCCGGGCTTTTTGCTTGCCTGAAAGTTCCCGTTTACGGTTTTTTCCCATAACTCACCTCCTTTCCGACCCTCAGCGACACAGAAAAATGCGCTTCGCGGGGTCGGCCAAGAGGGCCACAATTATTTTATCAAGATCGCCCTAACCCTCTGTTGGGCGGGGACCTCTACTAGTTGCTGTCGAGAATAGGAGATGCCTTTTTGCTGCTTTAACGCCGAGGTCCAGGTGACACCTCAGCTCCTCCGGCAGGTTTATTTGTTGGCGGGGTTAGTTTTGTCTAGGTAGTCGCTGATTGCCTCTTGTATAGCGGCGGTCATGGTCACACCTTGTTCAGCGACTCTCACTTTCAGGGCTTGATGCATAGGAGCTGGGATTCGTAGTCCCAGTGTTTGTAGGGGAATATTTCCGGCTTCGTCGCGCTCGTCGAACATGTTTTTACGGGTGTTGAGGAGTGCTTTTAAGCTGCTCATTGGAAGGCTTCTTTCAGCTCGTTGGCTATGTCTTGGTAACCGCTAGCGAGGAGGTCGCGGGCGCCGGGGTGGGCCATGGCTAGACGCGATGTGCGAGCGCGCAGTGGAATTTGAGTCTCAATCACCATTACTTGACGGTCGGCCAGGATTTCTTTGATTTCATCGGTTTCTTTGACTCCGGCTCGGGTTTGCACTAGGAGCACAGCGGCCGGTGTGCTAGCACGCTCCGCTTCGTCTAGGACGGGTATCAGTTGTATTAGGTCTAAGGCTCCTGGCCTAGTGGGAAGCACTGCAAGATCAGCCCATTTCAAGGCCGCTCTAATGATGTCCGGGTTACCTGGCGGGGTATCGAGAATCACCCATTCACTATCTGGTGGGATCTGTTTAGAGAAGTTAAGGCCGCTGGGGATGACCGGGAACTTTAAGGGCACAGCGTTTTGCTCGACATGATCCGCCCATGCTGCCGCTGATCCTTGAGGGTCGGTATCAAGCACGCACACATTAGCGCCACCGGCTTGTAAAGCGGCTGCGGTGAGCATCGCCGAAGTGGTCTTACCCACTCCGCCCTTAGCGCCCACAAACACGATTCTTTTCACCCCCCTACATTACCGCTAGAAATCTAGCAAACAGAGTAAGCCCTGTATTCGGCGCGTTTGTAAGGTATATAGATTTCTAGCTAACAGGTTTATGGTGATTTGTTCGTAGGCTAGAGAGGTAAGTTATTTGCTTTTGATTTGAACGTTTACAAAGGTGGAACTTCGGCACATTGTGGGATGACATCCCACTCTATTTCGTTAAGGTTCGCAGGCTCTTCATGCAATGGGCTGTAGTGCCCGTTACCTTGTTGACAGGTCCTTTTGACGGGTGTTGATTGGGCTTGTCGGTCAGTCGCCCTGGCATGGTGTCTTGCCCCTGTCTATTCAATGATCCGGGGGGTGTTGCCACCAGGGTCGATTGACAGTGGGTGATCGCTGATT